>Ga0209784_100166_pt1 | contig 56705 bp, 59 predicted proteins | sample AraplaCvi_mLB_r2_2_FD_184284 | JGI IMG/M metagenome (GOLD analysis project Ga0209784, IMG submission 184284) | Arabidopsis root microbial communities from North Carolina, USA - plate scrape CL_Cvi_mLB_r2 (SPAdes) (version 2) | ecosystem: Host-associated > Plants > Roots > Endosphere | place: USA...
AACCCCCAGTTCCCTCTAAAAACTCATTATTACATTCAACTAATTCAACGTTACACAACAATACCAACCCCCCTCGTATCTTTAGGGTAATTGTACCTTTTTTGAATGATGAACAAAATATATGATTGATTTCCGTTCCAGCTGGGCGCTTTGTTGCTGTCGCTTCGCTTTCGCACAGATAAGAGCATTTGTTGCTATCGCTCCGCTTTCGCACAGATAAAAGCATTTGTTGCTGTCGCTTCGCTTTCGCACAGTTAAAAGCATTTGTGCTATCGCTCCGCTTTCGCACAGATAAAAGCATTTGTTGCTATCGCTTCACTTTCGCACAGACATGGCTTTCTGGGGGCGTCCAATAAGCCGCTTCACTCACGTTGCTCTATCATTTCTAGAAAATGAAAAATCAGGCTATTTACAGCTTTAGCCTGATTTCCCAACGGAAAAAAATTATTAATTTTAACAAAAATATTATTTGAAATTCTAAATTTAAAAACAAACGTACATATTTGAAGCCTATTTGTTTTTGTCTTTTTTATTTTGCACTTCGAGTAATTCAGAAACTGTGACAAATTTATATCCTTGCCTTTCCAGCTCAGGAATTATTTTTTCTATTGCTTTTACGGTTTGATGACGATTTCCGCCTCCATCATGAAAAAGAACGATATTTCCTTCTTTGACACCATTTAGCACAGTGTTAACAATTCTATTAGTACCTGGACTTTTCCAATCTAAAGTATCTAAATGCCATGACCACATAACAACTTTATATCCTTCTTTAGCAATCGCTTGAATCATTGCATCTGAATACTGTCCTTCAACAGGTCGGAATAGAGTAGGCTTAAATCCTGTGATGTTCTGAATGACGTCATTCGTTTGATTTATTTCATTTAGTAAATTCGGCACATTCGTCCTTAGAGGATGCGTAAATGTATGGTTGGCTAATTCATGACCTTCCTTATACATTCTTGATATGACCTCTGGATTTTTTTGCGCATTTTGACCAACAATAAAGAAAGTAGCTTTCGCATGATATTTGGCTAATACATCTAAAATCTGAGATGTGTATTTCCGATGTGGACCATCATCGAAAGTAAGGGCAACAATTTTTTCATCCGTATTGATCTCCCAGACAATTTGTCCTGCTTCTTCATAATACTTCCTTCCTTTATTTTCATATTTCTCTGCGCCGACTATTGCATTAAAAAAGGAAACAGTTAAAAGGCAAATAGGCAATAAAAACAGGAGTTTTTTCAAATCTTCACTTCCTCAAATAAAATATTTAGTACCTTATTATTTGAGGAATGTTAAAAAAAATGCTCTTTTTTGATTTTTTGTTGCAGTGTATACTTCAGTAATAGCAGTTAGAGGATTTTGAATTAAAACGTAGGATACTTTTTATCACTGACTAAATAGCGAATCCTGTTACTAACGATTCAAAAACTGCTCATTCATTTTAAATTTCTGTTTCAAATGATGTTCCAAATGTTCAAGATAATCTTGACTAAGCCACTGTAGAGTTCTTAGTTGATTATTTTCAAAGCCACATTTTAGAGCAAGCTTTTCATTAGGAATTTTTTCATAACATATATAATTTTTTATTTAAGCTCACCCATATTTCATTAAAAGGTAAACTCTTGATACCCTTGAATTTTCACCCAATGAACTTGGTCATACGGTGTTAATAGAAAGGGTTGCTTTTCGTATTGTATTTTAATGAACCTATCCAGATTAATAATGGCTGAGTCGCATAAATGGCCTAATCTTTTTTTGACCACTTTTGAGGCGCTGATCGTTGTGAAATCTCTAGTTCAGACATATGACGAAATTCGCTAGGAATGTTATCAATCAAAAAAAGTAATTGATCTATAATTCTAGGCACATTTTTCACACCCCTATTGCTATTGAAATTAGCTATTTATAAAAACTTAAATAATAGTCAATTAATTTAATGACTTCATATATTTTTTTATATTCTTTTTCTATTTTATAGGAAATAAACAATATAGCTAAATTAAAACTTAAAACTGCTAGAGCGACGATTTGGACAAGTGAAATCCCAGTCATCAATTTAATATTGATTGCTGAGGCAATTATTGTAATCAATGATAAGATGACACCACATAATGTAATAAAAATCGGCTTTGATCTAATAATTTCATTTGCTTGCAATTTTAAAACATCTAGTAAAAAACGAATTTCTTGCAAATTATATTGTTGATCAAAAATGACGAAATAGGACATATAAACATCGTTTGTTATATTTTCATTCAATATATTTTTATGAATTTTTCTCACTAATCGATCACAAAAATCTTTATCTAATGCTTTTTCAGGTACGAATAGTTCCTCTTTATTTTCAAAAACATTTGTGCCGGGATGCTTCAAACCCCTCATCCTCTCATACTGGTTTACCTGATTTAATGACCTTATTAGGAAAACTCTTTTATAACTAAAACATAGTCACCCAAATTTTTCAGATATTTAAATTATATGAAGGGATGGAAAGGTAGTATGTTAGTTTGGATAAAAATTTTATTGGAAGTTTAGTGACTGCGGGAAACGTACATAAAGATCCTTAGTAAAGTTGTTGATAGACAGCTAATGCATCCGTAATATTGAACTGCTCTGTTCGTGAATCACCTTGAGCACCTACTGTTACTAGAATATACTCCTCGCCTTTAATTGTCGCTAAACTCGCTAAACATAATCCTGCTTGCTCTGTGTAGCCAGTTTTGCCGCCAATTATTTCACCCCTTGTATTTTCAATAGCCTTCAAATTTTTAAACATTCGACTCGTCACCGTCATTCCCTCTGGATGAAGATTCGTTGACTTTATTGAGTATCTTTCCGCCGTATAAATATCTCGAAAGGTGTTATTAGTTAAAGCATATTGTAAAAGTATCGAAATATCTTTCACACTCGTATAATGATCAGGATGATGGAGTCCTGTTGCATTCACAAAATGTGTGTTTTTCATCCCTAGTTGTTTAGCTTTTTCGTTCATTAACTTTACAAATTTACTCTCCGATCCAGTAATGTAATCTGCTAAGCCAATAGAAGCATCCGCACCTGAAGGTAGCATTGAACCATAAAGTAAATCTTCTGCTGTTACCTCCTCATTAGGAAGAAAGCCTGCCATAGAAGCATTTTCTTCATATAAATTTTTAAATATACTTTTAGGAAGGATAATCTTTTCCTGTAAATTCGAGATATTTTCAATTGCAACTAAAACCGTCATGATCTTCGTCAAAGAAGCTGGATAAATGATTTCGTCACTATCTTTGTCCAGTAAAATCTTATTTGTGTCTAAGTTCACTAATATAGCATTTGAGCTTTGTAAATTTACATGAAGATTTATTTCACCTTTTTTGGGCATTTCCAGCAGAGGATTATCTATTTGTTGGAATGGATATTCTTTTACAAACATGTACACCAGAAAAATAATCATCAGTAAAATGAAGCTATAAAATCCTTTTCTTTTAAACATAAAAACAACTCCCTCTATCTAACCTCTATTGAAACATAAAAGAAGGAGTTCTTGTTTTAATAATCTATGAAAGAATTCTTAAGGTTTCTTAAGAATTCGTTGGAAGCATAACAGTACTTGAAGCTCATATTGTTCCTCTATGAACACGGACTATTTCATTGGCAATTGCAAGACCAAGACCAGCTCTACACTATCATGCAAAGTCTTATTATTTAGAAAATCCAAAGAATCACACATAAAAACCACTCGTTTGATGAACGAAGTGGTTTAAGAATTATTATGTTGAAATAAAGATGGTTCATTATCTCGCTTGATCATCATAATAGGCTTCATTCGCAGCCTTTTCATTTGTGCCCTTTATATAAGCTAAAATCACATCTGGCCTTTTTAGTAACATCCAGTCACCATAATGGTCAAATCGTCTGCACGAAGTAATCATTCCATTTTTAATCGTTCCGTATTTTTTACCGTGCTTCTTGCCCCACTGTTTTAAACGCTTAGCAAAATCAGCATCTTCAGCCATTAGCATATTTTCATTAAAACCATTTATTGCCTGAAAGTCTTTTTTATAGCACCAAAAAATCCCTACAGAAATAAAACCATACTTAATCAGTAAAGGAACAATTAGTAGCATGCTAGATACTACTATACCTAAAGACATTCTTTCAAAATTTCCGTTCACGCCTCCTCCAATGAATTGGTTGGATGCTAAGTGCTTTTCAACTTCAGTTAGCATGTGCTCTGTCATTCGAGTATCAGCATCAATTGTAACGAGAATTTCGCCTTTTGCTAACGCGGCTCCAGCATTTCTAATTTTAGATAAATTTTTATCGGTATTTTCCAATGTCACACAATTGTAGGATTGTGCAATTTCTTTCGTTTTATCGGTACAACGGTTTAACACAACAATAACTTCTACTTGTTCTTTATATGGTTGTGCTGCCTTTGCAATCGACTCTAGACACCCTCCAATATAGTTTTCTTCGTTATGAGCAGGTATTATAATTGAAAATTTCACATCATGAACATCTTTTATAAAAGGTGTACTTTCCGACATATAAAATCTCCCCTAGTTCTCGTTATTTTAATTTAAGTATACATGTAAACGCTTTCCTCAATATTTTTATTTTTGGGTTTTTATGTCTATTCTGTAACAATATTTACACTGTAGTAAAATGAATTAAGTTCCATTTTGACATCACATTCAATTTTTCGGTCAAAAAAATAGAGTTGATTTTGTGATTATCAACTCTTTCGTCTTATTTTATTTAGGGTTGTTATTCATTAGAACTTCTTTTATTTGATCTGCTTGAGATGAAAATCGCCGTTGAAAAAATAAACATTCCAGTACATAGCCACATTGTTATCCCATCCCATTGACCGTTGAATATTGTAATATTTGTGAGGATGATAAATTGCATGACACAAGTTGCTATATATAGCGCTAAGGGATAGTTCATGAAACCGCCTCCATTCGAAGTCTCCATTTATTATATTATTCAATAAATACTGAAAAAATTCTTTCAATAATGAACAAGAGTTCTGCAAAAAAATCATTGCAGTACTCTAAATCGGATAGGCTTAACTTCCAAATGCGAAAATAAGCTCTGTTTCACAAGCTATTTCTCCGTCAACTGTTGCAATTCCTCGCCCTTTACCAATGGCACCCTTTAAGCGTGTAATTTCCACTTCAAGACGCAATTGATCACCAGGTTTAACTTGTTTTTTAAAGCGACAATTGTCAATACCCGCCAGTAATCCAAGTCGGCCTTGATTTCCTTCTTTTGTGAGCATAATAATGGCACTTACTTGAGCTAATGCTTCGACAATTAACACACCTGGCATCACTGGATAATTCGGGAAATGTCCATTAAAAAATTCTTCATTGATCGTTACATTTTTAATGGCTACCGCTCTCTTCCCCTCTTCTAATTCCAATACTCTATCCACTAACAAAAACGGATAACGATGTCTAATAACTTCTTGTATTTGTTGAATATCTAACATAAAAAAACCTCCAATAATATTGTCACCTAATTCTATCATTAATTATTAGTAGTTGGTACTATTTTAAGTTTAAAATAAAAGCCACAATCCCATGGGTGTGACTATATATTTTTTAATAATAATCTTGCTTTTCATATCTCAAATAATCGGAGGCTGCTCCTAGTGCATCAACAAAAACACTATCTCCCAACATTATACAAATATAATCAAATCATTTTCTGATTTTTATAAATTGTTGTTTTCACTTCTTTTCAACATTTCATTATCGACAGGTATATAGAAGATAGCATATAATATTTTTTGCATTCAATAAGTTAATTATATTATTCTCTTAATTGAATGTTTAGTTTATTAGAATAGGATGGATAAATATGTTATCTTTTATTGCAATAGTTCTTCTTTTATTTTTAATTCCCGGTCCAGCTGTTATCATTACTATTACGCAAACGTTGAAAGGTGGTAAAAAGAACGGTATTTTCACCGCACTAGGCATTGGATTAGGTGATTTAGTTCATACGTTAGCAGCTGTATTAGGATTATCAGCAATTTTAATGAACTCTGCCACTGCATTTGAGATAGTGAAATATATTGGTGTTGCCTACCTAGTTTATTTAGGTATTCAAATGCTCTTAACAAAACCACAAAAAATAGAACAACCAACTGTTGAACAAAGTTCGGCAAGTTCTTCGTTCCGACAAGGTTTTTTAGCGGAGATTTTAAATCCAAAAACTGCATTATTTTTCTTAGCGTTTTTACCACAGTTTGTTCAGCATAATGGTCAATCGATCACTGTTCAATTATTGATTTTAGGCATTACTTTTGTTGTCATGAGTGCTTTATATACTATTTTGTTAGCTATTATTACAAGCTTTATTGGTGAAAAAATTTTTACGAAGACAACAAACAATGGCTCACGTTGGATTGAAAAGGCAGTTGGTTTCGTTTATATAGGTCTAGGCGTTAAATTAGCACTTCAAACTCAAAGTAGATAATATATAGTTTCTTAGGGAGAACACGATAAATACGTGCTCTCCTTTTATATTTCAAGAACAAGTCCCATCTCAACTCTTACTTCTTTTTTTTCAATATCATTATTGGAGTAACTTAATAAATCACATCCAATTAGTTGAAATCCATGCTTTTTGTAAAATTGAATTGCGGGATAATTAGAAGTTTGGGTTTCTAAAACGATCGCCCTTACCCCTATTTCTGTTGCTCGCTTTTTCACCAAAGTCATGAACTTACTTCCAATTCCTTTATGTAGATGAGATTGATCAATATGAATATCATTAATTCTTAACAAATTATGCCACTTCTCTTGGCTGATGCTAACAATTCCAACTTCTTCTTCATTTAATTCAGCAATATAGCATTCAATATCTTCTATATGATCTTCAAAAATTTCTCCTTCCAAATACTTGTGAAACGGGGTTTCGAAATGTTTTAACGTAAAATCAATTGCCCAGCCATTTTCTCGTTCTTTATAAACAACATCATAATAGTTATTGGAGACGTATTGATAGGTAATTTTTTTACCGTTAGGATAGTGTTCTTTATATATCCTTTTTATTTGAAACAACTTTAATCACCCTTTACATAGAAAATTGGTATAACTATAAGTTACAACTTGAATAGCTGATTACATTCCATATAACCACATTTGGATTTTTGGATCATTTGAATACACGAGTGCTGTTCAGTATCCATTTCTCGTTGTACGAGCTTACTTCTACGTTTCGCAAATTAGCCCTATTAATGCTGTATTATGTACAAACTTATAGACCCTTAGCAAACCAAAGGTCTATAAGCTTGATGTGCCTATTCTATTTATTGTTTAGGTGTATTTGCGGTTAGTGGATTACTATTTGCTACCAATTGTACTGGTGTCGTGCCTTGTTGAGCAGACTGTGTCATTGGTTGTTCATTATTCATTAGCCCAAAGCGTTTCATTACACCAAAAAGCGCCGCGCCGCCTATAATGCCCCATGCTAAAAATCTCACTGACGAAAACCTCCTTTCTCCATACTGAATTTTTAAAACAGCTTTAGTATTGGAAATCCTATGCGGTTTATACTGTGTTAACTGAACGAGTTTTTTGTTCATTTTACAGATTATTTGTAAAAATGAATACAGTAGAATAAAATAGGATAAATTTCAAATTAATATTAAAATTCTTCAATTGATGAAATCCCACAAATAGAAATATTATATGAAGAACTGTTTTTAGAAATGTCAAAATTCCAACCTCAATACATAGCCCCTGCTAAACAGGATGTAGAGTTTCTTAAAAACATAATTTTGGGAGAAAAATCAGATATTTTTGTTGCTGAATTACATAACAACATTGTAGGATTTTTAAATTAGATTGCTTGGAGTTAAGGTTTTTTACCAGAAACTATTGGCGCTATTAACATGTATGACAAACATGGATTTATTGAAACGAGCCGTACTATGCGACTAGAGCTTTAAATATATGTATGATATTAGAGCCTGCGTTAAACAAAATGCGGAAGTATAGCGACAGGTACATAAGTTTGTTCAAGAAAAGTTATCTAAACTAGCAATCATCTCACTACATATAATGGAGGGAAATTCTGCTGGAGAAGTTAAATAAAATCTTTCCAAGTAAAATCAATACTTAAAATACCAATTGGAAGTTCGGTAGCACTATAGTTTTTTTCAATGGCCACTTTTGGTTTACGGAAACATACAAGATTATTATAATAACCAAAAGCTCTGCAAATAGATGGACGTACCGAATGAATGCCACATCGGTCATTTATTTCGTCATAAAATATGCAGGTTCCATAAAAACGTTGTTGATTTTTTAAATCTTGGCGCATTTTTTTAGGCATCGCCTTAATTTTCTTTTTTATTTTCTTTAACTCTTGTTCTGTAATTGGAACAGGCCCACAACATATCCCTCTACAACCTTTACAAGGTAATTCTTTCATAAAACAATCATCTCCTAGAAAAAGCAAGTGTTTTAATTCGTTTATTAATTGGATTCTCTAGTTCAGTAACTTAATTAAGTCAAAAAAATAGGACTCTCCTGGCCAGGAGGATCCTATTTTACACTTTAAATTAATAATTGTAAATTATGGCATAAATTAATTTTTTTGTCAATTTAATAGTCTACATAATAGTATCTAGCATCATATTAAAATACTCTTAAACATCAGCTTTAAAACCTATTTAATAAGTTCTGGTCCTACAATTTACGCTTTATGGAAGTCAATTTAACCTTTAATTACGAATAAAGGTTACAATTTATCAATTAACTTCTATGGTAAAAATGTAAGAAGAACTTCCTTTTTCCCATCTTCCAGAGATAACAAATATATACGTGCCTTTTTCATTTGGTGCAGAAAAAACATTACCCTCAACTTTTATTTTTTTACTTTCACCCAAATGTTCCATTTCTACTTCTATTTCATCAATGGATTGTTTCTTAAAATTGATTTTTATTTCACTTTGAGGGGATACAGAAAATGGAACAATTTTATTATTATCAATTATTGATGATGGAGAAATTTTATCAACACATTCTGAACCTGTAAATTTACTCCAACAATAAGTACCTTGTAATACTGTAATCTTTTTACCTTCTGACAATATAATTGGCTTAGGTGGACCAGCATTAAGTAACATGATAATCAACAGAAATGCGACCGTAAAAAAAGTAATTATACCTATCTTTACAGCTTTCATTTAAACCCTCCCACCAAGTATCAGAAAATTTAAAAGGGTCCCAAAACATTCCTTTCAACTTATATTACCATATAGGTAATTTTCCGTGGTTAACATACATAGAAAAGTAGCATTTGAAACTAATCTCCACTTATTTACTGTCATTTGGTGAGTTCCCTTGATGCGAAGGAAGTCTCCTAATTTAACGCTCTCTCCACAAAAATGCCAGCCATATTTTCCTGTTATTTTTTCTTCTTTACTATGCTTAAATCCTAATAATTGCCGTTCACCAATGAAGCTATTTAGATGTGAAATATTCGCTTTCTTGCCACTCATTTTCTTTTGTTAAAACTTTATTCAACAAGTTTCGAACTATTTTCATGTTGAATTATGTCGTTGGACTCTTTATAGGCGCAACCTCTAATACCAATCCACGAATTGTAACGAAACCTATAATTCTTTTCACTTTTTCCCCTTTTATTGTGTAACGGTTATTTATCATTTTTGTTACAAAATTTATCCTTGTCATTTCCGTTATATTCTAAGTGTAATTGCACAATCTAAACTGTAACTAAACAATAACGGAGGTTATCGCAATGAAAAAATTCCTATTTATCGGAGCAATTTCAGCATTCCTGTTAACTGCTTGTTCTTCTCATGATGAAGCTCCAGCTAGTGAACAAGCGGAAGCAAAAGAAAAAACCGTCAATGCTGAGACAAAAGAAAATCTTGAGAAAAGTTTTTTATATGAATCGGAAGATCCGTTTACAAAGTGATTGAAGAGGACAGATAACTAATTAAGGTTATCTGTTCTTTATGTGTATTTCCATCACTGAAATCTCTTCGTTTAAAAACACGTCATGTTTTTGAGACTACTAATGCAGTCTTATCATGTGGAATATAATCAATCATATGCGTTATGCGTTCTTATGCTCATGTTTTATGGCTGTTGTTAATTTTAATGCTAATATCCATTCCCATCTCTTCAAGGGCATCTCTTTTTAAACATTCCTCGTGAGACTCGTTTTTTTCCATTCCACCACCCGGGAGGGAAAATTTGTCATCACTTGTTTGAATAATCGCTATTGAACATTAGACAATAAACAGCAGGTCTCCATATGTAGTCTATGCCTTCTTTTTTCTCACCGAATGTAATAATACCCATCATTAATGCTCCTCTGTCTCTGATTCGCTATTTGTTTTATCATTAAACTAAATTGCTGCGATAGTTAAAGAAAAAAATCCTGTAAAAACAGGATTCCAAACAAATTTTACTTTATTTTAAATGATCAATCTTATGAGAAAACTACAACAAACACTTTACATTTACTTTAATTTTTCTTTCTTTTTAAGAACAACAAACGAAATCACTGTCCCTTGGTTTGGTTTACTTTTTATTTGAAGTCCCTTACCATAATGTTGTTTTAAACGAAGATCTGTATTAAGCAATCCAATGCCAGTTGAAGTCTCTGATTTTCTGTCTAGTAATCGTTCCATTGTAGCCTCATCCATTCCAATACCATTATCTGACACAGTGATCTCAATGTACCTGTCGTAATCTACAATGCGAATATGAATATTCCCGCCATTTTCACAAGGCAAAATACCATGTTTCAAAGCATTTTCAATTAATGGTTGAATGGTCAGTGATGGAATCATGACGTCTGTGGAACCTTCTAAATCCCACGTTACATTGATACGCTCCCCAAAACGTTCTTTATGAATATATAAATAGGATCGAACAAGATTTAACTCATCCTCAATTGGAACAAGTTCATCAATATTCTGGAACTTAAATGATTCCCTTAAGAAATCACACAGTGCTTCAAGTAGCTTACTAGTACGTTCAATATCAATATCACTTAATGTAATAATGGCATTTAGTGTATTGAAAAGAAAATGCGGCTGTATTTGTGCCTGAAGCCAAGCTGCCTCCATTTGAAGCCTTTCTTGTGCAGATTGTTTAACATCGGTTAGTGCTTTTACTCTTGATCGTAGCTCTAAAGCGTCCACAGGCTTCATGACGTAATCATTAGCACCAGATAAAAATCCATTTTCAATGTCTTGAGACTGACTTCTTGCCGTAAGGAGTAACACTGGAAGTTCTGTTATTGAAAATTGCTGACGAATTGCACGTACTAATTCGTACCCTGACATATTTGGCATCATCACGTCTGAAATAACCAAATCCCACTCTTGAGACATTAATATTTCTAGAGCTTTACTACCACTTGTAACCGTTACTAGGTCGTATTTTTCTATTGAAAGTATTGTTTCGATAACTCTTAAGTTCACTGGATCATCATCGACGACCAAAACGCTAGGTCGATTTGCTTCAATGATTGAATGGTTTTCAGTTCGATTATCGAATAGAATTGGAGAAGTAGCTACTACTGACTCTTCCTTCGCATTTGATAATAGAACCTCATGTTCTGTAGCATTTTCCTCATCAGGTAAGTCTGATATTGGTAATGTGAAAGTAAATTCAGACCCTTCCCCTACAACTGAATGTACCTGTAATGATCCCCCATGTAGTTCAACTAATCGTTTACTAATACTAAGTCCTAGCCCAAATCCGCCTTCAATCATTGCCTTACTAAGGGTACCCTGCTCATATGGTTTAAATATACGTTGAATGGTGTCCTCATCAATACCAATACCAGTATCCGAAATCACAATTTCTGCCATACCGTTTTTCACATGACCTACTATTGTCACTTCACCTTCGTTCGTGTATTTCACCGCATTATGAAGAAGATTGAAAACAATTTGAATAATTCTATTTTCATCAGCAACTACTTTTGGAAAATTTTCAGGAATTTGATGAATTAACTGAATCTGCTTTCCTTCCTTCATAACATAGAGCATATCTAATACACCCGATACAATTGGCTGAATCGAAAATGTTTTAAAGTTTAGTTTGGGATTATTTTCTTTTAAACTCATAACATCTAGTAAATCATTTAACATTAATGACATACGCCTTCCGACAGATAGCACTGTTTCTAAATCCTTGACACTTTTATCACTGAGTACACGATTTTCCCTTTCCAAAACAGCTTTTGACATGTTAAGGATCCCATGAAGTGGATTGCGTAATTCATGTGACGTATTGGCAAGGAATTCATCCTTTAATTTATCTGTCTTTTGGAGCTTCATAGCAAGTTCCTTCGTTTCGGAATGGACTTTAGCATATCCTTTAAACCATAAAATAGCCAAACAAGCCACTGTAATAACAATATCAAATGGATACATAATTATTTTAATGCCAAAAATAAGAAGTAAGCCATCCCATATAAGATTATTACCAAATGCTAAAATGGCAAACAGTAAAAAAATATTACTTTTAATCTCTTTAATTGATTCTCGCATTACTGTTAGAATCGTTATAACGATCGGGATTCCTAAAATCATAATGAAAATGCCTTGATTGAATACTACATAGCGAGTAGGTAATACGATGGTCAATAATGATGCGATAGCACAGAAAATACTAAACAAGCGAATATATTTTCTCACATGCTGAGGTAACCAATGTTTTATGCATTGAAGCAGTGAGAAACCAATGCCAATCATAGAAAGATGAACTAATTTAAAAGCCCAATCGTAACTAATCGGAAACCAATAAGATAATAATTTGTCTTCGCTTCCTAATAGGAAATAAACCATACTATTAATCGATAACAAGGAAAAGTAAAGCAATCTTCTTTCTTCCATGATTCCTACAAAAAATAAGATAATGGAATAGATAGCATGTAGTAAAAAAACTACTGCTACTAGTTGTTGCATATTGATCGACAATTGAGTTTCCCGAGCTAATATATCTTCTTTTCCTAATTTAATGGAGCGAACAATTCCACCGTCACGAGGGTCCTTATAATTTGAAGCCTGAACAATAATTTCGATTTCTTTGTGACCGTTTGCTTCAAAGGATGCAGTATATGGAACATTTCTGGCAACCGCCTTTTCTGCATCCTCCCCTATTTCACCCGATTTTGCCAACGGCCGACCATTTACATATAAAACTGAAGAACTTCGCACACTCGGAACTCGAATACTAAAAGTAATATTGTCTTCTGGATTGACGAGTAATTTTAAGCGATAAGTACCGTAACCATAAGGGCTCCCCTCTCCCTCTTGTAAAGAAGAGCTCCAACCTTTAGGAACCTGTATGTATTTTGCATGATTCTTCGTAGATTCGATATGCTTTTCTTCACTAATTAACCAATAATAAGGATAAAATTCCCACTCCCCATCAAGTGTAAGAGCATGACCATCATTAAAATTCCAATTTCTTAAATCCATTTGCCCTTTAACAGCATGTGGTTGATCTGTATTATTAAATAAGCTCAGCCATAAAATTCGTGAGCCTGTTAGAAAAATGATAAACAAGCAAATGATGAGAACAATTTTTCTCTTTTTCATTAGGAATAATTGTCAAAAGGTAGTTTATGTTTTTCTGTTATAACACAAGCTCCTTAGGCAAAACCACACCTCCTACGATATATTATCGTATCAGAGTTACCATTACTTTTAAATCTATTTCTTAAACTAAAATCCGAATTTTACAAGGTATTAGTTTTGACCTTTTATACAACAGGAAGAAGGCTTTTTGATATCTGCTGTTTAGGCATCACTGAAAGTAGTTACATGATTTTAGGGTGGCACAGCATGCTAAAATGCAACAGCTCTCACTATCATACGGAGTACCATCTAAATCAAATAAATTTTCTTCTAAAATTACGATAGCTTTAACTGTTTTAGAGCATAATCTGTTGTTATTGTAATATTTTCAGGTATTGCGTCTATTGCGAACCAATGTACTTTTTCTAAAGCATGCGGTTCTTTATTTCGTACTTCCCCATTCGTAATACGAGCAGCGAAAGTAGGTGCTACATAATGAATATCTTCAGTTTGGATAATATGATTGGTTACACATACTAATCCTGTTATTTCGATGTCCACTCCAAGCTCTTCCTTAATTTCTCGTATAATCGCGTTTTCTATTGTTTCCATAAAGTCAACCTTGCCACCAGGTAAACTCCAACAGCCGGCTTCAGGTGCTTTTTTTCGTAAAACAAGTAATATTTTATTTTCCTCATTCTGGATAACTGCTCCCACGCCTACCTTTGGTAATTTTTCATTTTCCATTAATCTTTTCCTCCTCTATCAAAACTAACCTCTATCGTCGAAAGTTTGTCACTTTTTTTACAAAGGTCTTTTTATCTTAATTGCAAATTTATTTCTTTAAGTTAGATGATTACCTTCTCTCCTTTTTACTGCTTTACGTATTATAGATTGTAGAAAGGAGGTAAGTTATTATGGGCTGTTCAGGTAATGGTTACGGCACAGGGTCCGCATTTGCCCTAATTGTAGTATTATTTATTCTTTTAATTATCGTTGGCGCAACTTTCATTAGTTACTAAAAAACGACACTACCAAAATCTCAATTGCTCATACTTAAAAATAATTTATCCCTAACCTTCTAAAAATACTCAGAGTCACTATCCTCCGGTGACTCTTTTTCTTTCTAAAGATAACATCTAACGACAAAAAGCAATAACATCACTAAAGCTTTTCAGTAATCTGCTGAATCTACACCATTCTCAACACCGTTTATTCATTTGAAAAAATGTTTTCCTCCTTTATTTAAATAATGAAACATTCCTATTATATCAACTTTAGGAATATTAAGGGAGTCGAATTTTTTCGCGAGAATCTCAGTTATTACATCGTTTTTATGATAAAAACCAAGACAGTCACTAATCTATCTTGGTCCTGCTATTTTATGATTTTTAACCTTTATTAAAGAAAAGATATTAGTATCATACGGAACACCGTTTTGGTGCATATAATTTTTTAATATCCCTTCTTTTTTAAAGCCTAATTTGGTTAGTAGTTTATTCGAAGCTTCATTTTCTGTAAATACAATAGCTCCAATACGCATTAAATCCATTTCTTGAAAGCCGAATGATAGCACTCTATTTACAGCTTCCTTTGCATACCCTTTTCCCCAGCTTTCAGGAAAAAGTGCATAGCTGATATCAGCTCTTTTATGCTCAGTAGACCATTCCTGAAAACCAATAGTACCAATAATTCCTTCGTGGTCCTTTAATGCAATTCCCCATTTTATGCCACGTTTTTCATCATAATTCTTTGAAAAATTGTTAATGATTTGTTTAACCTGCTCTAAACTTGTTAACGGATTTTGCCCATAATGGCGTAATACATCAGCATTAGAAAAGCAATCTAAAACATCTTGGGCGTCATGCTCAGTAAGTTCTCTTAACACTAAACGTTCAGTATTTAAAACAGGAAACATCATCTTCACTCCACTTCCAAATAAGGTATTATTTAACTATACCTGATAAAACGAAAGTTGCAAAACTAATTTTATATTACTATGTTTATTCTATAAATTTTGTAAAAATAAAAACTTGCCCATTGGGGATTCCAACACTAATGGAAATTAAAATACAAAATAACTCTTATTTTTGATAATGAAATGGTCTCTTTAATCAACTTCTAAAATGTTATGCTTAACTCGTAGCGCCGAATTCACTAATTTATCATTACTTCAGGATAAATCCCACCATACATAAGGTGATTGGCCCTATGTTCATTCCTCTGTACAACATAGTATAAAGAAAAAAGGAAGTATCATTTGTTTGTTGCTGTAATAGTAATCGCACAGCATTTGTCCTTTGATAGCACCGTATTCTCTATCACCATTGATACAACTGCGCCTATTAGCCCTTAATTATGGCGCTTGCTTATATGGGCCTAAACGAAGTGGGTAATCCCACATTCCAGTGTGTAGGTATTACTTTCAAAATGATCGAAAAGACAAACTATAGAAATGGATGCTGGTATAGGTGAACCACATTTTGAAATAACAGTAGAAAGTCGTTATTAATCCCTTCTTCCAGTGCCCATAGCTGTATAGTAACATTAAAAAAGTAAATGGATTATAAAGGCTGTTCTGTATTGATACAGTATTTTATGAAAAATATTACTTTTCTTTAAATAATCCTGCTATAAATTTTTATAAGGAGGGGATTGTTTTGAGTTATCCATCTTATGGAGTCAATTCACCCGGTGCAAACTTTGCCTTTGCTATTGTTTTATTCGTGCTATTGATTATTGCCGGTCTTGGCTTATTTTATTTATTAAGAACTTTAGTATGGACTAGTGCGTAGTCTTGCCTATTATCACTAATACTCAAAAAATAAAGTGTGTTGGCTACTTTTTTACTAAGTCTTCATAAAATTAAATCAAAGAATGGGCAACCGAACTATAGAAACTACGTTTGGTTCCATTCTAGGGCTTGCGTGTACACGGAAGTCCTTTTTTCATGAAAAACACGTATGTTGGGAACTATCCTTGTCTTTCTAATAAACTTTTAAAAAATATTGATTTTAATATAATTGGATTAATACTCTTAATTTCTTCAATAAACATTTTAGTTTTATTGTTAATTTCATTTGTAAACTGTTCTTTTATAATTGGAATATCGTGAAAGGAAGCATACATTGCGCCCCTTAAAAATTTATCCTCTATACATATTAGGCTATTCAGTGAAGATCCTATTTCACAATCACGTTTTGTTACTTTTATTAGATCATTTTTTATTTTAAGCTCCAACCAAGACGAATTATTTTCTATATATTTTAAGGCGATATAATTGTGATAATCTAGTAATGTAACAATATCATTTAATAGTTTAAAGTGAGTAAGAATAAGTTCAGAATAAATTCTTTTGGTTGATAAAGGGATATTATCCGGTGGGTATGGAATAAAATTGTGTCCACCTACGTTTAGGGTAAAAAGACCATAAATTTGATTGTATTCTTTGTCGAAAGTCAAAATATCTAATTCCCTTAACTCGTCTACATCATCCTCAAAAATCTCATATTTAATTTCGAACAATTTTAGTCACCATCTTATACAAGATATTTTTCCATCAAATGTTTAATTTCATTTTTCTACTCACGCTATTCATTTCAAAATGTTTATAAAAATCAATAGCTTTCGTATTGAATTCCCAAACGTTTAACTTAATTGAATTAACCTCTCTTTCTTTGGCCCAAGTTATACAAGCAGTAAATAATATTTTTCCAATTCCTTTTCGCTGTAGTTCAGCCTTTACACCAAAATCGTGTATGTACGCATATTTCCGGGGAACAAGCGACTCGAAAGATGGAGAAGTTTCAACACTTATGACTGCGAAACCTACTACAATTTCATCTTCCTTCGCAATTAGAATATCACTCACTTCGTTGCCAATTAGTTCTTGATAATACGTTTCAGGCATTACTGACTCCACACTTTTAAAAATCGTTGGTTCCTCCATCACATGCTCTTCATGCCCTTCTTTTACTAGCTCATTCACCGGTAAATAATCTTCATCTGTTGCAATAAAAACCTTGATTGTCATCATTTAAGCCCCCTCATTTTAATTTACTTTTAAGAGATCATGGTATTAAAGAATAAGAAATTTTAATATTGGTTCATCATCAAATGTTGTGAATGACTTTTGTTAAACGTCTACTATGTAAATAGTTGATTGGAGTGGAGACTAGGCGACTCCTCGGGGGTCAGATCATCATTTAATGGTTCGAAAATGTTAAACTTGTTACATAGTATAAGGCTATTTCGTCACTTAATTTATCTTTCCAATTATTATTTTCCTATACATCCCATTTAGCATTAAAGATGTATCTTCTTTTACTACTATATTTTCAGGTGATATTTCTTCAAAGCTTCGGCCAATATCAGTTCCTAATATGCTAATAATGGGTCTTAGCAACATTTTGGGTATGGACAGTTTTTTGTTTTTAGGGGCAAATTTATCGAAAACTATTATTTCCCCTTCTTGCTTTAATACCCTTGCCATCTCTTGAAAACATTTAGTTGCATCAGGTACTACTGAAAGGATTAAACTAGCTATGACATAGTCAAACGATTCATTTTCAAATTCAATATTTTGAGCATCCATTTCTAAGAATGTTATGGTAGAATTTTCGAACTTCTTTTTTGCTTTTCCGAGCATATCAGGTGAATAATCAATAGCCGTTATATTTAGGTTAGCGTGATTTATCAGCTCTAAATCTGCTCCAGTTCCTACACCAACAAACAGGATCTTTTGTTGATTATTGAATGGTATGGATTGAAATATTTGTTTTCGAGCATTTAAAAATCCCCCGGAATTAAAGAACTTATCGTAAATTGGAGAACCAATCTTATATATAAATTTATTCCAAGAATTATTCAATCGTCTTCACTCCCACCACATAAATTATCCCCTCTTAATCCTATAATACATCCTATCCTTCTCCTTTTGTAAAAAATCCCCTATTTAATAAACCTTTGACGATAAGTAAAAAAACCGATTATTCATTTTTATAAATGGGTACCGGTCTTTTGTTTATCTTAAAAAATCTGTGCATCCATAGATTAATAAAGTCTCCCCATTATGTAATTTTCCTTCGTAATTTCAAACTTCAACAAAGTCGCTTCTGACAAATAAAAAAGGCATCAAGAAACTGAATCCCTTGAAACCTTTTTTAGTACGATTTTCTTATCCACGACCAGCTTGGAATTCCGGATATAAAGTCATTCCACCATCCGCAAAAAGAGTAATGCCGGTTACATAACTAGCTTGAGATGAAGCAAGCCATACTGCGACAGCGGCAATTTCTTCTGGCTTTCCGATATACCCCATCGGAATCATACTTTCCACATCTGCACGTTTTGCTGGATCTGCAAATTTTTCTGCATTTATAGGCGTATTGATCGCTCCAGGTCCAATGTTATTGACACGAATTCCTTTTGGAGCATATTCTAACGCTAAAGTTTCAGTCATTAATTTTATGCCTCCTTTACTAGCCGCATAATGCACAAATAAAGGCCAAGGAATTTTCTCATGAACACTGGACATATTGATAACAGTACCTTTAATATCATTCTCTACGAAGTATTTAATCGCTTCTCGACTTCCTAAAAAGGCACCTGTTAAATTTGTATTGATGACTTTATTCCAATCACTTAACGGCATTTCATGAGAAGCTACTGGATTTTCTATACCCGCATTATTAATCATTACATCGATAGTCCCAAACTCTTTTATAGCTGTTTGAACGAGATTGATGACATCCGCTTCCACTGTAACATCACCTTGTACAGCAATGGCCTCGCCACCGGCTTTTTTAACCTCTTCCACTACAGCATTTATATCCGCTTCATTTGATCGATAATTAATAACTACTTTCGCTTTTTCTGCAGCAAAGCGAATGCCCATTGCTTTACCTAGTCCCGTTGCAGCACCTGTAATGACAACAACTTTTCCTTCTAAATCTGGATACATACAAGGCCCTCCCTTTTATCTTTTTGCAATCCCTAACATAATTCCAGCAGCGACTATAAAAGCGATACCGATGAAAATGGCGATAAGTTGCCGCTTGGTTTTTTTCTCACCTAATATAAAAATTCCGCCTAGAGTAGCAATAACGATCCCCATTTGGGAAAGAGAAAAACTTGTTGCGACCCCTACACGTGGCTGAGAAATAAATAAAAACATATTTCCGGCAGCCCATATTAAACCCGGAATAATATTACGAAACGCATATTTGTTAAATGGTTTATGCTTAAATGTTAATAAAACTCCACCTATTACCATCCCGATTGCTTGCGGCAATAATGCAGACCATCCACTTACATTGAATAAGCGTACAATCACCACGTATACTAAATATCCAAAAGTGGAAACAAGTAAAATTAAAATTCCTTTTTTCAAATTGCTTCCATGTTCTTCTTTTTTCTCTTCTGGATTTGGAAGAGATGTAAGAACGATACCAATTAGTATACTGATAAGGGCAAGAATTCCTAATATAACCGACATTGTTGTCGACCATTCATGGAACACAATGACACCAAATAAAGTTGTTGATACTAATTGTAACCCTGTTGAAATAGGCATTGTTTTGGAAACACCTATTAAATCAATACTTTTCAATTGGTTTACTTGCCCTAATGCCCAAAAGAGACCGGATACAATCCCGACTCCAAACACTATAGGAGATAACTCAGGCTTTACAAAAAAGTAAATACCTATAGAGAAAATAAGTGCACCAAATGTTGTTCCAAGTACTTGACTATAGGGTCCGCCACCAAGCTTGACGTTAAATAATACAATACTTCCCCAAAAGAGAGCTGGTAATAATGCTAAGATAATGTCCATTTCTTTAAACTTTTCACCTCTTTAAATACTTTATTAAATTCTGATTGCTGTCACTCGATATACTTTTTTAGGATGCACTAAAGGAAATTTTTTATACTTTTAGTTTAGAATCACTTTTTAAGTTTGTTAGGCAAAACTTTCACTTTCGTAACGCAAAATAACCAAGACAGCACTTAAGCTATCTTGGTTCAATAGTTAAATCATAATTGCAGTTGGATCATTTACATTCTTTTTTATTTCTTATACTAAGGCATTCCACTCTGCAAAAGTAGTTATCTCATCATAATAATATAGTAAGCTAATTTTTTAGCTTCACCGCCTTGAATTGTTACTATGGGTCACTTCCGTACGGTGGCCCTTTTTTATTTCTCAAGTTTATCGAACATTTTTCCAAAATATCCAATTCTAAAGTGCATTTTGTAGGATAAATACCTTTCCCACTTTCTAAAACGATACATATTATAGGAGTAGAAAGGAGGAATGCATCATGGGATGCTTCGGAAACTATGGCAATTTTAACAATTGTTGCTACGGAGGTTATAGCTATGGAGGTGGCAATAACGGTTCAACATTTGTTCTAATTGTTGTTCTGTTCATTCTGTTAATTATTGTCGGCGCTACTTTCATATATTAAACCTTTATAAGAAAAATTCTTTGGAGCTATTTAAAAACAATATACTGAGCGGGAATTTTTCCCTATACAAGTTCATTCAAGGTCACTTCCACAGAGTGACCTTTTTACTAATGAAAACATTCAAATGAAAACGTATCTAGCTATTACCAACAAATCATTCTTTCATCTTATGGCACTAGATAATTAAATCCTAACTTCAAGATAAGAATCAATTTCCTCCGATGACCCTTTTTATATTGCAAGTCACTTTTTAAAAGGTAGTGCACATTATTTTTTCTTAGCTAAAATAATACCAATGCTTTATAAAGAGAATACCGTTTGTTTTTTTAAATTAGTAATAGCGTGGGTTCGGATGCTGGTGATGGTGGTGGTGGTGCGGATGTCGATGATGTGTTGGATATGTTGTATGTGTTGGGTAGTAATGCATTGGGTAGTAATGGTGGGTTGGATAATGGTGAGTTGGATAAAAATGGGCTGGAGAAGTAACCGGATAATATGGATGTCTCCCACCATGTTGTCCTCCATAACCATCATGTCCGTAATCGTATCGCATAATTTTTCCTCCTTTCGATTTCGATATAGGTTATGCTATAAAAGCATTAACAGTCTACGCAAATGCCTATGCTAGTCAAATTGCCTCCCCTTCACACCTCAAACAAAAGACAAGGACCATTCCAACTAATCATTCAACTTTCATTACGTATAAATCGGTCATGTAGAGTTAATAAAAGAAAAAAGAGCTCACTTTAGTCAACACATGAATAGATCCTTTAATCGTTAGGGACAAACAATAATAACAATCCGAAACCGAGAGTAATTCATACCCATTTTCACAGTGAACTCCTCTAGCATAAATTAATGGTTTAGTTCCAACCCTCTAAAATCATTTCGGCAACAACCCGAATCCATTTATAGACATATTTACCACACTTTCTAAATTCCCCTCTAAACTATGTTATAATTTCAATGTACATAGCAGTAAAAATTAATATTATCCAGTAATAAGGAGCGATTATACATGGTAGATAAAAAATGTAAAAAATGCGGGAGTACTCAATTTACAGAAGCTACAGACTATATGCCAATTAAGCCAAGTAAAGGTTCATTTAGAGGCGCAAACAAGATTTATACATTTTGCTTAGATTGTGGTGAAGTTGATTCAATTCGTATAGAAAACACAATTATTTTTAAAAAAATAGTTGAAAATTAACGGTACTGAGCACGCAAAATACTTGATTGTATGTGTTCTCGTAAAAGAGGCAAACAGTTTAAAAGACTGTACGCCAAATTAAAAAAGTGGATGATTAAGTTAATGGTAGTGCAATTAAATAAATCAGCAATTATTTGTATTGGTTTAAGTGGCTAAATTAAGGTATATACATTTGTAATATTCGGAATGACCATTTATTTATATTCCTTGGGGGATAAATTGTATATGATAAAAAATAATTTTAAAATAGACAACATTCCAGCAATTTTGTGGGGTGATAAATCAGATAAGTTATTTGTGGTGGTGCATGGTAACATGTCCAATAAGGCAGATGACTCGATTATTGTATTTGCAGAAGAAGCAACAGCAGTAGGTTATCAAGTGCTTAGTTTTGATTTACCTCAACACGGTGACCGTAAGGATGATACTTATCTTTGCAAAGTTCAAAACTGTGTTCAAGATCTTAATACAATAATGACCTATGCAAAATCGTTATCAAATAATATAAGCATTTTTGCTTGTAGCATGGGAGCATATTTTAGCCTATTAGAATATAGCCATGAGCCATTGAAGCAGTGTGTGTTTCTCTCTCCTGTAGTAAATATGGAACGTATCATAAATAATATGATGACTTGGTTTAATGTAAGTGAGAGTAGACTAAAAATAGAGAAAGAAATTTCTACACCTATTGGACAAACTCTCTATTGGGATTACTATTGTTATGTGAAAGAACATCCTATTGTTGCTTGGAATATTCCAACTTCAATTCTCTATGGTTCAGAAGATAACTTATGTGAGTTTGACGTCGTATCTGAATTTAATAAACGTTTTAACTGTAATTTGCAAGTAATGGAAGATGGAGAACACTATTTCCATTCCGAGGAACAGTTGCAGTATTTCAGACAATGGCTGAAAAACATATTTACGTTAAATGATAAAAAAATGATTGATGTATAAAAAAAGAGAGTTAAGGGAAGTCAAAATGGCTTCCCTTAAAAGTTATTTACTACTATTAAATGTAATTCTATTTATGATAGTGAGAGCATACAACTAAATGAACTCAAATTTAACATAAGTGTTTAACAACCCCTGCTTAATGGCATCCATGAAATATTAAATAGCAATAGCTTCTATGACTATAGTTGTTTCTACATTTAAGTAAAAATATTCCACAAAAATAAAAAACCTACTAGGCTCTAATATGTTCAATCACCTAATAGGTCAATTAATTATACAACATAAAAGCTAGTCAAATTTTAGCCCCTGCTCCCAGATAACTCTCTAAAGAAACAACAATCATATTTTGATAATAGCCTCTCTAAAGTTTTTATGTATAAGCGAAATTTATATATCCTTCTTTAATTTTTTTACGCTAAATATTTTACTCAACTAATTCTACAGTAAGTGTAGTCACGCACATTGGGGCTGTATCTTGGACTGTTCCATCATAACCGACCTTTATTTTATCACCAACCTTAAATTTTATGTCGGGATTCTTTGCAAGATTTACAGAAACAATTCCTCTAATCGCATCATTTTCAGATTCAGTTACGTAAACTACAGCTTTTCGATCATTTATCATCTCTTCAATAATCCCTATAAAGGTTGCGTTAACTTCACTTTTACCTATAAACAAAAAACTACAGCATAGAAGAACTATAAATAGCGAAATAAATGCCTTTTTCAAAAAATATTCCCCTATATGTAAGTTTTTTGAAAATACTAAGGAAAATAACTATTAAAATTCCGCTTAAAATAAAATAAATGTCTGCGTTTGTTTATTTTTTACTGTGACCAAAAACTACCCATTTCTGTGTGGTCTACTGTAGCCTTATTTCATTTAATCAATTTATTGTGTCCCCAAAGTCTTGATTCACGTTTTTTTAATTTTACGGGGGATTCTAAATCCTAAAGCAATAGCTGCGCCTATACAGCTAGATAGACATCCGATTATCAAATATATGGAAAGCGATGATTCACCAATTACAACAGAGGCTATTCCTCCAATGACGGGAAATAAAGCTACCATGTACCCGCTTTTGGCAGCACCTATTCTTTCAACAAGCTTTAAATAAAATAGCCATGCCAGGAAAGATGCTATCAATGTTAAATACAGTAAAGCAGATATGTATGTTATTGATGTAGGAATGATAATCTTTTGTCCCTGTGACAATACAATTATTGCCATTAGAATACTTCCTACAGTGAAACCAATAGCATTCGCATAAATAGGGTCAATCTTTATTCTGGCATTTCTTGCAGAACTTGCATCGCCAATCGCTGTAAGTACTGTACCTAAAAGAGCAATCAAAATGCCTTTTAGATCAGCAAAGCTAGAAAAACTACTTAAAGAAGGATATATGAGAACACAAACACCAAATACCCCCAAAACGCCCCCAAATAACACACGAGGATGCAGTTGCTCTTTTAAGAAAATACGAAGAGCTAGCGGCGTCAAAATCACTTTTAATGAAAAGATTAATGTTACAATTGCTGCTGAGCTTAATATTGTTGCATAATATAGGCATAAATAACTTAAAGCAAAGTTACATACACCAAATACAATGATAAAGGGTATATCTTTCCTTGTAGGTATCCCTTTTGGCTTAAGAAATAATACAAGGGCGAAAAATAAAAATGCAGTAATTACTAGCCGATAAGTCAATGATAATTCTAAGCTTACTGGCGTCCCTTGAATTTTCACTGCAATAAAATTAAGCCCCCAAACTATTAAACAAAATACATACATTAGATTAGTCACTATATTCAATTACCTTCAATCGTTCTTTAATTAACGATATTTTTAAAGAGAATATATTCTAGGAAAGAATTCTCTACTCTTGTAATTATCGCCTAATATATAGTATCATCGCATACCATGGTTTGTAAAAAGATTTTTCCATAAACTGCATCTGTATCTGTTTTGTTTGATTTCTCAAAGCAAAATTGTGTTGAATCACCTTCTATAGACCGTCACCTACTATAATGAATACACACAAAAGGCCAGGCACTCACCTTTTAATGAGCACCTGGCCGTATATAACATTTAGGAAATTTTCAAAAACCAATTATCATCTTTTTAATTTTTTTAGTTTTTTAATATTTATTGGACATTATATTGCAGTTCGTTTATTAAATACGTAAATAGTTAGCATCCAACTAAATGTGACTATAACTACAAATAAGAGTAACATATTACTATATAAATAACTTGCGGGGTGATAAATTATCGGTAAAATTCTTTGGTCAAATAACCGTATCGATAATAAGCCTCCTACGACTGCAATACCTATTCCCTCAGATAAAAAGCTTGTGAAATTAAGGAAGCTCATTCCTGCACCAGCTTCCTCTTGTTTCAAACTAGCGGAAACAATCGTGGATATCACTGTTTTTGTAAAAGAAAGGCCACCAAAAACAAATATCAAAATGATAGACATTAACCAAGGGGTCTTTTCTAAAAATAATGCAGCTATTAAAAAACTGATAGCAATAAACCCAACACCAATGGTTAATACAAATGTATGATTCTTCTTATCCAGAAGTAATCCTCCTAAATAGCCGAAAAGAACAACACTTATCGTCCCAGGGAAAATTATTACACTGCCTATCATCGCAGTACTTAAATGGTAAACATCTTTCATCATATACGGAACCAAAGATATAAATCCAGCTACAGTACCTAATATAAGCCCCCCACAGAGAATTCCAATCATAAACGAAGAATTCTTCCTCAATGAAGGTTCAATAAAAGGATCTGATACTTTCGTAATATGTTTAAGAAAGCCTAGGAAAAAAAGAATACTACTTATAAGAAAAGGTAATCTATAGGATGTTGTAAATAACATAAAAAATACAATACCTATAGACATTAAGATAATTCCTACTGTATCGAGAGAGCCTTTTCTTATTTTTTCCTTTTCTAATAATTTCATAAGAAAAGGCACAGTTAAAATAGTTGCTGAAGGAATAAGTAATAAATAAGACCAGTGTATATAATGGGCAATCATCCCACCAATAACTGGCCCTACCCCTTCTCCTAATGCTACGATAGAACCGATAAGGCCAAATGCTTTGCCACGTCTTTCTATAGGTATATAACGTGTAACTACAACCATAATGAGTGATGGAAAAGCTGCGGCACCAATTCCTTGAATAAAACGAGCAAAAATGAGTAATGAAAAAAAAGAATGGCCAATGAATCCAATCAAAGATCCCACACAGTTCATTACAATTCCAAATATAATTAATTTTTTAATCCCCATCAAATCAGATAGTTTACCGTATACAGCCGTTCCTATAGAAAAAGTTAAGATAAAGGATGTATTTACCCAATTTGTACTGGCTGGGGCTTTGTTAAACTCATTTGCAATATCAGGTAATGAAACATTCAATACCATTTCATTTAATACGCTAAAAAAAGAAAGAACACACAGCCATAAAAGCAATTGATTATGACGATTATTCACCTTTACCCTCCATTAGTGAGGGTTTACGTAGTTTATAGGGTTAATGATACGCTTCCCTCTATAAATTGTACCCAGTTATATTTATTGCACTTCATAAGAATTCCTCCCATTTTTTTCATTATTGTATCATATACCCATAACGATTTGATGTTTTGGAAATTAACTATTTTTAAACTTCCAAAAATACCTAGACGATGATTAAGCTTCAATTATTGACATTCCGCTTGTTACTCATCGCACGCTATTTACGCACAACACATTTACCATTTCCCTTCCAACCACAACTTTGCTATGTTATGATTCTTTACAGCTAGAATTTTTCATTTAAAAGAACAGAAATAGGGTTAAATGTAGGAGGAAGCATGAATTATATAAAATCTTTACGCCAATATGTTGGAACGAGTCCTATTATTGCACCAGGCTCAGCCATCATTGTTTTAAACGAAAAGAATGAGATACTATTGCAATTACGTTCAGATACAGATGATTGGGGGCTTCCAGGCGGTGGTATGGAAATAGGAGATAGTTTTGAAGAAACTGCTCAAAAGGAGTTGTATGAGGAAACAGGATTAATTGCTGAAGAACTGAAATTGGTTGGATTAGCTTCAGGGAAAGAGTTATATTATAAATTTCCACATGGGGATGAAATTTATAACGCGACGGCAATTTTTAAAGCAACTGCTGTTAAAGGTATTATTAAACAAAATGAGGAGAGTAAAGATTTAAAATATTTCCCTTTAGAAAAACTTCCAGACTTAAATTATACAACATTGAAATTACTAGAAAAGGTAGGTTATATTTCAACTGATTAATATGGTGATCAACATTTCTTTATCCAAAACAAAAAACCTCACCATCCATCAGTGACTATGCATAAATCTTCCTTAACCACTTTTAAGCCCTCCATGTAGCGCAAAAAACTGCGCTACACCATAAGATGAAAATATACTCAAAAACGGGTATTGTATTCTACGGCTGGGGGGAGGAAAGTCGATAAACTATGGTGCTTTGAGCCCTTCTGTTAGTCTGCTTGCACAGATTGATTGTTAAATCAGGAAGTAACTTGCCATTTCAAGGGATGTGGAAAAAAGTGCTCTAAGATCAAATAAAACTTATGGAGTACAACAATAATTTAGTTCAAACGGTGAACAATTTCATATTGATTCCCACAAGGGTCTTCAAAATAAACTGCATAGTAAGTAGGGCTAATGGGAAATTGTTGAGGTCCAGAGGTGATTTTTCCACCAATTTTTTTAATCAGTGTAGCAAGTCTATCCACTTCATCACGATTTTCTACCCAGAATCCAACTAGATTGCCGTTCGGTTTATGCAAAGGATCTTCAGTAATGGCAAAATAGGCTACACTTGGAAGATTCCCATTAGCTGCAAACACCTTCCACTTATCACTATGGAATGTTTGAATAAAGCCTAATACGGTAAGAAAACCCTCATAGAATGGTAAATTTTCCTCTAAATTATTTACTCTAAGGTCAATGTGACTAAATGGGTTCATAACTTATCCCTCCTTAATTAATCGATTCTTCTATTTGTTTAAGAATTGTTTCCCAGTATTGCTGCATTTCTTCTCTCACATTTTGATTAGAGAGATTTTCTTGGTGGAAGCTAATGATGTTTTTGTATTTTCTTTTGGTATGATCCGAACTTGAATGGTAGACGTTTTATCCCACCCTTCTTTTTTCTAAGCAAGACGAAGTTGTTGTAGAGGTTTAACAATGCGAATTTCACCTTCCCCGATTTTTGTGCGGAATTTCTGACCTGGTTGAAGATTTATTTTGGTACTTTCACCTAACCATAGCTTTAATCCATCTTCAGATGCGATTAATTCCCAGGCTTTTTCCTGCGAAATTGGAAAAGTCCTTCTAATTCCTACTTGGAATCCAACAGTTTTAGTTTGACCAACAAGACTCCATGTGTCCATTTCTTCACCTCTCAACAAAATTTAAAATGCTTATATTAAAGTTCTTGATATATACCAATAATTCCTTTTTATCGAAATTATTGTTTAACCAAACTACTTCGTCATTTCAATAAAAAAAGAGCTGCCTATGCAACTCAACGATCTTCCATCAAAGCACCCGCTCCGTTAGTTTAACTAAGAAGTTACTTTTATCAAATATTAAAATTATTTTAGATAGGGATTTTTTTATGTTGTTGCTTCCATAGTGGGAAGTATAAATTCTGGTATGCTGTTATTTTGGTTGAACATAGCCATTTGAAATGCATGACCAAATTCATATGCCAGTATCTTTACATCCTTTCTTGATCTACTTTTCATTACATAAATAATTAGTATAAGCCCGAAGGTCATCTGTGGTAAAAAAAAGGATAGATAGAGCGAATTTAATTAAGCTCTCCTATCCTTATAATGTGTGATATTAAATATGAATTCACATAGTTTTAGCTAATATCTTACTTTTAATAAAATTTTAAGCTTCCTCTGTTTTCATTCACATTATTTATCTGTTTGTTCTTGTTTCTTTTTCAAATACTCCGCACGTATTTTTTCAAGTTGCTGCTTTTTATCAAATTTGGCGGGCTTGTTTTTTTCATGATACTTTGTTACAGCTACCTTACCTTTTGTATCCAATTGATATTTCCCCATTTTGTTCACCTACTTTTCTTGTCTTTAAAGAGAATCTATTCAATACTATAATATACCTCATAAAGTAAACCTTATGTCTTTTTCAGTGTACCGCAAACCTTGTAAATTTCAGTTAAAACATTAAAAACTTCGTAAAATAATTCAAATGTCCTGAATGCCTTAGGAACGAGTTACAAGCTTACATTGAGAAACTAGATCATGCAAATATTCGTGAAATGCTTAATACTTCCTCTTATGTTGCCAAGACTTTTCAACTCATTATCATCAAAAAACCTCAACAGGCTATCTTTAACGAGTCACCCATTGAGGATTAAAAATTTTATTAATTTTTAGTGTAATCCCTTTGAAAGTTATCCAAACTTCAAATCCTTGATCAGACTATTCTTGAATAGCCGCTTCAAGTGCAACAACGATCATGTCGTTGAATGTAGTTTGACGTTCTTCTGCTGATGTTACTTCACCAGTTAGAATGTGGTCACTTACTGTTAAGATTGAAAGTGCTTTACGGCCGTGTTTTGCAGCTAACGTGTAAAGTGCTGCTGATTCCATTTCTACAGCAAGTACGCCATATTGAGCTAATTTTTCATTTTGGTGCTCATCAGAATAGAACATATCTGCTGTGAAGATATTACCTACTTGTAAGTTTAATCCAGCTTCTTTACCTGCATTGTATGCTTTTAATAATAAATCAAAGTCAGAGATCGGTGCGAAGTCGATAGCGCTACCCCAAATGATTTGGTTCATACGTGTATCCGATGTTGCTGCTTGCGCTAAAATTACGTCACGAACTTTTACGTCTTTTTGAATTGCACCACAAGTACCTACGCGGATTAATTTTTGTACATCATATTCTTGCATCAATTCTGTAGCGTAAATCGAAATTGAAGGCACACCCATACCAGTACCTTGTACAGAAATACGTTTACCTTTATACGTTCCTGTATAACCAAACATATTACGAACTTCGTTATAGCAAGTTACATCTTCTAAAAACGTTTCAGCAATGTACTTTGCACGTAATGGATCTCCTGGAAGTAAAATTGTGTCAGCGATTTCGCCTTTTTTTGCATTAATATGAATACTCATACTGCAATCCCTCTTTTCTGTAAGTCTTCACTATAAATAATACTGTGTTTCTCCTATTTTCGCAACGCTAGACGTCTAGCAACTTAAAATAAATTATATTGTTTTTACTTAGCTCATGCATGATCTAAGTATAATGCCCACAATTCATCAAATACTTCTGTTTTTAAGTTGTCTGTAGCGTATGATTCGATGTATGAAGACAGCTCATCAAATTCAGAGCTCTGTTTTGGAAAATTATGCTCATGGAACATTTCCTCTGCAAATCGTACCTTCGGATCTGACCAATCCCCACCTCTATACGTCAGTACATACAAATAAAAGCTCTTTTTCATACTAGAAATCCCCTCTTTACTCTTCTGCTTTCCGCTAGTTTATCAAAAAATAACTTCTTCGTCACAAAAATATCTATTAAGCATTTTCTCCTATTCATCCTAACAGCACTATTCCTTGTCAATATTTGGACTTTGGTCACAGAAAAATAGTATGTATTCTTTGTCTGAAAAATGAAAATTTTTAGACAAAAGGGATAGAAATACCTAGTAAAATACGGTAAAATTTAAACCAACTATTCAAAAATAGGAAGGTGATGGCGATGAATAACTCTCATAAATACAGGATCTCCATACAGAAACGCCTGTCTCTTTTTAAAACTAGGTTTTCAAAAAAGAAAGTAAAAAAATTGGAAGAAGATAGGCGTAATCTCCCTCCTACTAAAGAAAAACGACAACGTTTTTACCATTTAATACGAGGCAAAGTCCTTATCATTTTTTCTCTCCTTATTGTTATAAATGGCACAATGGGTTTATTATCGTATATTAATATTCAGAATCTGCAAAGACAAATGAAAGACTTTACTGAGAAAAATGTTCAGGAACAATTAACTGTCAACCAACTTGCTTATGAAATTGCGAGGCTCACCAATTTAGAACAAGCCTATTTAATTACCGGGGACGGGAACTTTGCTACATCTTATAAGATGAAAATTGATACTATCGATAAAAAAATAAAAGCATTAGAAGCGCAGTTTACAAAAAGAGAGTTAGAGTTAGGTCATATACAGGCGATCGATCAGTATTATAAAAATTATCTTGAATATTCTTCAAAAGTCATGACAATGCGGGATGAACTTGGACTTGAACAAGCTCGAAAGCTTATGATGGGCGGTACTGGCGAAACGATGAAGAATTATATTGACAAAAATATAGAGTCCATTAATGTAGTTATGGATAATGCTAATAAAGCAAAATTAGATAAGCTTAACAAGCAAGTTACACTATCTATTACTTCTTTCTTCTTCATTTCAATACTCGGATTTATTGCCATTATTATTTTTGGTTATATGTTATTTAAATCATTAAGAAACAATACACAGGCCATTAACCATTCCATTCTCGATATTGCACGGGCTGGTGGCGACTTGACACGACGTGTTAAAGTTCGTAATCACGACGAGTTCTCAATTATTGCCGCTTCAACTAATACACTTATTGAATCAATATCTTTCTTGATTAAACGTGTTAGTAATCTGGCAGACCATGTTTCAAGCAGTAGCTTAGAACTAATGTCTTTAGCCGATGAAAATGCCCGTACCATTCAGAATATTGCTGATGCTTCAGCTGATATTGCAAGTGATAGCGAGAATACAATTTTTAGTATGACTAGCGCACAACAAAAAATGAGTGATCTTGAGCATGCTGTACACCATTTAAATGAGCAAGCAAATGCAGTTCAGCGTGCCTCCTTAGCTATGCAGCAAGCAGCTGACGAAGGCAGTCGCTCCGTTCAACAATCTTCATTAGTCATGCAAGCTATAGAAGAAACGATGGCTTCCACGACTTCCATAGTCGAAGCACTCGGTCGAAAATCCGCCGACATAACATCTATTATCGGCACGATTACTGCCATTTCAGAGCAAACAAATTTACTCGCCTTAAATGCAGCGATTGAGGCAGCACGCGCTGGTGAGCACGGACGGGGCTTTGCGGTAGTCGCTGATGAAGTTCGAAAGCTAGCCGTGCAATCTCAAAATGCCGCAAAAGAAGTAACAACCATTGTAACGTCCATTCAAGATGAAGTAACATCCATCATCTCTCAAAACCACGAGGGTGTATCATCCGTGATTCGTGGCGTTGAAGTAACAAATGAAACAAACCAATCTTTAGACAATATTTTAACGCATACTCAAGAAACGACGACAATTATCGCGACTATGGTAGAGAAAATTGCATTAACTCTTGATTATAGCAATGCTGTAGCAAATGATTTTGTCCAAGTGAACGCCTATGCCGAACAATCAGCTGCAAACACAGTCACTTCAGCCGCTGCAGCCACTCAAGGATCTGCATCCATGCAGGAAATTAACGCCTCTGCCACAGAGCTTGCTCAACAGGCAGATAGTCTGCGTAACCTTGTAAGTGAATTTAAAGTGTAAAGTGTCTCAGAATCTCTATCATTGTAGTTTAAAAAAATCGTCTGTAAGATGTTCATTATTCATGAAGCATACTTAATAACGATCTTATTGTCTAAAACAATACGTTAAGATTTGGAGAGGACAATGTTAACTAATTTGAATCATTACTTAAATGAATTAATGGTGTATATTCCTAACGGAGAAATTCGCCTACGAGATTTTCGAAACGAGCAAAAATGGATTAGTTCGAACTATAAATTTGGTATGCCTGGTAAAAGGGAAAATTTAACGGAGGTTATTTGGAATGTTGAGATACAGTCATTTTATCTTGCTAAATATACTGTGACTGAAGAACTTTATGCAACTATTATGGGAAAGAAATTTTTAACACCAATAAATGATCGACAACCAATTGTTAATGTTTCATGGATAGATGCAGTGAACTTTTGTAATGCATTGTCTGACGCTCTTGGCTATGACAAGTTTTATGATTATGATCAGCAAAGTAAATTAGTTGTCTGCAATCATAGGTCTAATGGTTTTCGATTACCGACAGATGCTGAATGGCAATATGCATGTAAAGCAAAGTCAAAAGGATATCGGTATGGAGAACTTGACGAAATTGCTTGGTATCAAAATAATTCCAACGAACGTGTACACAAAGTTGGAGAAAAAATGCCTAATGAATGGGGCTTGTACGACATGATAGGAAATGTTTGGGAGTGGTGCTGGGACATATACGATGAAGAAATGTTTGGCAATTATCGTATAATCCGAGGAGGAAGTTGGGCTGAGGAAGAACGTGGTTGTGGAGCTACCTGTCGTCGTAAGAGTATGCCTGAATTTTTTATTGATGATATCGGATTTAGAATTGCAAGATCCATCATTTAATATTTCTAGACAATGATGACGTTCTATCCGCCGGTTGATTGGTCTTCCGTCGTTTTGATTGTTCTTTCAGCCGCTTCGACGGTTCCTTCCGTCGCTTCGATTGCTTTATCCGTCGTTTCGAAGGAGCTTTCCCTCGCTTGATTGGTCTTCCGTCGTTTCGATGGTTCTTTCCGTCGCTTCGGTAATTCTTTCCGTCGTTTCGAAGGAGCTTTCCCTCGCTTATTATTCTTCCGTCGCCCGATTGGTCTTCCGTCGTTTCGAAGGAGCTTTCCGTCGCTTGATTGGTCTTCCGTCGTTTTGATTGTTCTTTCAGTCGCTTCGACGGTTCCTTCCGTCGCTTCGATTGCTTTATCCGTCGTTTCGAAGGAGCTTTCCGTCGCTTGATTGGTCTTCCGTCGTTTCGATGGTTCTTTCCGTCACTTCGACGGTTCTTTCCGTCGTTTCGATTGCTTAATCCGTCGTTTCGAAAGAGCTTTCCGTCGCTTGATTGGTCTTCCGTCGTTTCGATGGTTCTTTCCGTCACTTCGACGGTCCTTTCCTTCGCTTCGATTGCTTTATCCGTCGTTTCAAAGGATCTTTCCGTCGCTTGATTGGTCTTCCGTCGTTTCGAAGGATCCTTCCGTCGCTTGATTGGTCTTCCGTCGTTTTTAAGACAATCTAAAAAACCATAAAAAACTCCTAGCACAATCTATTCTGCTAGGAGTTTTTGTTATTTAAATAATGAAAGATATTCTGCATAGCCTTCTTTTTCTAAATCTTCTTTTCGTACAAAGCGGAGGGCTGCGGAGTTAATGCAATAGCGTAAGCCTCCAAGCTCACTTGGTCCATCCGGAAAGACATGGCCTAAATGAGAATTAGCGTCTGTGCTTCGAACTTCTACACGACGCATCCCATGAGACGTATCGAAATGCTCCGTCACTTCTTCCTTTTCAATAGGCTTTGCAAACGCTGGCCAGCCACAACCCGATTCGAATTTATCGAGCGAGCTAAATAATGGCTTCCCCGAAACGATATCTACATAAATACCCTCTTCAAAGTGCTTATCAAATTCATTACGGAACGGTGGCTCTGTACCATTTTCCTGTGTCACGTAATATTGCATGTCCGTTAACTCTTTTAATCGTTGTTCTTTATTCATTTTTCAGCCCCCAGTGTGTCTCCTGAAACGCTTTGCGACCAGACCCTACTGCATAGCGCTCGTAGTGCATTGGATTTTTCTTATAATAATATTGATGATAATCTTCAGCTGGATAAAACGAACTTGCCGGTAAAATTTTCACGGCAATCGGCTTATCGAATTTACCAGATGCCTGTAACTCTGCCTTAGAACGTTCAGCCAAATCAAGTTGCTCATCATTGTGGTAAAAAATTGCGGTCGTGTAGGACTCTCCACGATCATAAAATTGTCCTCCAGCGTCAGTTGGATCAATTAATGTCCAAAATGTCGATAGTAATTGCTCGTAAGAATATAGCTCATCGTCAAACGTAATTTGAACCGCTTCAACATGTCCTGTCGTTTCAGAGCATACTTGGTCATATGTTGGATTGACTACATGTCCACCCGTATAGCCGGAAATTACTGATTCAATGCCAGGTGTTTCGTCAAAAGGCTTGACCATACACCAAAAACAACCACCTGCAAATGTTGCCAATTGCTTTGCCATTTATCTCCCTCCTTATTCACCAGGAACAATAATTTCCAGTAAAATCTTATCCTTTGGTAAGTCTAATTCCTTTGCTTTAATACGAGATCCTGAAGCAATGTTAATGCGCGATAAGTCAATATAAATTTCTGCCTTACTAGGATCGATTGAAATCCAAGAAGGGAAATCCACCGTGTCTCGCATAATTTTCATCGCTGTATCAGGTGGAATATTTAACAGCCCAACATTCATTCCTGTCTGTTTTAAAATAATATTCCCTTTCTTATCCACAATCGGATCGAAGTTCATTGAAATGGGAATTTCTGTGTAGAACACCTTAAGTGTACTTTTTAATTGAATATCATCACCAATCGTAAAGTCCAACGGTAATGGTGACCCAGCATCTTTTAAATACTTCTTCGATATAGATTCTAATTCCTTCGTTGTTGTTTGGACAACGAGAACATTTCCTTTTACGTCACTTTCATCTTTTGAACTCTCTGCTAAATTTACTCCGTCTATTGGTCTAGTTACTAAAAAAACGACGAGGAGGATTGCAAAAAGCACTGTGCCTGCTAAGGCAAAAAATGCGAATTTCCATTTATTCATTTCGTCACTCCTCGAAGCCTATTTCCTTGTTAATCTTTTGTTCCATGTTACATTTCTCCATTGCTTTTAAAATTCGCTCATTCATTTTGTCATAGCCTTTTGCATTTGGGTGGAAGAAATCGGTATGATAAACGAGCTCTTTATTTGAATCAAACAAGTCCTCCACTGAGATATAGCACGCATTCGTATCTTTATTGGCTATGTCTTCAATGACTTTATTCCACTCCGTAATAATCGTATCAAATTCATTCGCTTCATTTGTCACGATTGAGAATGGATTATAAAAACCGATAAGTAATAAAGGCACTTCTGGATTTTTTGCTCGTATGCCTTCCACAATTTTACTATAGCGTTTCTTATATGCCTTCAATTCTTTATCAAAAGCATCTCGTTTCAAATTAAACAGATCGTGCTTGACAATCTTCATGACATCATTTCCACCCATAGTAACTGAAATGAGCTGTGCTTTTTGCAACTCTTCATCATAATGCCCTTTTTCCACTAATTTTAATAGCTGATCACTACGTCTTCCTCTTTTTCCTCGATTATCGACTTCAACATCTGAAATCGAGGGCCAAGCAACCAATGAATCTGCTAGTCTTCCAACAAAACCGTCTTTACTATACTCATCACCAACACCGGCCGTCAAAGAATCGCCGAGCGCTAGGTACTGTAGTTGCTTTGCGCTTTTATCATCAATTTTCCGTAAATCCTCTGGTGTTGGTTCAAAAAAATGTTCAAAAATTTGCGTCAATACATTCTTTGAGGTTTTTTCCTCATTTTCTGTTTGTTGCGCATCCTGTTTCATATTTTGTTCCGTCCCTGCGTGCTCCCCATCTGGTTCTGCTTGCGGATTCGATTCATCTATTGATATTATACAACCACTTAGTACTAAAACGGTCAAACATGACAAAACTATCATTCGCCAAATGCTCATTTGACCACCTTCCATCATTTGCTTACTTTTATTATAGAATAGTTCATGCTGCTATGAAAAGTGACTATACCTAGGTATTGAGTAAAAATGTATGTTTACAACGGTTTTTCATATAAATTAGGCATGGTACTTTTCAACAATAAAAAGCCACTACAATTATTTATGTAGTAGCTCTCTTATATTATTCTGCAAAATAAATAAAACCGATTGCACCTGGGCCAGTATGTGTTGAAATGATTGGAGAAGTAAAGGCAATTTCTACTTCATTAAAACCTGTTCCCTCGATTAATTCTTTTAAAGGTCCACCCATCGTTGCTAGACCCTCAGCGTGAGAAATCCCTACTGACTTAACAGTTTTCCCAGCAGTATCAGCTTGGAATTGCTTAAATAAGTAGTTCACAACTTGTTTATGGCTACGTACTTTTGATACGGGATTGTATGCGCCACCTTCTAAGTTTGCAATGACTTTTATGTTCAGCAAGGAGCCGATAAAGCCTGTACCTTTCCCGATTCGTCCGCCTTTAATTAAATTTTCAAGTGTGTCGACAATAACATATAAATACGTATTTTCGCGCACTTTCTCTAAACGCTTAACAATTTCCTCGACAGTAGCACCTGCATCACGCAATTTTATGGCCTCACGTATTTGAATAGCTAAACCAATGGCAATAAAACGTGAATCGATTACAGTTACATCAGAGTCTGACATTTGAGCTGCCTGACGAGCTGATTCCACTGTTCCGCTCATACTACCTGTCATATGAATGGAAATAATTTGATCTCCGTCTTTACCTAGCTCATCGTATAATTCTTTAAATTTTCCCGGTGCAGGCTGAGAGCTTTTCGGTAAATTTTTAGCATTCTTCATTAAACTTAAAAAAGGTTGTGGCTCTAAATCAATACCATCTATATAAGTTTTATCATCAATTTGAATCGTTAAAGGCACAATATGTATACCGTGCTGTGCTACTTCTTCTTTTGTTAAATCACAAGTTGAGTCCGTTACTATATGAATTCGTCCCACTTCGACACATCCTTTTACTTCATTAAAATTTATTATATAGACTAATGAATCATTATGTAAACATGACATTTGTCATTAGGTTTCATTCATTTCAGTCCATTTTGAAACCGCTACCTTGGATACTATAGCGCTTTGTTCAATCCTTGTCTAACAAAGACCCTTTAGCATAGAGGCATTTATATGACACTTTTTATGTCGAAAACATGACAAATGTAAATACCAGGATGAAAATTATTGAGGTATAGTAAATGTATACACGAAAGGAGTGTTCGAGATGATTGATTCTTTTGACTATAAAACATGGAAGGAAGAATTGTGGAATGCCATTACACATGGCATTGGATTTATCGCAAGTATTCCAGCACTAGTTGTTCTTATTTTAGCAGCTGTACAAACCGGTAGTGCACTCCAAATTACAACGTTCACTATTTTTGGTGTCTCTGTGATCGTTTTATTTTTAATGTCCACACTGCTACATAGCATGCCAGAAAAATACAAACACTTTTTCGCTATTCTTGACCATTCTTCTATTTATATTTTAATTGCAGGAACATATACACCTTTCCTGTTAATTACGATTGGCGGCACGCTAGGTATTACTTTATTATGTATTATTTGGTCACTTGCCATATTAGGCGTTATTTTTAAATGCTTTTTTATTAATCGATTTGACAAGCTTTCTTTAATTTTTTACATCGCTATGGGCTGGCTCATTATTTTTGCTATAAAGCCTGTTTATCTTTTCTTAGGTTTTAATGGTTTTGCTTTACTGTTAGCCGGTGGGCTTTTCTATACGATTGGTGCTATTTTTTACGCTTGGCGTTCACTTCCATACAACCATACGATATGGCATCTATTTGTGTTAGCTGGCTGTGGTTCGATGTATGCTTGTGTTTATTTTTACTTATAAATAATGACAATAAAAATCGCTCTCTTCTACAAAGGAGCGATTTTTTTGTTTATAGGGTCCTTAATTGCCTCGTTAAGTCCTTTATTGCACGCAGCACTTCCTGTTTATTTTCTTCATTATTCATTTTATTCCTCGCATGAAGTAAAACGGGTCTAACCGATTCTACGGAACGTCCAAATTCATACATCCATTCATAGCGAGGCACCATCCAAGTATGAAAATGATGTGTCGTATCTTCATTGTAAAAATAATAAACAAATTCTATCCCTAGAACATCCCTTTGAGCCTTTCTAATTTTTGATACAAGGTTTATATAATCCATTTTTTCCTCATCGTCTAGCTCATCAAAACATGTAATATGACGCTTAGAAGCCAAGATGATTAATCCCTTTATCGGATAGGCAACATCTTGATGGGCATGAAAATAGTCAGTCTCAATGATAACTCCTCCATCTGGTTCGATAAGTCCGCTCGTTATTGCACAGCTCAAACATTCCACTTCTACCGTGTCTCCATTTGATAAGGTTATTTTTTTCACAGATACTCCCCTTTTTTTAATCTAATATCAGAAATAATTAAAGGCCCCAATTATAAGGTCAATTGTAGAAACTTTTTAAAAGCTTCTTCTTCCTCAATAAACGGATTATGATTAGACTGTTCAAAAATCGTCAATTGTGCATTTGGTGTTAAATCGGCAATTTCAATTCCGAATTCAACCGGACATTGTGCATCATATCTACCTGCAAATATGTAGGTAGGAATATGTATTGATTTCAATTGTTGTCGAATGTCAAAGCTTTTTACTTGTACTTTTCTAAAATAATCAAGGTTCTTCCCGACTGTCCGTCCACTATTTGGTCGGGTCGTTGCTAATTTTAACTTTTCCTCGGAATGATAAGACATTAAAGCCCATTCAGAGCTTAACTTCTGACGCTCTTCTCGAACTGTATCCGGATTATTTAGTAAATCCATTATTTCAACTATGCGAGTGAAATGTTTATTTTCAGCGCAATAAATACTATTTGGGTGATTTCCATACTCTTTACTTGCTGCTGTTGAACCAGCAACTATTTTTGTTAAAGATGCTGGTGAATCCACAGCATATTGAAGTGCCAGCATTCCACCCGTTGAATGACTCGCAAAAGCCCATTTTTCAAGTTTTAACGCTTCTCGAATCGCTTCTAAATCTTTCACAATTTCTTGGAAGCTTAATTGTGCATCATCTTCTACATGTGCTGAATTTCCAGCACCTCTTACATTGATTAAGTACACTTTGTAATGTTCAGTGAAAGGATCCGCAAATAAATTTCCTCGTTCATCAAAACCCATATAAAAATGAGTAATAGCTAATGGTTCCCCTTCTCCACGTACAAAGTATTCAAATCGCCCTCTGCTTGTTTCAATAATGTATTGTTCCCACATTGACTGGACACCTCTCAATAATTTTTTATGTCTTAAATATCTTTTTACCTGCGATCTGATACATATGCGAAGCTGCTCATCGTTTGTTTCGATAGGTCTTTCTGTCGCTTCGACAAGTTCTTTCCTTCGATTGATTAGTCTTCTGTCGCTTCGACTGTTCTTCTTGTCACAATAGGTTTATCGAATTTAAAGCGCCAGTTGGAACGTAAATCAACCCCATGCTATGCGGATGAGTCTAACCTTTATTTATTCTACAAATATTTCCAAAAACCTTTATTTAGTCACGTAAAAAGCACGGTCATATAGCCGTGCTTCGTAGTACCTATTTTCTTTAGTTTTTACGCTCAAAAATTTGATATTGGAATGTGTAACCTTCTGGTGCTATTTCTGGCTCCACTGAGGAAACTTGTACAAAATCCTGCTCATAATTCGGGAAGTATGTATCCCCATTAAACGAATGATTAATTTTTGTAATGTACAAGCGATCTGCGATATCCATAGATAAGCGGAAAATTTGCTCGCCACCAATAATCATAATTTCTGGGACATCCCCAGCAAGGTCGAGGGCACCCTCTAAGCTTGTCATCACTTCAATCCCGTCCGCTTGATAGTTTTCATCACGCGTTATTACGATATTACGTCGACCAGGAAGCGGTCTACCGATGGATTCGAATGTTTTTCGCCCCATAATCATTGGCTTCCCCATCGTTTTCTCCTTAAAATATTTTAAATCCCCTGGCAAATGCCATGGCATGCCATTTTCATAGCCAATCACATAATTATTATCATGTGCCACAATTAAAGAAATCATAGTGTCCCTCCAAATACTTTCGTCCATTATATTATAAACATAATTTTACTTTACAATCAGATTATTTCTGCTTAGAAAGTAAATAAATTTTCTTTTCCGCTATTAAATCCTAGTAATTTTATATGAATAGTTTATAATAGATGTACAAAAGTAAATAAAAAGGATTGATGAAGATGACAAAATTAAGAGATGAAGCGGTCCGTTATATAAAAGCAAGTGATTCTTCGATACAGTACTATGATTTAACACCACAAGAAGCGAGAGCCATTCGAATAGTGCCAAAATGGACGTCACCGGATAGCCCACAGCTCGCGAGCATCGAGAATAGAAAAATAACGGTGCGGGATGGAGTACAAATTAATGTGCGCATTTATAGACCTGTTTTAGACGAAAAGCTCCCTGTCATTGTTTATTATCATGGAGGTGGTTGGGTATTTGGAAATTGTGACTCTACGGATGCAGGCTGTCAGCTATTAGCGACAAAAGCCCAAGCAATCGTTGTATCGGTTGATTATCGTCTAGCACCGGAACACTCATTCCCTACACCGCTCTACGATGCCTATGACAGTTTCATATGGGTTTACGAAAACATCGAAAATTTCGGTGGAGATAGAGCAAATCTTACAGTCGCTGGCGATAGCGCTGGCGGAAACTTAGCAACAGTGGTCGCCTACTTAGCAGCAACATTAAATGGACCAGCGATTAAAGCGCAGGCACTTATTTATCCTGTAGTCAATGTAGATTTTACAACGGCTTCTTACAATGCTTACGGCGAACACTTTGGCTTAGACAAACAAGGAATGCAGTGGTTTTTAGGTCATTATACAGAAAAAGAAAACTATTTGGATCCACATGTATCCCCACTTCAGATTGAAGATTTAAGTGTTTTACCGAAAACGATCATTATAGCTGCAGAGGCGGATGTTCTATACGATGAAGGTCTTGCATACGCACGAAAACTTACAGAAGCCGGAGTGACTGTTGAACATGTTAACATGCCCGGTTTAATCCATAGCTACTTTAGTAAAATGGATTTTTTCGAACAAGCTACTATTGAAACTGCTGAAAAAATTGCTAATTTCGTGAAATAAGTTTGTCTATCACCATAAAATAGTGCGATAATAGAGCAAAATGTTTTTTAAAGGATGACAACATGACACAAACTATTGCTTTACAAATTAACAATCCCTTTTCTAATCAATTAAAAAAAGGCTATCCGCTCATTTCAAAGGATGCAGTTGATGCACGCCACCTTCCTAAAGAAGAAGGTGCTCTTCTAAGACTAACAGATAATCATAACCGTTTTATCGGCACAGGATACTATGGCTTACAAAACAAAGGTATTGGTTGGGTATTAACAAATGATGCGAACGAAAAAATAGACAAAGCCTTTTTTATGAAAAAATTTAAAAAGGCCATTCAAAATCGCGAAGCCTTTTTCAACGATCCTCACACAACAGCCTTTCGAATCTTTAATGGTGAAGGTGATGGCATCGGCGGTTTAACAATTGACTTTTTCGACACTTACTATATGGTGAGCTGGTATAGCGCAGGCATTTATTCATTTAAAGAAATGGTATATGAAGCACTAGCAGAGACAGTAGATTACAAAGCCATTTATGAGAAAAAACGTTTCGATACTAAAGGACAGTATATGGAACAAGATGATTTCGTCATGGGAACACCTGGCGAATTTCCGATTATTGTAACGGAAAATAGTATGAAATACGCTGTCAATTTAAACGATGGAGCCATGACAGGTATTTTCCTCGATCAACGAGAAGTAAGATTAGCCATTCGTGAACGTTATGCAGAGGGTAAAAATATGCTAAATACGTTCTCCTATACAGGAGCATTTTCTGTCGCAGCGGCACTTGGAGGAGCTGTAAAAACAACAAGTGTAGATGTTGCAAAGCGTAGTTTAGCCAAAACAATTGAGCAATTTAGCGTTAATAACATCGACTACGAATCACAGGATATTAAAGTAATGGATGTCTTTAACTATTTTAAATATGCACAGCGCCACAATTTAAAATTTGACCTTGTCGTTTTAGATCCTCCAAGCTTTGCACGTACAAAAGAAAGAACGTTCTCAACTGCGAAAGACTATCCTAAATTACTCGTAGATACAATCGCCATTACAGAGAAAAACGGTATCATTGTTGCTTCAACGAACAATGCAAGCTTTGGGATGAAAAAGTTCAAAAGCTTCATTGACCAAGCATTTAAAGAAACTAAAACAGCCTATAAAATTGTTGAAGAATACAGCTTACCAAAGGATTTCCGTGCGCCACGTGAATATCCAGAATTCAATTACTTAAAGGTTGTTTTTATTAAAAAACTTAACTAAATGAATCGAGACAGAATCGCTCCCAAGTGATTCTGTCTTTTTATTTAGGAGAAATCCCCAACCTTATTGTTAGAATTTTCCGTTTATTATACAATTGATTCATCTCTATTCCTAAAATTTGGGGTGTTTATACTATGAAATGAGTTGATTGGAGCGCAGTGGCTCCCCAAAGAAAGCGCACAGTCGTGACGGAAACCAACCCAACGCTAGGGTGAGTGTCATTTTACAATATAATGATAAATGGAGTGATTAAATGGGGTATGTCCGTGAAAAGTTAATGATTTCTACAGAAAGACTCGTTCTTAGATTATTTCAAACATCCGATGCAGAAACGGTTACAAAGCTATGCAATAACTATAATATTTATAAAAGCACTATGTATCTACCTTATCCATATAGTTTAAATGATGCATTAACATGGATGGAACGTCATTACGATAATTTTACACAAGATATTTCGTACGAGTTTGCTGTTACAGATAAGGAAACTGGCGAATTATATGGAGCTATTGCCTTATCAAACAATAAACATTTTAATCAAGGAGAAATCGCCTATTGGATTGGTGAGGAGTATTGGGGAAAAGGCTATGCTACGGAAGCAGCGCAGTCGATTGTTCAATTTGCTTTTGAAGAAAAGAAACTGCATAAAGTATTTGCCCGATATTTTTCTACAAACCCCGCTTCAGGAAAAGTAATGGAGAAGATTGGCATGAAACAAGAAGGAATTTTAAAGGATCATATTATTAAAGACGGTAAATACGAGGATTTAGTATATTATGGAATAATTAATAAATAGCCAAATTTCTGTGTAGAATCAACTCTGTTATTTGATTTGATATTTCATATACCTAATTAAACTAAAGACGCTTAAGTTTGATTAGGTACCAGCAAAACGCGGATTTCGTAAGCACAGCAAAGTTTCATAGAGAAAAAGCCGATTTCCTCTATGTTAGAGATAATCGACTTTATGAATTAAAGCAGAAAAATATTATGAAACTTTATGAAACTTACTTAAATCACGATTCTTAGTATTCTATAATCAATTAAAATCCTCATCATAGATAAACCAAATCAATTGCTTTAATCTAACTATACGATCCACTACTTTTAGGAATAGTAGCAATCTCCAGCCTTCTTTACTATACTTATCGATTATTTCCCTTTGACTATCGATTGTAATTAAACCAGCAACCTTTGCATCTGCATAATATATTTATACATTTATTTTGCAAAATCAATAATGTGAATAAATAGTTATACGAACCTACAGAGAAAAAGTTTCTAACTCAAAATTAAAAAAATGTTCAAAAAGGAGAGCCTTTTTGAACATCTTTACTTTATTTCAATGGAATATTCAGTTCGATATTTTTTCCTATAGGATTGAAGTAATAGTTTATATATATTTTTGCTTTCCCATTATAATTTTCAAAGTTCTCCGTCGCAAATAGGTATTGGTCATCATCTGAAAACGTGCTACCTGTATAATTTAACGGCGTGCCATCAGCTTTTACAGCACTATTTAAAAACGAATATGCCCTTCTATCATCCCATTTCTTTGCAGCAACTGATACACCTTGCTCCGTTACAGAAATATCCCAATCCAAATATTCAGGCTTCGCGAGTACTTCTTTTGTGCCAAAATCAACTTCAATAAAATCCTTGCCCTTTGGAACAGCATGAACAGCTCCAATTAATAGTTTGAGTGAATCTGTATCATGGAAATAATTACTTTGTAAATTTAGCGTAAATTTGCCGTCGCGACTTTTTCTGCCAAGGGACAAGCCTTTTTTAACGACTTCTTCTCTTCGCTCTCCATTTTCCGTCTCGACCGCAATATTTTCAAGTGATAAAATTTGCATCGTATTCGCTTCATCTAATTCAATATCGATGGCCATTCTTAATGGAGAATGGCGAATTTTTGTAATCGTAAACTTCTGACCATCGATATTTACAGTACGATTCACAGTAATAATTTTCTCCTTTGCGATTTCATTTTGCAGTGAAAACGGAATCGAAATTTCAACGTTCCCCTTATCTTTTTCATAAAAACGAAAAACTGCTTTAAAATCCTTTGAAGTATAAGCGAAAGGCTCTGAAAAACTATATTTCACTGAAGAAGAGATGCGTGTTTGATTTGATTGATGAATTGTAAATGAACCCCCTTTAATTTCTTTATCCCCTTGAAACAAATGAACTTCCTCCAAGTATAATTCCGACATATCAAATGAGGCATCGGCGTCATAGTAAAGTACTAATCCCGAATTATCTGCAATCACGCCCTGCAATGTAAGCGATAAGTCATTTTTAGACTCCGTCACATTAATTTCTTCATAGTAGTCATTGTCCACAATATCTTTTATCCCTTTATCTCTTACAACCTCTAATACAATTTCTTTTAAGCCAGGTATTTTTGCAACATAGCTAGCAATCGTTGGAGAAGCACGAATTGAAAATAAAAAGCTTAAGCAAAACAAAAAGGCTATTGCAACCGAAACGATGCGCTTCTTTGCTCTTTTTTCTCGTTGAACTTTCCGAAACATATCCATACGTACTTGTTGAAGTTTCTCCTTTGGAACGTCAATCTGTAATTTACTCATAGCCAGTCCTCCTTTTCTCCAGCGAAGTTTCTAAGCTTCTTTAGTATGTGATGAAGCTTAGACTTTACAGTACCCTCGGGAATTTGATTTAGCTCAGCAATTTCTTTGTTTTTTAGTTGCTGAAAATATTTCATATAGACGAGTTGTTGCTCCGATAAAGATAAATGTTCCAATAACCGCTCCATATCAGAGTAGATGACCCATTCAACTTGGTGATGTTCCTGAATTGAAACGGTTGGTTGACGTTTTCGTAAATGGTCTTTACAACAATTGATTAAGACGCGCACGAGCCATGTTCTGGCATACTCGTGCTGTTTAACGGTATGCATTTTTTTCAGTGCCTTGTAAACTAGGTCCTGCATCACATCTAAAGCGTCTTGCTCATTTTTCAGATATGTAAAAGCCATGCGATATAAAATATCTTCATCCATTTCAATAAGTGAAAGTATCGCTTGATGATCCCCACGAATAGCACGCTGCACGATTTCCATTTCCATCCTTTTCGCCTCCTTCCTCCATTAGACGGAGCGATGCTTCATTTCGTTCAAAAATTTTAAAATTATTTAGGAAACTGTCTATGTAATTGCCTTTACTCTTTGCATCAAAATAAATGTTTTTAATTCCTTCTTCACCGAATCTACGCCATTGGATGAAAAACAATCTTTACGAAAACAGCATTTGTTAAACAAGGCATGAAAAAAATAGGTGGCCAAAGCAGTATTTTCACTTCTTTGGCCACCCATATTTATTTTATAGATATTTCACAAACCAATCCCTAATATATTCTAATCTATTGATTCTTAACGCTGGTTTTCCGCTTCTAGAAAGTTCATGATTGGATTCTGGGAAGCGTACAAATTTAGTTTCTTTTTTGCGGTGTTTCAAGGCGATAAATAATTGCTCTGCCTGTTCAATCGGACAGCGATAGTCTTTTTCGCTGTGTAAAATTAACAGTGGCGTCTCCACATTGTCAACATATTTAAGCGGCGAATGATTCCAAAGCTTCTCTATATCGTTTAGTCCCGCTTGGATTTGCCAGTCATTGAAGTAATAGCCGATATCACTTACACCGTAAAAGCTAATCCAGTTAGAAATACAACGTTGCGTAACCGCAGCTTTAAAGCGATTTGTATGTCCGACAATCCAGTTTGTCATGAAGCCCCCATAGCTCCCACCTGTAACTCCTAGACGGTCTTGGTCAATGAAATCATAATGTTCCAATGCAAAATCCACAGCGGCCATGAGATCATTGTAATCATTGCCTCCATAATCACCACGAACCGCATCCACAAATTTTTGACCATATCCATGGCTTCCACGAGGATTCGTATAGAGGACCGCATAACCTTGTGCAGCAAGGATTTGGAATTCGTTAAAATATGAGTTGGCATACATAGCGTGAGGTCCACCATGGATTTCAAGAATAAGTGGATATTTCTCCCCTTCGTTATAGCCAATAGGCTTCATCATCCAGCCGCTTACTTTCCAGCCATCTGCTCCTTGATATTCAACTGCTTCAGGAACAGACAATTCTTTCGTCTTTAAAAATTCTTCATTAACGTTCGTAAGCTGTTCTTGGTCACCATTATTTAAATTTACGTAAAATAGATCGCCAGGATTTGTAGTAGTGCTAATTGCGACTACCGCTTTATCATTTTTTTGATCAAGCGAAAAACCATATACGTATTGATCATCATGAATCGCTGGATATAATTCTCCAGAAAGATTACCAAAATAAATCGCTGTATTTCCATGATCAGTCACTTGGAAGTAAAAGCTTTTATTATCCTCCAACCATTGCACACGCGGAGCAACGACACCTTGAAGGAAATCACCGACGACAAAATCACCGACCGGCGCATCAAATTCGCTCGTTACACATGTCGTATCGTTATTTTCCAAATCATAAATCCATAACTTTGCTTGTGTTGCATTTTCAAATTCTCGTTCACTTCCAACATAAGCTACGTAGCGACTATTCGGGGACCATGAAGTTTGGTAATACACCCCTGTTCCTTCCGTAAGCTTGCGGCCATGTCTTGTTTCTAAGTCCAATAAATAAATATCAACCACGAATGAAAAATCTAAATCCTCTGCTAAGTTAGCAATGTAAGATAGATATTTCCCGTTTGGAGACCATGCACAAAGTTGTAAATTATGTTTTCCTTCTGTAACTAGCTCTAATTCTCCAGATTCAAGATTGACGATGGCAATTTGAGAAAATTGCTCCATATCAATAAACCCAGCTGCATCTGATTTATATTTCATTTTTTCTATTTCAAGTGGTTTAAGTTCTTTATCGTCTTTCTTATCATTTTCAGCTTTATCATAAATGCTTTCATTTTCACCTAGCTTTACTGAAAATGCAATATTCTTACCACACGGAGACCAAACAGGTGATGTCGCACCGTTTTTACAATTAGTAACTTGCTTCGCTTCCCCACCTGCTTTAGAAAGCACAAAAATTTGTGGCTTACCCTTTCTCGTTGATACAAATGCAATTTTACTGCCATCTGGTGACCATATAGGCGAACTCGTTTTATCTTCACCAAATGTCCATTGTTGAGGCTTTTTTTCATTCAAGTCTATGTAAAATAAATTAGATACGTAGTCCTTTTTCTTCTCATCAATATGCGTTTCTATATACACTACTTCTGTTCCGTCAGGTGATACTTGTGGATCTGCCACTGATTTTAATTGATATAAATCTTCTGGTTGAATCCCTTGTTTCAAAGTCATATTTTAAAAATCCCCTTTGTGTTGAAGTTTCATTACATAGTACAATATTTCGACACTCTAAGTATTATTCCTTCTTTTAAGAAGAAATTATTTTTTATCAGAGAGAGGATTTAATAGTGGCGAGCAATTAGTGACCGCAGATAATCAGAAACTTCGGAATATTCAGAGTGATTGTATATTAAATGTGCTAAAATAATAATAGGGAAATTATTCAATTGGGAGGCGTTTTTATGGCTATTAAAGCAATAGAGTTATTTTTTGTGATTGGCTCTATTTATTTCTTTTTTGTAATTTCATTCTTTTTTAGAAAAAGAGGTAAAAAAATTTTGTATAGCCTTATAGTTATAATCCTTTTAAGCTATGCATTATTCCTAACTGTTCGTCCACATATACAGAACGCAAAATATGATAAATATACTCAAATGGTTGAAGAGCATTTAGAAAAGAAATACCCAAATGCATCTTGGGAAACTAGTTTTGATAAAGAAGAATTATTAACAACGGCATTTGGATACGAAATAAAAGTTAAATTTGCGGACGAACCAACAGTACTTTATGGATATAAAATTGAAAATGGTAAAGTTATTCAATCCTATTATTCATATTTAGAAAATTCCCCTCAAAATGACGGCAAGTATGTGGAACGAGATTAAAGATTTTTTATCTATCACTTGATATTTGGAAATCAAACAATTCAACAATGCAAAAGCTTATCTCCGCTTCTTGCGCCACTTAGAGCCAAGCGACGTCTCCAAAAAAGCACCCAGTCCTAACGGAAATTCCCCCCCAATGGTCAAGATTAGGTCTTTTATCAGCAATTCTTTTCTGCTGTAAAATATATAAGAGAGATCATTCGGGCGAGAATGTTCTTTATCAAGACTAATAATTTTTATTAAAATACCTTCCATATCCCTTTTTTACGAACAAAGTCTCAGCTTATGCTTTTCTATCATTGGGAAGCCCCTCTTTTTGATAGACATAGGCATAGACACAGTCCTATATGTTAGAATATTGATAAAAGAATGAATAGAAACGAGGATTTTTTATGCATGTAACAATCGGAGTACTCGCTCACGTGGACGCAGGAAAAACAACATTTTCTGAGCAGTTACTATTTCACACAAACAGTATTCAAGCCCGTGGACGAGTGGATCACCAGGACACATTTCTAGATAATCATGAGCTCGAGCGTCAGCGAGGCATTACGATTTTTGCGGAGCAAGGTCGCATGACGATTGAGAATGATACATATACGTTAATCGATACACCTGGACACGTAGATTTCTCACCAGAGATGGAACGTGCGATTCGGGTTATGGATTTTGCCATCATTATTGTTAGTGCAGTTGAAGGACTACAAGGTCATACGGAAACAGTGTGGCAACTTTTACGTCAATACCACATCCCAACTTTCTTCTTTATTAACAAAATTGATCGTGAAGGGGCAGATGTTCAAGCCGTTATGGCACAGCTTCAAAAGGACTGTTCTGGGGATGTATTATTCGTCGATGAACCGCTCCGTTCAGACTATGTTTCAAATCGCATGATGGAGTGGCTTGCTGAACGTGACGAAAAGCTTCTCGACGATTTTCTAAATGAGACATTGGATTGCTCTAGCTGTCTTACTCGTTTACATACGATGATTCAACAGGAAAAAGCCTTTTTATGTTTTACTGGCTCTGCTTTAAAAGATATTGGGATAAAGGAATTTATAACACAGCTCCCCCTACTTACTAAAACACATTTTCATAACAATGCTCCGTTCCAAGGTGAAGTGTTTAAAATTCGTCATGATGGGCATCAACGCTTAACTTTTATCAAGGCATTGCAAGGAACGTTACATGTGCGTGATGAATTTTCCTTTGAAGATAAAACAGAAAAAGTGACTGAGATTCGACTTTACAATGGCAGCCGTTATGTAACAGTTCAAGAGGTCGAGGCTGGGGAGATTTTCGCAGTAAAGGGGATTAGCGAAGCAAACATCGGCGATATCATTGGTTATGCAGGTAACCCACAGCCCTATGAGTTAGTACCCACTTTACAGGCAAAAGTACAGTATGAAGGCCATCAGCATATAAAGGAAGTTTTAAAAATCTTCCGCACGCTTGAAACAGAAGAACCATCATTACGTGTGCTATGGCATGAAAAATTCCAAGAAATTCATGTACATATTATGGGTGTCATCCAACTCGAGGTTCTTATCGACGTGCTAAACAAACGCTTCTCACTAAACATTTCATTTAGCGAACCACAGATTTTATATATGGAAACAATTGCAACAACGGTGACAGGCTATGGACATTTTGAACCTTTAAAGCATTATGCAGAAGTGCATTTATTAATGGAGCCAAATAAACGCGGTACTGGTCATACATTTGTCAATGCTTGTCATGCGGATGATTTATCGGTTGGGCATCAACGACTCATTGAAAAACATCTATTCGAACGTGACCATCATGGGTTGTTAACTGGCTTCCCTGTGACAGATATTCGCTTCACTCTCTTAACAGGACGCGCACATATTAAACATACCGATGGTGGCGATTTCCGAGAAGCTACATTCCGTGCATTACGGCAAGGGCTGGAGCAAGCAGAAAATGTATTACTAGAGCCATATTACCGATTTAAACTTAAAGCTCCAAGTGATTTTATTGGTCGCATGATGACCGATATTCAATCAGCTGCTGGTACATTTGACGCGCCAATCTTAACTGAACATGATGCGATTTTAACTGGTCGCGCTCCAGTCGCAACATTTATGAACTACAGTACAACCTTTGCAGCCTACACTAATGGTAAGGGCGTACTTTCTCTCCAATTTGATGGTTATGATGTATGTCACAATACAGAAGATATCATTGCACAAATTGGCTACGATAAAAACGCCGATCCCGAATATACATCCTCTAGTATTTTTTGCGCAAAAGGCAAAGGTTACTCCGTTCCATGGCATGAGGCAGAGGCGGCAATGCATTGTATTGACTGAAATCATAAAAACAGGACATGATTATCTATCATTGTCCTGTTTTTTATATTTCATCGATTCTCCGGCTTCGCACAGATTTGCTCTACTTCCGCGAGTATTCTAGCTTCGCGCGAGAGTTTGCCCTGCTTCCACAAGTATTCTGGTTCCGCGCGAGGATTTGCCCTACTTCCGCGAGTATTCTGGCTCATACGAATAGTTTCTCTGCCTCCGCGAATATTCCACTCCCATCCGCTCATATTCCCCTTCACCCAACGCGAAATCAATTCACTAAGCTTGTACGGCCTTCTGTGCCTGTTTGAAACTGCGATATGAAGGATCCACAACAACGTAGCTATGGGGCTTAGACAAATTAATTAAAACCTTGCCAGGTCGACTTTTCAAAAGTTGTAAATTATCAATTAATTCCAGTAATAGTTCATGACCGTTACCACGTGGGTGCCAGTTTAAATGATATTCATTTAGTTCCTTTACAGCTTCTAAAAATTGATGATACTCGTGCTCAACAAAATTAATCAATTGTTTGTTTTTAGGAGCTACCTGTGATAAATCCTCTAAATATGTTTCATAAAAGCGCATCACTATCGAGCATAATAAATCATTGACTCGAGCAGCACTTAATATTGGCTTAGGAGCTTGGGATAGCCGCTCTAAATTTGGCTTTGCACGAGTCGAATCAATGCGTGTAATTAAATGATAATGCTCACCGTTCACCTCATAGATAATTGGATTTGTCGGCATATACATCATAAAACTATTTGTTTTTGTTTTAAGTTGATCTGTAGTATCAGCCTTTGCAAAAAGATGGCCATTAATATTGTCATTTTGAATCCAAATAATATCTTTGTTATATAAAATTTGCTCAAACAAGCGTTCATTACTAATTAGTTTGCTAGCTATTAATTGGTCGACAAGTGATTCTACAACCATTCTTGTTGCAGCTTTCTTAGTAACTTCAATGCGTGGCAGCTTACATATTTTCATATCTACATATTGCAATTCCTGTGCTGTACATACATGAATATTCGTCATATGTGCATCCTCTTTTCGTACATATTTTCAAAACGGAAGTCATCAGTAAAAAAAGGATTTCCCATTAAAGCGAGGAAATCCTTCATTCTATCCTTGTCGTTCATCATATAATGTCAAACAATCCCCAAATAAGAAAAAATTAGCACGATAGCTAATACCTCCTTTTATTTTGGGCGTTTGACGTACAGTGACGAACAGAGCATTCTGTTTTGTCAACATGCCACCTCCTATTCCTCGTAGGGTTATGGTGTGTACTCATAATAGGCAGGTATCCTGACTCATGATCATCGCTACTTTTCCCCTTCCCGTCGTTAAACAGTGGTCTATGAAAAGTCGCTCACATTTACAGTTGCGGGACAGTGTCGGATTTGCACCGACTTCCCTTTTAAGTAAATTGCACACAATTTACACCTATTACTCCAAGCTATTCAGTTGTTAAGAAACTGGAAAATACCGAATTTCTTACCCTTAATTGTAAAGTACTGTATTTTTAAAGTCAATTGAGCTAGTAGAATCTTAATACAACTTCGGCGCTTTTCGTAGTTTAGTTGCTTGCTCAAATGAAAATGCAAGTTTTATTAGTACATTCTCACTAAATGCAGTTCCTGCAAATGTTACCCCAAACGGTCTCCCATCTTTCATATACCCTGCTGGGACGGCAATAGACGGGTATCCAGCTTTCGCACTAATTGTTGAACCTATATATGATGGAAAGATAATCGCATCTAATTCATATTTTTTTAATGCATAATCGATTCCTTGCTCTTGAGAAAAATACAAATCCTCTAGTTTTGCATTTAAATAGTCAGAATCTCTTAACGTATCCGATAATTTCTCTCTCGATTCCAATTTATCCTGACCATATTTTAACGACTTTCCTTTTGATCGTTTATTAAATTGGATTAACTCAGAGTTATTTTTAACTATTGAAGTTTCAAAGTCGTACCCTCAGGATCGTTACTTCGTATATCCCTGTCCCAGTATTTGTAAATATGTTATAATTTAAATAAATAACTAACTATTCTGTTATTTAATTCGTTTTTGTGAGGTGAAGATTTTGAAAAATTATATTTTTGCAGGAGCTTTACTGTCAACTTTCTTTTTAACAGGGTGTATTAATGAAAAAACAGAAAATGTAAATTCATCCAAACCATCGACCGATGAACAAACAGTAGAAAAAGAAATACTCGTAGCTCCAACTCCTTTAAAATTAACTCAGGAACAAAAAGCAAAGTATTACAAGGAATATATTTCTCTTGTAGAGAAAGTTAATGAAGAATATCATGAAAACTTTGAAATAGAACCTATATCAAAGTTTACTGATGAATACTGGGTTGAAGTTAAGGATTTTAAAAAGATGCTAATAGAAAGAGTAAATGCTTCATTTACTGTGTTAAAAAATAAAGATGCGTATGCTCCAACTTCAGTCCCGAAAACAGTGGAAATACATACAGGTTCAAAGCTAGCGATTATTAGTTTTGAAGGCTCTTTTGAAACACAGTTAAATGCAAATACAACTGAAAGTAGGCAGTTGTTTTCAGCTATGAACTCTCTATCTTCGAAAATTGAAAATGGTAGTGGTAACTGGATACAAAAAGGTTACAAATATACAATTAACGATGATGGTCGCTCTTATATCATTACTGTGGGTGGAAAATACTCTGAAAGTGGTGTTTCTTCTTCTCATTTAATTGATGTAAAATTTTATTGCAATAAGAATGGTGGTATTTTATAACCCACAATATTTACGAAAAGAGCATGCCTACGAGGTGATTGAAAATTGATTAATATCGAATTTGGAATATTAATACTTTTACTAATTATGCTTGTTTTAGTAATTAGTATTTTTCGATTTGTCATTAGAAAATTGTTAGGTGTCGAGAGAAAGAAATGGTTTTCTTATCATCACCTTAACGAAAGACATAGAAAACTTGATTGGTCGTTACGATTAATTACGATTCTATTTTTAATTAGTTCGTATTATATGATAGACAATAACAAAGTTGAAATTCTCTGGTATTTCAAAACATCGTTTATCATAATTGTCTTTTTAATAGCATCTGAATTATTACGAGCATTTATGGAATGGAAATACGCGGAAAATAAAAGAGATTTTGTTGCTACTATCGCAGAAATGATGTTTATGATTGGCATAGTATTTTTGACGATAACAACAGATTTTTTAGGCTTACTTAATATTTAATTTCCGGCTCTACGCTAATCAATGCACCTGATAAAAAATGGCTATTTTGCAGAAAATTTATTCCTGCAAAATAGCCTTTATTTATGGGTAATTTATTTCTTTCAATTATTGTCCACTAAATCTCTGTGTAAGCTTTTGTAAATTTTCAGCTTGTACACATAAGTCTTGCGACACCACCATGTTGACCGCTTGCATTGAGGCACTTTGCTCATCAACAGACTGCAGAATGACCCCTGTATAATTAGACAAACTATCCATTTCGTTAGCGATTGTCGATACTAAATTTGTAACCTCATTCGCACTACCTGTAAGCTCTTCTGCTGTTGCGGAAATATCCTCTAACTGGTTCGTCATTTTGCTAACATGCTGAGAGATCGTACCGAATGACTTTGTAGCCTCATCAATGACGTAGACACCCTGTTGAACATTTTTCAAGTCCTCTTCGACAGAGGTAGCTACTTGTTTTGTATCGCTTTCTATACCAACTACAAGCTCGACAATTTGAATAGCCGAATGCTTAGATTGCTCAGCCAGTTTTCGAACTTCCTCTGCTACTACTGCAAAGCCTTTACCATGCTCGCCAGCACGCGCTGCTTCAATTGCTGCATTTAATGCTAGTAAATTCGTTTGATCAGTAATAGCCGTAATCATATCTGTCATAGACTTGATATCAGTCATTTTGCTTGTTAATTGCTGCATTAATTCACTTGTTTTTTCAGTAGAAGTTGAAATAAACTCCATTTGATTTTTAGCTACATGTAAAATTTCCGCACCATTGCCTGCAATGTCATTTGCTTCTTTTGCATGATCGAATACGTCTTGCGTTGCCACAGTAATACGTTCAATGCCATCTGCAGTTTCTTGCATAGCAATCGCACTTTCATTTGCAGATTGTGCTGCTTTCTTAAGACCCTCAGTCGTATTCTCCATTTGTGAATCAACTTCGTTAACTGCATCTGTAATTTCATTTGTACTTGCTGATAGCTCCTCTATGCTCGCTGATAAATCTGTAGAACTACTTGCAATTTTTTGTGTCATTGTATGTAATTGTTCCTTCATCTTTAAAAACGCATTAGCTAAGTCTGATACCTCATCATTGGAATTAATTTCAATCGGAGCAGTACTTAAATTTCCATCAGCAATTGCTTGAGCGGATTCAGCTAATTGATTAATAGGCTTAATAATTTTAAATTTCACATAGAAAATACACGATAATGTCATAGTAATTCCTATTACTGTTAATAAAGTGGATAGCCATTTTAATGAAGTTACATTTGCTAGGTCTATAATTAAAATAACACCCATAAGAACATTTAAAGTAGAAAAGCAAATTATACTTCTTTTCCGTAAAGTCATACTAAATTCCTCCAACTATAATATTATTCCAACGTAGTTATTATAGTTTAATTTTACTGAAATTCATAGAAAAAAGACCAACTTTTGTAAGGGGAATGATATAGAAAAGTGAAAGTTCTTTCGCAGCATCTAAAATCCGTGGTTATTCAACATATGATCTAAAAGTACGACACCTTCAAATATTAGTTTTTTTAAAACATAAAAGCACTTTGCTTTAGACAAAGTGCTTTCATAATAAATTATTTTAATTTCATAATACTTGATCCAGCAATACCAGGATGTGTCATCTCATAAGGATCCAAAATTAAATCTAATTGTTCTTTCGTTAGTACGCCTTCTTCAATGCAAA
>Ga0209784_100168_pt1 | contig 56545 bp, 41 predicted proteins | sample AraplaCvi_mLB_r2_2_FD_184284 | JGI IMG/M metagenome (GOLD analysis project Ga0209784, IMG submission 184284) | Arabidopsis root microbial communities from North Carolina, USA - plate scrape CL_Cvi_mLB_r2 (SPAdes) (version 2) | ecosystem: Host-associated > Plants > Roots > Endosphere | place: USA...
ATTAGGCACGCCGCCAGCGTTCGTCCTGAGCCAGGATCAAACTCTCCATAAAAAGAAATTTGATTAGCTCAAATTGTTTTGCTGGCATCATGTTTGATGTCCAAAATTTTGTTTCGTTCACTAACTCGAGGTTAGCTAGTAAAAACTTTATTGATTACGTTTTGCTTGTTCAGTTTTCAAGGTTCATTTCGTTACTACCTTTATTGCAGCAACTCTTATATAATACCATGTCGCAAACTCTATGTCAACATTTAATTTATTTAACTCAATTGTTATTCAGTAGATATCTTAGCGACTTGTATAATAATACACTCATAATATAATAAGGTCAACACTTTTCCCCAAAAAAAATTAATAGTTTTTTATTTCAACGAGAAACTTCCTATATATATGATTAAAAATAATTTAATATCAGACCCACAATCTGAAGTGAATTTAATACTATTTTATTGTAATCTAAAATATAATTTTATCATAATCCCTATGAAAATATTAATTGTTTTTCACTAAAACAAAAAACTCGGTATAGAAACCGAGTTTTTTATCAATTATGCAGGTGGCGTTCTTAGACTGTTCCTCTATTTTAACGATTGTTTAGACACCCACTGAAAAGTGACTTAAAACCTCATTCATCTTACTACCTATAAAGCAGTAGACCTCTGTAGCTGACGCTTCGCTCTCGCTACATTAAACACTTATTAAATGAAGTTAAAATGGGAAGAAAAATGGAATTGCCAGCATCATGACGATAAACATAATAATCTGTAACGGGATTCCGATTTTCACAAAGTCCATAAATTTATAACCGCCAGCTGTCATCACAAGCGCATTTGTCGGGGAAGCAATTGGTGTGACAAACGCCATACTCGCTGCTACAGCAACGGCAATCATAAATGTCGTTGGACTTGCTCCCATTGCAATCGCCGCATTCATAGCAATCGGTGCAAACAAGACTGCAGTAGCGGTATTACTAATAAATTGTCCAAAAATAACTGTTAAAGTATATACACCAACTAATACTCCATACGGTCCATAATCTCCAAGCGCGTTAATAATACCATCGGACAGAATAACCATACCACCTGTTTTCTCCAATGCAGTCGCCATCGGAAGCATCGCAGCTACAAGCACAATACTTTCAAAGTTCATATTGCTGTATGCATCCTCCATATTACGTAAACAGCCTGTTAATATCATCAATACGGCGCCAATCATAACGGAAATAACAGCAGGGAAAATTTCAAAAGCCATTAACACAATCATTAAAAGCATAATGACACCAGCAATACCAGCTTTACCCGTTGCAGCCGCTACACTCGCATGCTCTTTCGGCTGACCAACTACAACGACATCTTGCGTTTCCCTTGCAAGTAATAGAATTTCATCCCACGACCCTTGCACTAAGATGGCATCACCAAATTTCAATTTATGCTTCACCATATCTTGAAGTTTATAGCCACCTCTATGATTAATACCGATTATATTAAGATTATATTTTTCTCGGAAGCCCAGAGTGCTAACAGTCTCATTAATAAAGCTCGAATTTGGCGTTAATAATACTTCTGCAATACCAAGATGCTTCGATACCAAGTCATCTGCCTCTCCTTCGACTAGTTCCTGCATCTCTAGACTATAATCGGATGTAAAACGACGAATATTCTCTTCCTCACCTTGGACATACAATTCATCTTTGGCATGTATCACGCTTGTAGGACCTGCCATTTCCTGATATGTCATCGGTAAAAAATTAATGCCTTCTTGAGATCGACGGTGAATTTTCATCATACAAAGCGTATATTTGGCCGGAAGCTTTAATTGTGCTAATGTTGCATCAATAATCGGCGAACCCTCAGGCACAAACACTTTAAACAAATGATTATTTAAATCGTATTGCTTAATAATCTTCTTCGGTGATAGTTTATAGTCAGCTTTTGTTTGTGTACGATTCTTTTCATTTGGTAAAAGAATATTGCGCACGAGTACTAAATAGATAATACCGACAACCATTCCCACAATACCGATGGGTGTCACCTCGAAAAAGCCTAGCTTATTATAACCACGATCTATTAACAACTGACTGACAATTAAATTTGTTGGTGAAGCAATTAATGTCATAAGCCCCGAAAGGCTTGCAACATAAGAGAGAGGTAGCAAGAATTTCGAAGGACTTTCCTTCATACTAACGGCAATACTAACAACGATCGGCATCATTAAAGCTACAGTACCTGTATTACTCATAAAGGCACCTACTGTCCCTACAATAATAAGCAATAACACAAATAACTTTAATTCACTATCCCCTGACCATTTCAACAATAATCGCCCTGCCATTCCTGCGAGTCCAGTGCGTAAAATTCCTGCTCCCACAACAAATAACCCTGCAATCATTAAAACTACAGAGTTCGAAAAGCCAGCAAGCGCCTCTGTTGGTGTTAAAATATCTGTAATGACAAAGGCAAGAAGTGACACAATCGCAACGAGGTCTGCTCGTACTTTATTGGTCACAAATGCAAATATTGTCGCTCCTAATATAAGAAATGTTAATGTAAGTTGCACTTCTAAGAATTCCTTTCTAACATTAATCATTGCACTAGATGATACACACAACCCTTTATATATCATTTAGATTTATTATATCTTACCCAAACCTGTAAATGAGAAAGTTCACTATCTTTTCAAAATAAAAGACTCCTTTTCCGTTCCAACTGGGCGCTTTGTAGCTGACGCTTCGCTTTCGCTACAGAAAACATTTGTTGCTGACGCTTCGCTTTGCTGCAGGGCTCATCTGTGACGCTAATCCCGCAGGAGTCGCTACTCTCCATGAAAAATCAACAGCCCCTCATAATTTATTTAAAAATCCTAAATTGCAACGGGATATGTTGATAGTTTTCGCGCAAAGAAAGCATAAAAGTTTCTTTCAATAAGCTACATGAAGAGGTCTCCCAAATAAATACATACCGCTTTTTCAATAGCTTTACCTACAGTTGAAACGCACTCTATTATCATGTATCCGCCCATACCTGGGTTATTTTTGATAAAGATTATGCTTTTTAATATAGTCATAACAAGCGCCAGGCAGTAGATATTTGGGTTCACCACCCATTGCAAACTCTTCTCGAATATAGGTAGAGCTAATTTCCATTGCTAAGCCTTTGTCAATCAAATGAAACCTTCCATCATCATGATTCCTCAAAATTGGAGAACGACTAATTGTTGATAACATATCAATTCCATGCCGTGCCATTACAATAAATTTATTCTCAGCTACTAACGCTTCTCCTTTTTTCCACAATCCTGCTCCAATATCAACTAATAAATCCGCTCCCATAATAAAATGCATTTCATCATTTGGGTGTTGTTCTCTATAATGTTTCATCGTATCATATGTGTAAATATTCCAACCTTCTTGCTCCATTTCATATGAATCTGCAATAAAACGCTCATCCTTTGCAATAGCCAGCTGCAGCATATTCCATCGATGAGAATTCTCCGTTTTTATTTCCTTATCCTTTCGTTTATTTGAACAAGGTAAAAAAATTACTTTATCTAATTTGCAACGATGCGCCACTGTGCTCGCGGTCCAAAGATGAACATTTGTAATCGGATCAAAGGACGATCCGTAAATTCCTATTCTCGCCATTATCTATCTCTCCGTTCTTCTTCTCCTTTTGGTTCTCCATTTATCATCTTTACGACTTTTTCTTTAATAATTAAATCGACAGGATACTTTTCTGGATTCATTGTTCGTTTATACTTACTCCATAGTAGATGTAAATTCTTTTCTATATATACCATCACCAAAACGTGTGGTTGATTTCCGTTCCGACTGGGCGCTTTCCTGGGGGCGTCCGATGAGCCGCTTCGCTGCGCTGCAGGGTCTCATCTGTGACACTGATCCCCGAGGAGTCGCCCAGTCTCCACTCCAATCAACTATTTACATAGTAGAAGTTTTAACAAAAGTCATCCTCAACTTTTGGTGATGAACCATGGATTTCCTTAAGTGTTGGTTCTTTGTAAAGAATAGAACCATTTACTACAATGTCTTGCTGTAATTCTTTCACTGTAAAATTGTTCACGAATTTGCTGATATAAGTATGAACAGCGTGAAACATTTTCAAGCGCTTTTCCTCTTGCCGGTTTTGTCTAATGCAATTTAAAAAGCATAAACAAAGCACCTGTGCCTTATTTATGCTTTTCGTATTATTCAATTCACTAGCTGATTTTTCAAAAGAATACCATCCTGTACGACAACTCGCCCATTTTTAATGACCGTATTCGTATGGTTCATGCCATAGAAATATTGTAACTGCTTGTAGTTGGCAACATCCAATATAATGACGTCAGCTTGTTTGCCCGCTTCAAGGGAGCCAATTTGATGTCCACGGTTAAGTGCATATGCTGCATTAATAGTTGTCGCCGTTAACACTTCCTCTAATGTCATACCCATATGCATACAAGCTAAATTCATGATAAACGGCAAACTCATCGTTGGGGATGAGCCAGGATTAAAGTCAGTTGAAATAGCTACAGGTACCCCTTCATCAATCATTAGGCGTCCTCTCGCAAAAGGCGCACGTAAGAAGAATGCTGTTCCAGGCAGCAGCACTGCAATCGTCCCGGCTTCAGCCATTTTTTGTATTCCCTCATCCGAAGCAACTAATAAATGCTCCGCCGAGATTGCCCCCACTTCCGCGGCAAGTTCTGCTCCCTTATAAGGCTCAATTTCATCTGCATGAATTTTCGGTGTTAACCCTAACGCTTTCCCGGCCTCTAAAATGCGTTGTGATTGCTCTGGCGTAAATACACCTTTTTCACAAAATACATCATTGAATTCGGCAAGGTTCAGCTCAGCTACTTTCGGCAGCATGTCATGAATGACGACATCGACAAATTCATCCTCACGTCCCTTATAGTCACGCGGCACCGCGTGCGCCCCCATAAAGGTACTAACGACATCAATGTCATGTGTAGCTTGTAATTCCTTCGCAACTTCAAGCTGCTTCTTTTCAGTTTCCCAATCTAAACCATAGCCTGATTTTGCCTCCACCGTTGTGACACCATGCTTTAAAAATACATCTAAATGATTCATCGTTTTTCTATATAAATCATTAAAGCTAGTTTCTCGTGTCCGGTTTGTTGTGGCATGAATCCCGCCACCCGCATTCATAATTTCCATATATGTGGCACCATTAAGACGCATATTAAACTCCTGCTCACGTGTACCACCATGAACTAAATGTGTATGACAATCGACGAGACCCGGCATAACAATCTTACCTGAGGCGTCAATGACCTCAGCCATCTTTACAAGATCGGGGAAATCCGCTTCTAGCTGTGCAAGTGACCCTACTGCTATAATGCTATTCCCCTCTATTAAAACACTGCCGTTTTCCACTACTTCGATGTCACGCATTTGTTCCTTTGTACGAGGACCTTGTACAGCACTTTTTAACGTGATCACTTCATTGGCATTTTTGATTAAAATTGTCACTTCGCATCATCCTTTAACATTGGTATACGCACACCTTTGTTCTTTGCTGTATTAATAGCAATTTCATAGCCAGCATCTGCGTGGCGCACAACACCCATTCCTGGATCGGAAATTAACACTCGTGCAATCTTCTCTGCAGCTAACTCAGAACCATCCGCTACTAGCACTTGACCAGCATGCTGAGAATAACCCATACCTACACCACCACCGTGATGAACACTTACCCAGCTAGCACCGCTTGCAGTATTGACAAGCGCATTTAGAATCGGCCAGTCCGATACTGCATCAGAGCCATCAAGCATACCCTCTGTTTCACGATTTGGTGAAGCAACTGAACCAGAGTCTAGATGATCTCGACCAAAGACAATCGGTCCTGAAAGCTCACCATTGGCAACCATTTCATTAACCTTTAATGCAAAACGATGACGATCACCATAGCCTAACCAGCAAATTCGTGCCGGTAACCCTTGCCATTTAACCATTTTTTGCGCCATATCAATCCAATTCACAAGACCTTCATCTTCAGCAAACATTTCTTTGGCAAGTGCATCTGTTTTATAAATGTCCTCAGGGTCACCTGAAAGTGCAGCCCAACGGAATGGCCCTTTCCCCTCACAGAATAAGGGACGAATGTACGCTGGAACAAAACCAGGGAAATCGAAGGCATTCGTTACACCCATCTCTTTGGCATAGGCACGTATATTATTACCGTAATCAAATACTTCTGCACCTGCTTGCTGGAATTCAAGCATTGTACGAACATGCTCTGCCATCGTTTCTTTTGCTCTTCGCTCATACGTTTTCACATCACTTTTACGCAGTTTAAGCGCTTCCTCAAACGTCATACCATTTGGAACATAGCCATTTATCGGATCGTGGGCAGATGTTTGGTCAGTTACAAAATCAGGGATAATTCCTCGGTTCAATAGCTCACGATTAACATCTGCACAGTTGCCAACAAGACCAATTGACGCAGGCTCTTTTTGGTCACGTAGTTTATTGACTAATTCAATAGCTTCATCTACCGACTCAACAAGATAGTCACAGTAGCCTTCTTTTATTTTACGTTCAATTCGAGCACGCTCTACTTCGACGACTAAAATGACAGCGCCAGCCATTTTTCCAGCTAAAGGCTGTGCACCACTCATGCCACCCATACCACCTGTAAGGATGAATTTGCCTCGTAAATCTGCTGTACCAAATACTTTTTTGCCCGCCTCTACGAATGATAAATATGTTCCTTGTAAAATCCCTTGTGCACCAATATAAATCCAGCTACCAGCAGTCATTTGGCCGTACATCATTAAATCACGGTCCTCTAACTCATAAAAATGCTCCCAATTTGCCCACGCTGGCACTAAATTAGAGTTCGCAATTAATACACGAGGTGCATGTTCATGTGTACGGAATACAGCTACCGGCTTTCCTGATTGAATAAGAAGTGTCTCATCATTCTCTAATTCTTTTAATGACGTAATAATTTGCTCATAGCTTTCCCAATTACGCGCCGCTTTACCAATCCCACCATAGACGATTAGTTCATCTGGATTTTCTGCTACTTCAGGATCTAGATTGTTCATTAACATACGCATTGCAGCTTCCTGCGTCCAACCTTTACATGTTAATTCATTCCCACGTGGTGCACGAATATTTGTTTTAACTACCATTAAAAACACGCTCCTTTAGAATAGTAAAAATGCAATCGGTGTTACGATGATTAAAGTTAATACGACACGCTCAAACCAAATGAGTAAAATTTGGCGCAATGTCAACGGAATTTCAGATGATAAAATAAGTGGAATAACGGCTGAAAAGAACAAAACTGCCGATATGGATACGACTGCCACAATAAATTTCGTCACAACTGTTGCTTGCGTGACAACAAGTGCCGGTAAAAAAACTTCTGCTAACGATAATGACAGCGCTTTCGCTGCTAAATATGGTTCTGGAACTTGTAACACATATGTGAATGGTACAAAAATATACGCAAGCCAATCAAAAATGGGCGTATATGTTGCAAGTACAAGCCCTAGCAGACCAATCGATAGAATCGACGGAATAACACCCATTGCCATGATGAAGCCATCTTTTAGATTTGACCATAAAACTTTAGATAAAGGTGGATTTTGCTCAACTGCATCCATCGCTTGACGCCACGCTTCTTTAAACCGGTCCTTCTTTACAATCTTTTCTGGCATAGGCGTTGCGCCCTTGTAGTAGTCATCCTTTATTGAACGAAGTGGATAAATACGCGCTGTTAACGCTGTGACTAAGAATGTTACAACGAGCGATACCCAGAAAAACGCATTCCAATGCTGCATAATATCTAGCGTACTTGCAATAACGACCATAAACGTTGCTGATACAGTCGAGAAACCTGTTGCAATAATTGCGGCTTCCTTTGCTGTGTAGCGACCTTCCATATAAACACGGTTTGTTAAAAGTAAGCCCACCGAATAACTGCCGACAAATGAGGCAACTGCATCCACCGCTGAACGTCCCGGTGTTTTGAAAATAGGCTTCATAAACGGCTGTGTTAAAACACCGATATATTCAAGTAATCCATAGCTTACTAAAAGTGCTAAAAACAATGACCCGATTGGAATTAGTATTCCCACTGGCTTAACAAGCTTCTCCAATAAATACGGGCCAATACTTTCATCCGCTAACCATCCAGGTGCTATATTGAAAATTAACAAAATCCCCGCAATCATACCGCCCACTTTAAAGATGGACATCACTATATTGACGGTCGACTTATTCCATTTCTTAGTAATGAAAGGATGAATCGCTCCACCTACAAGCATGGTGAGTACATACGCAGTTACAAGCAGCGGTGCTTCGCCTCGAATAAAATTCACGATGTGATCAATTAAAATTGTATTCTTCCCTTGCCAATCAAACGATATAAAAAAGCTGAATATTCCGACTAAGCTACAGACAAACATCTTAATCGCTGAGGAGACTCGAAATTGCGAGTCTCGCTCCAGCTCTCTTTGATGAAATTCTATATCAATCCCTCCGATGCAAGTGCTTTTGAAAGAAATTTCTAGGTCATCCAGACAACTTGAAGGATATGTTGGATTTTCTCTAGGAAGTTATCACCTTAATGTTTACAGATACTCATTCAATAGAACATCACTCGTTAATAAATACCGTGCAAGCGCTTCAATTTCATCGCCGATTGGTTGATCCGCTAACAACGGCGGACAAAACTCACGCACTTTTTCTAAATACTTTCGAGTTGTTGGAGATAACTGCTCTTCTGCCTTATCTAAATGAATAGCCTGCGATGCACAAATCATTTCTATCGCAATGACACGAGCGGCGTTATGCACGATTTGACGTACTTGACGGGCCGATGTTGTACCCATGCTCACATGATCCTCTTGGTTACCCGATGTCGGTATAGAATCCACGCTTGATGGATGTGCCAATACTTTGTTTTCAGATACGATAGAGGCTGCTGTATATTGCGCAATCATCAGTCCGCATTCAATACCAGGATTTGTCGCTAAAAATGGTGGCAAACCTTCATTAAGCTGTGGATTAACCATGCGTTCTGTACGTCGCTCAGAAATATTAGCCCACTCACTTACACCGACTTTTAAAAAGTCCATTGCTAATGCAATTGGTTGACCGTGGAAATGCCCACCAGACAATACTTCTCCATTTTCTAAAACAATCGGATTATCTGTCGTTGCATTCATTTCAGTTTGCACACGGTCCTGAGCATAGAAAAATGACTGCCATGAAGCACCATGCACTTGCGGAATGCAACGTAGTGAATAGGCATCCTGCATACGGATTTCACCTTGCCTTGTCACACGTTTACTTCCATCAAGCCACTTACGGATTCGTCCGCCAACAAGCTCTAATTCTGGGTGTGGTCTTACCGCCAACAGCGCTGGATCAAATGCTGAAGTAATCCCCTTCAGTGCCTCAAGCGTTAAACTTGCTGCCATATCTGCCGCTAGCCCAATACGCTCTGCCTCGTTCACTGTTAAAACCCCGATACCCGTCATGGCTTGGGTACCATTTACAAGCGCTAGACCTTCCTTAGCTTGTAGTCGGACAGGCGTTAGCCCAACTTGCTGTAAAGCCTCACTACCGCTCATAATCTTTCCATTAAACTCCGCCTTACCCTCACCTACTAGTACTAAAGCCAAATGTGATAACGGCGCTAAATCTCCGCTTGCTCCAACTGAACCTTGAGAAGGTACAATCGGATGTACTCCCTTATTAATAAATTCTAAAAGCAGCTGCACTGTTTCTAGACGAATTCCTGAAAAACCCCGTGCTAAAGCATTGGCACGTAAAACCATCATGGCGCGTACGACATCTGTCGGGAATGGTTCACCAACACCTGTCGCATCTGAACGCAATAAGTTTAACTGTAAAAGTTCAATGTCTTCCTCTTCAATCTTTATATTGCTTAGCTTTCCAAAGCCTGTATTCACACCATATATCGTTTGCCCCTCAGCTAAACGCTTTTCAATGCGTTCCCTACTTAAACGTATACGCTCCACACTATCTAGAGAAAGCGCTACCGTAGCTCGACCATCTACAATTTCCCCTATTTGCTGTCTTGTTAATGTTTTGCCATCAAGCTCGATTATAGACTTCATAATAATGACATCCCCCTGTTTCCTTAGAGCTATGTAAAAATGCTTTTAATCAATTTCGCTATCGCTACAAAAGTTAAATAACAATAACATTAACTACATTGTACTAACTACTTTTTTCAGAAAATAGGGAATTTTAAAAGAGAAAACATGAATTATTTCAGAATTTTTGTTATTTTAATAATATAATAGTATTTTTTTACGAAACTAGATAATTTTAAGGAGGTTTGCAGTTGTGAAATTGTTATTGATTGACAGGGATTCCACTGATCTTTCAGGCATCCGGTGGTTTTTACATACATATTTTCCTGGGGATGTAACTATAGAAATAAGCACAACTATTAATGAGGCACTTCAAAGTATCCAGCAATTCGAACCTGAAGTGATACTGCTAAATATCGATTTATTCTCGAATAATCGTTTAACTGCACTATATCGTGTTTTACAAAAGCATTCTGGGACTATTTTAGCTATGACAACTGAGCCATTGTTTAAAAATGCAATAAAAGCAATTGATTTACAGGTTGCACATCTCTTCGTTAAACCAATTGATTTAGAAATACTAAAACAAAAGCTCACCGCTATTTCCCTTCGAACACCAAAGGCAGAAGCAGCGTATCAAGAAGCTACAGATGAATCATTTTACTATCAACTCTTTTTAGATAATAAAACATGCTCCCTAGAGACAAATAGTCATTTCACAATGATCGAGCCTGAGCATTCCGAAATGTTTAACAAACTATACAACTGGCTTCAGCAAACGCCTATTTATTCTAGTATGCGAATTTATCCTTTATCGGAAAGAATTGTTTGTTTATTCCAAACAAATGATTTAGAGAAGGATGTTCGAACATTAATGAAGGAATGGCGATTAACAAATAATAGCTCGTTAAATATCGGAATTTATGATGGGGAGCCGACTACCATGAAGAATATGTATACCTTAACAAAACGTGCACTTCATCAAAGCTTTTACGAAGGCTTTGGACATATTTTTTATGCGAGCAAACAATTGGAGACGCAGACCTTCGATCCATTACTAACACCCGAAGAGCAACAATTACTAATAAGTAGTTTAGAGGATGGAAATATTGAAGCCGTCAAAGCATTTTTATATCGACTATCTAATGAAGGGATATATTACAAGCAAGATGACTTACGTATACATCTAACGAGTGTTTTGGCGCAAATTCGGCGCTTTATGTTGAAGTATAAATTACATGAGAAAGCGGCAATTGAGCAAAATTATCGTCAGCTTTTTCATTTAATTATTGAGCACCCTATATTTTATACTATTCTAAATGGCATCATTTCATTTACACAAAGACTGATTGAATTAGCTCATGAGGCACGAATGGAAAAAAGGGCTGACTATGTAGAGCTAGCTATAGAAATTATTGATCAGCAGTTTCAGGATAGCAGGTTATCTTTACCTTACGTTGCCCATAAATTGGGGATTAGTCCCAATTATTTAAGTACCATTTTTTCAAAGAAGCAAGGCCTGCCATTTAAACGCTACCTACAGCAAGTTCGAATTCAAAATGCCACAAAAATGCTTGTAGAAACCGATTTTGCTATTAGTGAAATTGCCGATTTAAATGGTTTTGAAGATTCGAATTACTTCATAAAAATTTTTAAACAGCACATCGGAATTACCCCCCATCGTTATCGCAAAACTTAAAAAGACTTTTTTTCCGTTCAACTAGGAACTTGTGCGAAAGCGTAGCGGGTAAAGGCTATATTTTTAAGGGATCTCCCGTGATCCCCACTTTCACTGCAATTTTTTCAATTATCATATTCTATTTTCAGTAAGAATAAATAAACAAAAGAATTCATTTTATTCTTGAGCTTCCTCTTCTTCATAACTTATTTTCAAGTAATTCTCGAAAATGTTTTAAAAAACTAAATTAGTGGTAAAGGTTATTCATAAGCTAGTTAAATCTAGCATATATTTATAGTCTATATCTTACTATAAAAATTCTTTAACAATAATAATTATAATTTACTAGCAATTATAATTTACATTTGTTATAGTTATTGATGAAGAGTTTGACTCACAATTTTTCTTAGGAGGTAAACTAATATGACAAATGAAAATAACCGTAGCCGTCGTTTTACAACAGCAGGTGGTGCTCCAGTAGTAAGCAACCACGATTCTATGTCAGCAGGTCCTCGTGGTCCTCTATTACTCCAGGATGTATGGCTAGTTGAGAAATTAGCGAACTTCAACCGTGAAGTTATTCCTGAACGTCGTATGCATGCTAAAGGTTCAGGTGCATTCGGTACTTTCACTGTAACGCATGATATTACTAAATATACAAAAGCAAAAATCTTCTCAGAGATTGGGAAAAAGACTGATATGTTTGCTCGCTTCTCCACAGTTGCAGGTGAGCGTGGTGCAGCGGATGCTGAGCGCGATATTCGTGGCTTTGCACTTAAGTTCTATACAGAAGAAGGTAACTGGGATTTAGTTGGTAACAACACACCTGTATTCTTCTTCCGTGATCCTTTACACTTTACAGATTTAAACCACGTGGTAAAACGTGACCCACGTACAAATATGAAAAACGCGAATTCAAACTGGGATTTCTGGACTTCATTACCAGAGGCACTTCACCAAGTAACAATCGTTATGTCTGACCGTGGTATTCCGGCTGGATACCGCAATATGCATGGTTTTGGTTCTCACACTTATAGCTTTATTAATGCTGAAAATGAGCGCGTATGGGTTAAATTCCACTTCCGTACAGAGCAAAACATTAAAAACTTAACGGGTGCTGAGGCTGCTGAAGTAATCAGTAACGATCGCGAATCTTCACAACGCGATCTATATGAAGCTATTGAAAAAGGCGATTTCCCTAAATGGAAAATGTACATTCAAGTAATGACAGAAGAACAAGCTCGAGAGTTACCATATAACCCATTTGATTTAACGAAAGTATGGTATAAAAAAGACTTCCCATTAATTCCTGTGGGTGAATTCGAGTTAAACAAAAATGCGGACAACTACTTTGCGGAAGTTGAGCAAGCTGCATTTGCACCATCTAACATTATCCCTGGTATTAGCTTCTCGCCAGACAAAATGTTACAAGCTCGTATTTTTGCGTATGCAGACGCACAACGCTACCGTTTAGGTGTGAACCACTACATGCTTCCTGTAAACGCACCAAAATGCCCGTTCCGTTCATTCCACCGCGACGGCGCTATGCGTTTCGATGGCAACCTTGGTTCAACTTTAAGCTACGAACCAAATAGCTATGGTGAATGGGAGCATAATTTAGACTATAAAGAGCCTGAATTACGTATTGACGGTAATGCTGGTATCCACGACTTCCGTGAAGACGACAATAACTACTTCGAGCAGCCGGGTAAATTGTTCCGCCTAATGACTGCCGAAGAGCAACAACGCCTATTCGAAAATACTGCTAATGATATGGCATCAGTTGAAGAGTTCATCAAACGCCGTCATATCCTTCACTGCTATTTAGCTGATCCAGCATATGGCGAAGGTGTAGCAAAAGCTATGGGCCTTTCATTAGAAGGTATGGATCTTTCAAATCCATACGAAAAACAACCAACAAACGTTTAATTTTCTATTATTATTGATATCCAATCCAACTTTTTTACTCCATGTGAAGGACAACTTCACATGGAGCTTTTTTGTATTAATAATAGAACGAGAACTCATCACTATAATGTGTGTTAATCGCTTTTCTGGGGGTGTCCGATGAAACGAATAAGGCTTGTGCCTAATTTTGACACAAGCCGACTTTACTAATTATTGATAAATTTGACTGCCAGCCTGTTTAAATTCCTCTGCCTTCTCCTTCATACCTTTGTGGATTGCTTCAGTCGTATTTAAGTCATTCTCTTTTGCATAATTACGAATATCCTGTGAGATTCTCATACTACAAAACTTAGGTCCACACATTGAACAAAAGTGCGCAGTCTTTGCCCCTTCTGCAGGCAATGTTTCATCATGGTATTCAACTGCACGCTCTGGATCTAACGAAAGATTGAATTGATCGCGCCAGCGGAATTCAAATCGTGCCTTAGATAGCGCATCGTCACGCTGCTGTGCTCCCGGATGCCCTTTCGCTAAATCGGCAGCATGTGCAGCAATTTTATACGTAATAACCCCTACACGAACATCGTCACGATTTGGTAGGCCGAGATGCTCTTTTGGCGTCACATAACAGAGCATTGCCGTACCATACCACCCTATCATTGCAGCACCAATAGCCGATGTAATATGGTCGTAACCAGGGGCAATATCTGTTGTCAACGGCCCTAAAGTATAGAAAGGAGCTTCCTTACACACCTCTAACTGTTTATCCATATTTTCTTTAATAAGATGCATTGGTACATGCCCTGGTCCTTCTACCATCACCTGTACATCATGCTCCCAGGCAATTTGCGTTAATTCCCCTAGCGTTTCTAGCTCCGCAAATTGAGCCTCATCATTTGCATCTGCAATAGAACCAGGACGTAAACCATCACCTAAAGAGAAGGCAACATCATAGGTTTTCATAATTTCGCAGATTTCTTCAAAATGAGTATATAAGAAGCTCTCTTGATGGTGATATAAACACCACTGCGCCATAATCGAGCCTCCTCGAGACACTATGCCTGTTACACGATTAGCCGTTAATGGTACATAGCGTAGCAATACCCCTGCATGAATCGTGAAGTAATCAACACCTTGCTCAGCCTGTTCGATTAACGTATCACGATACACCTCCCACGTTAAATCCTCTGCTACTCCATTAACTTTTTCTAGCGCTTGATAAATCGGCACCGTTCCCACTGGTACCGCGGCGTTACGAATAATCCATTCACGTGTCGTATGAATATGCTTACCAGTAGATAAATCCATAATGTTATCAGCACCCCAGCGTGTAGCCCACGTCATTTTTTCTACCTCTTCTGCAATAGAGGATGACACCGCTGAATTTCCAATATTGGCGTTTATTTTTACGTGGAAGTTACGTCCAATAATCATCGGCTCTGCCTCAGGGTGATTAATATTAGATGGCAAAATAGCACGTCCTGCCGCGATCTCTGAGCGCACAAATTCTGGGTCCATATTTTCGCGTATCGCTACAAATTCCATTTCTGGAGTAATAATTCCCTTTCGTGCATAGTGAAGCTGCGTTACATTTTTACCTTTCTTCGCACGCAAAGGCTTTCTAGATAAATTCGGAAAAACATTTTCATTCATTCGTGGATCATCAGCTTTGCGGAATCCATTATCTTCTGGCTTGATAGTACGACCTTCGTATTCTTCAACGTCACCTCGTTCTTTGATCCATGCACTACGTAAAGCTGGCAATCCTTTCGTAATATCCACCTTATACGCAGGATCAGTGTACGGGCCGCTCGTATCATAAACACGTACTGGTGCATTTTCCTCCTCCCCAAAGCTTCCTGTCGTTGGACTTAGAGCAATTTCACGCATTGGCACTAAAATATCTGGTCGAGAACCTTTTACGTAAACCTTTTTACTTCCTTCAAAACTAGACATAATTGTAATATTCTTGTCGCTAACTGTTGTCATAACTACTTCGCTCCCTTTTATATTTTTACAAGGACCGAATCTAGCTCACCCCAATAAAGACAAAAGCCGAATCCAAAAAATTTTGGATCCGGCTAAGAATGTAAAGGTATAGTTATTGCAAATACATTGAGTGCAATAATGGTTAACTTTCCCACGCTGGTATGAGCCAGATCAGGTCCAAAGGGTCAAGAAACCTCTATGCGTTTCCCTCTCAGCCTGACTCATCAGACTCCCCTAGTTAATGCTATTAAGTTTGATGCTAGTGTAGCAGATATTGTTAAGAGATGGAAGCCTCATTTGTTTTTTTTGCTTATCATCATAACGTGTGGTTGATTTCCGTTCCTGCTGGGCGCTTTGTTGCTGCCGCTTCGCTTTCGCACAGAGCAAAGCTTCCTGGGGGCGTCCGATGAGCCGCTTCGCTTCGCTGCAGGGTCTCATCTGTGACGCTAATCCCCAAGGAGTCGCCCAGCCTCCACTCCAATCAACTTATATCTTGTTTTAACAAATATAAATCACTAGCTTTTAATTCAGAAAAAAAGCTCCTAACTCCTGAAAAGCTTTCCACCCTATCTTTTTATATGGCACCCAACTGTTAGGTAAACAACAGTTCCGCTACATAAATCACGATCGTCACTGTAATACAGCTCACAATTGTTGAAAATAAAACTGTTTGCGCAGCAGTTGCCGATTCTACGTCATATTCTAATGCAAGACTAGAACTATTTCGCGATGTCGGGAACGAACTAGCTATAAAAAGTGATTGTGCCACGACACCATCAAGACCAAGCGCAAAAATGATTAGCAATGCCACGGCTGGCCCTATGACTAGTCGTGTAAAACAGCTAATGAATACTATCTTATTGAACATGGATTTGATTTCAAGTTGCGATAGTTGTGCCCCTAAAGTTATTAATGCTACAGCGATAAAGCCATCCGCCACATGGTCTATCGGAATTCTTACAAACTGCGGAATAGTAATAGTAAAATAGTTCATTGCAACACCAATAATAAGTGCATGAATAATGGGCATTTTGAGGAAGTCTTTCACAATAGACATGCCCGATTTTGTTGAAGAAATTAAATTGTACAAGCCGTAAGTATAGGTCGTCATATTTTGAAATATAACGAGAATGACCTGAATCGCCACGCCAATCGGCTGAGTCACAAAAATCATTTGTGCAACTGGAATTCCATAGTTTCCCGAATTAATGAGGACAACACTATTTTTAAACACCGCAGCCTCTGTTTTTACTAAGCCTAGTCCCTTTGCAAGAAAATGACTAAGCACCATTTGGCTTCCGATAAAGAGTAGAATAAATAACGCAACTTCCCCAAGCACAGACAGCTCTATACTCGTTTCATATATATTCACAAAAACTGCTGCTGGCATGAAGCAATATGTAATAAGTTGAGATAACGCCTTTAAATTAAAGCGAAATTTCTTTTGTAAAACTGCACCAAGTACTAGAAGCACTAAAATTGGAGCCACAATTTTAAAAAAAATCATACCGAGATACATCATAGCTTGTCCCCCTTCCCTCTCCCATAGTAGTGCTGTTTTTATGCTTGGTCAATGTACTTTAAAGCTAACTCAACACTCATATCAAGGAATACACTAATCTAATACAGGATCTTTAACAAGATGGTAAAAGTTATCTTTTAGAACGTTATAGCCCTTGAAATGAGCATGATTTCCGCACCCAACTACCCGATTTCGTACAAAAAACCTGGCACTTCACTTTCAATTTTCTGAAATAATTAAGGATTCTTAAAAACGAACGATAAAGAAAAAGGGACTACATTTCATTTACGTGTAATAAATAGTAAAATATACCCTTTATGTACTAAAACAGAGAAATATATGATATATTATCCATTAAATACAATGATCGGAGTGACTAAAATGAAGAATAAAGTATTAACGACTTTTATGGCAACTGCTATTACAGCAACCCTAGTATCGCCAATGCCCACTGTAGATGCCGCTTCAAATAATTCACCTTTAAACCACTCAATTCAAATGAATGGGCAGGTAGCTGCAGCCAAAACAAAGGGGCAAACAGTTACTATTAGCAACGTCACTAAAGAGAAAGTTCTTACATCCAATGGCCAATTTAAAATTAGCCAGTCGCTGAAGCCCCTCTTTAACACATCGAATAAAACTGCATTGATGAATGCCGAAGCAACAATAGTAGTGAAAAACGGCGAAATTACGAGCGTTACAGAACTAACATTAACGAAAGCTGGCACTGACAAAAAAGCGGTATATTTTGATGGTGGTGACGCACAGATTGAAGGAAGTCTAACTGTAAATGCGGATTATGTAAAAGTTCAAAATGTAACGATTAAAGATAAGCTCATTGTAACGAATCGTGTGAAGAAGGCCATTACAATTGATGATGTTACTATCGGGGATACAATTATTTTTAAACCTTTATTAACTAGAAATATTAATTGGTTAAATGTCACTTTAAAAGATATTAAATCTCCAAACATTAACTTGGAGCGTACGAAAGTACATGTGACTTCTGACAAAGCTATTTCAAAAATCGATGTAGTTGGTAAAGTTACAGCATTTGAAGTTACGGCCAATGTTGATAAGCTTACAATCGATGTTGAAAAAGATTTTAGCCTTTACGGGGAAGGCAAAATAGGGCAAGTGATTGTCAAACACGGGGAAAAGGTGGCATTAGACTCAGGGCATCTTATTAACAAGGTGCAGGTGGATGATAAAAAAGCCTCTGTAAAATTACCTGTGGCGAATAAAACTGAACTAAGTAATTTAGTAGCTATACCCCCATACGTTACCGTATCTGTTAATGGAAACGACGTTTTAACAACTGAGAAATGGACAACGCAGGCTGAGCGTACAGCATTTGAATATGCCGTAAGTAGCGCAAGAGCAGTAGCTAATAATTCCAACGCCTCTCAGGAACAAATAAACAACGCTATTACACAATACCGGATTTCATTAACTGTTTATCAAGCTGCGCAAAAGAACGGAACAAAATATGTTTACGGCGATAAGTCTTCATTACAATCGATGATTAATTCTATTCAGTATGTAACGGTTTCTTGGAATAATGGTAATGATGTAGCTTCTTATACGCCTTGGACGACGCAAAGTGAAAAGGATGCTCTTACCTCTGCCGTTTCATCCGCTCAGTATGTTGTAAATAATAACTATGCAACTCAGTCTGATATCACAAACTCTATTAGCAATTTAAACTATGCAATCACAGTTTATAAAAATGCACAAAAATATGGTACTCACCAAACTAGTGGAGATAGATCTGCCCTTTTATCGCTGATTAACTCTGTTCAGTATGTTGCAGTTTCTTGGAATAATGGTAATGATGTAGCTTCTTATACGCCTTGGACGACGCAAAGTGAGAAGGACGCTTTATCTTCTGCCGTTTCATCTGCTCAGTCTGTTGCAAATAATACTTATGCAACCCAGTCTGATATCTCAAGTGCTATTAGCAATTTAAACTATGCGATTACAGTTTATAAAAATGCACAAAAATATGGTACTTACCAAACTAATGCCGATAGATCTGCCCTTTTATCGCTGATTAACTCTGTTCAATATGTAACCGTTTCTGTTAATGGCTCTGAATTATCTTCTTATACAATTTGGACGACGCAAAGTGAAAAAGACGCTCTAGTTTCAGCTGTTTCATATGCTCAAAATGTTGCAAATAATGGCTACTCATCTCAGTCAGAAATTTCGTCTGCCTTTAATTATTTAAATAGTGCTATTTCAACGTATAGAAGTAATCATAAATCCGGTGTAAACTATCGAAATTATGTTGATAAATCTTGGCTAACGTCACTCATTAATTCTATTAAGTATGTGAAAGTTTCTGTGAATGGAGATGGTTCTGATATCCCCTATTATGAACGGTGGACAACAGAACGAGAAAAACGGGACCTAGAAAAAGCAGTTGAACACGCCCAATCTGTTGTTAATAACGCCTATGCTTCTTCGTACGAGGTGACAGATGCTATTAACAGTTTAGACAGGGCCATCAACATTTATAATGATGTCCAACGTTCAGGTAAGCAACGATAAAAATTTTTATAGTTTAAAAACAACAGGCTAGAAAATCTCTATAGCCTGTTGTTTCTTTTATATAAACAATATCGCCTCTGTATAGGTTTTAAAATTACTTAAATGATTCTCGATAATTGCTTGGAGTATGTAAAGTCTTACAAATTTTCAAGATTACCATACACCACTTTAATACGGTTTACACAGCGTTCGATGGTTGTAACTTTATTTAGAACAACATCATATTCACCCTAGACACTCCCCCTCTCTTCAATCGCCTTCAAAATTCCCGCACGTTGTTCATTTAACGTTACATACGCTTTCATTCGTTCTATAACAAAGGCGTTTCCTCTAACGACCATACTACTCGCCGATATCAACCGTCTTTATATCGATTAATTCAACATCTACATTACAAGACTGCGCAATTTCCCCAGCTAATAGAAAGCGTTCAGTAACCTGAAAGAGACTTATCTCTAAAACACGATCTTTGCGTGCCGAGCCATGCGCATAAAAACAATAACAAAAGCTGGATTCACAGCTATAGTTGGCTTTTCAACAACTACCTTTTGTCGGTTTCGCCGCAAACAAACTATCCCCTTAATAGGGGGATTCTATCCGTCACTATATACGATTCTATCCACCTTATCCACCTCTCTTACCTTTCGTATCCCAAGTACATAAGACACAAAGTGTTAAAAAAAAATGCACAACCTATCTACCTATTCACTCAAAATATACATAAAAGAATCCTAATATATGATAAAATTGGTTTATCAACATATATTAGGATATTCTCAAGGCAATCAACGATTTCATCTAGGACAAAAATCCTCATGAATTACTATGACACTTGTGAAAAAACCAATTAGGAGGTTTCCCATATTATGAAAAACAAAAGAAAACTAGCCTTTCTCGCCCTAGTTGCGGCCCCTTCACTTATTTATGCTGCACCTACTACATCAGCATCGGCGGCTGATATTGCAGGACAGGCGAAAACTGCTTACATATACGATAATACTTATTACTACAACTATAAGGTTTCGAATGTTGTTCGACTTATTTCGAATATTAATGATACAACCTCTTCATTCCAAGCAACTTTAGAGACAGCTAGCAAAGCATACGATGAGTTGACGGCAACGGAACAACAGTATGTCACGAATTATTCCACGTTGTCTAATCATAAACAGACGAAAGTAGCGTATCGTAAGCTTGCTGATCAAATTGAAGAGAAATTAGCTTCAGTGGAATCGACTTCCGTTCATTACTACCAAAATGTTATGGAAACAAAAGATTGGTACAATACATTAAATGCAGCGCAAAAGACCTTTGTAAGTGCGGAATCACAAAGAATACTGACGTCCTATATCTCACCAAACACCTCTATCGATAAAGTGGTCTATAAAATCCAAGTGTTAAACTCTTCTCGCATTACCTTCCATCAAGATGTAGCTGATGCTAGAGCTGAGCTTAATGCACTACGCAGACATACAAACGTTTCATTACCTGCTGGTGTCGAAAAGATGTTGTTAGATGCTGAACAACTTGTTGTAAAGGATAAGGCAGCTGCTAAGGAAGTGGAAAACGCTATTGCCGCTTTATCGCCTAAAACGTCCACTGCTCAAGATGTACAGGCAGTGAAAACAGCCTTCGAAGCTTTAACGCCTGTGCAACAGCAGCTTGTACCAAATGTCTGGACTTTAGTAGACTTTGTAAACGGGAAATATGATCTACCTACTAAAGGGAACGGAACTAAAACTCCAGTTTTATCGGATACTACAGCAGAACCTGGTAAAATCACAGCTATGACTAGAGACAAAAATACCTATACAGCAAAAATAAACGTTGCAGATTCAGAAAATAGTACAGAGCGCTTTGTTTTAACAACAAAATCCAATATGACTGTTATTATTCCACCACTAGGAACTCTTCTTAATGAGGATACTGGTGTTATAGAAATTCAAATTACACGAAATTTAAATCGTATTACATTCCAGGCAACATTAAATAAAAAACAAGTTGAATTCGAGGCGGATATGGAAATCATTATCAATAACCTATCACCGAATGCCTCTATCGTTCGTACCTATGACTTTGGCGATCAAGAACCGGCTGATTACACAATAGAAGGAAATCGTCATTTCATTCAAACAAAGACACCTGGTTCATTCCAAATTATTAGATAATAATCCACTTTTAATTTCTAGAAAAGAAAAAACCATAATCCTCTGCTAATTCCGCAGAAGGTTATGGTTTTTTCTGCTCTGCTATTGTTTCTTCACGATCAACCTCTTCTGTCAAAAGTTCAGGTGGGCACCTGTAACGAAATCCTACTTACATTAATACATCATAAAGAAGACGGTTTCATTCCATTACATCAACAACTTTGGTATTCCACCCCCCCTTTTATCAACATTCTTAGTCCAACAACTAATTAGACAATGCGTCGTTATTTCCTTCATCAAAACGTTCTTTTATCGCGTTCTTTCAAAAAAATTTCAGATAACTATTGACAATTGTCATAAAACAGGGATAATCATTAATAAAGTTTCCTTAGAGAAACAATATGGAGTTAGTGAAATATTATTATAGAGAGGAATAAAAAATGCGCATGGAAAAAACATTGAAACCACTTTCTGAATGCTCATTCGGAGATTGCTTTTTAATAAAAGAAATTAATATTAAGGGTCCTCTTAGAAGAAGATTATTAGATTTAGGCTTTGTGAAAGAAGCAGAAATCTCTGTTCTTCGTAAAAGTCCTTTAGGAGACCCTGTTGCTTATCGCGTAAGCAATACGACAATTGCATTACGAAATAATGAAAGCTCAATGATTTTGGGCGAAATTGTAAGGGGGAATACAAAATGAGCGTTAATAGAATAGCTTTAGCGGGAAACCCAAATACCGGCAAAAGTACATTATTTAATACATTAACAGGACTGAAACAGCATACTGGGAACTGGCCAGGGAAAACAGTTGTTCATGCAGAAGGATCTTTTGAACACAAAGGACAGCAATATGTACTTGTGGATTTACCTGGGACCTATTCGCTATTTTCCAATTCAGCAGATGAAGAAGTCGCAAGAGACTATATTATTTTTGATCAACCGGATGCAACGATTGTTGTTCTCGATGCAACATCATTAGAGAGAAATTTAAATCTTGCGCTTCAAGTTTTAGAAATGACTAATAATGTCATCATTTGTATCAATTTAATTGATGAAGCTGAGAAAAAAGGGATCCGAATTGATGAACGGAGATTAGCTCGTGAACTAGGAGTTCCAGTTGTAAAAATATCAGCAAGAAATAAAAAAGGGATTAATCGATTGCTGGATACGTTAAATCAACTGGTGAGTGGGCAAATTGTTACAACCCCGTATCGCATGAAATATTCAAAAGAAATAGAGGACGCCATTATAAAGGTTGAATCGAAATTAGAAGGTTATTTTGATGATAAATATCCATCGAGATGGGTTGCGCTTCGCTTACTTGATGGAGATGAGGAATTAATCTTAAAACTGCAACACCATAAAAATAATAACCAGCAAGAGGTGAGAACGAATGGAGTCCCAGTCAGTGTTAAATCATAATTCACTTAAGGGTATTTTAGCTGAAGTAAACGAAGTTTCAAATGAGGATATTCGAGATGAAATCGTTAGTGATATTTATACTAAAAGCAAATCTTTATGTAAAAAAGTAGTATCACAGCAACCTGCAATGTACAGATCTGATAAATTAGATGAAATTTTCACATCCCGCATTTGGGGATTCCCTATTATGCTTATCTTACTTGGGGCTGTCTTTTACATTACTATTGCAGGCGCAAACGTACCTTCAGATATGTTAGCAAGCTTATTCGGCTATCTAGAGGGGAAGCTCACAATTCTTTTTGAAACAATGCACGCACCAGAATGGCTACACGGTATTTTAATTCTTGGGCTATTTAGAGGTACAGGTTGGGTTATTAGTGTTATGCTGCCACCAATGGCGATATTCTTCCCTATCTTCGCTCTATTAGAAAACTACGGTTACCTACCACGTGTAGCATTTAATATGGACCGTTTATTTAAACGAGCTGGAGGACATGGGAAACAATCATTAACAATGGCAATGGGCTTTGGCTGTAATGCTGCAGCTATTCTATCAACGAGAATTATAGAATCTCCTCGTGAACGAATGTTAGCCATTTTAACGAACAATTTTGTTCCTTGTAATGGGAGATGGCCTACGCTTATTTTATTAGCATCATTATTTATGGTAACTGGTTTTTCAGGTGCAACAGGTTCATTAGTAACAGCGGCTATTTTAATAGGGTTTGTTATGTTAGGCGTCGTTGTGACATTATCCGTTTCTTGGGTTCTTTCTAAAACGGCTTTAAAGGGTGTACCTACTCATTACACATTAGAGCTTCCACCATTCCGAAAACCAAAGTTTTGGGATACCGTTTTAAGAGCAAGTATTGATAAAGCATGGAATGTATTAAAAAGAGCAGTTATCGTTGCAGCGCCTGCCTCTATTTTAACTTGGGTATTCGCCAATATTTACGTTGGCAATACGAGTATTCTAATGCATTTTGTTAACTTTTTAGATCCGTTTGGTCAGGCTCTTGGTATGGATGGCTTTATTATGGCTGCGTTTATTCTTGGGCTACCAGCCAATGAAATCGTTATCCCTATCCTAATTATGGCGTATTTATCACAAGGAGCTATGCTAGAAATTGAGGATTTATCGAAGCTAAAACAAGTGTTTATCGACCAAGGATGGACGTGGCTAACAGCATTAAATATGATGTTATTCTCACTTCTACACTTCCCTTGCGGAACAACCTTAGTCAATATATATAAAGAAACAAAAAGTGCAAAGTGGACATTTATGTCATTTTTAATTCCAACAGTTATTGCCATTGGTGTGACATGGCTAACGGCGACAATTGCCCGAGCGTTTGGTTGGGTGTGAGGATGGAAAGGGTGGTCTTAAATAGGCCCCCTTTTTTATTTCTATCTAGAAAATGCTATTAAAAAATAAACACCTTAAATAAATTCACTCAATTTAAGGTGTATTGTGAGTTAAAGATATATCCTCTACAATCGATTAAGATCTCTTAATATTTCCCTAGGATTAATTCCAAATCTCTCCTTAAAAATCTCGGCAAAATAGCTAGGATTAGAATATCCCACTGCACTCGCAATGTCAGTTACATTCATAGTTCCTTCTTGTAATAAAAGAAATGCTTTCTCTAGCCTTTTTTCTCTTAAATATCCAAACACTGTTGTCCCAAACATTTCTTTAAATCCCTTTTTTAATTTGTAATCGTTTAAACCAATTAAACGCGATAACTCAATTAGTGTTGGAGGATTGGACATATGCTCCATAATAATTGATTGGGCTTGGTGTATTTTTGTTCTATCACTTTTTGAAAACATAACAGGGCTAAGAGAATTATCCAATAGATGAGCTTGAAAGGTCATAGATAATAGCTGTAATGCTCGACATTCTAGCTCTAAATTGGTCATTCTCTTACTTGCTATAGCATCTAACATTTGCCGAACAATAATTAGGGAAGATGCGTTAATGCTCTCTTGAAATAGTCTATATCGTTTTCCATCAAGAATTTTAGAGAAACTAAAGGATTCCCTACTAGTTTCACCAATTTCACTCATAAAATGATTGTAGGTTGAAATTGGAATACCAATCCCCACCATTTGATAGGATTGATTTTTATGAAACATAAAATTTGCCCCCACTTGCTCAATAAATTGAAGCGAGCATGTTCCTGAAGAAATTTCATATTCCGAACCTGAGATGTTAACACCTCTATTACCTTGTAAACAGAAACTAAGTTCAACCATAGGCTGCTTTGTTACTACTTGCATTTGGTACTCTCGATAAAATGAATAATCAGATATAACCACTTCTAAATCTGGTCGAGGAATAAAACGATGTATAGCTCCTTCCTGCACATTTGGTTGGAATGCAAACGGACATTCTTGTACCTTTAATATTTCCAATGCATGAAAAAATTCACTAAAGTTCTCATGGAAATTAGTATTCAACATGTTCGTCACCACCCTTTGATTTTCGATTGAGAATCATTATCAATCATAACCAAAGTATAGCAAACGAACAGAGATTAAGCTATTCTTCTTTAGTAGTAAGTACCATTGATAGTAGTAAACATAAAAAGAAAATAGTAGCTCCAAAACCATAAGCAGTAGCATATCCCCCAGCATATTCTATAAGCCATCCTGAAAGTCCAGGCCCAACCATTTGACCGATAGCGTAAAAGATGGAAATAAAGCCGATCGCTGGCGCCACATATTTTGCCGATACCTCTTGACTCGCCTTCATTTGAATGAGCACAAGGACACCTCCAAGAGACGAACCCCATATAATAGCAGACACGATAAACCCAATTACATTAGGAATTAACATCGGAAAGGTATCTCCGATAATTGACAAAAACAACGCTCCCATTAATGCTTTTTTCACACCTATCTTATCCGCTAGCATTCCCCATATTGGGGCACCGCCAATTGAAACGATTCCTGCAACAGCATAAATGGAGCCCGCCACTGCATTCGAAATCCCAATGTCCTTCATATAGCTCGTTTGATATAAATTCGGAATAAGATATACGAGTCCAACAGCAAAATAAACTCCAGCTATAAGGTATAGTTCTTTACTTCTCCAGGCTTTAGTTTTTTCTTGTACAGTACCATTTTCTGACGTCGATTGTGGTGTCTTTATCACTAAAAATGCAACTAACACGACTATAATTGTGATTACCGTAAATACTAACCATACTCCTCGCCAGCCAAGCTCAGGAAAATGTCGAAGCATAAAGGGTACAAGTACTCCAGACAAGAGCATTCCTACTCCCGCACCACTCATTAGCAATCCCATCACTGCCCCTCTTCTCTTTGGGAAAGAGCTAACTGCTATTGATAATAGAGGTGTATAGACAAGGGCACTACCAGCACCAGCCAAAAATAAAGGTATAGCCGCCCACCAAAAGTTCGTTACAAATATAAGACCTCCAAAACCTGCAATAACAAAGCATCCGCCTACCAACAGCACATTTTTCGCCCCAATCTGTAACGTAAGCATCCCAGACAGACCTACTGTAAGTAAATAACCTAAAAAAAGCACCGTACCTAATAAACCTGACTGTGTTGTAGTTAATGACAGCCCTTCCTGCATAAAAGGTAATACAATTCCGTAAGCCATACGAGCAAATCCCGTAGTTGTAACGATTAATAGCATTCCTGTTATAACAAATGCCCAAAAATTTTTCATTTTTATTCCCCTTTCATTATTAATGCCTATAACTCTTAAAATAAAAAACTTTTCACTATGTTGATCTATGATCCTCTTTTCGTCTTTTCTATTTTTAGGAATATAGTTATCTTAATTTTTTTAGTTCTACTACTCTACCGATTGACGGATAATAAGGCGGTTTAACGGATTTTATTTTAAACATAAAAAGACACCTCAATCGCATTTGAGGTGTCTCTTCTAGGAACTATACATTTCTATCAGTAATTTTATTCTAGGCATTAGACTTGTTTTTTATTGAAAAATGGAAAGCAGAGCAAGCACTACAATTTTATAACGACCAAGTAGATACCGAACGGAAAATTAATTTCTGATGGTAATGAATTGCTTCTTTCTTCTCACAGCTAGACGAATTCGTTTGAAATAATTTGAAAGTGTGAATCGCTAAATTCTTTAATTCAAAAATGCCTATCAAATATATACAACAGCCTTTGCTAAGATTTTAGCCTGGGGTTTCATACAAAAAAGATTGGCGGAATCTTCCATCGAAGTGAAAACCAAGTGGTCTTTATATGACCACTTGGTTTTTGTATGCTTATGGAGTTGTTTGGATGGCAGGGTCCTTATAGCCAACCTTCGCATAAAACTTATGGAAGTTACCATACTTATCTTCCAATACAATTGTTACCCAGTCGCCGTTAAAGAATTTGGCTGGATGCGTCAGCTCTTTTGTAATACGAGCAATATTTGTTGCAATTGTTCCTGTTCCTTTTGCTAATGAACTATTTGAACCACGCACAACTGTATCAATTACCTCTGCTGGTAATCTATCTTTAATAACATTAGGATCTGTTCCTGCTGTATCGGATAAGTAGTAGTACTTCAGTAATTCGCCATTTTCATAGAATTGTTGAGCAGAGCCCAGCAAATCGAAAGTCGCTTGAACTTTTCTATCGTCACCTGACGATTCAAGGTAGCCAAGTTTAATTTCCATAAACTTCGCATCCAATGTTCTGTATAGATATTGACCAGTATTAATGAACTTATGTCCTTCAAAGCCTGGAATAACAAAATCTCGAGTTTTATCATTCATTGTAACAGTGATTGTTTTATTACCGTCACTTGGTAATTTCGGTTTAATAATGAGTTTACTTTCTTTTGTAGTATCTGTTCCTACTGTATAAGACACAGGTTCGTATTTGTCTGTAACATCAATATCATTACCATTCGTGTCTTTTGTAGTAATCTTCAAGATATCTGCCAAACCAACAACAACTTTATCATCTGTTCCTACAAGGCTTGATTTACCGTTTTCATCACGCATAATCGTTTCACTAAACGTGATTGTAAATGTATCATCATCATTGCGGTAGATAAGTCCTGGATACTTTATATTGTCCATAGGGGACGTCATGCCAATGCTTGGTGGTGTACCATCCGAGTAGAAATCTTGTTTCATCAAGCCCGTTGCTGATCTATCATGGTCATTATATGGATCATTCGCCTTATAAATCGTGAAATTACCATACGTATCCTGGGCTCCAACGTAAACAACGTATTCAGTATGTGGCTTTAGTGATACTCCTACCGCATCTACTTTTCCTGAAATACCTTTACCTATTTTAGATACAGATGGACTTGCTTTCAGTTTCGTTTCTAAATACTTTTCATCAGCTGGCGCCGTTAATTTAGCGTCTGGATTATCAATTAAATTGCCATCTTTATCTTTAATTCTCTTTTCTACAAACCAGTAATGAACTTTTGCTGTTTCGTTCGTTTCAAAGCTAATCGTTGCTTTTTTATCATCATTTTCTTTTGGTTTAAGATCCAAATCTCGAATTAACGGTGCTTTAACATCTCCAAATACTTCTTTAGGACCTGCAATTTTAGAAAGCTCACCACCACGATCTTTTAGTACCATGTAAACAGAATAGCTGCTAAACGGATCCAGTTTATTTTGTTCAACAGATACAGGGAATTTTTGTGTAGCCGTTTCTAAATCAGCAGTACCTGAGCCACGTTGAATATAAACATCTTTTCCACCAATTTGGAAGTAACCAGATTTATTAGAATCACCGGCAAATTCATTGATAAAATCACGTTCTGTAATATTATTATCTGTTAAATACTGTTGGAAAGTCTTCGTTTCGCCATTATCGACTACAGTATCTGGTAGTATCATATAGTAATACGTACCGGCCTTGTTCGGCTTGAATTCAATTTCTGCTCGACGGAAACCATCAGATTCATCGGCTTTATTCACCGTATTTTCTATTTTTATAACTGGCATTACAGTATCATCATGTTTATACTCCGCGTAGTTACGGATAGAGTTTCCTGGCTTCACGTTATTTGCGTTTTCAAATGCATTATCCGCTAAATCTTTAACACCAGGTAACACAGTTACACGTAATGTATCACCATTTACAAACCCTGTATCCGATGGAATTGTTAATAATACTTTTTTATCTCCAGGCTTATACTCTACAGCTGATGGTTTAATCCCTTTTTCTCCAGTTACATTGACAATAACTGTACCTGTTAACAAATAATTATTAACATCGTTAGCACTTTTTGGGTCTAACGCTTCGCTCACAGTTAGCTCAAACTGATTGTTGCTCTTTCTTACTAGCTTTCCTTGTTCCACATATGGAGGAACATTATCAAGCTCGCTCGTTTTAAACTCCTTCACTGTAGCGGGATCTTTTGAATAATTACCTGAATCATCCTTCATCACTACATAAAGTTGATACTCTGTTTCAGCCTCTAAACCTGTTAGAATTTCAGTAATTCCAAGTTTACCTGCAACTGCCTTACCCTTACCTGTTGGTTTAGCAACAATATCTGCTGTTGTTGGATCAGCAGCAGTTGTCTTTTTACGTACGTAGTAGTAATAGTCTCCTGGTTCACTCGCTGTAAATGTAAACTCTGCACGTGTACCACCCTGTAGAGGTGTAACTGTTAAAGATTTAACAGTTGGCGGTGTTCCATCTTTCATTTGGAATGATTGTGATTTAATATCCGAAACATTTTTTGCTCCGTCAACAACCATCACATAAACGACATATTCTTTTTTCTCACCTAAATTAGTGATTTTAATAGTGTTTTTGCCATTCACCGCTGCGCCTGTTCCATTTGCCGCATTGTCAGTAGAAATACGATTCACCATTTCTTTTTTCGTTGGAACTTCAGAGCCTTTTTCACGAACAATATAGTAGTAAGTTCCAACTTTATCTGAAGTAAAGTCGACCTGAACATCACTACCGTTTAGAACTGCTACATTTGTAATGTCGATTAAAGGTTTTGTTTTATCAGCTGGCTTTTGATTATCAATATCGTCTTTATCGACTGGTTTACCGTCTGGATCTGTAATAGTGCCGATATTATCTTTATCCTCTAGGAAGTCGTCGAAAATATTATTCGGTGACTCGTCCTTCGGTATAATAACTTTGTCAACATACGTGTAATCTCCAAGATCCACCCAACCATAAACATTATCAACGTACAAAATCCCTACGCGACCGTCTATATAAAGCTCTAAATCAGTAAAGCTATTGTAATTTACCCTGTCGATATTACCAGTTCCGTAAATTGTTATCTTCGTTTCTGTATCAAGGTTTAGTGTGCCAATATTTCCTTGAATCTCAAATTCACGGACATCCCTGATGATGTCTATACGTGGTAGCTTCATATTTGTTTCGATTTTTGTACCACTTTGGGAGACAACTAGGCGTGATACAGTGCTGTTATAAAATTCGATATGTTTTTCAACATTTTTCATCGTCACTTTATCTTTAGACCAGTTCACAAATGGCTTGTTTTTATCAGGATTCTTGTCAGAATTCTGATCTGTCCAATTTTGAAGATCTGTTGTTGGACCGTTATTGGATGAGGACGAGCCTTCATCAGTTGGATTATCTGGATTAGACCAGTTGATAAATGCCGTATTTGTGCTTGCTATAGTAGGGCCCAGCCGTAATGGCTTATAGTAGGAAACGCCTAATTGTAAAGGTGGACGTACCGTTTCATTAACAAACATTGTGCCAGTCAATGTAACATTTGAAAATTCAATATAGTTCCCATTGACAACGATTGTCGCACCAAAGGACCCATGATTACCATCAAACTCTAGAAATCTTGAGCTTGTCCCACTAGCGTTCAATGTTAGCTTCGACACAGAGCGAATGGTTTTGCCTGACAGATCCCCTTCAATAAGTGCACCTTTTAATACCGCGGCGTTATCTTCGTTAAAAATATGCGAGAAACTTGTCGGTACTGTGTAAGGCTCACCATTTATGTAGATCTGTTCGTCTTCAACACCTGTAATTTTGAAAGATGTGGCATTGCCCCTTTGCTCTTGTGAACGCACAATAAAGGATGCAATTTGTCCACGTGTTACCGCATTATATGGTGAGAAAGTGACAGGTGTTGTCCCTTCTGTAATCTTTAAATCTACTAAAGTTTGAATATAGATAGCGTTGCTTGTTTGGCTAGTTACATCTTTGAAACTATTATTGTAATTAGATGCTACCTCAAATTTAAAGCCAAGCACTAAAATTTTCGCTAGTTGCCCACGCGTAATCACTTCATTAGGCATAAATGTTCCATTTGAATACCCAGCCATGATTCCTGCATTTTGTAATGCGGCTATATACTTGTAGTATTCACTACTTTTTGGAACATCTTTAAAATATGGATCTTGTACATTATTTAAATCTAAGTTTAAAACAGTTGCCAGCATTTTTGCTGCTTGACCACGTGTTACATTTTGATCTGGTCGAAAGGTTTTATCTGCATACCCACTTATCGCACCTTGAGAGTATAATTTTAAAATATTATCGTAATGGCTTGAATATTGGTCAATATCCGTGAATGGTGAATTAGCCGCAGCGGCTGCTTTTTGTGGTGGTGGCACTACAACAGCAACCCCACTAGTAGCAAAGACAGTTGCTATAAGTGCTTTATTCACTTTTTGGACTTTTGTTTTATCCATTCCACTCTTCCTTTCATCTATGTATTTGATACGTTCAAAATATCATTTTCATCATACCCTTTATATCGACAGGTATATAGTGAACCTTCATAGATAATTCTAAAATACTGGAAGAAAATCGTTAACAAAAATAGGGAGTAAACATAAAAAAGCGCAGCGGATGTTTTCTGTGCGAAAGCGAAGCGACTCGGTCGGAACGTTATTGTGATGAATTCATTTTTATATGTATACTTTAAAGATTTTTCGGAACAAAATATCATTTTATCGGAACAATTTTGGCTTTTATCGGAATAATTTCTCGTTTTATCGGAACAATTTCAGTTTTTATCCCCATATAAAAAGCCAAGGAGCATCGGTGCTTACTTGGCTTTAACGATATATAGGCGTACATCTAGTCGCTTGCGATGTCATAAGGGAAAGGGGGATAACCTTACATCTTGTCAAGTCGATCGAGAGATGTGTCCCGAGTTTACGTATCATTTGGTCATATGGGAAATGACTTAAAAGTAGCTTGCCCAAATAATCGTTCCATTAATCATGTACCCCAAAAATTAGAAATGTATGCTTATTTTAAAACTTTTTTTATTTATTTTTTGGCTCTGCTACCATGACTCGATTTCGTCCAGCTTGTTTTGCAAGATACAGCGCATCATCTGCTGCTTCAATCAACTTTTCTGTCGTGTCAGCCATATGTGGATACACTGCAACACCCGCTGATAATGTAACTGGGCGACCACAAGGACTTGTAGTATGTGCCAATATATTGCGGAGTTGTTCAGCAACCTGTGCCGCTTTCTTAGCAGTAGTTGTTGGCAATAACATCACAAATTCCTCACCGCCGTAGCGACAGCAAACATCTCCTTCACGAGCAACCGTTTTCATATTCCGAGCCAAAAATTGTAAAACTTTATCACCTACGGCATGACCATACGTATCATTAACACTTTTAAAATGATCTAAATCTAGCAAAATGAGGGCATGTGGCAAATCGTTCTCAAGCCACTCAGCTAGCATCGCATCCATTGTGCGACGATTAGTTACACCTGTTAACGGATCTGTTGTAGATTGATCTTTAAAATAGGACACCTGTCCCTGTAAAAATGTTAAACTCCGAATGAGTGCACTTTTTAAAAAGTGCGCTTCAAAGTACCAACTACGTACAGATTTCAAGCCTTCTACATTTTTCGATTTCATACTCTCCTCTGTTAAAGCAGCCAATTGCTGTAAGGGTTTAGCTATACGTGCTGCCATCCAAAGAACTATAAAAATCGAAATTAGCATAAGCGGAATGGATTTTATAGCTACATCTTGTACTCTATCAAACGAAGGAGCCAATGCTACCTTTAACGGTCTTTGAGCAACTACTCCCCAGCCTGTTAAAGGTACGGTGCTATAACCAGCAAGCATTTCTACTCCTTTAGTATTTGTTACTTGCTGAGCCCCACTGTTCCTAGAAACCACTGCTTGAACAACTTCATTATCAATAGCGATATCATTGATCCGACTTGGGTCCTGATGATAGATAACGCGCCCATCTGAATCAACTACGTACACATATGAACCATCATGATAATAATGCTCTCCGAGTAATTCATTAAAAACATTTCGTTCCTTTAAATAAATTGTCCCAGCTACCATTCCTAAATATTCATTTGTCTCTGCAAATATAGGATACGAGATAAAAATAAGGAGACGCCCTGTAATCCCCTTATAAGGCTTTGAGACAAGAGGTTCCCTTTTAGATAAAGCCTCTTTCGCTCCAACTGAAGTTAATACTTTACCTTGTACCTCCTCAGATGGTGGTGAAATAAATAATACATGACCTTTTGCATTTGTAATAAGAACAGAGTTAAACATGTTATTTTGCTCTTTCAAACGCTCGGTTTCCTGAATTAATGCATTGCTATCATGCATTTTCGTCTTTATCGCATTCGCGCTATACCTTAAAATTTGGAAAGATTCTTCAAGATAGGAACTTGCGGTTGTTGCTAATTTCTGTGCATATACTCGATTCGTTTCAAGCGAATTTTCTTTAATCGAAGCAACATTCATACGGTAACCGCTCCAAACGCTACCAATGCCTGTTAAGAAAAAAGCTGCCATGGCAACACCCATGATTAAATACTTTAACTTTATTTGTTTTGATTTCATTTTCTATTATTTACCCCTAGTTTATAATTTCTTCTATTATTCTATTTAAGCACAAAAAATTCCTTATTAAGAAATTTCCCGTATTGAGAGCAAAGTATTTGTGAAAAACAGTACTTTTGAAGTCCCTTTTTTACAAAAGCTTATTATAAAAATTCGAGATGAAAATTTACCTTGTATAATATAAGGGGCACACGAGTGAAGCGGCTCATCGAACCCCCTTAGGAAACTTTGCTCTGTTCGAAAGCGCAGCGGCAGCGATAAAGCGCTCAACCAGAACGGAAATCACTCTAACACTTTGATGGTTAGCCATATAGTAGGCAATGTTCCAGGATTTTAGCATCGTTAATATGACAAAAATATAGTATTTTATATCTATAGAACTTTTATTATTTTGATAGATTTTCATTATAAATTTATTATTAGAAGAGGGTTTAAATATGTTGTTACGTAAAGTAGCTCCAATTATGGTTGGTTTTAGTATGGCTTTATGGACGAATACTGCTCTCAATTCGAATAAGTCAGCTCGTACAAAAATAACAAATACACAAAACACCTTGTCACTATCCAGCTTTCAAAGTGAATATAAAATGAAATGGCATCGTGTAAAGATGGACTACTCCCAATATTCCCTCGTAGGAAGGCATAATTCCAAAGTGGTCGGAGGCTATGAAACACGCGCTGGGCATAGCGTATTTGGTATTCCTATCGGTGCTAATCGAATAGATGTGACTAGAATATACGGTCTTCCACTTAGAGCTATTCACTATCAAAGCACAAGCTATTTGCTCGATTACAATGATTGTGACGGTAATACTACACACGAGACCTATTTGATCGATGGTCACTATGTTACTTTTTACTATGATTTACACAAAAACAATATTGTTCGTTCTATTATTTGGATTAATGCCAAAACCGAATTTAATAAACGTGGTTATTATGGTAAGCCTTCCGATGAACTACGAATAGGCCTTGAAGATTTAATGGTTGAACTTATTAACCATGAGCGGGTTATAGAAGGTTTGCAACCACTCATTTATGACAAAAGTTGCAATCCTATCGCTCGGCAGCATAGTAGCAATATGATCACACACCAATTCTTTAGTCATGAAGATCATAATGGTAATCATTCCAATGATCGCCTCAATGCTGGTAGAGTTCATCACTATTGGTATGGCGAAAATATAGCACAAGGTCAGCCCAATAGTATATTCGCCCATGAAGCACTGATGAATTCAAAAGGACATCGTAAAAATATTTTAAGAAAAGAATTTACACATATTTTTGTTGGTATTTGCTTCAAAGATAACGGTGCGCCCTATTATACAATTAACTTTTATTCTAAGTAATTTAATAGTTACGTTGATGACGGATGACCAATATACACAAAAATCTCTATGCAGGAATCTATTGCATAGAGATTTTTTAAACCTTATCGCAGTGTAAAATTTATTAAAACATATGATTTTATAAGTGATTGGTTTGGATTTATTATAGAGATAACATACATTCTGAATTTTTTCACTTTTATTGTTATTCTGACATATGATTTTTCCACTAGATATTTTATAATAAAATTTAACATAGTCAAGCCATCAATTCTTTTGTTATAATACTGATAATTTATCACCACGCTGTATTAATACAGAGGTGATGCATGCTTTTCACAAAATGGGGATTATGAGAAAAGCGCTACAATGCATTCTTGAATACAGTGTAGCCTACACAAAAAGGGGTTGGGAGATTTGGGTATTTTAAAGGGGTTAAAAATTCTCGATTTTTCTGCATTACTACCGGGACCAATGGCAACAATGATATTTGCTGATCTTGGCGCTGAGGTTATTCACGTTGAATCATCAAAGCGCGTAGATTTAACACGTATTATGCCTCCTTACGACGATGATCATGAGGCGTATATTCATCAACATTTGAATCGTTCTAAAAAGTCATTAACATTAAATTTAAAATCACCTGAAGCTATAGAAATTGTTAAGTCACTCGTAAAAGAGTACGACATCATTATCGAAGGATTTCGACCTGGTGTCATGCAGCGACTTGGCATCGGCTATGAGGCTCTAAAAGAAGTAAACCCTAAGGTTATTTATTGCGCTATTACAGGCTATGGACAAACTGGACCATATAGCAATCGGCCAGGACATGACAATAACTATTTATCATTAGCGGGCATACTTGATTATTCACGTCATAAAGATAAAAAACCTGTCTCAATGGGTATTCAGCTTGCTGATTTGGCTGGGGGCACGATGCATTCAGCAATCGGAGTACTCGCAGCTGCTTTACATCGTGAAAAAACAGGTGAAGGGCAATATATTGATATAAGTATGACCGATGCTGTATTTTCACTCAATGCTATGTATGGATCTGCCTTTATTGGCGGCGGTCGTATACCTCAGCCTGAGCAAGAAATTTTAAATGGTGGTAGCTACTATGACTTTTACAAAACAAAGGATGGCCGATTTTTCTCGGTAGGAAGTCTTGAACCTCAATTCCGCAGATTACTCTGTGAAGCGCTTGATATTCCTGAGCTCATTGATAATACGTTTAATGATTCATACTATACACAAATTCGTTTTAAAGAAGCTGTCCATGATGCGTTTTTATCGAAGACTTACGAAGAATGGCTTGAAGTATTTAACAAGGATTTCGAGGGATGTGTCGAACCAGTATTAACTTTCCCAGAAGCATGCGAGCATCCTCAGCTTAAGGCTCGTGATATGATTGTTGATATTCCAAAAAGCGATGGTACTACGCAAAAACAAATTGCATCTGCTTTTAAGTTTGACGGTTATAAGCCTCAGTACAAGCATGTCGGTGCTAAGCTTGGAGAGCATAATGAAGAAGTGTTGTCTTCACTTGGCTATAGTGTCGAGCAAATTGCTGACTTAAAAGACAAAGGAGTTTTAGAATAATATCGTTAGCCAACTACACGAAATAAAAAAAGGTGTCTACTGTTGCAAAAAACACATAGACACTTTTTTTTTCTAATCAATTATGCCTCGGCAAGATGTTAATAACTCAGTCGTATATTGTTGCTGTTGCTGTCGCTTCGCTTTCGCACAGATAAATTGCCACAGGACGTCCGTTCTTGGACGAAGTTCCTCTATAGATATCTTTTGTGCCGATAGCTTAGACAGGTATGGATGTTTGTACACCCGCTGAAATAAGTTAAACATATGCGCTAATAAAGACTCGTAGCTTTTCAAAATGGTCATCAATAAGTAAATATTTTTTATAAATTTCCATTAATTTTTCAAACAGCTCATACTGTTCCGTCACAAATAAAACTTTTAAAATATTGAGCATATGCAAAGATGCGCTCAGTGCTACCAAATAGCAAGGTGTATCTAGCTGACGATAATATCGACGCCATTCTTCCACAGACAAGCCAATATGCTGTAATGAATTATTCACATGGAGTGCAATATCCTGTTGAACTGATGCCTCAATCGCAATAAATTGCTCATTACTATAGTTACCCTGTACTAAAGAGGCATGTATTTTTTTATTAGATGCTAGTACATGTTCCTTTAAAAGCAGGAGCCCCTCTTGATAACGCCCCATTTTCACATAATGATCAAGCAATACTGCGTACAAGTTTTCTAAAAAATTAAGTTCATAATTTTTAATAATGGCCGGAGGTGTTGGCTTACGATTCGGCAATAAGTCCTTATATTCCAACAAAATCTCTATTGCGTAATTATTAAGTCGTTCATCTTCTAATAAATACTCTCCGTAGTGAATAACAGTTTCAGATTTCTGCTCATGATGTGCTATATGAAACAGTAGATACGCAATCAGAACTTTTTCTTTCTCTGTCAGTGCATACATCGAATAACGCCAATCCGCTTCAAAGGAAGTAATTAGCGCTTTAACACAACGATAATCCCCTTTCGATAAACGATAATGCGTTACAATTTGGTAAAGATGTAACTGTTTTTTAGCCAAGCATGTAGAATTTCGGTTATCCACATAAGTTATACACTTATCAAGAGTTTCTCTATAATTATTCACAAAGTTATCCACATGTACACAAGTTTTTCTTGTGGATTGCTCAACATGACCCATCATTTCATGGATAAATGTGAATTGTTCTAATGGTTTGTGGATAAATAGTGAATAAACTTTTTTTATGAAAAGCCAATGCCAAAATTGGGCTTCTTCTTTATAAATCATATGCACAAAATATTCATTGTCAAATTTATATAAAAATATAGTTTGTAGTTCGTTAACTGGCATTGTAATTTGCATTCGCTTCCCGAAAATTAGCCAAATTAATCGCTCTAAGTCCATTGTATGCTGTGCAAAAAGCTGCTCAAAAAAGGTCTCCTTGCCTTTTTGCGTATAAAAAAAGGCATTGAGACGTTCATTAACAAATTTAGTATCTAAACCATGGTTATTAAAAAAAGTTTTCATATCTGCCGTTACACGACCCCAATATTTTCGTGCAGTTGAAAACGCAATATTCATCGCTGTTTCCTCATTCACTAAAAATAAACTAGGTGAAAGTGCAGTACCTAGAATTTTCGGGTCTGCTGGTGAATCAATCTCTGCTTCTACCCATTTTGAAAGTAACTTTTCAGCACCCTTTTCACCACTTTGTTTATAGGTCATGAATAACTGCTCATCACAATCCAACAACATGCAAATGGAGCCCCCCATCAAATTCAACCAACAAAGATCTTCCCCTATCATGTAAAATACTTGCCTAAAAGTTTAATCACTCTTTCTTCAATATAACAAATCTTATCCAACATATGCTAAAGAAATCGTGATATGGATAAAAGAAATAACAGCAAAAGTATTCGTGTAATATCGACAACTTTAACTACAACGCATAAAAAAAGCCATCTAAAGGTCAAATACCTCATAGATGGGGAAAGATGATTTGCTGTTTAAAAGATGAGCGGCAAATGAGCTCATTGGACAATCACTCATAAGTTGGTAGCCCATTCGTATTGTCACAAATAGCTCATTGCCTACGCCAGCTCAAAGCTAACGCCATAGTACGCACAACTTAAAAAGCTATGCATCATTCACCAATACAAACGAGAAAAAGCACTCTCACAGCAGTAGACGAGCGACCAACAAAATAGTTACAAAAAAAATCCGTCAATTTGACGGATTTTTTTCTGCATCGAAAGCGCAGCGGCAGATGCAAAAAGCTCTTTACATCAAATTTTTTGAGGGATGTTTTTCTGCCCCGAAAGCGCAGCGGCAGATGCAATGTTTAGCTTTGGAACAAGACATTTTTCCGCCACTTCCTTAAATTTTTTTACCAAAATAAAGGATACTTCCGCGTTTCTCGCAGATTATTTATCACAAGACCAAAGAATACGATAATGAGTGCACCAATAAGAACGGGCATTACTAGATAGCTCCAGCCATAGCCTCCTAAAATAATAATAATTGGATTCGCTCCTGCTGGCGGATGAATGATTCCTAATAAGGCCATAAAAAAAATGGTTAAACTTACGCCAAGGCTAATTGAGACTATGCTCGTCCCTAACAACGAATACATGGTCAAGCCGACAAAGGCCGAAATCAAATGACCTCCTATAATATTTCGAGGTTGTGACAACGGCGCATTCCAAACGACAAATACAAGTACACAGCTCCCACCAAGTGACCCCATTAACCATGGGGTACCTGTATAGTTCGTCAACCAAAGCAAGGCGGAAATACATATTAATCCACCGATTGCACCTGTTATTGCATCGGCAAAATTTGTTCGTGAAGGAGCATGTCCCCCACCTTTCATCTTGAATATGTATGTTTTAATAGAATTTGATTTTTCTCCCTTGTCCTGTAAACGTACGAAATCTGCCATGAGTCACCTTTCTTTCTATTCATAATTCTATAAAACCGTATCATTTTTTGTATATTCTAAGCTTGTTCTATTAAACAACTACTTAAAAGAGTCCAATTTACAAATGTAATATTTTGTAAATCATTTAAAGTATGTCTTTCACCATATTTTTTAGCATTATAATCTATTAGAAAGAAAAAGCAAACTATGAAATTTTCTAGTTTGCTTTCTTTTTGGACTTCATTTTATGCATTTAATCATATTGTTTTTTCACTGGTTTATAAATTTTTGCTTTTTTTAGTACTGTTTTAGGTACTTGGAAAGTTGCTGTTACAACTCCTGGATGACGACCAATTTCAATCGATCCTGTAATCGTCGCTCGATTCATAACCTCTGGCTCGCTCATCTCAAAAAGCCTTGCAGCACGGCTGATCGCATTCGTTGTTGCTTCATTTAATGATGTGCCTGAGCCAACAATTGATACTGGGAATGCTTCCTCCACTTGCTTAACGCCAAATTCCTCTGCAAGTTCACGTGCACGACGTTTTTCTTCCTTTGTAAAAGGTTTAGCCGTATAAGGTAAATCCTCTATATTTGGCAATAAAATAGGACCATCCAAAGCTACCTTTTTCAATACACTTACCTGAAGCTGAACAATACCAGCAACATCCGTTGTATGTCCCGCAATTTCACCGTCCCCTTGCATTGCGTGCATATCACCAATATACACACCGCCACCAGGAACCTTTACTGGACAAATAATTGTTGCCCCCTCACGAACACGGCTTATATCCATATGTCCATCTGTACGATGTGTATCTAATTCAGTCTGCGTAAATGCATATTCATGTGGCGCACCGATTAAAAAAGAACCAAAATCACCAGCATTATGGGAATCGGGCATCGCCTTTGAAGGTGTCGTTCCAAGCTGCCCTAAAAAAGGTCGCATTCTTGCCATAACACCAATCAAATCACTTGGCGCTAACGCAACCACAGGATTTTGCGCAGAATTTTCAGGTGTACGCATATAATTTTTAGCATCAAGTGCAATACGACGAGCGCCTTCTCGCCCAACAGTCACACCAATATTGCCTTTATGATCTAACGCCATAGTATAGCCATGCGTCATGTTAAAAGGTGATGTTTCTGTATCACATGTCGAACAGCGAATGGCCTGTCGACCTATTCCTTTGACAACTGTATTAGGATGTAGCTTACCACAGCCGGGACACTTTACTGATACGAATGGATCCCCAATGAATCGGTCTAAAATCGCCTCATCATGCCCAGATGCCGTTGCTACTGATGTTACCTGTATTGATTTAATCTTGATAACAATGGCGTCTCCTACCTCTGCCCCTTCTACAAATACAGGCTTCGTTACTTCATGCCCACCGCGGATCGTTGGTGTTAGCATCGGGCCCCAACAGCCTGGTGTCGTATTAGCAATAATTGTTCCACCGTCTTTGACAGGTCCAAGCATATTTTGTTTTGGATCTAAAATACCATCTATGAACTCATTTACGAATAACGTTTCGACAGCTTGCGGCTGCTGTACAAGATCTTCACTTTGTATTCCTTCTTTTTCTAGCATTTGCAATTCGCTTGTCATTTTTTCGTCACGCTCCTAGTTCTAATTTTATGTATATACTTAAGTTAAAAATGCTCTCCACAAAACGTAGAGAGCTATATTTTTAATTGTTCATGTATAAATCAAATATGTGTGAGAAATCACCTTTCTTGTATTTTTCTTTATGGTCAATCATCCAATTATTCGCAAAACATGTAATCTCCTCAAATGATGCAGATGGTGAGACATTGTCATTGCCGATATGAATATCAATTGATAATGGTTTATTGTCGATTGTAAATTTAATTTCGACATTAAGGTCAATAGTTCCTGCTGTTTCGAGGAATACATTACTAATATTGTGCATTAGGTAGTCGTAACGACGCAGTAAACGCTTTTTGCTCATCGCGCACTCACCGTTTACATGGATAATCGCACGATTTGTAAAGCAATAATCATCTGCGTCCGTCATCATAGCCCTTTCGAGTGATAACTACCCGAAATCTGAAAGTCCGAGCGCGTCTGCTGCTATTTTTTTAAAACATTGTTTCCATCTTAATGATTGACACTCTTATTACGCTTTTACATCTGTAAACGTGTCAAAAAGCCTTAGTACTCTTACTAGTACTGACCTTTTCTGGGATGGTTTTAAAAAGTTATGAAAAAGCTCCTGCGATCAATGACACGCAGGAGCTAGAACGTATTCTAATGTAAAGCTGTTTTTATATGAATATTGCCTAAAAATGTTTTAAAATCATTGAAATCAATCCGTAAAGCATTCCAATAATCGGTATCAACGCCCACCATTGTGTTATCGGAAGTTTATTATCTGTATTTTTAATGATAATCTCTTTTCGGAAATCTTTGTTACCTTTAACCAATTCATCTAGCAAAATATTATATAGCTCACTTAATAAAATGAGATTATCTAAATCCGGATAACAATTACTGTTTTCCCATTTTGAAGGTTCATCACCAAAAGTTGTGGATGACTTTTGTTAAAACTTCTACTATGTAAATAGTTGATTGGAGTGGAGACTGGGCGACTCCTCGGGGATCAGCGTCACAGATGAGACCCTGCAGCGTAGCGAAGCGGCTCATCGGACGCCCCCAGGAAAGCGCCCAGTCGGAACGGAAATCAACCACACGTTTTGGTGATGATCAATTTTGAAACAGTTTGTCTAGAAACATTTAATTTTTGAGCAATGTCTTCTTGTGAAAAACTGTGCTCTTCTCTTTTATTTTTTAAATTCTGAGATAAATTCATAGATCATTCCGCCTATCATTTTTGATACCTTAACTTTACTAAAAATCCCAACATTAATCGAGAACTCATTGGTTACTTTTTCCGCAACCTAAAGTTGCATCGTTGATTTTAAAGGCTTTTCTACAAAGTTCTAGAAACCTGTACGTGTTTAAAAATAAACTTTTCAGCTGAGTATGTAAATCATTATTTCCCCATTTATAGGTAGCTAATTGGTCTTGATATTTCTTAATTCAAATAATGAATAATGTCTCAATTCCTTTTTTAAGCAAGTTTCATTTATAATGAGTCACATAACGAGAAATTTTCAATCGGTAACTTTTATTGCAAAATAATAAGGGATTGCTTATCGTACTATCACTTACTTATTCTGCTATTCTTAAAATTCTAATGACGATTGACCATATAAAGAAGAAAGGACGTGTGAACAATGCAAGAACCAACAATTCTAGTAGTGGATGATGAGGCAGATTTAGCAAAGCTTCTAAAAGTCAGCCTGCAAAAAGAAGGGTATAAGCAAATTCATACAGCTGGCTCCATTCAAGAAGCTTGGACGAGCTTTCAACAGACTCAGCCCGATATTGTACTTCTTGACGTGATGCTTCCTGATGGTGAGGGCTACGATTTATGTCGACGTATTCGAGAAGTGTCGCATGTGCCGGTGCTTTTCATGTCAGCCAAAAACGAGGAAATTGATAAAATTTTAGGACTTGCTATCGGAGGGGACGATTATATTACGAAACCTTTTAGTCCTAAAGAGGTCGCCTATCGTGTGAAAGCACAGCTTCGCAGAGCTGGTTATCAAACGCAGGAAGCAGTGCCAGTAACTTCAGCGAAATCGATTCAAGTTGGTCCATTCTTGCTTAATGGAGATGAAACGGAGGTACATAAGGACGGTGTTTTATTGGAGCTAACAGCGAAAGAGATCGGCTTGATGACTTGCTTTATGAACAATCCTAATCGAATTTTAAGTAAAGAAACTCTGTTTGAGCGTGTGTGGGGAGAGGACTTTTTCGGCTCAGACAATACCGTAATGGTGCATATCCGACGTCTGCGTGAAAAGGTTGAAAATGACGCATCAAAACCTAGGTATATTACAACTGTAAAAGGGCTTGGCTATAAATTTGTCGTTCCAAAAGAGGAGCAAGTATGAAATGGAAATTAACAGCTAGATTTCTGCTGTCTGTACTGTCTATTGTTATTATTGTTATTTTCCTGAATACAGCCATTTTAATTGGTTTCATTTTCCAACAGGTAAATAAATACGATAAAACAACTACGTATTCAGAGGAAAACTTCGTGCGCGAGTTCCAACAGTATATTGATATAAGTAATGGAACGGTAGCGGTAAGCAAGGATGGACTTCAACAATTGCATCAGCGAAATGCTTGGATTCAATTACTTGATAATAATGGACAGGTCATTGAAGCCCATTTTGCTCCAAAGAAAGCTCCTGCACACTATGCGCCGATTGATTTAATTCAAGTTTATAAATATAAAGAATTCGACGTAGATACAACCGTATATGTGGGAAGTAAAGAAAGTATCAGTTATCTTATCGGCATCGAAGGAAGTGGCGTTACTAGATATGTCACTCATTTTTCTGGTTCTTCCGTATTACAGTTTATTGGTAAGTTTGGTTTGCTCATTGTCCTTGCTGATTTATTAGTAGCTACGCTCGTTGGCTGGCTTTTCGGTCGAACGTTGACCAAGCCCCTACACGCAATGATTGAACGTATTCGTCATTTAAAAAATCATGAGCATGTTTCTAGTAAAATGCCAGGTGGTGTGTACAAACCTGTTTTCGAGAATTTAAATGAAGTATCAAAAGAGCTTGCCGCACACGAGCAGGAACGTAAAAGATTAGAAATGATGCGCGAGGAATGGATCAGCAATGTTTCCCACGATATGAAAACACCTCTTGCTTCGATTCGTGGATATGCGGAGCTACTGAATGATGGAAAATTGACTGCTGATGAACAAAGAGACTACGCTCACATTATCGAAAAACAATCATTGCATATGCAAGATTTACTCGATGATTTAAATTTAACTATGCGCTTAAGACATCAGCAGCTTCCGCTCAGCTTAACCGAAGTAAATATGGTGCAATTTATTCGTGAAATCGTTATAGATACACTCAATACCCCTCAATATGAGGAAGCCAGTATTGAGTTTAATGCAACGAACGATGTCATCAAGCATCACATTGACGAGCACTTTATGCGACGAGCGATAATGAATTTTTTACACAATGCATTGCTTCATAATCCTTCTGATGTATCAGTTACTATTCTTGTTGAAGATCATTCAATTACGATTTCCGATAACGGTAACGGCATTTCCGCCGAAGATCTGGAACATATTTTTGAACGCTATTATCGAGGGACAAATACTGAGCAGACACATGGTACTGGGTTAGGTACTGCTATTGCTAGAGATATTATTGAAGCGCACGGAGGAACTGTAATAATTACCTCTGAAGAACAACAAGGTACAACTGTTAGCATTCAATTACAAGAAGAACAAAAGGAGTAGCCCGACACAGGGACTACTCCTTCTTCTTATTTCTTCATTAGCTCCTGTACTTTTGCAGGTAGCTCATGGAATTTTACTTCATCATATGATGAAACTTCTGTTTCTTTTTTTACATAAAGCTTTAAGTATGCATCGTGACGTAAATTTTTCTGAGCTGAAAACTTCAATGTTTTCTCTTCACCGTTCTCGTCATAAGCAGGTAGCTCGTACCAATATGACTTCCATATTTCTCCGTTGCTTGCCTTGAATTCCTCCATTTTACCATCAGAAGTGATATGAACATAGTATGCTTCTTTATTTAAACGGTTAAAATCAACGGTCATCAGCACAACAAGTCCTGCTACGAACAATAAGAACAATGCTCCTATACCTAAGAAAACCTTTTTCATATTAATTCCCCTGTCTAATAATTTTATAGAATGAACGAACTGTAAAGATATAATAGATGCCATAAATTGCTGAATAAGCAATCATCCACAGAATTACTGGTTTAGTAATATCCATACTAAATAGCTGTGAAAAGGCTAGTAGCGCAAATGCACTATGGACGATGCCAACAACGAGTGGTGCACTAAAGATAACGGCAACCTGCCCTGCAACTGTTTTTAGTATTTGTTTTTTGTTCACACCAATTTTATTTAAAATAGCATATTTAGGCTGATCTTCCTCTGCCTCTGTTAAAACTTTGAAGTAAATAATACTTCCTGTCGCTGCTAAAAATACTAATCCTAAAAAGCTTCCTACAAACAATAGTGATCCTACAGTAGCTAAACCATCCTCATAACTTTGCGGAACACTTGAAAACCCTTCTTGCTGTTCAGTAGATAGTTGATTGTAAATTTCCTTTGAAATAGCCTGTTGCTTTAAGTCATTGTCCATACCAACTACCTGCATTTTAACATCTTCAGCATTAGTTGCAGCGAACACTTTATCATTTACAACGAGGACTGTCCCAGCTGGAATAAAGTTTAATACACTCTCTGTATACATTTTATCCACATGGAATGATTCCCCGTTCTCTAATTTAAATTCTTCACCGGTAAAATCATGTGAAAAACGTTCATCGAAGCTTGTATCAAGTAAAACTGTTGCACCATTTGCAATGTGCAGTTGTTCATCTTTTCCCTGCAATTTTGCTAGACGATTATAGTCGGATTCCTTTAATAATGTATATTCAAAAAACGAAAATTCATTATCCACACGTAATTTTTTCACAGAAAGCGATTCGTTGTATAAGACGTCTTCTTGAGAAAATTTTACCGTATCGCCCTTCCACATAAATGTGTTAGGTAGCGCATGACGTACACTGGCTTCGGCATTGTAATACATACCGAAAACGCCGCCACCTGCTGTGATCGTTGTCGCACTTAAAATAGCGATAATAGAAAGTGATTTAGCATTTGCTCGAATACGGTACAATAATTGTGATACACCAATTAAATTTAAGCCTTTCCATGACCAAGAAGTTGCTTTTTTCAACGCCGTTAACACAAATACGCTAACACTATGGAATAATAAATATGTCCCTGCAATTGTCATACCTATAACCATCAGTGGCGTCCCTAATATTGTGAAGAATCTCCAAATTTTACTCGTAAAAATATCAGCTGACGCTGTATAATAACCAAATGCAAGTAGCGCTGTCCCAAGAATAGCTGCTATTAATGATGCACGTGGAATTTTCTCTCCTTGCTTCTCAGCATGAAACAGGTCAATCAATTTAAATTGATAGATGACACGATAGCCTTGTAAAGATGTGAATAAAAATAGTAGCGCAAAAATACATGTTGTATTGACTAGAGCCTCAGGGGAAAATGTTAAACTTCCTACAACCTCAAAGCCCATTAAACGTACTAAGATCATTAATAAACCTTGTGACATAAAGAATCCAAGAACAATCCCTAGTACTAGAGAAACAAAACCGATCACTAAATTCTCAAAAAAGAGCATTAAGCCGATTTTCTGTTTACGTACACCTAATAGCGAATAAAGTGCTACTTCCTTTTTACGTTTTTTCATAAAAAACGAATTGGAATACGCCATAAAGATGACGATAAAGAATAATAACACAACAGATGATCCACTCATTAAGCCTTTAATTTGCCGTGAAAATTGTTGTGAGGCTAAAATATCATCATTATATTTTAATGTCACAAACGTAAAGTAGATGACGATACTAAAAACCATCGAGGCGATATATAAAAAGTAGTTCGACAAATTACGCTGAATATTTTTACGCGCTAAACTAAATAACGTCATTTACTCCACCTCCGATGCCAGCAAGCACCTGTAAAATCTCTTGGAAGAATTGCTTTCTTGTTTGAGTACCACGATGAATTTCCTTAGAAAGCTGTCCATCTTGAATAAATAGAATGCGCTGGCAAAAGCTTGCTGCGAATGCATCATGCGTCACCATCATAATAGTGGACGCTTGAGAATTATTCAAATCACTTAAACTTTCAAGTAAGTCTGTTGCTGATTTTGAATCCAGAGCACCAGTTGGCTCATCCGCAAATATTAATTTCGGCTCTGTAACTAATGCACGTGATGATGCTGTACGTTGTTTTTGCCCGCCAGAAATTTGGTAAGGGTATTTATCGAGTAACTCTTTTATCCCAAATAGTGTAGCTATGCGTTCTACCTTTGCGTTAATTGCCTTTGTTGGCACTTTTGCAATCGCAAGTGGCAGTACGATATTTTCACGAACGGTTAAAGAATCAAGTAAGTTATAGTCTTGGAAAATAAAACCTAGATTGTCGCGACGAAAATCTGCTAACTCTGCGTCCTTCATGCGCGCTAAGTTTGTATCACCAATAATGATTTCACCAGTCGTTGGTGTATCGATTGTCGCTAACACATTTAGTAGCGTCGATTTCCCAGCCCCCGAAGGCCCCATTACACCAACAAACTCTCCTTTTTCTACTTCAAATGATATATTCGATAGCGCTGTAAATGTATTTGCGCCTTTGCCGTAAGTTTTTTCTACATTTTGTACCTTTAATAATGGCGTCATAAACGCTCACCTCTTCTTTCTGACTTTAGTATACGACCCCAAACTTACAACAAAGTTGTCGCAAGCTTACAACAACCTTAAATTGTAGACAATTTATCGAGAATTTTTTGCACTTTATCGAAACCTTTATGTGTTTTATCGACCAAAAAGGATTCACACACAAACTGTGCGTGAATCCTCCAACTTTAGTATGCTAATACTTTTTTAATATCATTCTCAAAACTACTTGGCTTATCCGCTGAACCATAGCGTCCTACAACCTCACCATTACGATTCACAAGGAATTTGGTGAAATTCCACTTTATACGGTTGCCTAGAAAGCCTTTAGAATGGGATGTCAAATGCTCAAAAATAGGGTGTGCATCTTTACCATTGACCTTTACGATTTCATGCATCGGGAATGTCACACCATATGTCAAACGACATTGGGACGCCGCTTCCTCAGCAGTTGCTACCTCTTGCTTAAACTGATTTGATGGGAAGCCAAGAATAACAAGGCCTTTATCCTGATACTTTTTATATAGATCTTCTAATTCTTCAAACTGTGGTGTAAAGCCACATTTGGAAGCCGTATTAACAATTAACATTGCCTTACCCTTATAACGATCTAAGCTATATTCAGTACCATCGTCTAGAGCAACTTGAATGTCGTAAATGCTCATTTCTAATTACCCCCTATATTATAAACGTCCATTTTTTCTGGCAATCTGCTGTAGAGGATCCCAAACACCATTGAATGGAGGCGCGTAGGCTAAATCTAAATCTAGTAAATCTGGTAATGTCATTTTATTGTATAAGGCGGTCGCAAACACATCGATCCGTTTATCAACACCTGCAGGTCCAACAATTTGTGCCCCTAAAAGTTGTTGATCTCGTTTACGAACAACAATTTTAATAAACATCCGTTGAGCACCAGGGTAATAACCTGCAATATGGCGGGCAGATAATTTAAAGGCCTCATACTCAAAGCCCAGCTCTTTAGCCTTGCGCTCATTAATACCTGTCGTAGCGATTGTTAAATTGAAAAACTTTAAGATTGAAGTACCTACAATACCGCTAAACGGCGCAGATTTGCCTGACATATTGAGTCCCGCTAAACGACCTTGCTTATTAGCAGTCGTGCCAAGAGGTACATAATCTAAGCGTTCTTTTACAATATTAAAATGCGTTGCACAATCTCCCGCAGCATAAATATGTTCAACAGATGTCTCTAAATGTCGATTGACAATGACCGCACCATTTTTAGCTAGTGCTACACCTGTTCCCTCTAAAAATTGTGTATTCGGTTTAATTCCAACAGCCATAATGACTAAATCTGTATCAAAAGTGCCATTGTCCGTAATGACACGCTCAACACTGTGATTGCCCTCAAACGCCTCTACTTTTGTATTTAGCACAAGCTCGATGTCATTCTTTTTTGCTTCCTCATGAACATGTTGCGCAAGCTCTTCGTCTAAAATTCTTGCAACATAGCTACCTCGTTGAATCAATCTTACTTTTTTACCGCAAGCATGTATCGTCTCAGCCATTTCTAGCCCAATATAGCCTGCACCTATAATGGTTACATTTTCTATATCTAACGTTAAATCAGTTAGTAAATCCTCTAGCTGCGGTATTGTTTTCACCGTGTGTATACCCGCTAAATCTGAACCCTTCTCCACCGGCATAATAGGATCTGCACCTGTTGCAATAAGTAGCTTATCATAGGGGATTTCAAACGATTCCCCGGACGTCTGCGTTCCAAAAACTAGCTTCTGTTCAACATCAATTCTGGTCACCTCATGACCAACACGGGCATCAATACGATACTTATCACGAAAAGTTTCTACATCTCTTGCTATAAGACGCTTTGTCGATGAAATCCGCCCATCTACCACATAGGGTAAGCCACACTGCCCATATGAATAAATAAAGCCACGTTCTACAGATGTAATCTCTGCTCCTGGTACATTTCGATATATTTCCATTGCTGCTGACATTCCGGCAGCATCTCCTCCAATGATTACGTATTTCATCCAACAATCCCCCTTATTTTTTTCTCGTTGCTAGTAAGCCTGCGTAATAGTCCATAAATAAACGGCGTCTACCTCCACTTACGATGACCCGTATTACATGAATAGCAATTACCATCGTTAGAACAAAATTCGCAATAAAGGCTAGCAATGTAATGATAATTTGCAGTACATAAAATGGTGAATCCATATCTAATTGAATATTTCCAAAAGTTGTTATCATTTGCGACGTACATACTACCACGAGAATAGCAACACAACGGCGCCAAGATTGACTGACAATACTTTTGCCATTTTCACTGACCATTGTAAAACGCATAAATTTCATCCCTAATGTTGCCCCACCTGTAAAGCTTGGAACAACTCCAAATAGCAACATATACAAAGCAATTTTCACTAAAAACTCGAACATGCCACTATAGCCTGTTACGACACTAACGAAGAACAAAATGAACTGTGCGATTATCAAATCCACTGCTAGTGCTAACAAAATAGATAATGGCTTGATGATATCTTTTTCGACCATTTCTGCTGCTTTAGCCGCTACCTCTTCATGTGAAGGAAACAGCGCCCACACAACAGGGGCTAAAAAGAATCCTAATAGTGCACCAACACTGTTAAGCATTAAATCATCCACATCAAAAATTCGATACGCACAATTAAAGATGCCATAAATCCCCGTAAATTGAGTTACCTCATAAAACAATGTTAGCAAAAAGCTAAATAGAAATGCACGCTTCCAGTACTCTCTTTTTTTAAGAAAATAACGCAAGTATACTCCGAATGGCATGAGCAATAAGAAATTATAGAATGCTTGATAAAAAGCGGGCTGCTTCGGTATATAAATCCACGTTGATGGATTCGTCAGAACAATCCCACTATCCTTTAAAATATCCGTGACAAATTGAAAAGGATGTAAATTGTAATGGACGGTATCTGCAGCTTGTAGAGAGCAAGTATCACGTGTTTCCGGGAAAGGTAGTAAAACTAAGCATAATGCCGATAAAAAGTAAAAAATAAAGGAGAACATAATAATCGTTTTGGATACAGATAAGTAGCCATATTTCCGATACGTATAAATAAGCCAAGGTACAAATAGTACAAAGGATAAGAAAATTGTTATTAACAAAGCTACCATTATAGAATGTGTATAAACTGACATAGAACACCTCTTCACCATAAAGTGTGGTTGATTTCCGTTCCAACTGGACGTCCGATGAGCCGCTTCAGTGATAAACTTCAAAATAACCTTAAACTTAGTTTAGCACTTGAATACAACACGAATGTTTCACCAACCTTAAATAATCTTAACTAATGATGTAAAGTTAAAATTCCGCGTAAACTCCCAGGAGACAAACAAGAGTACGCCAATGTAGCTCGTGCCTGCCCACTGAAAGAAGAGCGGAATTTTACCAAATAAGAATATTAATTTTTGTTGGAAAGGCTTTTACGCGAGCATATTATGCTTTTGCAATTTCCTCATTGCAGAATGCTAAAATTTCCTCTAGCTCTTCATCCTCTAATGCAAAGTCTAAATATTCGCCTTCAGCTTTTTCCATGATGAAGTAATTTAAAATAAATGACTCTTCACCTTTTTCAGCAATTAATACACGAATTTCAATTCCTGCTTCGTGATAAAGCTCATCCTCTTCATCAATATCTACATCTAAAATAAATTCGTAGCGCTTGCCTTCAATAATGTTTGTTGGATCTAAAATTTCTTCCATCGAGAATTGTGTAATTTCCATTGTACGATCTCCTTTAAGTTAACCTGTTCTTATATATATTAAATCAAATTCAGCATGGGTCAAATAGAAAACTCATATACACTAGAAAGTAATTATGCCACAATGAAATGGAACTAATTGAGAGATATGATTCTCATATGAATACTCTACATAAAGGGGAGGCTTTTTCTTGAAAGAACTACTATATTATCAAGATGTTATGCTGCGCGAATTTAATGCAACAGTTGTCAATAAAGGGACGGATTTAGATGGCCGTAACTACGTGGTGCTATCAAATACTGCATTTTATCCAACTGGAGGCGGACAACCTCATGACACAGGTACTTTAAATGATATCGAGGTCATCAATGTTGAGAAAATGAATGATGAAATTCGTCATTATATTCAAGGTGACTGTTCAAATTTAGTTGGTGAAGTGCATGGAAAATTGAATTGGCAACGGCGCTTTGATCATATGCAGCAGCATGCAGGTCAACATATTTTAACAGCGGCTTTTGTCGAGCTTTTTGATGCACCTACCGTTAGCTTCCACTTGGGCACTGAGCAGGTCACAATTGATATTGCAGTGGATACCCTAACGGAAGAGCAGCTTGTAGCAGCAGAAGCTCGTGCTAATGAAATTATTCTAGAGAATCTTCCGATTGAAACGAAATGGATTACAGAAAAAGAACTGGAGAACTATAGCCTACGTAAAGAGGCAGCCGTCACAGGAGATATTCGACTTGTTATTATTCCGGACTTTGATTACAACGGTTGTGGCGGTACACATCCAACATCTACTGGACAAGTAAGTGCGATAAAAATCCTTGGCACTGAAAAAATGAAGGGTAATATTCGTGTCTCCTTTGTCTGTGGTCACAGGGTTTTAGCAGAGCTTGCCATGCGAAAGAAAGTACTAGCTGACGTTGCAAGACAATTAAGTGTACCTGAGGTTGAAGCAGCTACAGCACTTACAAAAATGTTAACAACACAGAAAAATACAGAAAAAGCACTCGTAGCAGCAAAAGAGGAGCTACTGAATTATGAAGCAAAGGCGCTAGTATCTAGTAAAGAACGTATTATTACTGCAGCCTTTACTCAGCGTACTATGCAAGAGCTGCAAAAATTAGCTAGAACTATTGTCGCTGAGCAGACTGAAGCGATCGTATTACTTATTTCAGAAAATGAAGACAAGCTCCAGTTTGTCGCAGCACGTGGTGCAAAAGTTGAGAAAAGTATGAAGGACATTGCTGCAAAAGCATTGCCACTCATTAACGGAAAAGGTGGCGGCAGTGAGCAGATGGTACAAGGCGGAGGCGAGCGTATTATTTCTACCGAGCAACTTTTTGAAGCTATGCAAGAAGTAGTTCAATAACAAATCATTTCGATGATAGGAGCTCCCCGTTACTGGGGTAGCTCCTTTACTCATTTATGGCATCATTTACTGAACATCCTATTGCCACTATCTCCCCCATTGATAATTATCCACAGACATTTGCTCAGCTGCAGTAATCGTTATCTTATTTCCCCACACATTATCCACATTCAATGCACAACTTATCCACAATCTATCCCGATTACATTAAATTGAATCCTCGGTTGGATTAAATTATAAATTTTACCAGAGATACCTGATTATAATTTACTTTTTTTGCTGATTATAAAAAATAGAATAGTTTCTATACATTTTGAGGGGAGGATTTCTATGAGTTCGGAAAAAGATATTTCACGTCGTGATTTTTTAAAAACGACAGGTATTGCAGCAGGTACATTAGTCGGCGGTGGATTAATAGGAGGCCTTGTAGGCTATAACATGCCTGGTAAAGGAACTGCTACGCTAGAGCATGGTCAGCATGGAACTGCTACTGAAGAGACTGGCTCGCCAAAAGCTAAAATGTTTTTTATGAATCAAAGAGATTTCAATATTTTAGCAAATGCGACTGAACGTATTTTCCCTGAGGACGATTTAGGTCCAGGGGCAAAGGGCTTAGATGTGCCTTACTTTATCGACCATCAGCTAGCAGGCCAATATGGTAGTAATTCTAAAGAATACATGCATGGACCATTCGGTGAGGGTGCGCCAACACAAGGTTATCAGAGTCGTTTAACGCGTGCGGAAATTTTTAAGCAAGGTGTCCAAAGGTTGGAGTCGGAAGCACAGAATCGCTATAAAAAGAGCTTCAATGATATAGAGGCTAAGCAAATGGATGAAATTTTAACTGCCTTCCAGAAAGGCGACGTACAAATGAGTGGCGTCACATCTGCTTTCTTCTTTACTTTATTACGTGCAGCAACATTAGAAGGTGCTTACTCTGACCCTATATATGGCGGTAATCGTAATATGGATGGCTGGCGTATGAAAGGCTTCCCCGGTCATCAAATGGCGTATATTACGCAAATCGAAGAACCGAAATTCCAAAAAATTGAGCCTAATTCATTAGGTAGCCACTAATAGGGGGTTAGTAAATGGCCAAAACATTACCAAGTGTAGACGTTGTAACAGTCGGGGTAGGTTGGACCGGCGGCATTGTCGCTGCAGAGTGCTCGAAGGCAGGCTTAAAGGTCGTTGGCTTAGAGCGTGGACAAAAGCGCGGCACGGAAGATTATTTGACAATCCACGATGAGTATCGTTATGCAATTCGTTATGATTTAATGCAAAATCTCTCAAAGGAAACGATCAGCTTCCGTAATAATCGGAATATGAAGGCATTGCCTATGCGTCAGCTCGGTTCCTTTTTACTTGGGGAAGGGCTTGGCGGCTCTGGTACACATTGGAACGGTATGTCGTATCGCTTCTTACCGTATGATTTTCAAATTAAAACAATGACAGACAAACGTTATGGTGCGAATAAGCTTGGACCTGATTATTTATTACAGGATTGGGCATTAACATACGATGAACTTGAGCCCTATTTCGACAAATTCGAAAAAACGTCCGGTATTTCAGGTGATGATAAAAATCCTTTTAGCGGGAAACGTTCAAATCCTTATCCGACGGGGCCTATGAAAATGACACCGATGCTTACGCAATTTGAAACAGCTGCAAAAAAATTAAAACTATCGCCTTACATGGTACCTTCTGCAAATTTATCAGAAGTTTATAAGAACCCTGACGGTGAAACGATTAATGCTTGTCAATACTGCGGCTTCTGTGAACGCTTTGGTTGCGAATATGGCGCCAAATCATCTGCGGAGGTTACTGTTGTTCCTACTGCATTAAAAACAGGTAACTTTGACTTACGCTATAATTCCAATGTTGTTGAAATTTTAAAGAAAGGCAATAAAGTAACTGGTGTCCGATACATCGATACGATATCTGGTGAAGAATTTATTCAACCAGCAAACGCTGTTGTACTTACTAGTTATGTCTTTAATAATGCCAAGTTATTGATGGTCTCTAACATTGGGGAAAGATATGATCCAGATACTGGAAGAGGGACACTTGGAAGAAACTATTGCTATCAAATACTCCCTGGAGCTGCAGGGTTTTTCGATGAGCAGTATAACACATTTATGGGTGCAGGTGCCCTTGGTATGAGCTTAGATGATTATAATGGAGATAATTTCGATCATAGTGATTTAGATTTTATTCACGGTGGAAATATAGCTCTGACACAAACAGGTGCGCGTCCTATCGGCTCAAACCCAACACCTCCTGATACGCCAACATGGGGATCAGAATTTAAAAAACAATCTATTCATTACTATACACGCTCATTCGGGATTGGTGCACAGGGTGCTTCAATGCCACATAAAGAAAATTATTTATCTCTAGATTCTACGTATAAGGATGCTTACGGCTTACCTCTTGTACAGTTAACCTACAACTTTACGGATCAGGATCGCGCACTTCATAAATATATTTCAGCACGTGCAGCTGACATTATGAAAGAAATGGGCGCTAAAATTGTTGTCCCAAATGCTGAAATCACTGATTACAATATTGTACCGTATCAAACAACCCATAATACAGGCGGAACAGTTATGAGCTTAAAGCCAGAGGATGGCGTTGTGAATAACTACTTGCAACATTGGAATGCAGAAAATCTTTTTGCTGTAAGTGCCGGAAACTTTGCACACAATAGTGGCTATAACCCAACAGGTACTTTAGGGGCACTAGCCTACCGCTGTGCAGAGGGTGTTGTGAAATATAGCAAATCAGGCGGTTCCTTAGTATAACTTCTTTTTAGCGGATGTTTGGACACCCGCTAAAATAGAGGAACTCAGTCTAAGAACGTCACGTCCTGTGGCAAGTTATCTGTGCGAAAGCGAAAGCAACAACAACAGCAACACGGGTTTTGTCTGTGCGAAAGCGAAGCGACAGCAACACGGGTTTTGTCTGTGCGAAAGCGAAGCGACAGCAACACGGGTTTTGTCTGTGCGAAAGCGAAGCGACAGCAACACGGGTTTTGTCTGTGCGAAAGCGAAGCGACAGCAACACGGGTTT
>Ga0209784_100169_pt1 | contig 56390 bp, 52 predicted proteins | sample AraplaCvi_mLB_r2_2_FD_184284 | JGI IMG/M metagenome (GOLD analysis project Ga0209784, IMG submission 184284) | Arabidopsis root microbial communities from North Carolina, USA - plate scrape CL_Cvi_mLB_r2 (SPAdes) (version 2) | ecosystem: Host-associated > Plants > Roots > Endosphere | place: USA...
TCCATCAAGTCCGCTCGACTTGCATGTATTAGGCACGCCGCCAGCGTTCGTCCTGAGCCAGGATCAAACTCTCCAATAAAGTTTGACTTGCTCATTTCTTAACTGACGAGAATTTGTTCAATTCTCTTTATGCTCCATCACCCAACAAACCAAGGCTTGTACATGATGATTTCGCAATGGATCTCACTAGTGAAATCCTTACTCACTCGTTGTTCAGTTTTCAAAGATCAATCATATTTTATTTGTCATCCGCATCTCAGCGGCGACTTTTATAATATATCACACTAGCTTGCTGTTGGTCAAGAGTTTTTTAATTATTTTTCTAATCCATATTCTGCTTGACCGGTGAATCTCTATCACCCGCAATCAAACGGGCGAACATTAATGTATCATAGAATATAAGCATACGTCAACTACCTAATATCGTAAATTTTAAACCGACAAGAAGGGCCACACCCGGTAAGCCCAGGACCATGACCGTCCCTATGGTCATCGGATTCAGAGGAATATACGCTTCAGCTGCTAATCCGGTGAAATTCACAACATAGATAGCTACAGCCGAAAGGGCCAGATGCGCCCCGAATACAGTTAGCCATCCCAGCCCGAGCTTCTTTCTAAACACAACATAAATAAGCAGCAAGAGCGATATGCATAGTACGCCAAGCACAATCAATTTCATAGATACTCCTCCTTCATAGGTCATTAGGAATCTATCAATCAACTTCGTTTAACCGTTCTCCCTTTTTTGCTCCATATACTGCATCCTTGCCCCATCCAGATTAAGCTGCTTGGCCTGTTTGAGATTCATCTGGTATTTGCGCTCCGCCGCCTCCAACATGTAGATCGCATAATCGATCTGATCCTGTCCCGTAGCCTCCTGAAACAGCAAGTGCGCCCGCTCCCACTCCATCTGGGATCTCTGGACGTCCAGGAAGACATGCCACATCCGTTCTTGCTCCTCTGCCGTGATATACGTTTCCTCTTCTTTCTTCCTCGACTTCCACCATATCTTCATTCCGTTCACTCCCTATGAATATGAATGATTAACCTGCCCTTATTAAGACCGTCTGTAACATTCATATCGATAGAGGGACAAACTTAGAACCATAAGAACACTTTCAATTTCTACTTTTATGACCTAGAAATGTGCAAACAAAAAACGAGCCATCAGAATCGCTTCCGATGCTCGTTCTTATGTTGCTTTCATATTTCAATCAAATGCTGCAGGAATCAATAATATCAGTTCAGTTCTCTTCGACCTTCAAGCGCCTTGGATAAAGTCACTTCATCTGCGTACTCCAGGTCGCCACCAACCGGCAGTCCATGGGCAATGCGAGTCACCTTAATATCAAAAGGACGGACCAGGCGCGATATGTACATCGCCGTTGCCTCTCCCTCGATATTAGCGTTCGTCGCCAAAATGAGTTCTTTCACCCGTTCGTCACTCAGGCGCGTGAGGAGCTCCTTCAGACGGATTTCATCCGGCCCGATCCCCTCCATCGGAGATATGGCCCCATGGAGGACATGATAGTAGCCCTCGAATTCCTTCGTGCGCTCCATCGCCACCAGATCCTTCGCATCCTGTACAACGCAGATGATCGAAGCATCCCGAGTCTTGTCCTGACATACCCGGCATGGATCCGTATCCGTGATGTTGCAGCAGACGGAGCAGTAGTGCAGATTCCTTTTGACACTGACTAGCGCTTTGGCAAAATCAATAACGTCATCTTCCTTCATGTTCAGAACATGAAAAGCCAGGCGGGCGGCCGTTTTCGGCCCCACACCCGGCAGTCGCGTAAAGGCATCGATGAGCTTCGCGATCGGTTCAGGATAGTACAAATGTAACTACTCCTTCTAGGTTAGTTTAGAACAAGCCCGGGATTTTCATGCCGCCTGTGAATTTGCCCATATCGGCGTTCGCAATTTCTTCAGCCTTGGCAAGTGCATCGTTAACCGCAGTCAGCACCAGATCCTGCAGCATTTCCACATCATCCGGGTCAACCGCCTCAGGCTTGATGTTGATGGACAAAATTTGTTTATGGCCATTCGCTTCTACGGTAACCACGCCGCCGCCGGAAGTTCCTTCAACGGTTTTTGTAGCAAGCTCTTCCTGCGCCTTCAGCATTTGCTCCTGCATCTTTTTCACTTGCTTCATCATTTGGTTCATATTATTCATGATTCATCTCTCCTTATAATAGGGTGCACGTAGGACGCGCTAGTCTTTTATGACAACGAGGTCTTCTCCAAACAGCTGGATCGCCTCATCAATCCATGGTTTTTCTCCACCGGCATCAGCTTCTTCATGTTCCAGCTTAAGCTCTTCCGCCTGAGCCTTGCCTACTCCTTCTACCGCATCATTCCAGTCGCGAAGCATCATGGTCACCAGATGGTAGGGCTTGCCGAGCATAGACTCAAGCACCCCTTCAATCACCTGTTTGTTGGCAGGTTTCTCCGTGGTTTCGCGGTGGATGTTGTTTTTGAAAGCGACAAGAACCTTGTCTTCCCATACGGATACGGGCTCACCATCCATCAGCCATGCGTGAACCGTTACCTTCTCCTCTTTCACGTTCTGCAGAATTTGGGCCCACTGCCGATGTACAGCGGTATAATCCTCTCCGGTCCGGGAAGATACATACTGATCCATATGCTGCGGAATCTTGGCCGTTGAAGCTGCTTTCGGTGCAGGTGTTCGGGTAGACTTGGCCGGTTCGCGTTGATTCGATGCAGGAACACCGTTTTGAATCAAACGCTCCAGCTTTTTCTCAAGTGCGGCTACATGCTGCTTCAGCTGAGCCAGTTCTCCCGCATCGGCGGTAGAATGGGCAGCTGCGGACCCGCCCCCGGATTGGGTAATGCCGGAAAGCTTGAGCAGTGCCACCTCAAACAGGGTTTGCGGCTGCGAGGCATATTTCATCTCACTCTGATAACGGTTGAGCGTATCAATCATTTGAAACAGCTCATCGCGGCTGAAGGCATTTGCCATCTCCTGAAACTCGGCCGGGTTCAAAACCCGATCAGTCAGCCTGTCGGCATCGGGAACCATCTTGATCATAAGCAAATCGCGGAAATAGTACAGGAGATTCTCCATGCATTTATCTGCGCTTTTTCCCTCCTGCATGAATTGCTCCACGATCTGCAGGACCAGTCCGGCATCCCCCTGCTTCACGGCGCCGGCCAGACGGCCAAACTGCTCTGAGGCAATGCCTCCCGTCATGTCCATGACCTGCCGGTAAGATACGGTACCTCCAGTGAAGGAAGCGATCTGATCCAGAATGCTCAATGCATCCCGCATACCGCCATCCGATAGACGCGCAATGTACTGCAGGGCTTCATGCTCAGCCGTAATGCCTTCTTCCCCGCAGATCTGCTCCAGACGTCCGGTTTGTTCCTCCAGGGACACCCTTCGGAAGTCAAACCGCTGACAGCGTGAGATAATCGTTGCCGGAAGCCTGTGCGGCTCTGTTGTCGCTAGTATAAACATCACGTGTGCCGGCGGCTCCTCCAGCGTTTTCAGCAAGGCATTGAACGCTTCCGTCGTCAGCATGTGTACTTCATCAATAATATAAACCTTGCGCCGCACTTCGGTCGGTGCGTATTTGACTTTCTCCCGCAAATCACGGATTTCCTCGACGCCGCGGTTGGATGCCGCATCGATCTCCTGGACATCCATGACGGCTCCGGACGTTATGCGTCGGCAGGCCTCGCATGCATTGCAGGGTTCCTCAGCCGGACCATGCTCGCAGTTCACGGCTTTGGCCAAAATTTTAGCGGCACTGGTCTTGCCCGTACCCCGTGGACCGCTGAACAGGTAGGCATGGGAAACCCGCTGCTCGCGAATGGCATTCTGCAGGGTCTGGATAATATGCTGCTGGCCCACCATGTCGCCGAACGACTGTGGTCGCCAAGCTCGATATAACGCGATATGTTCCACTATGCTTTACCCTCTTTCAACTTCCACTTCGCGAAGATTAGGACTTCCAAGGCTCACACCAAAGCCCCATCCTCACGTGCTTTACAAGTTATATTCATGGTCAATCCCAGCCTAAACGGCATGAGTTAACGGTTATATTATACTACATTCTATACTACTTTCCCCTGCCTTAGCAAAACGTTTACTTGGAAAACTTTATCCAAAGTTCACGTGAAGCATTCGCTCCAATATAGAATCCCGCCTCGACAAAAAACACCCTTGCCAAAGGCAAAGGTGTTATGTGCAGATATGTATACCGTGCACCTGTTATTGATCATTGCGATCCGAGCGGCAATCCTGAGCAGCAACTCGGGCTAGGCACTCCTCCGGCACAAAAGCGGTCTTGCTTATGGCTGCTTCCTTCCGGACCTGACCAGGTTCACAAGTGCTCATTGCGGAGGACCCAACCGTCAACGTTGAGCGCAGGGACCAGCCTCACATCGACAACACCTCTAACAGGAATTCAACCTCGCTACAGCGGATTGCGAGTTACAGGGCACCGCTACCTCCCCGTCTAGCACGGCGAACTTTAGTATATCGCATGGCTACCAAAAAAGCAACCGACGGAAGAAGTTGCATACTCCACCAGCCCTGCAGACAGACAAAAACCCTTCGGCCACAAGGGCGAAGGGTTTGTTTATTAGATACCGTATTTCTTCTTGAATCTATCAACACGACCGCCAGCATCCAGGAATTTCTGTTTACCTGTGAAGAACGGATGACAGTTCGAGCAAATCTCTACACGAAGATCGGGTTTCACAGAACCTGTTTCAAACGTATTACCGCAAGCACAAGTAACTGTTGTAACGTGATATTTCGGTTGAATATCTTGTTTCATTGTAGCTTTCACCTCTTTCCGCCCTGAGCCTCATGCGGACCCAGAGTTATATGGACACATAAAAGGAGTATAGCACGAGCATATTGAATGCGCAATAGTCCATACACAAATCATCAGACAAGTCCGCAATTGGAACTACACCCTATTTTTAGCACATTCGAGTCCGTGCTGGTTAAATAATCGAAGGCCGCTTTTTCGGTCTCGCCTGTCCAGCAGGGGGCACATGCGTATAGGAGCCGATCACCACATCCGGCAGCTCCTCCTGCATGATCTCGATCGCCTGCTTCATTCCGAGAATCTCGCCTTGGGCAGGCGGGATGAGGCCAAGATAGCTCTCAGGGTCAATATTCAGATTGCGAAGCTGAATCAATTTGAGTCCCGTGCGCCGGGCAAACTCGATCATGGCTTCCAGCTCTTCCTCGCGGTCGGTCACGCCCGGAAAGATCAGATAGTTAATGGATGTATATACGCCCTGATCCGTTGCGTAACGAAGAGATTTCTCCACATTAGCGAGCGTGTAGCCTCTTGGCTTGTAGTATGCGTTATAATGGGCATCCAATGCACTGATCGTGCTGACTCTCATCAGATCAAGACCCGCATCCACGATACCGCGGATAAAATCGGTCAGTCCCGCATTGGTGTTAATATTAATGTAACCCATGTCGGTCTGTGCCCGGACTTCTCGCATGGCCTCTATAATGATCTTTGCCTGGGTGGAGGGTTCGCCCTCACAGCCTTGGCCAAAGCTGATGATCGACTCCGGGGTTTTCAGATGCTCCAGCATGACCTGCACCAGCTCATCCACTCTCGGACGGAAGTTCATGCGCGTCTGCGGGGAGACAAAGCCGCTGTCATCCGGCTGTTCCGAAATGCAACCGAAGCATCCCGCATTGCAGGAGTAAGACACGGGAACCGCGCCTTCCCAGCGATTCAGGAATGTGTTGGACGCCGTCAGGCATTCGTATCCCAGCGCACAGTTAGACAGATGTTCGTAGAGCCGGTTCTCCGGATACTTCTCCTTCAGCGTCTTAACCCCAAGCTCAAGGTCGTCCAGGTCGCAATTCACAGGATTCCACTTCTCGGGATCGTCGGACAAACGCGCCGTCGTATAGAAAGCGCCATCCTTCCATACGACCGCCGAGTAACCAAACAGCGGCAGCTTATACTCCTTGTCCGACTTCACGTACCCCGGCAGGCAGAGCCGGGTGTAGCCTTGCGGCAGAAGCGCTCCGACAGCCGTATATCCGTCCTCTAGCGGCATCATGTCACCGGTCTCCGGATCCATTCCGATCGCTCGGGTACTCGGCAGTCCGACCAGCGTAGCTCCCTCCGGCAAAGGTATCAATTCATCTTCCAATATCTCGACGATCATATCTCCGCTGCGGGCCAGCCCGAACAGCTCGGAATGATCGTATACATTTCCTTGTTCATCTGCATAAACCAAATACATGTTGATCTCCTATTCTCCGGTTGATTCAGGGCTTAGCTCTGAGGGGCCGTCGCCGCAGATGCACGCGATGGACGTCTGGCTGTCTGGCCCTGAGTCCCGGTTCCGCCGCCGTTGTTGGCATTCACGTCAAACGAGGCCAAGAACTCGGCGTTATTCTTGCTATCACGCATTTTTTTAAGGAAGCCTTCCACAAAATCGGCAGAGTCGTTCATATTTTTGCGGATCGCCCAAATGGTATCCAGTTCATCCTTGTTCAGCAGCACCTCTTCGCGCCGGGTACCGGAGCGACGAATATCGATTGCCGGGAAAATACGGCGCTCCGCGAAGCGGCGGTCCAAGTGCAGCTCCATGTTGCCTGTTCCTTTAAATTCCTCATAAATGATATCATCCATCCGCGATCCGGTTTCAACCAGGGCTGTCGCCAGGATCGTCAAACTTCCGCCTTCCTCCACGTTACGAGCCGATCCGAAAAAACGTTTCGGACGATGGAATGCCGCAGGATCAATACCGCCGCTCAGCGTTCGGCCGGACGGAGGAATGACCAGGTTGTACGCACGGGCCAGACGGGTGATGCTGTCCAGCAAGATAACCACGTCCTTCTTATGCTCCACCAGCCGCAAGGCGCGCGACAATACCAGTTCCGCCACTTTGATATGGTTCTCCGGAAGCTCGTCAAAAGTAGAAGCAACCACCTCACCCTTAACGGAACGCTGCATATCCGTCACTTCTTCAGGCCGTTCATCGATGAGTAAAACAAACAGTTCAATCTCTGGATTGTTGGTTGAGATGCTGTTGGCGATTTCTTTTAAGAGGAGCGTTTTCCCTGCTTTTGGCGGTGCCACGATCAAACCGCGTTGTCCTAAACCTACGGGTGCAAGCAGATCCATAATTCGGGTTGACAACTGATTAGGGGATGTTTCAAGAACAAGCTTTTCTTGCGGATATAGAGGAGTCAAGGCTGGGAAGTGTAATCGTTCCGCTGCGACGGCAGGATTCTCGCCATTCACGGCGTTGACCTGCAGCAGCCCGAAGTAACGTTCGTTCTCTTTCGGCGTCCGGCATTTGCCCGAAACCAAATCTCCGGTCCGCAAATCGAATTTGCGGATCTGGGAGGCCGAAATGTAGATATCCTCCGTGCTCGGCAAATAGTTGATCGGTCTCAGAAAACCGTATCCTTCCGGCAAAATCTCGAGTACGCCCTCCATGAACATCAAGCCGCTCTGTTCGGCCTGCGCCCGGAGAATGGCAAATATCAATTCTTTTTTCTTCAACTGGCCATAATAAGGAATCTGATACTTCTTGGCCAGCTTATACAGATCCGTCAGCTTCATGCCTTCCAAATCGGCTATTTGTAAATCCATTCAATAACCACCTATTCAATTATTTGTTTCTGTCGCAGCAGTTCCCTGCTGTCATGTAGTCTATTAGTCTATGAGAGCTTTACTAGGAGCATTACCCAAATCAGAGGGAGATATGCAGTTTCCACCACACATTTCCCTCATTTTGGTAAAAAAGTCACTCTTCTTCGGTCTCGCGCCACACGTCGGCACCCAGCTCACGCAAGTTGGAAACGAGATGGTCGTAGCCGCGATCAATGAATTCCACGCCGCTTACCTCCGTTATCCCTTCAGGCACCGTCAGTCCTGCAATGACAAGAGCCGCACCCGCGCGCAGATCGGTCGCTTTGACCTTGGCTGCGTTCAGCGGGCCGCCCTCGATGATGGCAGAGCGCCCCTCCACGCGAATTTTGGCTCCCATGCGAAGGAGCTCCGGAACATGTTTAAATCGGTTGCTATATACAAAATCACTAAGGACGCTGACGCCTTCCGCTTGCGTAAGGAGGCTGGTCATCGGTGACTGCAAATCCGTTGCAAATCCAGGATATATAAGCGCCTTCACATCCACATGCTGATATCGGGCTTTACCGATCACACGGATGCTTTCGTCCAGCTCTTCGATGCCCACACCCATCTCGATCAGCTTGGCCGTGAGGGCCTCAAGATGTTTCGGGATGACGTTGTCAATCAGAACATCGCCGCGCGTAGCTGCGGCAGCAATCATATATGTTCCGGCCTGAATCCGGTCTGGAATAATGGAATGTCGGCAGCCATGCATCTCGGTCACGCCTTCGATCCGGATGGTTTCCGTTCCGGCGCCCTTAATGACAGCTCCCATGGAATTTAAAAGTGTCGCAACATCTATAATTTCAGGCTCTTTCGCCGCGTTTTCGATAATTGTAGAGCCTTTGGCCTTCGCAGCCGCCAGCATAATGTTAATCGTTGCACCTACGCTGCTTACATCGAGATAGATCTTCGCGCCCCGCAGCTCTTTGGCATGCAGGTGAATCGAGCCGTGTTCATTGGTCACGGTCGCGCCAAGCGCTTCAAAGCCCTTGATGTGCTGGTCGATGGGACGAGGTTCAAAATTACAGCCGCCCGGCAGGCCGATCACGGCTTCTTTAAATCTTCCAAGCATGGCGCCCATCATATAGTAGGACGCGCGCAGTTTCTTGACGGGTCCGTTAGGCATCGGAATGGATTTGATATCAGAAGGGTCAATTCTCATCTGATTGCCTTCCCATGATACTTGCCCGCCTAGTTCCTCAAGGATCTCAGCATAAACAGCCACATCGCTGAGAAGCGGCAAATTATCAAGTACGACTTCCGATTCCGCCAGGATTGCGGCGGGAATTAACGCAATAGCACTGTTCTTGGCGCCGCTGATTGTTACAGCACCTCGCAGTGGGCGTCCACCGCTGATCATCAATTTTTCCATAAGCTTTCGGTTCCCCCTACATCACTTCGCAGCCGGAAATGGTTCTGATGCCCGTCATTACAAGAAAAACGTCGTATCGACGTTCCTAAAGGATGACAGACGCAATAAGCGTTCGTTTTCGTAGCGATTATCCGGTTGTGAAGCCTCACAATCCGCTTGCGCTTTTTGATAACTTAATAAATGAAATGGAAAAACACCGGCTATGCGGTGTGCTTTCCATTTCATTGTATGCAGCATAAGACAGCTCAAAATATCTTAGGTGATTCCTATTGTCATGTTGCGGCCATGAAGGCTGCAAGCGACTTTTGTGTGTTACGGATGATTAAGCTTGATTGTTGGAACCAAACTCACGGATTTTGCCGACAACGGTTTCCTTGATTGCCTCGCGGCCAGGTTTCAGGAATGTGCGCGGATCGTAAGCTTCCGGTTTAGCAGCAAGCACTTCACGAACAACTTTGGTGAACGAGATTTGGTTCTCGGTGTTCACGTTGATTTTGGAAGTACCCAAGGAGATAGCTTTCTTGATGTCATGCGTCGGGATGCCCGTACCACCATGAAGCACCAACGGAAGTTTCACGGCATCGCGAATCTCTTCCATCTCTTTGAAACCAAGGTTTGGTTCGCCTTTGTAAGGACCATGAACAGAACCAAGCGCAGGCGCCAATGTGTCGATGCCTGTCTCGTTCACGATGCGCACGCAGTCGTCAAGCTTCGCGTACATCACGTCGCCGATAACGTCATCCTCTTGTCCGCCGACCATGCCGACTTCGGCTTCAACGGAAACGCCTTTGGCGTGAGCATACTCAACCACTTGTTTCGTTGTTGCAATATTCGTCTCAATCGGGCTGTGGGAATCATCGATCATAACCGAAGTGAATCCTGCGTCGATTGCTTCTTTACATTTCTCAACACTTGAACCGTGGTCAAGGTGAATGGCAACAGGAACTGTAACTTTCAGGTCCTCCATCAAACCTTTTACCATGTGTACAACGGTGCTGAATCCACCCATGTAACGAGCTGCGCCTTCGGAAACACCGAGAATTACAGGCGATTTCTCTTGCTCAGCCGCTTCAAGAATTGCATATGTCCACTCCAGGTTGTTGATGTTGTATTGACCAACAGCATATTTACCTTCGAGTGCTTTGTTCAGCATGTCTGTCATTGATACTAATGGCATGGTTTCATCCTCCTATAGATGCTTAGTTTGTCTATGGTTTTTAGCCGATATAACATACGGACTTATTATACCACATCGCGTCATAAATACTAAACAAGCATTTCCTAAATTGCTGCGAAGGAACTCACATTCTGGCAAAAAAAAGAATTCCGCCCCTTGAGCAGAATTCATCATTCAACCGATGTTGTTCGCGGTCCCTTTCAGCTGCATGTTGACGGCTTGCCGCATCTCGTCGATGTCGAAGGGTTTGGTAAAATGCATCAGCGCTCCAAGATCGGTCGCTTCCTTGATCATGTCAAGCTCTCCATAGGCTGTCATCATGATCACCTTAATGTCCGGATTCATCTGTTTAATATGCTTCAAAATCTCAAGCCCGTCCATTCCAGGAATTTTCATATCCAGCAGCACCAAATCCGGGGCATGCATCTTCACGATTTCAAGGGCAGCCTTGCCGTTCGCTGCTTGGAACGTCTCATATCCTTCACTGCTGAACACTTCCACGAGCAGGATGCGGATCCCATTCTGGTCATCCACAATCAGCACTTTGTGTTTGCTTTGTTTGCTCATCCTTCCAACCTCCCGATACTTAAATCGTACAATGAGTATATGCAAACTCGAAAGTTCCTAACTTTCCCATAAACCGGCCATTATTTGTATTCGCCTGTAGATGTCGAATTCCTTCCTGTCCTTGAAAAAGTAAGAAAAAAAGATCATGAATTGGCTGCATCCGAAATCGACAGCGCTGGACAGGATTCCGGACCTCAGCTCCACCATTCACGCAGCGACAAACGAATTTGCACGTAAAAAAAGAGCCTCTTCAAAAAAGAGGCTCTTCCCCATTATGCCTGATGCTGGATCGAGGCTTTTACAAATTCACGGAACAATGGCTGCGGACGGTTCGGACGGGAAGTGAATTCCGGATGGAATTGCACGGCGAGGAACCAAGGATGTCCTGGCAGCTCCACGATCTCGACCAGACGTCCGTCAGGTGAAGTACCGGAAATACGCAGGCCCGCTTTCTCGATATCTTCGCGGTATTGGTTGTTGAACTCGTACCGGTGACGATGTCTTTCGTAAACCAACTCGTCCTGGTAGCAGGACTCCGCAAGCGATCCCGGAACCAGCTTGCAAGGATACAGGCCAAGGCGCATCGTTCCGCCAAGATCCTCGATATCCTTCTGCTCCGGAAGCAGGTCGATGACCGGATATTCGGTAGCCGGATCAATTTCGGAGCTGTTTGCGCCGTTCAGACCTACGATCGAACGGGCATATTCGATGACGGACACTTGCATGCCAAGGCAAATACCGAAGAATGGAATGTTGCGCTCGCGGGCATAACGGATCGCGCTGATCTTGCCTTCGATCCCCCGGTCTCCAAATCCACCAGGTACCAGAATACCGCCGATGCCGTTCAACGTCTCTTCCACATTGTCCGCCGTAATTTCCTCGGCGTTCACCCAGCGGATCTTCACGTCGGCATTGGCATCAAAGCCGGCATGGGACAGGGATTCAACGACGCTGAGGTAGGCGTCATGAAGCGCGACATACTTGCCGACAATCGCAATCTCAACGGTCTTCTCCAGCTTGGAGACGCGCTCCACCAGATCTTCCCACTCGCTCATATCCGGCGCAGGAGTCGTCAGCTTCAGATGATTGACAACAATTTCGTCCAGGCCTTCATCGCGCAGATTCAGCGGCACCTCATACAGGGAGGACGCGTCGCGGCATTCTACGACCGCGTTAGGGTCGATATCGCAGAAGAGCGCGATTTTGGCTTTCATCTCGGTTGAAAGCTCATGCTCCGTACGGCACACGATGACATTCGGCTGAATGCCGATGCTGCGGAGTTCTTTTACACTGTGCTGCGTCGGCTTCGTTTTCACTTCACCGGCTGCCTTAATATATGGAATGAGGGTTACATGAATATACATCACGTTCTCACGGCCAACATCGCTCTTGATTTGGCGGATGGCCTCCAGGAAAGGAAGGCTTTCGATATCGCCGACCGTTCCGCCGATTTCGGTAATGACCACATCCGAACCCGCTTCACGGCCCGCACGGAATACGCGCTCCTTGATCTCGTTCGTAATATGAGGAATAACCTGCACGGTGCCGCCCAAATATTCCCCCCGGCGTTCCTTGCTGATAACAGAAGAGTATACTTTTCCTGTTGTCACATTGCTGTTCTTCGACAGGTTAATATCGATGAAGCGCTCATAGTGTCCCAGGTCCAGGTCGGTTTCCGCACCGTCGTCAGTAACGAACACTTCGCCATGCTGGTAAGGACTCATGGTGCCCGGATCTATATTAATGTACGGATCGAATTTCTGAATCGTTACCTTGAGCCCTCTGTTCTTAAGCAATCTGCCGAGCGAAGCGGCGGTAATTCCCTTACCTAGAGATGACACGACTCCGCCTGTTACAAAAATATACTTTGTCACTGTTAAAAACCCTCCTATATAATCTCCATAACTTCAGGCGACATATGATGTTTATCCTAACCCGTTTTCCCCTGATTCATCAGAGGGACCAACAAAAACATCGCTCGCTTCCAATAATGGTGAGCGAGCTGACCTCCGACCTATTACAAACCGCATATATTGACGCTAAAATGATCCCCATCGGGCTGCCGGTACGGCATAACGTTATGAGGCTTCAGGCCGAGCGATTCCAATACATCTTCTTACTCTTCATATCTGAATCTTGGTCTTGCTATATTGGCCCGGAAGCTAGCGTCGTGTTACACTTTCCGAGCCTTAAAAACAAAAAAAGTGACCCCGAATAAATAACGGGGCACTTTTATATTAAACATATTTAATCCACAATCATAAGCCCAAGCAATAGTTTACTCTGTGCCTTGTCTGCTTGTCAAGAGAAGAACCAACCTCAAAATTCCCCAATCGGCCGACATCGTAAAACAGAGTCATAAACCATGCGGGCAGGCTTAAATTCCGAGCGGAATGACAGATTAATCTCTATCGTCTTCCTCAAATTCTTCCTCTTCCAGATCTTCTTCCTCGGATTCCGCATCTTCGTCATCCAATTCGTCATCATCCAGAACAACGTCCTCATCTACATCATCGTCGGCATCGTCATCATCCGGGAAGAGATCGTCGTGATCGTCGTCTTCATCGTCGATGCTGTCGAAATCCTCTTCGGCATCGTCGCCGCTATAGGTATCCTCTTCATCCGTGAAGTCATCGTCATCGTCGTCTTCATCATTGATGATCCGCGGACGTTTGGCGTTCGCAATCGGATCTTCGGACTTCTCCAGCGGATACCAGCGCTTTAGTCCCCACAGATTCGTTCCTACACATGCGAAACGTCCGTCTATATTGATCTCGGTATATAACTGGGCAATCGTTTCGTTAATTTCCTGTTCCGTAAAGCCGCGAAGCTTGGCCACCTCATTCATCAGGTCACGGTAGTAATACGGCGTATTCGCCGCCTTCAGAACCATAAAAGCCAGGTCAACCATAGGGATTTCCTGAATCTTCTCCGGATCGATCTTTAAATTGAGCGGATTACTCACTAACGCACACTTCCTCTCACACAATCTTCACGTTATACCCTCAACATATCCATTATCAAAACTAAGTAAAACCTATTTGGAAATAAAAATCAAGTTTTTATGCTCCATTACCCATCAGATACCAAATGGAAAAAGACGGAGACGATTCTCTCCGCCTTCTGACTGTACCCGCCCCTAGGATCGACTCCTTACGGGATAGATAAGAGAACCTTGATATTCTCTCCATGTATCTTATGTTAGCCCTGCTGCTTTGACACGGTAAACAGGGCCTATTTCCCGGAAAAAGGGCAACATCCCATTCGGGCACTCTCCCCGCCTCATACAATACTGAAGCAACGGTTCATCGAGAAGGGAGATTGCCACACATGGATTACACCCGGATCATGCAATCACTACTTGCAGAGACGAACCCTATGCGGAACGTCCGGGAAATGAACCGGCGGCTCCTCACGTTTCATGACCCTCAGCTGTACCAGAAATGCATCCGCGAATGGAACCGGCTCGCAGGGAAAAGGCGTTTCCCGAGTTCGGTCAGCCGCTCGCCGCTTACCCGCACCATCATCGCTCCAGCTCCCCAAACCGCGAAGTTTGAAGCGGAGTTTCGGAACGAACTGATGGTTGAAGAGGATGAACAGGTTCATATCCATGCCATACAGGGGACAATAGGAACGCTAACCGGGATCCCATGGGGTATCAAGCAAATCAAAGCCCCTCAAGCCTGGTCTACCTCGACAGGACACCGCGTGAAGATTGCCGTTATCGACACTGGGGTGGATTTCGGTCACCCGGATCTGAAGTATTCGCTGACCAGAGGGGTCAACCTCGTCCATCGCAGCATCCCGCCTTATGACGACAATGGGCATGGAACGCATATCTCGGGCACCATTGCTGCAGCAAACAGCACCCAAGGTATGATCGGGGTTGCTCCCAGATCTGTCGTGTATCCGGTCAAAGCCTTTGATCACAACGGATCTGCCTTCGTATCGGATATCATTCTGGCCATCGACTGGTGCGTGCGGGCCGAGATCGATATCATCAATATGAGTTTCGGCATGCAGACCCGAAGCCGCACGCTGATGGATATCGTAAGCAAGGCCAACCAAGCAGGCGTCCTCATTGTGGCCTCTTCCGGCAATGACGGCAAACGCCGTACCGCGGACTATCCTGCCCGTTATCCCCAAACGATATCCGTCGGAGCTACCGACCGCAGCCGGAGAATCCCCGGCTTCAGCAATCGTGGGCAATTTGTCGATATTTATGCGCCCGGAGATAAAATTGTGTCAGCCTGGCTGCAGGGAAAATACCACGAAATGAGCGGCACTTCCATGGCCACTTCACACGTCAGCGGAGCGATCGCCCTGCTTCTTGCCCAGAGGCCTGACTTAAAAAAAACAGCTACGATCAAGGCCCTGCTGCGGCGCACCTCCTCCCCCCTTAAGCTCAAAAAAGGATACAGCGCCTCCGATGGAGAGGTAAATGCCTTGAAATTTTTGCGCGAGGGCATGAAATTATAAATTCGGTTCATCGGCAACGGCAAACGTCATTTCGTTCACGCATTAAAAACAGCCGTCTTTCCAAAGAAAGACGGCTGTTGGCTGTTATGGCATATGAAAGGGAAGCCCCTTCTTACATGCGTTCCGGCGCCGATACGCCCATCAGGCGAAGCACGTTGGCAATGACCGTGCGGACGGCTCCCAGCAAAGCAAGGCGGGCCTGCGTTTGATTCGCGTCTTCCGTAATCACGCGCTCGGCTCTGTAGTAGCTGTGGAACAAGGAGGCCAGTTCATATACATACCGGATAAGCCTGTGCGGTGCATAGTTCTCGGCAGCAAGCGACACTTCCTGCGGGAGTTCTCCCATTTTGCGCAAAATGTCGTATTCATGCTCGGCGGTCAGAACGCTCAGGTTCACGTCGGCAAGCGGCAGGATGCTAACGCCTTGCTCCTCCGCTTGGCGGAATACGCTGCAAATGCGTGCGTGCGCATATTGTACGTAGAAGACCGGGTTCTCGTTGGATGTGGACACCGCCAGATCCATATCGAAATCCAAATGCGAATCCATGCTGCGCATGGTGAAGAAATAGCGGATCGCGTCCACGCCGACCTCATCCATCAGATCTTCCATCGTGACCGCTTTACCGGTACGCTTGGACATCTTCACCTTCTCGCCGTCCTGGAACAGGCTGACCATCTGGGCGATCAATACGATGAGTTTGTCCGGGTCATTGCCGAGCGCCTCCATGGCAGCCTTCATGCGCGGAACGTAACCATGGTGGTCGGCTCCCCAAATATTCAGGATCTTGTCATAGCCTCGCTCGTATTTATTGCGGTGGTAGGCAATATCCGGCGTCAGGTAGGTATACGTGCCGTCATTCTTAACGAGGACGCGGTCTTTGTCATCCCCATAATCGGTGGTGCGGAGCCAGGTTGCCCCATCCTTCTCGTAAGCTTCGCCCTTGGCTTTCAGTTCTTCCAGGGATTTCTCCACCAATCCATCCTCATACAGGGACGTTTCGCTAAACCACTCGTCAAAATGGACGCGGAATCGATTCAAATCGCGTTTGATTTTACCAAGTTCCTTCTCAAGCCCGAATTGACGCAAGAATGCCGTTCTCTCGCCTGGATCCATCGATAGCAAGGAATCGCCTTTCTCGGCTACAAGCTCTTTGGCAAACCCTTTGATATCTTCGCCATGGTATCCATCCTCGGGCATTTCGGCATCCTGGCCGAGCTCCTGCAAATAGCGGGCTTCGAGGGATTTAACCAGGTTCACTACCTGGTTGCCTGCATCATTGATGTAGTATTCGCGCGTAACTTCGTATCCCGCAAAATCAAGCACATTGCAAAGGGCATCGCCTACCGCCGCTCCGCGGGCATGTCCAAGATGCAGACTTCCGGTGGGATTGGCGCTGACAAACTCCATCTGGACCTTTTGCCCTTCGCCCGTAGCGATCCGCCCGTAGTTATCGCCCTGCTCTTGTACCAATGCCACGATCGGATAGAGATACCCCTTGTCCAAGGTAAAGTTAATAAACCCGGGTCCGGCAATCTCCGCTTTCTTGATGGAAGCCTTTGCCGTATCCAAATGTTCCAGGATAGCTTCCGCGATTTGCCGGGGGTTCTTCTTGGCAATCCGCGTCAGCTGCATCGCTACGTTCGTAGCCAAGTCGCCGTGCGACTTATCCTTCGGAACTTCCAGCGTAATGCCGGGCAGCTCCTCGCGGGACACCAGTCCGGCAGCTACGGCAGCGTCTCCTACCGCCTCTGCAACCAGCCCGTTAATGTGATCTAATGGATTCATTGTCATGATTCATGTGCCTCCTGAATAGTCAAACTGATCGAAAAGTGTCCCGAAAACTCGTCAAACACATATAAATCATACGCCCAAGCCGCTCGTCCGGTCACGCCCTCTAGCGCTAGCTCCAGACGCTGGGTGTGCGTAGACAGATTAAATGAAGTGAACGGGGAGCGATAATATCCAGGCAATCGCTGACCCAGCTTAAATGCCTGCTCGGACTCCACCTCGCCGTGACGGATCAGCTTCAGCTCGTCCTCCGCCAGCTTGAGCATGGCCCGGGTTTCCCCTTGATGCGGTCCAAGCGCCGGCTCCGTATAGCGCACATACAGCACCTTCCCCTTGATAAACGCCTCTGCGGGAAGCTCCTGTATCGTATTCTCTCCTTCGTGAAGGCTCTGAAGACGGATGCTCACTTGTTTTCGGTCGTTCATGTACGTTCCTCTTTTCCTTACCTATTGTATTACTATATCCAGTATAGCCTTGCAATTCAAATGAGGATTTTAGCAAAAGGAAAGAAAATGTCTCTCGTCGTATTTTCGGAGAGGTTGGAGCGTATCCTTAATTCCCGTATTTCTTGGCCCATTGCTCGCGCCATTCCCCGAAGCTGTTACCCGTGATTTCCTCCAAGGTCTTTCCATCAATGGAATAAGGTGCTCCATCTAGATCATTCCGATCAGGGAACGAGGTTCCCCCGATGACCTTCCCCTCCGACATCATCACGAACAAGGCCGTATTCGTATTATACATGCGGTCAAGCGGATGCCCGGAAACCTTGAAACGGTAGGTGACAATTTCTTTTCCGTAATAGTTTGCCGGATCTTGGCTCTGTACACTCCATGTCTGAATATAGGGGATTGCGCCGTTACCAGGTGCGAGAAGAGATTTCTCAAGCGTATAAGTAATCGGTTTACTGGAGTGGCTTACAATCTTATAGCCCAGTGATCTCACGTAAGAGGCCGCTATCTTCTGTTCCTCGGACATGGGTTTGCCTGAATGAACGCTAAGTTGCATGAATGAATATAGGATTACGATGCTCAAACCAATACCTGCCCATAACCAAATACGATTTCGCTTCATAAGCAGCCTCCCTATTATGTCGACCTGGCCGTTCATAGGATTAGAATACCAAAAAAATTGAAATCAATGGGCGGCCAAGAAAAAGAATAGGCCTGATTCAAGAAGAATCAGGCATGATCCATAGTATAGGTTACAGCGGAAGCAAGGATACCTTCTCCCGCGCGTCGAGCTTGGCCACCATGTCGTTCCAGGCTTGCGGTTTCTCGGGCAGCACCGAATAGTATCGTCTCAGGAAGTTGGCAATCAGCTCCGCAGGCAATTCATCAACGGCATCGTCGCCCGGCATGAAGCAGAAATCAAGCCCGCTCACCGCTTCGCCATCATTGTTCCAGGATGGATGCACATAGTCGATATCCGTGCGTTTGTAACCCAGATGCGACAGGACTTCGCGGCGAACGAACGGATCCATGGGCTTCACGCCGCCGAATGCATGGTCCTGCACCCGATATGGATCGTAAATCTCGGCAAACATGCCGAACAGCTCTTTGCCGTTTGCTGCCGCCAATTGATTCAGATCCTTCAAGCGATGTTGTGCCAGGAATCGGCCGATGCCGAGCCCTTCACGGCCGATAATGGTAAAATCGGTCATCGCCACGTTCCAATCCTCGTAATAGCGGTATTCCGTCGTACCCAGCACTTCGCCCTCATGCAGGGCAACAAATACCCGAATGCCCGGATCTTCGAGAGGCTCCTTCCATAAGCTGAATTCCAGCACCTCTTCCGGAGGGAACACTTCCTTCATGAGATCGTGCATTTTGCGGAACAAGGGATCGTCGATGCTCGTAATGCGGATATATTCCATCAATTAAAAGCCTCCTTATATATGTAATGAAATTATCTTTATATTCTCTGAAGCCTTAAATCCCATCCAATATAAACCCTTCACTCTCGGAACGGATTCTTCCATTCCATCAAGGCCCCGTAATTGCAGGACTCCTCATCCTCCAAATACTCTGCCGCTACCCCGACGGGCGTCCGACCGCACCGGAGCAGGAAGGTAATTACGGGGTCCTTGAGATCCCCCCTGACAACGGCATCCAAATATTCTACGGCCGACATTTCGTGCGCATGCCGATGATAGCCGGGCATCCGTCCGCCGCCAAGCAGCCGGTCCAGTCCCCTTTCGACGGTCACGTGATACAGCGATTGAATCAGCCATTTGCCGAGCCCAAGCTTGCGAAAGCGCGGCCTGACGCAAATGTCGGCGATGTATAGGGTATTTCCGTCCGGCTGATGCGTGCGGATGTATCCGTTATCCGTGGCCTCCGCCCAGGAGTGGGCAGGCTCCATCGGATCGTAATCCACGATGAGCGAGGTGATGGACCCGGCGAGCATGCCGTCCACTTCGACGCATAGCGCCCCCTCGGGAAACAAGGTGACATGCTGCATCAGCTGTTCCTTGTTCCACCATTGCTCCGGCGGATACGGAGGCGGGAACGTCTCGGATTGAATAGCGATCAGCTCGTCGAAGTCCGCTTCCGTGTAGCCGCGAATAACAACCGGCACCGGCCGGGCGTCATCGAATACATAAAACTGTTGATGAAACCGGGCCATTTCTCTACACCGCCTTTATCTTAATTTTCAAATCATGATGAAAAGACTTACTCCCAATCCGGATACAAATCCGTACGCCGGTCACGCCATGTCGTAACGGAGCCCTTCTCGCGCACTTGATACAATAAATCCAGATCGAGATCGGCGGTAATGATCATGTCGTTATTCAGCTCTCCCTCGGCCAGCAGGCCCTTCGGCGGGAACGGAATATCGTTCGGCGTAATGATGGCAGCCTGCCCGAAGTTGGCACGCATCAGATCCACGGAAGGCAGCGATCCAACCGTGCCGGTCAGCACCACATAGATTTGATTCTCGATGGCGCGGGCATGGCTGGTATAACGCACGCGGTGGAATCCGTGGCGATCATCGGTGCAGGACGGACAGAAAATGACGTCGGCCCCTTTGGCCTTGGCCATGCGCACAATCTCGGGAAATTCGATGTCATAGCAGGTGAGCATCGCGATGGTGCCTTTTTCGGTCTCGAATACTTCGAGCCCTTCGCCGGCCCCCATGTTCCAGCCGGTTATCTCCGAAGGCGTAATATGAATCTTCGCCTGCTCCGCAATGCTGCCGTCCGGATAGAACAGATGCGCCACATTGTACAGCTTCCCTTCCCGGCGAATGACGTGGGTCCCGCCAATGATATGCATGTTATATTGCTTCGCAAAGCCTTGGAACAGCTCGCGGTAACGGTCTGTGAAATCCGGAAGGTCATTGATCGTTAACGCCTGGCCCTGATCGTCCCCGATGGACATCAGCTGCGTCGTGAAAAATTCCGGAAACAGCACAAAATCGGATTCGAACTCCTCCGCCGTTCGGATATAGTGCTCCGATTGACGGGCAAAATCGTCAAAGGATTGAATCGTGTGCAGATGATATTGCACGGCAGAAACGCGAAATTTCATGCTTCTCCTCCTTATGCATGGTTAGATGCTTTCATTATATCGGATTCCGGGCTTAGAGAACATGGGAACATCAAGTCGCCGTCAATTGGAAACCATAATCTTAAGCGCATCCCATATGGTATACGGTTATCATCGAAAGTACCTATGCCAAAGAATGCTCGAATTATGAAAAAATACTCGCCATTCATACCCACGCTTAACAATTCTCCTGTATACTGTCGTATGTAAGCCTCTTGTCTATACGATCAATACCGGCCCTTACAAGCATACACACGAGCCCGTTTTGACTTTAGGGCTATCAGCTTGCCAAACTATAATGTGAGGTGTTCTGTTCACAATGATAACTCGTTCGATGGATTGGCTTCAGCAACATGACCACCTTATCTTCCGCTGGTTAAACCGCAAGATCAGCAACAAAATGGTGGATTCGATGCTCTCGCTGGTCACCCATATGGGGGGTGCTATCTTTACCATTGTGCTGACACTTTCGATAGCGTTTTTTGCACCGGAGCCGTGGGATACGATGGGATGGCAAAGCTTTATCGCACTGTCCCTCAGCTTCCTGATTACGGCTCTCATCAAAAAAAAACTGCGGCGCATCCGGCCATATCAGGCATTGGAAAAAGTGAGGTTTGAAAAGAAACCGATGAAGGACCATTCGTTTCCTTCCGGACACTCGACGGCCATATTTTCCATCGTCACGCCATTTCTGTTCGTTACGCCCTGGCTGTCGTTGCTCTTGATCCTGCTGGCGCTTACGGTCAGTCTGTCACGCATTTATCTCGGCTTTCATTATCCTTCGGATTGTCTGGCCGGCTGTTTCGTCGGCACCGCTTCGGCGCTACTGATCGTGCTTAGTTAAATTTCCAGGCATCCTCACGCAGTTCTCGCAACTGATGATTGGGTGCCTGTTTTTTTACCCCTTCTCATCTGTGGATATATCACCTAACAACAGTTAGACGCTCTTCCTGTATATACTCCTTTCATAAACCCCCAAAAAACATAAAAATAATTCGAACCATTCCGGCTGGTAAATCGTACTAACTTATACATTCATAATAAGGAGGTATTTGTTCATTGAAGAAAAGATTATCACGAATGCTGGTAGCCCTGCTCGCGGTTACGATGATCCTTCCAGCCGGAGCCATGGCAGCAGATAACAGCCAGACTGCCGCTGCAGGAGGGGGGCTTGAGAAGATCGCCGCAGAGAAGGCCAAGCTGCTCACCGAGACGTATGGAACGACAAGCGTCCAATATGCCCTGATCGACAACGGCAAGATTACCGTGTCCGGGCAAGCGGGCGTCAATGATATCGAAGGAAAGATCCCGTTGACCGAAGATACGATGTATGGGATCGGCTCCACGAGTAAAGTGTTCACTGCCGCCGCGGTCATGAAATTGGTGGATGACGGGAAGATCAACCTGGATGCGCCTCTCGTTCAGTACATACCTGAATTCACGATGAAAGACGAACGCTACAAAAAAATCACGCCGCGCATGCTGCTTAACCATTCCTCCGGCCTGCAGGGCTCAAGCCTAAACAACGCGTTTTTGTTCGAAGATAACGACCCGCATGCACATGACACGCTGCTGAAGCAGTTGTCCACTCAAAACCTCAAAGCAGATCCGGGTGCATTCTCCGTGTATTGCAATGACGGATTTACGCTGGCCGAGATTCTCGTGGAAAAAGTGAGCGGCAAGGATTTTACCGCATTCATTCATGAACATTTTACCGAGCCGTTAAACATGGACCACACCAAGACATCCCAAGACACATTGGATTTAAACCAAATGGCGGGCCTCTATTATCCGGCTCATCAAGGACAGCTGCCTAACGAGACCATCAATGTCATCGGAACCGGCGGCATCTACTCGACGGCCGAAGACCTGGTGCAGTTTGCGCAGATCTTCACCGGGGAAGCCGAGGGAATCCTCTCAGCTGCGTCTGTAAAAGCCATGGAGCAGGAAGAGTATAAAAAAGGCCTGTGGCCAGAAGATGCCGATAATTCGTTCGATTATGGACTTGGCTGGGACAGCGTGAGACTGTTCCCGTTTAACCAATATGACATGAAAGCCGTGACTAAAGGCGGCGACACCATTCTATACCATGCTTCGCTCGTTGTGCTTCCGGAGCAGAACATGGCAGCTGCCGTACTATCTTCCGGCGGTTCGAGTTCAACCAACCAATTGCTGGCAAACGAAATTTTGCTGCATACGCTTAAGGAAAAAGGCACCATCAAGGAGTTCAAGCCGGAAAAATCGTTCGGCAAACCGGTCCAAGCGGATATGCCTGACAATATGGCGGAATTCGCCGGTTACTATGGCGTGACGAATCAGCAGATGAAAGTCGACATCAAGGACGGCGAACTGTCCATTACCGTACCGATGGTGCCGGACTATCCTGCCGAGAAATATGTATACACCGCGGACGGAACGTTTGTGAGCGCGGATGGCAGCATTAAGGTCAGCTTCGTTAAGGAAAAGAATGATCGCATCTACCTATGGGTAAGACAATATGTTTCGATTCCTGGACTGGGACAGATGGCCTTGTCGCAATATTCGGCCGAAAAAATGGAAGCGAACCCGCTGTCCAAGGAAACCGCTGCCGCATGGGCGAAGCGGGAAGGCGAAACGTTCTATCCATTGAACGAGAAATTCACATCGCTGATGTACTTCATTACGAAACCGACGGTAGAGATTAACAGCAAGAGCGGCCTGGAAGGATATCTGATCGACAAGAAGATTATCGATCCGGATACCGCAGTAAGCCAGCATCAGGTTCCGGCGATCGGCAGCCGGGATACGTCCGAATTCCGCTTCTATAAGGAAAAAGGCGTAGAGTATCTTGAGGGCGCTGGATCCCTGTTTATCAGCGGCAAGCATGTGAAGCCATTGTATAAAGGGAAAAAATCCACCGTTACCCTGCAAGCCGACGGCTATGCCAAGTGGTATACCGTACCTGAAGCAACCGCAGGCAAAACCATGACGGTAACCCTGCCGGCAGAAGGCGCATTCGCCGTATATGACGAGAAGGGCACGGTCGTTAACTACACCGTGGTCAGCGGCTCCAACGAAGTTAAGCTCCCGGCTAACGGAGCTGTCGTATTCGCCGGTGCCCCTGGCTCCGCATTCGGCATCACTCTGAAATAACACGAAAGCAAGCAACCCGATTAGCCGCTCGGCTTAAGTAGGGTTGCTTGCTTTTTTACTGTTCAAAGCCCTCGCGAGGCGCGCAGCCTGTCCGCTATCACTCCGTAAAAACCGCGAGATTCTCAAGCGTAGAACGGAGGCCTGCTTCGTGGTCCTCCTGCCGTATGCCCTCAGGGACGTCCTCGCAATCAACCGCCACTTCAGTGCCTTCCGCAAGTGCTGTCAACGTCCATGTCATTCTCATCTGGCCCCCGTAAACGGGATCATCCGACTCAAACTCAAAGCACTGCACAATTTTCTTGTTTGGCACCAACGCCAGGAATTTACCTTGGACGATATCCGTGCCTGCCAATGATTTGCCGAGGTTCGCGTGGTCCGTTCCAATATAGGTGAGCACCATTCGATAAGTCCCACCCTCACGGGCATCAAAGGTATCGATCTGACCTGACATCCCCTCTGGCGGAAGCCACGACACCCAAGCCTTGGGGTCAGTGAATGCCTGGTAAATGGTTTGGGGCGAAGCCTTAATCATCCTCGCAGCAGAGTCAATTCTCTTCTTGCCGGACGAATCTGCCATGTTATTAGCCTCCTTATTTCAAATCCGGATCAAGCTTCCTTAAGCATATAACATAGGACTACAAATCATTTCTTCTCAATTGCTCAAAGTTGAAAAAGCAAGCCTTCCCCGATAGCCGTTAGGCTTAGGTAGGGGAGGCTTGCTTTTTCTTTAACTGCCGAGGGGCAAAGCCTCGGCTGATCTTGTATGTTGGGGCTGGCCCGCGAGCAACCCGTCAGGGAATTGACCGAGAGGGCCGCGCTCACGCGAAAAAGCAAGCCGACACCGATAGCCGCAGGCTTAGGTAGGGGAGGCTTGCTTTTTCTTTAACTGCCGAGGGACAAAGCCTCGGCTGATCTTGTATGTTGGGGCTGGCCCGCGAGCAACCCGTCAGGGAATTGACCGAGAGGGCCGCGCTCACGCGAAAAAGCAAGCCGACACCGATAGCCGTTAGGCTTAGTAGGGAGGGCTTGCTTTTTCTTTCATCGGCCGAGGGGCAAAGCCTCGGCCACCAGCTCGCGCTAGAGGCCACGAGGACGTCCCCGCAGGGGAGACCGAAGGGTGGCCGGGCACAAGCACCAGCCCCGCTTCGATCCCCACAGCCCCGCCGAACGCAACGTTGCGGGTGTCCAGAGGGCAGCGCCCTTGGGGCCCTCCCTGGCAGGGAGGGTTTGGGTGGGTGGAATCCCCTACTTCACAAATCCCAGCAGCATCTCGCGAATCAATTTCGCAGCCACGATCTGGGTCTGCTCGGTCGGATCGTAGATCGGCGCAACTTCCACGAGATCGCAGCCAACAACGTTCACATCGGAGTTTGCAATCAGATGTACGGCTTCCAGCAGCTCTTTCGACGTGATGCCACCGGCTTCTGCCGTACCGGTGCCTGGTGCGGCAGACGGATCAAGCACGTCGATGTCGATGGTCACGTAGACCGGACGGTTGCCCATGGAAGGCAATGCTTCCTTCAGCGGAGCGGCTACCTCAAACGGGTAGAAATTGATGTTCTCGCGTCCGTACTGGAACTCCTCGCGGGAGCCGGAACGGATGCCGAACTGATAAATGTTCTTGCCGCCCATAATGCCCGCCGCCTTGCGGACCGGCGTGGAGTGGGACAACGGCTCTCCCTCGTAATGCTCGCGCAGATCGGCATGGGCATCGATATGGATCAGAATGAGATCAGGATACTTCTCATACACCTTCTGAATAATCGGCCACGAGACAAGGTGTTCTCCGCCGAGTCCGATCGGGAACTTCCCGTCGTCCAGCAGCTTGCCTACATAATCGCCGATCACTTCAAGGCTGCGGCCGGCATTGCCGAAAGGCAGCATCAGGTCGCCTGCATCGAAATAAGTGATATCTTCAATGCTCTTATCCAAGTAAGGGCTGTACTCCTCCAAGCCAACGGATGCTTGGCGGATACGGGCCGGGCCGAAACGGGAGCCGGGACGGTAGCTAACCGTGAAGTCCATCGGCATACCGTAGATGACGGCCTTGGATCCTTCATAATCCTCGGAGCTCAGAATAAACACGTTGCCGGAATAACCTTGGTCCAGTTTCATCAGTTTATGCGCGCCTCCTTATTTCACCAAGTCTTCTACGAATTTCGGCAGCACGAAGGCGGCTTTATGCAGACGAGGCGAATAATACTTCGTATCCATCTCATCAATCGTAGACACGTCCACTTCAAGCGGATCGTATGTTTTGCTGCCCATCGTAAAGGTCCACAGACCGCTTGGGTAGGTTGGAATGTTCGCTCCATAGACACGCACGATCGGGAAGATTTCCTTCACGTCTTTGTTGACCTGCTGAATCAGGTCAGCTTTAAACCACGGATTGTCCGTTTGCGCCACGAAAATACCGTCTTCCTTCAGCGCCTCATAGATCCCTTGATAGAATCCGCGCTCAAACAACGGAGCAGCCGGGCCAACAGGCTCGGTGGAGTCCACCATGATAACATCGTATTCGTTCTTATGCTCGATAATGTGCATATATCCATCGTTAACCAGCACTTCAACCTTCGGATCGTCCAGCTTGCCGGCGATCTCAGGCAAGTACTGCTTCGAATATTCAATAACTTTTCCATCAATTTCAACGAGTACGGCCTTCTCTACGCCCGGATGCTTGATCACTTCGCGAATGACGCCACCGTCTCCTCCGCCGACGACAAGAACCTTCTTCGGATTTGGATGCGTGTTCAGCGCGGGGTGAGCGACCATCTCATGATAGACGAATTCATCCTTAATCGTAGTCATAACCATACCGTCCAGCACCAGCATGCGCCCGAATTCCTCGGTATCGATCATATCCAATTGTTGAAACTCCGTCTTCTCATGTACAAAGGTCTCCCGGATTTTAGCCGTAATGCCAAAAGTCGGGGTTTGCTTCTCTGTGTACCATAATTCCATCGTCACTACCTTCTTTCCGCTAGAATAATGTTCAGCCGTCCAGATCCAAGCCGTAAAACTTTATTCGGGGCAGATGCCTTTAGCTTACAGTTTCACACTTTTCCTATTGTACCAAACAAATTAGATTATATTAAATCAAGCCCAAATTGCAACCAAAAGTTCCGGCACATGCAAACGGAAGCAAAAACATCGCCCTTTCCGATGAATATCCTGACCGCTGCAGCCCCATACTGTATAGAAAAAGAAGGCAGCCAAGGAGAATTTGAGCACATCTCGTTTTTGGCGGCACAAAGGCCTTGACTCTACAAAAGGACTGGAAGGAGAACATCTGATGCCGGGGCAAAAAAAATCACCCAAGCGCAAACGTCGTTTCGTCCGGCTTGCTACATTTCTGTTCGTACTCCTTGGCATTTCCATCATCGCCGGCGGCATTCTGATCGCCTATTTATTTATAACGCCGCTGCCGGTCGCGGAAACATCCCGATATTCCCGCCTGCTCGACAGCCAGGGAGATTTGATTGCCACATTCTCAAGCACGGGACATACATCCGAGCAGGTGAATCTGGCCAACATATCCCCCTTCCTGATTCAGGCCACCTTGGCGGTTGAGGACCGAAAATTCTATGATCATCCCGGGTTCGATATGAAGGGCATGGCCAGGGCCGTATTGGTCAACCTGCAGCATATGGATCGCAAACAGGGAGCGAGCACGTTAACCCAACAGCTTGCGCGAAACTTATACCTATCTCATGAAAAAACATGGACACGTAAACTCAAGGAGGCCAAATTCACCGCCCAGCTTGAGATGAAATATACGAAAGATCAAATTCTCGAAATGTACCTGAACGAGATTTATTACGGCCACGGCGCTTACGGCATCGAATCGGCGTCGCTGTTGTATTTCGGCAAATCGGCAAAAAACCTGACCTTGGCCGAAAGCGCGATGCTGGCCGGCATTCCGAAGGGGCCCACGTATTACTCGCCCTACAATCATATGGACAACGCGGTCAAAAGACAGCAGATCGTCCTGAATGCCATGGCGGAGACCGGATTCATCACGGAGGCCGAGGCGGATAAAGCCGCTTCGGCCAAGCTTGCCCTGCTCCCGCAGGACCGGCAGGAGAATAAAGTAATTGCCTCCTACTTCCGGGACTATGTCCGGGGTCTCGTCATCAAGCAGTTGAACATCACGGACCAGCAGCTCGAGCAGGGCGGCTTGAACATCTATACCACCCTGGATCCGCGCGCCCAGAAAGCAGCCGAAGAGGCCGTATCCGAGGGCATGGACAGCAAGAGCGAGCTGGAGACGGCGCTCGTATCCATCGACCCGCGAAACGGCCACATCAAAGCTATGGTCGGCGGTAAGAATTACCGCGAGAATCAATACAACCACGCGTTGGCCAAAACCAGGCAGCCCGGCTCCTCATTTAAGCCGATTATGTACTTAACGGCCATCGCATCCAAGGAAATGACGAGCACCAGCGTGTTCAACAGCCAACCTACCCTGTTTCATTACGATAACAATCGCAAAACGTACCAGCCCAGCAACTTCGGCGATAAATATTTAGGCGAAATCCCTATGCGGGAAGCCATTGCCGCCTCGGATAACATCTATGCCGTGAATACCATCATGAAGATCGGCCCGGATAAAGTCGCCGACATGGCAAAAAAGATGGGTATCACGAGTCCGCTGGAGCCTGTCCCTTCGCTGGCCCTGGGCACCTCGCCCGTCAGCCCGCTGGAGATGGCCTCCGCTTACGCCGTCATGGCTAACAGCGGCAAGCGGGTCTCCCCTGTCGCGGTGCTGAGCATCACCGACGCGGCCGGCCGCAGCTTGTATACGGCTCCGGAAGAGGAAGGCGAGCAAGTGGTTGAGCCTTCTGCAGCTTACGTGATGACACGCATGATGGAGGGGGTATTCGAGACCGGCGGAACGGGTAACCGCGTCTCCACCCTGATGAAACGGCCGGTGGCCGGAAAGACGGGCACGACCGACACCGACGCCTGGCTCGTCGGATATACCCCGGAGCTGTCGACGGCGGTATGGGTCGGGTATGACAAAGGACGGGAGATCAGCAAAGTCGACGGACGGCGCGCAGCGCCGATCTTTGCGCAGTTTACGGAGAAGGCACTGGAGAACGTGCCGCCCAAGATTTTTCCGATCCCGGATGAAGTCGTCAGCGCGTATGTAGATCCGAAGACGGGCAAGCTTGCAGGCGCCGGCTGTCCGGACAAAATGCTGGAGGTTTTCGTCAAAGGGACGGAGCCCACGGAGTATTGCGACGAACATGAAGGCGGGGAGCCCGCCAAGAAGGCTAACCCTGCAGATGCTGCCGAGAAACAGGAGGAACGTTCCTGGTGGAAGGATTTCAAACGATGGTGGGTCGAATAAACGGTTAACCCGTCAAGCCAAAAAACAGCAGGCTCTTTTTCCGGGCTTTCCCGATAAAGAGCCTGCTGTTTTTCTCTTTTTCACGATTCTTTATGTAGATGGCTTCTTATAAAATGCTCATATATTCGATCATGGAGCTGCCCAGAAGCACGATGACGAGCATGACGGCAACGTAGACCAGCAGGATCGCATACAGCGGATCCAGGCCGCCCGCCACTCTTCTCTTGTAGCCGGTCATGACGCATAACGGCACGGTCATCACGGTGCTGATGAACGCTAGGAGGATGATAACCTTGGATATATCGCCATTCAGAAACAGGAACAGCAAACTGATCGCATACAACACAAGGTATAGCGGCAGCAATGTGCCGAATCTGGCCATGACTTCTTTCAGCTTCGCAGCCGGGTTAAATGACAGCTTGACTGCAGCGAAGGTAAAGACGTTCAGCAAAAACAAGAAAATCGCAATCCAGACAATAGGCTTCAGGACAAGATCTACAAACGCCCCCTCCGGGAGTCCCTGCAGTTCATGATGAAGCGCTGCGTACAGCGCGAGCGGAAGGAGCACAATATAGAGCAGCATGGATACGATCGCGTTTAGGAACTGGCTATTGTCCGTTACGGCAGCTGCGCTGAAGGGATGCCTTAGCCCCTTCAGGAAATGGTCCCCATAGAGCTGCCCATACAATTTTAAGCTGGTCCAGTAAGGATTCGGCCCCTCTTCCTCTTCGGCATGCTGGCGGCCTGCTGTAGGAAATGAAATATCCGGCGGAGTATACACCGGCAGAGCGGCTTCTCCTTGGCGCACATGAGAAATCTCCCTATTTATGCTTCCGCCTCGCCTGGCGACGCCGTAAATTTCCGACGCAGCAGCTTGCTCCTTCATGGCCGCAAAGACGGGAGAATCCTCGATAATCAGCCTGGTCCCGCATTTCTTGCAATATTTCCCATCTCCCGTTTCATTTCGACATATCGGACAAGTCATACTCCGGCCTCCCCTGTTTATACACATCCGCAAATCGAAGGATAGGTATTAGATAATGTACACATTCGAGTCGAAACGATGGCCCGTACAGGATATGATGCAGCGCTTGAGGCGCCTGGGCCGCAGATACTCTTCCTGTGCGAATTTTACATCTTTTTGCTAATAGTATAAGTTGGCGTGAAATGAAATGGAAGGATTTTCTGTGCGGCCGCTGCGCCTAACGCTGGAATTGGTTCATATGATATGACTTGCCGGATCATAACCTGCGCTGTGAAAAGCTTGTGAACAATCAAATATTCGTTTGAATATCATGTGTAAATCGGGTATATTATGACTAACAATCAAATCAACGTTTGAATATATAGAATAAAGAGCACTTATTGCTCCTATTTCAAGGAGGTTGATCTTATGAATGTCCGAACAATGAAAGAGGACGTGGCTCTGGAGCTGTGTGAAACGGAATGTCCTTCAACCGAGAGGGTTGCTTTGTTAAAAGAAACGGTTTCGGATGACGATATGCTCGGCATGGCCGAGATTTTCAAGGCGCTGGCCGACCCGACGCGGGTCAAGGTAGCCTATATGCTGGACCGCGGCGGCGAGTTATGCGTTTGCGACGTGGCTGAAGTTCTCGGAAGCTCCACCGCAACAGCCTCCCATCATTTACGCACGCTGAAGAACAAGAATATCGCCAAATCGCGCAAGGCGGGTAAGAATGTATACTATTCGCTAAAAGACGACCATATCCGAACTTTGCTTCATATGACGCTGGAGCACCAGAAGGAGAGGGTGTAGATGAGCACGGACAACCATCAGCAATCCAAAACATCTCCTGACGCAGGTGGCAGCAAACTTGTTGAATACAAGGTCCAGGGCCTCTCGTGCCCGAACTGCACCCGTGAAATGCAGGAGGAGATCCAGAAGCTCGACCATGGAGGCGACGCCCGGCTGAGTTATAACAGCGGAAAGCTGACCCTTTCCCCCCAGGTGAACCTAAACCGGGTAGAAAACATATTGAAAAGTGATGGAGCCCGTATCGTTTACGCTCCCCAAACAGCCCATTCGGCTCCCGGCGCTGATGTTCAGCCCGCCTCTTCGTCGCACGCTCACGGTGCGTCAGAAGAACACGACCACGGGCAAAGCCATGAACATGGACATGAACACAGTCATGGCAGCGAACGAAAAATGAAGTGGCTGCTGTCCATTTCGGCTGCGTTTTATCTGCTAACTTTTCTATTAGAAGGGAAAGCCGCTGAGCCAGTCGTGATCGCATTCTATGCAGGTGCCATGTTATTGAGCGGGTATACGACGTTTTTGCGCGGACTGCGTAACCTGACCCGCTTCAAATTCAATATGGATACCCTGATGACCGTTGCGCTCGTAGGTGCCGTCATTATCGGGGAGTGGCGGGAAGCCACGCTCGTTGCCATTCTGTTCGGCCTCAATGAGCTGCTGGAAGGCTACGGCATGAACCGTGCCCGCCAATCCATGGAAGCGCTGCTGGCCGCAGCGCCAAAGGAAGCCGAGCTTTGGGTAGACGGCCAAACCAAACGCGTGCCGATCGAGAGCCTCTCTCCCGGAGACGTTGTCCGGGTAAGGCCTGGCGAGAAAATTCCTTCGGACGGAGCCATAACCCAGGGAACCGGCGCAGTAAACGAAGCTGCCATAACCGGAGAATCGGTGCCTGTTACGAAACGGGAGGGCGACGCCGTCTTTGGCGGCAGCGTAAGCACCGACGGCGTGCTCTACATCGCCATATCGAAGGCCTATCAGGATTCATCCCTGGCCAAGATCATGCATCTTGTGCAGGAGGCGCAGGACAGCAAGACGCCGACGGAGCTATTCATCGATAAATTTGCTAAGTACTATACGCCTGCCATTATGATCATCGCGTTGGCGGTTGCGCTGCTTCCTCCGTTGCTGCTGAATCAGCCCTGGATGACCTGGGTCTACCAGGGGCTGTCCATTCTCATTGTCGGGTGTCCTTGCTCGCTCGTGCTCTCTTCGCCGATAGCGCTCGTTAGCGGGATGACCCGCGCCGCACGCAACGGCATTCTAATCAAAGGCGGAGTCCATCTGGAGCAGCTCGGACGCCTGGAAGCCGTCGCTTTCGATAAGACGGGAACCCTGACCAAAGGCGAGCCGGCCGTCTACGCGGAAACCGTATATGATGAAGAGAAATTTTATGCCGTGGTAGGCGCACTTGAGCAATCCTCTCTCCATCCGTTGGCCAAAGCCGTCATGAAACATCTGGAGATCAAGCAGCCGCAATGCATGTTTAATGAACCTCAACAGATTACGGTGCTGCCGGGTGAAGGCATTCGGGCAGAAATCGGAGGAAAGCTGTTCTGGGTAGGCAGCGAAGAAGTGCTGAAGCATGTCAGCGGCTCTCAAGATCATATCCGTGCCGTTGAGGATGACATTCGACGAATGAAGGCCCAGGGGTACACGATTGTTGCCGCCGTAAGCGAGGAGCGCGTATTAGGTCAATTCGGTCTTGCCGATGAGATTAGGCCGGAGACCGCAGCCGTTGTCCGCAAGCTTCACGAGGCTGGAATCACGGAAACGGTGATGCTGACGGGCGACCATGAGCAGTCGGCGCAGGCGATCGCGAAACAATCCGGCGTATCGCGGGTGTTCGCAAGCCTGCTGCCGGAACAGAAGGTTGCCAAAATCAAGGAGCTTAGCTCCCGCAAAAAGACCGGCATGGTCGGCGATGGCATTAACGATGCCCCTGCATTGGCCGCTGCCGATCTGGGCATCGCAATGGGAAAAGGAACGGACAGCGCCATCGAAACCGCCGACATCGTATTGATGCAGGATCACCTTGGTAAGCTGCCCGGAGCCATCAAGACGGCAAGACGAGTCAACCGGATTATTAAATGGAACATCGGACTTTCCTTGTCGCTGAAGGCCATCGCTCTGCTGCTAACGATTCCGGGCTGGCTGACCCTATGGATCGCGATCATATCGGACATGGGGGCCACCATTATCGTTACCCTGCTGGGTCTCACCATTCTGCTTGGCAAGGATCAGGAGCTGCAATCAGGACATTGATATAAACCGGAGCTGCGTCCCTTTCTGGGCAGCTCCGGTTTTTTAGGTTCGCATGCACCTTCTCCCCTCAGCTTTGCTTCATCGCATATATCATTTTTTACATGATTTTTCTCGATTTGATGAAACATTTCCCATTAATTAGTCGTTTATATAGGCGGGAGTGAAAACCAGAAGGAGGAAAGACATGAAATCCGTACAAATCATCAAACTAGCAGGTACCGCATCCATAGCATTGTCTTTAATGCTTACATCCTCATCGCTCATCACCATTCCTGCCCATGCGGCAGCAGCTTCCACATCGCAGAGCAAGGCAGCCTGGAGTACGCTGGATGTCAAGCATAAACCTTATACGAGCAAAGGCGTCGTGTTCGTTCCATTGAAGGAAGTTTCCGAACAACTGCAGCTGCAACTGACGATCCCTGGAAAGAACGAGCTGTACATTAACAGCCCGACCCAGTCTGTACGCATTATTATTGGAAATTCGCGCGCCGTCAATGCCACGGGTACCGCTCTGAAGCTCGAGGCGGCTCCGGTTGTGAAGAAAGGCGTGACTTATGTTCCCGCCAGCCTGATTACCAAAGGCTTTGGCATTCCGCTGAAGTACGACAGCAAATCCGGACTTCGAACCACCTTTGACTCCTGGTCCCGATATGCTTATGCCTCCAAGGCCAACATGCTGTTCTGGGTAAATCGCGAGACCGGTATGCTGTCCATGGGGAAAGCCGGAACGACGCCAACGAATGTCGGCATTCTCCCGATCGAGGATATCGATCAAGTCGGCTTGAACGCCCATCGCATCAACAGCAATACCTATGTCGTCGACTTGTCCAATTATTACGGGGAACCCCATATCCATGAAGGAAGATATCGTGTGCTCATTCAGGACATGAAAATTCTGAAGCTTTCCAAAACGAATCACACCAATTTTGCCGGGATTAACTACCATCCGGACCAACTCCGCTACAAAGGCAATATTGCCATGATGAATGGCAGCACGCTGGAGCTGGTTCATCCGATGGGCAAAACGGTAAAAACCTACGATCTGGCCGCCCTCACCGGTGTTGACGATCATTTTATTGTGGAAGCGATCGAACGGGACTTCCTGCTCGTCCGTCCCTATACGAAGGCAACCCTGTATATCGTTGAACCGACAGGCAAGTCCGCAGAACTTATCTATCCCGAACTTTTGGACGAGGAGAGTATCAAAGCTATTGAAGAGATGCCGCCAAACGAAGTGGGTTTCATCGGAGACGGCCTTACGTATGACGGATATGCCGGCGGCAAGCTGAAGCTTCAATACGAAAATCCGTTTCTTGATATAAAGAAAAAGCTGACCTACGCCCTTCCATTCTAACCGTATCAATCACAAAAAAAGACCGGCGGATTCATTCAAGAATCCTACCGGTCTTTCCTTATGTCCGCATCTAGAAAATAGCTTATTTATGGTATCACTCCGCTGTTTGAAGAGCTTCTTTAAACTCCTCCGGCGAGGCATTCCACCATTCCTCGTTACGGGAGATCAGAAGTTCGCGCAGCGCTTTCTTCTCCACGTCGCCAAGCCCATCCAGAATAATCTTGCGCTTCATCGCCGCATCCATTTTATTTACATGGTCGGCGAGGATTTTCCAGCCGCGGCGGGCTTCATGGTCGATCCACATTTCGCATGCGGTCATGCCTGCATAATGCTGTCCTTCCGCGGTACGGTCTACAGCTACCCATACGATCCACACCTGGCGTCCGTTGGGCACTTCATCCCGGTTCATGCTGAAACGGATGCCCTTCTCCACCTTGCTCTTTGCATGCATGGCTCCAATATCCACTCGCGCCTCGCCATTGTCGATGATGACAGGCGACAAACTGTTCAGATCGATGGAGCCGGATCCAAACCCTTTATGCTTACTCTTGCTATTAATAATGTTCAACGCAATGGGTTTCTTCGCACCCTGCTTCTGATCTTCGTTCTCCACTGCTGCCGACCTCCTATATCAGAGCCGATTCTCACGTATCAGCCGCTAAATTGATAACCATGTCCCAATAATTTTATTTTAACTAATAATCCCCCAAAAGCAAACATATACATGCACTAGATGCTTGTCAACGGGAGGTTGTTCAATATGGTCCCACCACGTGCCAAAGTCTTTCTATCATCCCTGCTTGCCCTTGGTTTGCTTGCAGGATCGATGCCGATATTTCTGAATCCAGGGTCCTCAGCGTCTGTCCTTGCCCCAAATGCGGGCAAGCCCTCTGCCTCTGCCGTGGAGAAGGCCCCGCTCTCACCGCCTAAGGTGCAGCCTAATACTCCCGCTCCGGCCTTAAGCGATCGGCTGGTGGAATATCACATGGATGTTCGGTACGAGCCTGAGGAGAACAAGCTTAAGGGCAAGCAGACACTCACTTGGACTCATCCAGGCAAAAAAAGCGTAAATGAGCTGTACTTTCATCTGTACCCCAATGCCTTTGCTTCCGATGAAACGACCTTTATGAAGGAATCGGGCGGCAGGCTTCGTTCCGACCCCATGCCGGACGACGGGTACGGCTCCATGACCATTACCAATGTGAAAACGACGGAAGGACTGGCCCTGACCCATCGCCTTCAATTCGTCCAACCCGATGACGGGAACATCAAGGACCACAGCCTAGTCAAACTAAGATTGCCCAAGCCCATCAAGGGCGGGGAGAGCATCACCATTCACATGGAATTTGAAGTCGAGCTTCCCAAAATATTCGCGCGTATGGGCACCACCGATAATTTTATTATGGCTGGCCAATGGTTTCCTAAGGTATCGGTCTATGAACCGACCGGACTTCGCGGAAGAGCCGAGGAAGGATGGAATCTTCATCAATACCACGGCAACTCCGAGTTCTATTCCAACTTCGGCATTTACAGCGTTCGCATCCGGGTGCCCGAGAATTACATTGTCGCCGCGACAGGATTCCCGACTAAGCCTGCCCAAAAGTCGAACGGGGAAAAAATTTATCAATTCTATGCCGATGATGTGCATGATTTTGCCTGGTCGGCCTCGCCCAACTTTGTCACGGCCGAGGAGGCCTTTTCGGCACCGGGCGTGCCGGGCGTCCGCATCAAGCTGTATCTCGATCCGGCCCATAAAGACCTGAGGGACCGTTACTTTGATGCCGCCAAGTCGGCACTGGCTTCGTTTGGTAAATGGTACGGAACCTATCCTTATTCCACGTTGTCCATCGTCGTCCCGCCGGAGTCGGGCAACGGTGCAGGCGGCATGGAATATCCGACGCTGGTCACGGCCTTCGGTGCCAAGAACGATTCGCCGGGTTATGAGCTCGAACGGACCGTCATTCACGAGATCGCCCACCAATATTTTTACGGAATGATCGCAAGCAACGAATTTGAGGAAGCGTGGCTGGACGAGGCCTTTGCAACCTATGCAGAAGAAAGAGTGATGGAGAAGGAATACGGCATTACCTCCAACACCGCTGCTCAAGGAGCATCGATTACCTCCCCTGCCCCGCTGAAGATGGAGTCCTGGAAATACAGCTCACACGAGAACTACGCGCTGAATGTTTACACGAGAGGCAAGCTGGTGCTGCAAGGCATTGAACGGCAGGTCGGTCCGCAGATGATGGGGAAAATCATGCATACCTATGCCCAGAAATACCGGTTCAAGCACCCAACCACGTCTGATTTTCAGAAAGTCGTCGAGCAAGTAAGCAAAACCTCCTGGCAATCGTATTTTGACCAATATGTATATGGAAGCCAAATGGCCGACGTCGCCATCGATGTAATCAAAATCAAAAATAAAGGCACGTCAGACCATCCGCGGTATGAATCCACGGTCAAGATTACGAGCAAGGACGGAGATATAACCGATGTGCCTATCGTGTTCGCCTTTGAGGACGGCAAAACGGTGGAGCGAACCTGGAGCGGCAAGGACGGAAAAGTTACGTACACCTTGGAGTACAGCACCCCGCTCGCCTGGGCCATGGTTGATCCGAAATACTCCATCGTTTTGGAGAATAGACACATCAATAACTATATGAAGGCAGGAATGGATCCGAAGGTGGTCACACGCTGGAATCTCAGTATTACCAAGCTTGTGGAGACGTTGTTCGGCAGCCTGTCATGGTGAGGGGGGAGCACATGAAAAGTTATGCAGGCCAAGGGTGGATCAGTGTTAAAGACCAATTATACGTCTCCATTCTGCTGTTCTTGTACCGCATGCTGTGGGGATATTGCCTGTACCGGCTTGTAAAATCGGCAGTCGTCCCCCTGTTGATGCGGTATCCGGATTCTGCCCCTAACGAGCTTAGTCGCCTGTTATTCTTCTACGAGGGCGAGATGAGTCTATCGTTAAGCGGCACCGTCCATACCTATGGTTGGCTTCTGGCCGCTCTGCTCCTGATCCGGATGGTATGTACCCCGCTCATTCGGGCAGGCATCTTCTATAACCTCCACCAGGAGGCCAAGGGCGAGCGCGGATTATTCTTCTTCACCGGCATGCAGAAGCTGTGGAAGCCCGTTACGGTATTCTATCTGATCGAACTTGTTCTTACCTTTGTGCCCGGATACTGGATTCTGCCCAAAATCCTTCCGATCCTGCTGAACGGGATCCATGAGCCGGTTCTGCTGCTTCATGCGCTGCCTCATGCAGCCGGCTGGTTTCTGTACGCCTATCTGATTCGCCTGTTATTGCTCTATATGCAATTCGGCCGTACGGACAATTCCGGCATGATCAGCTCCGTTCTTGCGCTCTTCCGCCGACTGGGCACGGCCGTGCTGTTATCCCTTACCGTTGGCGGATCAGCCTGCGTCATTCTTTTGCTCCTGAGTTCGGCATCGCTCCTCTGGGCGGGATTGATCGGCTTGATTATTCAGCAAGCCTCTTATTTTCTAAATGGGCTTTTCCAAATTTGGGTAATTTCCGCCCAATACCATTTGTGGCGGGATTCTTCCTCGCAGCATGCCTAATCGTTACATTTCGTTACCATCCTATGATGAACAAGCTCGTAAATATGCTGTAATCGGAAGCGACACATTTCTCTCTCGGACTTGATTTTACAAAGAATAGAAACTCTTTTTTCCTCAATATTACATTTTCCGATGGCCAAATTACAAAAAAACCTGATCCCGCTTGACGGGGACAGGTTTTTTTGTATAAAAATGAGCTTTCCTCATTTGCCAAATTGTTAATACTCTGCTAAAATAACGAATATGTTAGTAACAACTTTGTCATCTTTACTGTAACTTTTTGCTGGAACTATGTAATTTCGTTAAGCATGTTGGAACGTCAGACATCAATGAATGGGTTCATCAACATTTTAAGGAGCCGAATTCCCATGATTGGGAAGCGGGGGATCCGTTTTGGGTGAATTGATCTCGCAAGAGAGGGATCATAGGGGACCTTCAACCGAACCCTTAAGCTAACCTCGCAGGCAATGGAAGGAGCTTTTTGTTTTGAAAAAGAAGTTAACGGCCGTTTCTCTAGGCCTGGCCCTCGCACTCACATTAGGGACCGGAAGCGCTTTCGCCGATTCCAAATTAAATACTGCAATCAAACCAGCCATTGGTGTCTCTTATAAAACAGGTGGAACCACAACGAATGGTTTTGACTGCTCCGGATTCACCAGCTATATCTACAAGAAACTTGGTCTAAGCCTGCCGCGCACGTCTGCAGCTCAATACAAAGTCGGTACGGCCGTAGCCAAGAGCAAGCTGAAAGCTGGCGATCTCGTGTTCTTCAACACATCCGGCAGAGGTGTATCTCATGTGGGTATTTATGTTGGGGGCGGCAAATTCGCTCATTCCTCATCCTCGCGCGGTGTCATTATCAGTCCGCTGAGCCAGAGCTATTACGCCAATCGATACGTAGGTGCTAAGCGAGTCATGAGTCAGTCTACGTACAACTCTGTAGCCGTGAACTACAATTAATTATTGGAACTTCATCGATTTATCCTTTACAAGAAGCCCTGGGCGTATGAGATTGTGCCGATCTCATCCAGCGGCTTTTTCTTTTGTCTGCTCTGTGTATACCTTTATAACGTTTGGGACAACGAAAAAGTTCCCACTTTTCGAGAAAAAAAGAAAATTATTATGCAAATTCACATCGCTTCCTCATGTCGTTGCATCTTCTACCCTTTATATACCCTCCTCTCCCTTCATTAAACACCATAATGGAAAAATATTGATTTTATTTTCAGCGTCGGCAGCCGATGCGATTAATTAAATAGCAAAACTCAACAGGAGTAATTCCCACCCTTGCTTGCTGTCTGATAGAATGGACGCAGTAACAAGTTTGTCATTAAATAAGTGGGGCGTGGTCATCCACCGCTTGCTGAGGACTACTACGAGCAGCGATACGTAGGTGCCGAGCGCATCATGAGCAATGTTCAGTATGAAAAGTCGACCGGAGAATCCTGCCCAAGCTTCGATGTCTTATCCTCCTCCTGCCCATACATATCCGTTTGCCTGTCAAAGGAAACCTACTTCTCTTGGACGGGCTTTTTGATGCGGCTAGAATGTTCGAGGAATGGGGTATAATTTAATTTGTAATTACTACGACAGGGGGACTTTGCCAATGGATGCAGCACCGATTTCATTTCACACGGTGGTCATGCGTGAAGAGCATGCGAAAGAAATATGCGCCTGGACCTATCCTCCTCCCTATAACATTTACGGTTTTCTTCCCTGGGAGCAGATGAAAGGGCTTGAGATCGAGTTTGGGGATCCGGTCATCCGCCGGGAACAGTACATTTCGATTTTGGATGAACGGAAGACGCTATGGGGATTTGCCCAGCTATTTCCGATGCATGAGGTTACGCGGATCGGGCTCGGCATGCGGCCTGATTGGTGCGGGCGGGGAATGGGTAAACGGTTTATGCAGACGATTGTCCGGGAAGCGAGGCAGAGGCGGCCTGCCGATGAGATCGACCTGGAGGTAATGACCTGGAATGAACGCGCGATCCGCGCGTACGAAAAGGCGGGCTTTCATATTACCGATACGTATGAGCGCCTTACACCGACGGGAAACGCCCTTTTCTACTGCATGGTGTATGAGCCTCCGACAAATGAGGAATAGTAATCTTTGTCTATATGAAAAGGCACAATTTTGTGTACTTTTTATGAAGGTGCGCGGTATAGTTGCTTTTTTTGTCACAACTGGCTATGCTGTCTATGGATGTTGGTTTATAATGGAGACAAGTGCAAAAGTGCAGTATACATAGAAGGGACGATATGACGATGCAAAAATGGATCATGAGCGGATTGTTCTTCGTCGCATGTGCGTTGGCTATTGCGCTGATGTTTACGCTCCCAGGCAAGGAACAGGTAGCTCAGGAAGAGAAGCCGACTATGCCGGAAGTGACTCTGGATGCTGCCGCAGCGGAAGCCACACTGAAAGCAAGCTGCATCAGCTGTCATGGTGACCAACTTCAAGGCGGCGCTGGACCGGCTTTGAATCAAGTAGGCGGACACATGGATGCGGACGCGATCTTCAACGTTGTAACCAAAGGCCGTAAGGGCATGCCTTCCTTTAAGGATCAACTTAAGCCTGAAGAAATCGCAAACATCGCGCTGTACCTTGCTGAGAAAAAATAAATCAGCTTATACGCAAAACACGCTTGAACCTGGAGAACCTCCCGGCGCAAGCGTGTTTTTACATATTGGGGAGCTATGACCGGATGGACCCGTCTCCCGTCTATTGTCCCGACTTGCCGTCCTTGGAACGGCTTTTCTCATAGGTCTCGTTAAACTGCTGCGCTTCCTTAATATCCACAGCCGTAATGCCGCCGTCGTCCCAGGAAGTGAGACGCAGCGTAACGACTTTATAATCTATGGTGATGTAGGGGTGATGTCCGAAAGCTTCCGAAATAGCTGCCACTTCATCAACAAAAGCGATTCCCTTCATGAAGGAGGAGAAGGTATACTTTCTGACGATCCATCTCCCTTGTTCAAATTCCCAACCCTCAAGCTTTTCCAGATGAGCCTCTACTTCTTGCTGCGTATAAAGCATCTTTTATCTTCCTCCCCGAAAAAAAACCTATCGTAAAGCCGACTGACACGTGTATGGGCTTCTGTCATCTATTCTATTCTGCCCTGTATCCGTTGATAACTGGAGTGATTACACAAGAGCCACAAAGGCCAACTCTTCTTCACCGATCAAAATATGTATTCGATGGTTATTCTGGTCATGCATGACCACACCGCTGCCGACGCTAATCACCGGCTCCGTGCCCAGCGCATAGAACAAATCCTCTGCCAACGCCTCATGAACCTCATTCCGCTCGGCATCGGCCAGATTGCCCCAATCCTCCGCTTCCATTTCAAAGAAAACGTAGCTGTCGGAAATTCGCCCGACGGCTTCGGTCAATTCCGCGAGGATTTCGCCGTAATCCCTTCCGTGCTTCACACCCATCTCAATCACTCCTTTCCTTACCGTACTAAGCTTCGTTTCCCTTCCTTCCATTATACCGGAAATTACAACTAAAAAAAAAAGCCCGACCTGACGATAAATAGGATAACGCCCCACAAAAGGGGCCCGGTTCTCCATGAGAGCCGTTCTGACGAATGGATTCGTTATTTTATTTCTCACGGATGAGGTGTGGTATGGAAATTTCAACAATTATAGGCTTAATCATCGGTATCGTCGCGGTACTGGTGGGCATGATTCTTAAAGGTGCCTCCCTTCTCGCTTTGTATAACCCGGCAGCCTATCTAATCATTCTTGGCGGTACGGCAGCAACTTTATTCATCGGATTTCCGTTATCCGAGCTGAAAAAGATTCCGAAGCTGGTCAAAATGACCTTCGTGAAACAGAATCTGATGGACAAGACGGACATGATCAAGCTGTTCATGGAATGGGCTTCGATTACGCGCCGTGAAGGTCTGCTGGCTCTGGAAACCAAAGTCGATGAGATCGATGACAGCTTCCTGCGTAACGGAATGCGCATGATTATCGACGGCAACGATCAGGAATTCGTACGCGATGTATTGATGGAAGATATCAACGCCACGGAAGAACGCCATCGTTCCGGCTCGCTGATCTTCTCCCAGGCCGGCATGTATGCACCTTCCCTCGGGGTACTCGGAGCCGTTATCGGTTTGATCGCTGCACTATCCCATATGGAAGACATGGGCGAGCTTGCCCATGCCATCGGGGCTGCGTTTATCGCTACCCTGCTCGGTATCTTCACCGGTTATGTTATCTGTCACCCGATAGCGAACAAACTCAAGCGCTTATCCAAGCGCGAGGTTGAAATCCGCCTGATGATGGTAGAAGGCCTGCTCTCCATTCAATCCGGTGTATCCACCATTGCAATCAATCAGAAGCTCTCCGTGTTCCTGACCCCATCCGAACGCGCTGAGCTCAGCGAGAGGGAGGCTGGTGCTAGTGAGCAAAAAGACTAGACACGAGCCGCACGAGGAGCATGCCGACGAATCCTGGCTTCTTCCGTACGCAGACCTGCTGACATTGCTTCTGGCCCTGTTCCTGGTCTTGTATGCCATGAGCGCGACGGATGCACGCAAATTTCAAGAAATGAGCGAAGCCTTCAGCGTCGCTCTCACCGGCGGAACCGGCGTGCTGGATTACAGCAAGACCGAGCCCAGCGATACCCCGCCGAATATTAACGATCATAAAGCGACAACCCCTTCCGTTCCAGCAACAACGCCAGACCAACGTCGTGCCGAGTTAATGCGTCAGGAGCAAGAGGACCTGGAGAAGCTGAAGAAACAGCTCGATAATTATATTAAAAATAACGGTTTAACCTCAGAGCTCAGCACCAAGTTAAACCACTCCCAGCTTGTCATTACGATCCGGGATAATGCCCTGTTCCCGTCCGGCGAAGCCGTGGTGAAGCCGGAGGCCCGTAAACTGGCCAAGGCCATATCGCAAATGCTTCACAAATTCCCGGATTATGAGATCATTGTTTCCGGTCATACGGATAATGTGCCGATTTCCAACAGCAAATATCCGTCCAACTGGGATTTAAGCTCGGATCGGGCATTGCAGTTCATGAAAATTCTGCTCACCAACTCGGAACTGGATCCTAAACGGTTCATGCCGATCGGTTATGGGGAATACCATCCGATCGCCGATAACAACACCGCTGTTGGACGAGCGAAGAACCGTAGGGTTGAGGTATCCATTATACGTAAATACCAGGATAGCGCAACGTTTACCAGCGTTAATGAATAGCCGGTAAAGGAACGGTCTAACCGACTATAACACACCCTGAACAACCGATGCATCTGGCCTCCAGATCCCATCGGTTGTTTTATTTTTACACAAGGGATTCACAAACCCGGTACACTATAATTGCTACTCAAGCTTATAGTTCAGCAGCCGGCCAAGCTCTTCCTTCTCTTTGTCATTGAGATCGCGCCATGAGCCGATACGTTGGCTGCCAAGTCGGATATTCATAATCCGGATTCGCTGCAGCTTTCGAACCTCATAACCAAAAGCGCTGCACATTCTGCGAATTTGCCGATTTTTCCCCTCCATCAGAATGATTCGAAATACGCGTTCGGACATTCGCGTGACCTCACAGGGAAGCGTCATCTCCCCCAAAATTTTGACGCCGCCGGCCATTCCGCGAAGGAAGGATTCCGTTACCGGACGGTCCACCGTCACAATATATTCTTTCTCATGTTTTCCTTCGGAGCGAAGGATCTTATTGACGATATCTCCGTCATTCGTTAACAAGATCAGTCCTTCGGAGTCCTTATCCAATCGTCCAATGGGAAAAATCCGTTCGTTATGGCCTACGAAGTCTACAATATTGCCCTTAATATGCAACTCGGTGGTGCTCGTAATCCCGACCGGCTTATTAAGAGCAATATATACATGCTTCTTCTTGTCCTGAAGCGGCTTTCCCTGGATCCGCACATCGTCGCCTTCCTCGGCCTGGCTGCCCAAGACCGCAACCACCCCGTTAATGGTGACCTTCCCGCTCTCCACCAGCTTGTCCGCTTCACGACGCGAGCAATATCCCGTTTCGCTGATAAATTTATTGATTCTCAAAGATGCCATCCCCTTATCTGTAACTACTTCATGTTTAGCCTTCGATTGTTTTCTGCGGTACCGCAGGCAGGACAATACTTACTCTCGTGCCTACGCCAACTTCACTCTCGATTTCCATCGTCCCCCGGTGGCCCTGGATAATGCGCTGGCTTACCATCAACCCGAGGCCTGTGCCCGTTTCCTTATTCGTAATAAACGGTTCGCCAAGATGCGGCATCATGTCTTCCGGAATGCCTTGACCTTCATCCCGAATATCGATCTGTATCTGTTCGACCTGCGGGCGTGTAAGCCTGATCCATATATTCCCGCCTTCCGGCATGGCTTCAATGGCATTCTTGAGCAGATTTATGAACACCTGCTTGAGCTGGTTCTCTTCGCAATGCACAAAGGTCGGTTCTTCAATAAAATCCAATTTGAACTCGATGCCGTACAGATGCGCCTGGCTGTCGAGGAAAGAGATGACATCCCCCATAATGATGCCCACGTCCCTCTCCTGGAAATTAATCGCCTGAGGCTTGGCTAATATCAGAAATTCACTGACGATCAGATTGATTCGATCCAGCTCTGACAGCATCAGGTCGATATGATCGGGATTCGCTTGGTGAGTCTGCTGTTGAAGCTGCAAAAATCCTCGGAGGGTCGTAAGCGGATTCCGGATTTCATGCGCAACCCCGGCAGCCAGCTGCCCCACGGTATTGAGCTTCTCCGAACGCCGCAGCAACTCCTCGATCCGATTGCGTTCCGTCACATCGCGGGATACGCTAATCATGGAGGTAACCTCGCCGTTCTCGTCCCGCACAAGCGAGGTGCTGATGCTCACTTCAATCGTGCTTCCATCCTTGCGCAGACGGACCGTCTCCACCGGCGGAAGCCGCTCACCAGCCCGCAAACGACGGATGCGTTTCTTCTCCTCTTCCTCTTTGGCCGGAGGCACAAGCGCAAGCTTCCGCCCGACCACTTCGTGCGCTTTCCAGCCATATAATTGCTCAAACGCTTTATTCACGCTGATCACGCGTTCATAGGTGTCGGTTGTATGAATGGCATCGGCCGTCTGATTGATAACGGATTCTAAATACTCTTTAACGGACTGGTTCTCATCGACCATCTGCTTCAATTGGCTCGTGTAGGTACCTAGATTACGTGTCATGGCATTGATGCGGCCTGCAAGCTGCCCCAGCTCGTCCCGGCTGCTAACCTCGAGTCTACGATCGAAGTGTCCATCCGATACATCGTTTACGGTGCCCAGGATGGCCTGAATCGGCTTCGTAAAATAACCCGCTACAATGTAACTGCCAAAAATCACGATTTCGAGCAAAACCAGTGAAATAGCCACCAGACTGATCATCTGCTCCCTCATCACGGAAGAGATGGCTTCATAATCCATGACGACACTGATCACGCTGGTCGGTTTATTTTCGGACAGGATGGGAATGAAGCTTTTTAACACCTTCTTATTATTGATGGTGCTGACAAACACCACATTGTCGCTGGTAGAAACGGCCCTCTGCACAGCTTCCGTATCTTGATCCAGGCTCCCATACCTGTAGGTGCCGAACGTGATCGGTCGATTGCGGAGCTTGTGGTGAACATCGTCCGTTCCATCCTCTCTCATATATTCATTGCCAAACGTTTCGGGGTTGATGCCCGTCACTTCCAATATCCGCGGATTCGATTTCAATGTCTCTTCCACCACGGTGTTCGGACTTGTGATCTTCACAAAATCCTTGATATTCGAATTCCGGATGTAGGGATCGATAATATAATTCCGCTTGCCATCATAATAGTATCCCCATTTATCAATGAACTCCGGATTGGATGTGGAGAACTCGAACGGTCCGGACCAGAAATGCTCGGCACGCTGCCCCTCCGTAACGGACACGACTTTGCCATGCTGGAACAATTCCAGAAATGCGGTATGCCAATACCCCCAGTTTTTTGTGGAAAGGCCGATTTCGTCTTGGGAGGAGGAACGGGCAACAACGATATCATCGTTGGTTCGGACCAGCAGCGAAATGTGGGTCACACCGATCTCTTTACTTAATTCGGCCAATTGCTGATTGGTTATATTGTTAATATCGGGATCTAAGGCCTTTGCCGCATTAACCGCGGCGACCTTCAGCATATCCCCGAAAATGTTATCCACATACGCAGAGCTAAAGCCGGTTTGCTGAACCGTAATGGCGATCTGCGTGGCGGCCATTACCATTTTGGTTTCACTATCCTGCTGCAGGTTTTCCTGGGTCGTGTAATAATTCAGCGTAATGTTAAGCAGAAGGATAAATAATACCGATATGGACATGATCATCGATAATTTCGTCTTAATCGACAAGTGGCATCTTCACCTTTCTGCTGTCACATCGACGACTTGTGAATATATACCCTCATGATACCTTGATCACGATCGTTTGAAAAGACAAGCTGTACTGCGGCTGCCGGGTTTTTTCCGCAATCGCATTGCTATTGAAATAGGGAATCCTTACAATATAAGAGGCTAATCCCGATAATAAAACGAGTATCCACAGATTGCGCACAAATACACAACTTATCTGGGGATAATGTGCATAACTTTGTGAATAAAATTTTACTTATCCACAATTCTGTCCACATCATGTTAACAAACGAATAAATGTTCGTTGAACATTGGGTATAAATACAGGGTTTTGGCAAGCAGCGAAAGGAGACTTTAGATTGATATCAAATTCAATAGACCCACTGGCTGTGGATAACGACAATCATGAACGCTGGATGCGAGAAGCCATCGCGGAAGCTCGGAAGGCCGAAGAGCTCGGTGAAGTTCCTATTGGCGCTGTCATCGTACGGGGCGATGAAATTATTGGCCGTGGATATAATCTGCGTGAAACGACTTACGATGGGACGGCTCATGCCGAGATGGTAGCGATCCGGGAGGCCAGTCGGCATCTTGGTGCCTGGCGGCTGCTTGACTGTCGATTATACGTAACGCTGGAGCCTTGTCCCATGTGTGCAGGCGCGATCGTCCAATCCCGGGTTCCGCAGCTCATCTACGGCACGGGCGATCCTAAGGCAGGCTGTGCGGGCACACTGATGAATCTGCTTCAAGAGCCGCGCTTTAATCACCGGACGCACGTGGTGGATGGCGTGCTGCAGGAAGAATGCGCATCGTTGCTGACTCAGTTCTTTCGGCGTTTGCGCGGGAAAATATGATTCTTATGTACCGAAATCGGAATGAACACAGAAAACCCGGCCGTCATGGCCGGGTTTTCTTGTCTACGATGAATAAAATTAGTAAGTGCTCATTTGGCTCATGGATTCCTCAAATTGCTCCATCGTGATGACATCAGCGTCTTTTGGAATACCGATTTTGAACTCTTGTTTCGCGTTGATGTTGTTGTATTGGGTGCTACCCTTCACAGCCAACTTCACGTTCTCATTCGTTTCTGGATCATTGAAGTCAACGTTCAGCACAACATCTTGGTACGCAGGGAAATCTTTTTTATCGATAGCTGTGTTGATATTGAATGTGTTGATCTTCAGGTATTTCTGCATTTCTTCCAAGCCCGCTTTGAATTCGTCTTGGTTGACGTTGGATACTTCAGCTTTGGCAGCATCGATGTCTTCTTGGGTCAGACCCAGCAGTTCGCGGTACTCGTCTTTAGCTGCAATATCAACAACCTTAGGTGCAACCTTGTTTACCATAATATCCAATGCTTCATTCAGGTTATCATTGGTTACAAAGAATTGTACCACTTGTTTAGCGTCAACACCTTCTGGAAGGCCGGCATCTTTAACATTGATCTCTTTGAAGTATTTCGCTTGGTCATATTCGCTCAGCAAAGCTTCAAGGATTTCGTTAACGAATTTTTGGGACTTCTCGGTATCCAGAGTTTCTGGGTTAAATGTTTCGCCGGATTGCTCAGCAAGCTCTTTCATGTCCATAACGAGGAACTTGCCAACAACGTCTTCCGGGAACGGCAGCATAGGAATGCTTGGCACTTTAACGTAGATTTTCTCTTTCGTCATCACCATATCAATGTTGAAGGACATCGCCATGTCACCCTTCAAATTGATGCCCATGTTCATCTCGGTTTGCATTGGCTCAGCCTGGTAGATTCCGTCCAGTGTAACCTCCGCATTCTTCAGCATCGTCATCGCCTGTGTTACGCTTGGATCGCCTTCAACTGCAGGTATGTTAACTTGAAGGTCTTCAATGACAAATTTACTCTTCATTTCGTAGGATGTCATCTTCATCGCGTTCGTAGCAGCATTGGTCATTGCCGCCTTAGGCTCTTCTTTTTTCGCGCAGCCGGAAAGCACAACTGTCACCGTAAGCAACAGTGTCAGCATGATAGCTGCAAACTTCTTGTTCATTAAAATTTCTCTCCCCTCTAACAGTCAAAAAAATAACAGACCTTCTAATCATAAACCATTTAGCCAAAATGAGAAACACTTTCTGGAATATTTACTGAAATTTTATTCCCTTTCTTTTTCCATCCATCTTAATTTCAAACTTCTTAACATGCGAATAAGGTGGGGCCCCAAAATATTACACTTGAACACTAATACGGAAGTTGGATGCAAAAGGTTTCAAATCGAAAAAAAGAACCTCCTGTCGAATGACAGAAGGTTCTCTCGATTCTTGCTTTTTGGCGCCTCGTATTTTGCTCCTAAAGGCTGTTAGCCCTCCGGATTAAAATGGCCATCCTGCTTGCGGATCTTCGCTCTGTGCGAACCTGACAGCGGCTCCTGGCCGCCTCGGTCATGGTCCTTTCGCTGCCTCGGTTGTTCCTGTGCTTCAGGCACCGGGATCGACTTTGGTTTACTCATCTGATAGCCCTCCATTTCATGGATCACAGCGATTGTTCTACGCAATCGGCCTTGATGCTCCGGCCTAAAAGGAGCATCACAGCTCTCATATTCATTCATGGAACTTAGTGATGCGTGATTTGCTGCAGCGTTTGAGCGCACTCATGAATATGACGCGTATAATCGCCCACCATGCCCTGTATGTTCTCATTGCGCTCATCCGTCGTCGCGCCATCACGCTCTACATCGATCAGAGCGACCTTCACTTCCCGGGAATCCACATAGGTGCATTGAAAATCAAACGAATACTCCTGACGACCTGCTGCGCCAATGTGAATGCGGATGGCGTTCGGATCTCCTTCGTCTGCTGCCACTTCTGCACGATCCCCCGGTTTGAGTATGGTCGGCAGCCTTTCCTGCCAAGCATTGACCAGCGTCGACTGATCGACATTCAGTTCTGAGTTCATGTTCACACCTCCCCTTCTCTATAAATTGCGATAACAGGCGCTGTTTTATACAGCAGTTCCCCCAAGTATAAAGTGCTATAGATCCGAAGCTTCCATGCATTTGTCTGGCAAACAAAGCATAAAGACAAGACCACAAAAAAACCGTTCCCCTAAGGAAACGGCTTGCGTTTGTATATGTATGGCGGAGAGGATGGGATTCGAACCCATGTGGAGTTGCCCCCTAACGGTTTTCAAGACCGCCCCGTTATGACCGCTTCGGTACCTCTCCATGTGGAAATGATCACTGCAAATGAATCACGTGCAAAAATCATTATACCACAAGTCAACCAATGTTATCAACCTATTTCTTAGGTTCGATGATGCTAACATTCCCCATGTAAGGGCGAAGCACTTCCGGAATGACAACGGAGCCGTCGGCCTGTTGATAATTCTCCAGAATGGCCGCAACCGTACGTCCTACCGCGAGCCCGGAACCATTCAAGGTGTGAACAAACTCCGGCTTGCTCTTCGGCTCCGGACGGAAGCGAATATTGGCACGGCGTGCCTGGAAATCTCCAATATTCGAGCAGGAAGAGATTTCACGGTATACGCCGCTCTCCGGAAGCCATACTTCCAGATCATAGGTCTTCATGGAGCCGAAGCCCATATCCCCGGTACATAGCGTCATGACGCGATAAGGGAGATTCAGCAGCTGCAGCACACGCTCCGCATCCGCCGTCATTTTCTCGAGCTCATCAAACGATGTTTCCGGATGTACAATCTTCACCATCTCGACCTTATTGAACTGATGCTGACGAATAAGTCCCCGGGTGTCGCGTCCTGCCGCACCGGCTTCCGAACGGAAACAGGAGCTGTATGCGACGTAATATTTAGGCAGATCCTCGCTATTTAGGATTTCTTCACGATGGTAGTTCGTTACAGGAACCTCAGCCGTTGGGATCAGGTAATAGTCGGTATCGCTGATTTTGAATAAATCCTCTTCGAATTTAGGCAGTTGACCCGTTCCGTACAAGCTGTCCCGGTTGACAATATATGGAGGCAGCATTTCCTCATAGCCGTGTTTGTCGCTGTGCAGATCCATCATAAAACTGATTAAGGCACGCTCAAGCCGCGCACCCAGACCTTTGTAGAACGTAAACCGGGAACCCGTAACTTTCGCGCCTGCTTCAAAGTCCAAAATACCCAGGTTCTGGGCAATCTCCCAGTGAGCCTTAGGTTCGAAATCGAAAGCTTTTGGCTCCGCCCAGCGGCGAATTTCCACGTTCTCCTCCTCCGAGGCGCCGACAGGCACACTTTCGTGGGGAATATTCGGAATCGCCAAAGTAAGCTCGGATATACTGGCTTCCAGCTCACGAACTTCCTCATCCATTGCTTTAATCTGGTCTGACACTTGGCGCATCTCCAGAATCAGTTCATCTGCATTTTCGCGATTTTTCTTCAGCTTGGCTACTTCAGCCGACACGGTGTTGCGGCGATTCTTCAAACTTTCGCTTTCCTGCAGCAATTCCCGGCGCCGGGCGTCAAGCTTAGGAAAATCCGCAATCAAATCGAGCGATTTGCCTCGATTCTTCAGCGCTTCTTCAACACGACTGTACTCGCTGCGCAATATTTTTACGTCTAACACGGGAAACCCTCCTAAAGTAAAACATCCATCAAGTATATCGAAGCAGCTGCCCTACCTGTTGATAAAAAGCCTTGGGACAAGGCTGCATTATACGTTATTACATACGATACATCTTATTGCATTTCAGCGAATAAGACAACTTGACTCTCACATACTGCCAAAGAGTCAAGATGTCTTCTACTGAAACTATTACGTTACGCCTGTGGCGTCGTCGCCCTGGAGCGAACCATCTCCACAAAATATTGATGGAGCCGGTAATCGTCTGTCAGCTCCGGATGATAGGAAGCTGCAAGCAGATGCTCTTGTCTGGCTGTGACGATCTCATCCTTATACGTGGACAGAACCTCAACGCCCGGTCCCACTTCCAGAATAAGCGGAGCGCGGATGAAGACGGCTCGCACCGTTTCATCGATGCCCTTCACCGGCAAATCGGTCTCGAAACTTTCACGCTGACGTCCGAATGCGTTCCGCGCCACCGTGATGTCCATCAGCTTCAAATGCGCTTCCTCGTCGCCTTGAATTCGCTCGGCCAGCACGATCAGTCCGGCGCAGGTTCCGAATATCGGTTTGCCTTGGGCTGAAAACTGACGAATCGCATCCATAAAATCATACTTGCGCATCAGCTTGCCAATCGTCGTGCTCTCACCGCCAGGGATAATCAAGCCGTCAATGCCGTCCAGCTGCTCGACCTTCTTGATCGGCACCCCTTCAGCGCCAGCAAGCGTAATGCTTCGAATATGCTCTGCAACGGCACCCTGAAGTGCCAGTACGCCGACCTTCATGTTACCCCTTCTCTCTTACCAGCCGCGATCCTGCATGCGCTCAGCCGGACTAAGCTTGGATATCTCGATGCCTTTCATTGGAGCACCCAGGTTCTTGGATACTTCAGCAATCAATTTATAATCATCATAATGCGTTGTCGCTTCAACGATCGCACGAGCAAATTTCTCAGGGTTATCGGATTTGAAAATACCGGATCCTACAAAAACGCCGTCAGCGCCCAGATGCATCATCAATGCGGCATCCGCAGGGGTTGCCACGCCACCGGCGGCAAAGTTAACGACAGGCAGCTTGCCGGTCTCATGAACGCCTTTCAGGAGGTCATAGGAAACACCGAGGTTTTTGGCTTCGGCATACAGTTCGTCCTTCGACATGTTGCGAACCTTGCGAATTTGGCTGTTGATCAAACGCATATGGCGAACAGCTTCCACGATATTGCCCGTTCCCGGCTCGCCCTTCGTACGGATCATGGATGCGCCCTCGCCGATGCGACGCAGCGCCTCGCCGATATCTTTCGCGCCGCATACGAACGGTACGGTGAAATCCCATTTGTCGATGTGGAACACTTCATCCGCAGGCGTCAGCACTTCACTCTCATCGAGGTAATCCACGCCGAGAGATTCAAGCACTTTCGCTTCAACGTAATGACCGATACGAGCTTTGGCCATAACTGGAATGGATACCACCTTCATGACTTCCTCAACGATGGTTGGGTCAGCCATACGTGCTACTCCCCCAGCAGCGCGAATATCGGAAGGAACGCGCTCCAGCGCCATAACTGCCGTAGCACCGGCAGCTTCAGCGATTTTCGCTTGTTCCGCATTCATGACGTCCATAATGACGCCGCCTTTTTGCATTTCCGCCATACCTCTTTTTACAGTAGATGTTCCTGTTTCCATGTCCCCTAGCCTCCCGATTATATGTTGTATCTCATCGCCATTTAGAGCATTCACTGGCGATATGGTCTGTACCCGTATGGTGCATACCTGCAATGAATCTAACTTGATATTTTACCGCATCAAAATCAAATATACAACCCATTTACTCGGAATTTATCGGCTGCTTAGAAAAGATTTTTGATGGAATCAAACAAATCCGCGAAAAAGTCACCGATCGCGCGGAGGAACAGCTTGAACCAGCCAGCTTTCTCTACCTCGTCTGCCGTGATGAGATTCACCGTTTCGGTCTGGGTTTCCTTCATGCCTTCGATTTTGTATGAGTAGGTTGCCGTGCCCACCTTTGTATCCTTAGCGACAGGCGCTGTCACGCTGGAAGAATCCAGTTTGGCTTCGAAGGTAATGTTCTTTCCGCTAGAACCTTTAGGCACAACAAATGTGAGGGCTTTATCGGTCACCAGCCCAGCTTCCTTACCTTTGCCCTTCTTCACTTCGACGGTTTCAAATCCTTGCACGGTTGCTCCGGCTGCTTGGACTTCCTTCACTTCGAAGTTGTCAAAGCCGTAATCCAGGACTTTTTTGGTTTCCTTAAAGCGAGCCCCTTCGGATTTCGTTCCCATAACCACGCTGATTAAACGCATGCCGTCACGCTCAGCGGTACCGGCAAAGCAATAACCCGCCGCTTTGGTATGACCGGTTTTCAAACCGTCCAAACCTTCGTAAGCATAGGCCTTGAAGTTCGTAATGCTTTTGTTGGCCTCCAGCATCCAGTTGTAGTTGATGATCGGACTCGTATCGCGCGGCCGGAATTTATGCGATTGAATGGCCGTAAACCTCGCAAAGTCAGGATGATCCTCAACGATATACTTGGCAAGTAATGCAGTATCCATTGCCGACATTACAGTTTCTTTATCTTCTGCAGGACGGTATTTCTCAGGCATATCTGCACGGCTAAGGCCTGTGGAATTAATGAAGAAAGCGGTCTTCAATCCCATCTTTTTCGCCGTATCGTTCATCATGGTAACAAACTCTGCTTCGGAACCAGCGACATGTTCAGCCAATGCTACCGTTGCATCATTCGCCGAGCCGACAGCCATGGCTATGTAGAGCTCTTCCACTGTATGTTGGTCGCCTTCAGCTAAAAATATCCGTGAGCCCACGGTTTTTTCAGCATTTTCCCCTACCGTGACTACGTCATCCCATGCTAACTCGCCTTGTTTTACCTTCTCTGCCACGATGTATTCCGTCATCATCTTCGTCATGCTCGCAGGCGGCAATGCTTCATCCGCATTTATGGATAACAGCACCTGGCCCGTAGATGGCTCGATCATGACGGCAGAGCTCACTTCCAAGCCCAACTGATCGACCGATGGCACTTTGTCCGGCTTCGCATTATTCGTCGCAGCCTTGTCCGTTGCCGCTTTGTCTTCCGTAGCTTTGGTTGTATCCGCTGTAGCGAGCATATTAGGTGCAGCGAACGAAACCGCAGGCGCAGCAGAGAAACATAGTATATTAAACAGCATCAAGGATGCCAGCGTTCTTTGAATTCGTTGTCGCTTATTCTTCTTTATAGACTTGTCTATCAATGGAATTACTCCCCTCTAATTCTCAATAAGTCATTAACTTGTTCTATTCTATCATAGGGGGGGTATCAAAAAAAGACAAGCTAGATGAAATTCATCCAGCTTGTCCAGGAAATAAATGACATATACTGTATATCCTTATTCTTTTTCGTGAATTACAAGGAATAGTTAGGCGCTTCTTTGGTGATTTGAATATCATGCGGATGGCTCTCGCGGAGACCAGCCCCGGAAATGCGGATAAATTGGGTATCATTCCGCAGCTCCTCCAGGTTTTGCGTTCCGCAATACCCCATGCCGGAACGCAATCCACCGATCAGCTGATGGATGGTATCTGCCAATGGCCCTTTATAAGCTACACGGCCCTCGATACCTTCCGGTACCAATTTCTTGTCGTCATCTTGGAAATAACGGTCTTTACTGCCTTGTTTCATGGCAGCAAGGGAACCCATGCCCCGATAAGCCTTAAAACGGCGTCCTTGGTAGATCTCGGCTTCGCCCGGGCTTTCTTCCGTCCCTGCGAACATGCTCCCCAGCATAACGGCACTGGCGCCGGCTGCGATGGCTTTTGTAATTTCCCCGGAGTATTTGATACCGCCATCTGCGATAATCGGCACGCCGTACTCTTTAGCAACCGTTGCGCAGTCATAAATAGCTGTGATTTGCGGTACGCCAATCCCGGCAATCACGCGGGTCGTACAGATGGATCCAGGACCGATTCCCACTTTAACGACGGATGCACCGGCTTCGATAAGCTCTCGCGTACCTTCGCCTGTAGCTACATTGCCCGCGATAATGGTCAGATCCGGATACAATTCGCGCAGTTTGCGTACGGAATCAATAATATTGATGTGATGCCCGTGAGCGGAGTCAACGGTTATGACGTCTACACCGGCTTTCACAAGCGCTTCTGCTCTTTCGAAGGTATCTTTGGAGATTCCGATCGCTGCACCTACAAGCAGGCGGCCCTGAGCGTCCTTCGCTGCTCTAGGGAACTGAATCGCTTTCTCAATGTCTTTAATCGTGATAAGTCCTTTAAGAACATTATCCTCGTCCACCAAAGGCAGCTTCTCGATTTTATGCTTCTGCAGAATCATTTCAGCATCCTGAAGGGTCGTTCCAACCGGAGCGGTAACCAGGTTCTCACTGGTCATTACTTCGCTGATAACCGTATTGTAATCATGAACAAAACGAAGATCACGATTCGTCAAAATCCCGATCAGCTTATTGTTCTCATCCACGATCGGAACCCCGGAAATCCGGAATTTGCCCATGAGTTTCTCAGCGTCGGATACAAGATGATCGGCATGAAGTGAGAATGGATTGGTGATGACTCCGCTTTCCGAGCGCTTCACCCGATCTACTTCTTCCGCCTGTTGTTCAACCGTCATATTTTTATGAATAATGCCGATTCCGCCTTCTCTAGCAATGGCAATTGCCAAAGGAGCTTCCGTAACGGTGTCCATACCTGCACTGATGAGCGGGATGTTCAATTTCACGTGCTCGCTCAATTTGGTGCTAACATCCACTTCTTTTGGAAGTACCTCGGATTTTCTAGGAACCAACAATACATCGTCAAAAGTGAAGCCTTCCTTGCTAAACTTATCTTCCCACACCTGGGTTATTCCTCCTTTTTGTCGTCTTCCTGCGGACTACAACTACTGTCAGAGCTGGACCGGACGGCATTTTCAAGTATTTTCAGAAATATATTATTGCCATCTTAGCAAAGGGCCCATAGGCTGTCAAGGATTGAATTGGCCCTTTCCCTGAAGTTCGCAAGTATCCATCCAGCGCGTTGTCCTGTCTCTTTGGAGTGGACAAATGGATGAATTTCTACTATTAAATGGAGACTTATCCACGTATACGATTGACCTGCCATATTGCATCCTTTTAGGCATTATCTCGCATGACTGTCGTTTAGTATCACCCAAGCCGGCCCGGGATAGTCCAGAAATCAGAAATCCACGTCACGGCATATAGGAAAAGACCGCTATCGATTACTCGATAACGGTCTTTATGGTTGTTCGCTTGGCGACGTCCTACTCTCCCGGGACCCTTCGGTCCAAGTACCATCGGCGCTGGAAGGCTTAACGGTCGTGTTCGGTATGGGAACGCGTGGAACCCTTCCGCCATCGCCACCAAACGGTTCA
>Ga0209784_100170_pt1 | contig 56118 bp, 53 predicted proteins | sample AraplaCvi_mLB_r2_2_FD_184284 | JGI IMG/M metagenome (GOLD analysis project Ga0209784, IMG submission 184284) | Arabidopsis root microbial communities from North Carolina, USA - plate scrape CL_Cvi_mLB_r2 (SPAdes) (version 2) | ecosystem: Host-associated > Plants > Roots > Endosphere | place: USA...
ATGGCTCATTACTTAAAGGTGAAACGGATAACGCAAACCTTAATGCTGCCGATGAATTCCTTCTGAACTCTGCATACCAGAATAAAATTCAGATTGTAATGTCTAACACAGACAGCGGATGGGGACACAACTATTCACCGACAGCCGACGAGATTAAGGCATATTTTATGGGATGGAAGATGTTTGAAGCAGGAGTAGGAACGCCATACAATGGGACAGGCACGAAATATTGGGGCAAAATTTATTGTGGAGTAGGTTCCAACGACGGAAATGGAATGATTGCAGGAAGTGGCATTCCAACTTTACCTACGACAATGAATGATATGGGATATACACCCTACCAACTCGTATACCAACTCGTAACGCCAACGGTCGAGCCGATCGTTTCCGAAGGCATGCTGACGTTTAATGAAGGCGATAACCAGATCGAGGTTGGGACGGGGATTGTGTTAAGGGAGAACGCCAAGCCATCCAAAGACAACAACAATGTATGGAACATCGGCAACCCTGTAGCCAATTCAACATCACAAGGATTTAAGTACAAAGCTAAAGGCATTATGGGCATCTACAAAAACTCATTTCCTGATGTTAGATGGACTATAGCCGTGACGCCCCAGTACGGCGCACTGGCCCAAATACAGAATTCGCTGTTTGACCCATCAGCAGCCTATTCCACAACATATCTGATGCTAGATAAATCACCAATCGTTCCATTTATCGGATCATATGCAGCCAACGAAAAGGCCATGCTCCAAGAGTTGACCGACGCCGTGCAGCAGAATGCGACTGCTGTTTCCGTGCTGATGGATAAGAAGGCGGATAAGGACCAACCTGGATGGATTACGCCGACGTTATTGAACGGGTTTATAAATGGGGTTAGTTCTGTGGCCTATCGAGCGAAAGATGGTTACTTGGAATTTAAAGGTGGCGCGTTAATAAGTGGGGTTACATCGATTAGCGCGAACACTATTATTTTCAAACTACCAAAAGACATGTGGCCCAAAGAAGCTAAACGCTTAATTTGTGTATCTTGGAATGATACGACAGACAAAGGGGAGACATACATCGAGATATCCCCAACCTCAGGGGAGGTGCGGGTAGGATTGATTTCCAAAAGTATCATATCCTTGGATGGTCTTCAGTTTCCCTTGAACTAATAAAGGAGGTATCACATGAAAGCCGTACCTAAAGTAAATACAACTGGCCTCTACGTAGAGGATACGCTTGTGGACGATGCCTTTTCTGGTGTCGTCCCTTTTTATGCGGAACCGCAGGGACCAACCGATCCGGATGAAGCCGAACAGGAGCTAGCTTCAGAAGATGAGCGGCCGGAGGAAACGCCAGAACCGGAAATAGCGGGGTACATCGTCGGCGTGCCGGTTACTCCTGGCTTATATCGTCCGCGCTTCGATCTTGTGGCGTGGGAGGCGTACCAGGATGATCTGCAAGCCGCTGAATCGGATTATCGCCAGGCCTATGACGAATGGCAGGCGCAGCCGGAGGACGAGCGCGGGGAGCCACCGGCGTACGTCGCTCCCGAGATGCCGGCATTATGGATCGAAGGGTTAACGCCGGAAGAGCTCGAAGAGATCACACGCCCGCAGCCACAGGAGCCGACTGAACTGGAATTATTGGCGGCTGTGGTTGAGGGGATCCAGCAACAGAGCGTACAACTGCAGGAGGCAGTCGTTTCTTCCGGAGAGGAGTTGTCTGCGGTGAAGACGGCGAGCGCCGAACAACAGGTAACGTTAAGCGCACTTGGTTCAGAACAGGTTAAGCAAGATCTTTCGACGCTGGACCTCAAGCAGCAGAATAATGTGATCGGTGCGGAGCTGGTCAAAAAGGACATCTCCATCTTAGATCTATACATGCAGAACCAAGTGCTCGGGCAAATGCTGGCGGCGCTGGAATTGAAATTATTAGCAAATGGAACAGGAGGAGAATCGAATGTTCAACAGTGATTTCGAAAGATTATCCTATTACTACGAGAAGAAATGGGTGTCCGATGTTCAGCTTCGGCTTTACGTTCAGTTCGGCGTCATCTCCGCCGCAGAGTTTAAGGTGATCACCGGAAAAGATTATAAGGGTTGATTCTTGACCGGAGAGGAGGGGGCGTATGTTCGGAGGACCATTCAACAGGCAGCCGTTTAATCGTCCCGTAACGATGTTCGTGTTTGGCCGGGCCGTCCTCTACGGGTGCGCAGGGGTTATAGCTTCTTCGGCGGTCGAGATGACCGGTCTGGCCACAATGAATGGGGAAGGCGGAATGACGGCCGACTTTATCCGTGAAATCTCCTTTGCTGCTCAGATGGATGCGGACAGCGGGATGAGCATCGGCTTCGTCCGGGAGCGGCTGCAACGAGCCATCATGCACGGCATTTCATCCCTGCAGGGGAAGGCAAGCCGGTACCACGTCGACGAGATCGAATTTACCGGGCCGTTCGTACCCGGTGACATCATCGTAATTGACAGTGAGAAGTTCAAGATCACACGGAACGGGGAGAACGTCTCCCATTTGTACAAGGGGGATTTCTTCGACCTGAACCTCGGGAGAAATAATCTTACCTGGACGGACCCGGCCACCGGGCGGACGATCCTCTTCCGGATTACTCACCGCGATAAGTTTTTGTATTAGGGAGGCGATACATTGCCTAATCCAACATTGCAGGTTTTCGACAAGAATTTGAAGCGTACCGGCACGCTGATCGATGCATACAACATTGAACGACGAAGACGGCTCAATAGCGATTATGAGCTGTCTTTTTTAGTGCCTATGACCAGCGAGGACTATCTGGAAAAAATCCAGATCAAGGGCCACGTCCGGGATGAGCGCGGGCAATATTACGTGATCAATACCCGGCAGCGGCAGCGGGATAAGAAGAAGCTGACGGCACAAATCACCTGCACGCATGTGATGTTCAAACTTAACGATTACAAGGTACCGTATGACGAGTACATCGATGAGGCTTACGGGATCCACATCTCCACGCTGCTGAATAAAATCAGTGCGTGGACCGGCGGGCGCTTTACGTTCCAGATTCACGACACCTTCGATATGTGGGATATTAAGGACTTCGGCCGGACGACTGCACTCGCCGCGCTGAATCAGGTAATAAACACATACAAAGCGGAGATCCGCCCGGACAATTTTGTGATTCATATCCATAAAAAGATCGGTTCTCAGAATGATCGATACGAATACCGGACGAAGAAGAACATCATATCCGATTCGTATAAGGACGATAGCACAAACCTTGTAACCCGGATGTATGCCCATATGAAAGATGGCCGGACGTGGGTCGGGATGTCTGCAGATAACCTGACAGCGGAAGAACGGAGCCTCCTGCAGTCGGTACCGGGCGCCATCGCGAACGGGAAGGTCATGGTGAACTACTTGCTTTCCCCGTATGTGAATTATTGGGGAAGTGACAGCGTTCCATTTTTCGACGGGGAGAACGTCCAGCAAGACATCGAGGATCCGGTGGAACTCCTGAAGTCTACACGAGAAGAGCTGCGAAAGAAGGAAATGCCGGAGCTGGAAGTGACGGTAACCGCCGCGGACTTGTACAAGATCGACCGGGAAGAGTCTCCGCCGGATCTTGGCGATGCCGCGACCGTGTACGATCCACAATTGGGCTTGCAGCGGATTGCCGTCCGAATCGTGGAGCTGACGGAATATCCGTATTCCATTGACCAACATTCTAAAGTAACGCTGGCCAACTTTGCGCTGAAGGATGACATCGATCTGATTGCGGACCTCGAGCGATCCAGGAAGGTCATGGACAATCTGCTATCTGGCGGCCGGATCCGGACGGAGGTTTTCGAAGCTGCGGCGAAGCAGGCGATCGTTGACATCAACAACAGTAAGACGGAACTGATTTACCCGCCGGAGGGCGGCATCCTGGCTCAGGAGAAGACGAACCCACTGGAACAGGTCCGTCTTACATCTAAAGGTTTAGGGATCTCTACGGACGGGTGGCGAACGGTGCGATCGGCGATAACGGCCCGCGGCATTTTCGCCGAGACGATAATCGGCCAGCTCGGGAGCTTTGTATCCATGCTGATCGGCAGCGGCAACAACATAACCCAGATCAACACCAACGGCATTGCAGCAGGTCATGCAAACTTCGGCAGTGCGCCGTTTCGGGTGGACATGCAGGGAAATGTTGTTGCCAATCGGTTGACGGCGAACTCGGCCAATATCTATTCATCCAACTTCATGAATGGGGCCATCGTGGGTTCGTCTATAAATGTGGGGAATGGAATGTTCACGGTTAGCTCAGGCGGGCATATGGTTGCTCAGAGCGGGGAGTTTAGAGGAAGGATTTCTGCTTCGACTATTGATGGTACCAATATCACCGGTGGTGATATTCTAGGTAGCCGTATCCGGACAGCCTCCTATGGAGAACGTATTGAACTTGATCCAGATGGATTTGTTTTTTACGACCTCTACAACGCTAGAAGGGTAACCCTCGGCACCAACCCTTCAGCCAATATTTCAGGACATACTTATTATAATTCTTCTGGTCAGTCACAGGGCCTGGTCTACGCCATTGATTATGAGTTGCATGTGATTGGGAATAGTGGTTTACGTCTTGGCGCTAACAATGGGGTCATAACTCTTCAAGGACCAGTTGAGTTTAGAGGTTCTGTTTCAGGTCTGAATTTAGGTATAGGTGCAATATCTGGGCTTCAGTATCAACTAGATAATCTACAATCGCAAATTAGTTCTCTACGGAGTACGTTCAACAGCCATAGGCATTCCGTTACGTTACCGACTCATAACCACGGCCGTCAAGAGAACCAAAACTGGGGCGGTACCTTCCCAACTTCGACTCCGTAAGGTATTATTGGAGGATAATTATCCCAACGGAGGTATTCGCAAAAATGAAGAAGTGGGCATATTTATTTGGTGGTTTTGTTATTGGGGCCGTAGTCGTTGCGTCGGGGGATACTGTCATTGCTCAGGTGAAAAGCCTTGTAGGTCAAAAAGTGACAGGTGAATATAAGGTAATTGTCAATGGCAAGGAATTGCAGGACAAAGGCTCGGTGATTAGTGGCAGAACGAACGCTCCGGTCCGGGCTATCTCCGAGTCAATAGGAGCTGATCTGAAAGTGGACAATAAAGCAAAAGTGATTACAATCACGACTGATGAATCACCAGATGTTCACACCCCTGGTGATGGAGCGGGAACAGATGACCATAGAATATCCTCTCTTCAGAATCAAAAAAATTACTTGGAATCCGAAATTAAGGGGCTTAAGGAATCAAAGGAGCGCGAGGAAAAACAATATGCTCTATTAGATGAAGGGTTACCCAAAGAATTGCTGAGGCAATCACTCGATAGCCTCAATAAACAATTAGACGAAAAAAATCAAGAATTAGCTAAAGTCAACGTAGAGCTGGCAGCACTTGAAAAATAACATACCAATCTACAAGGGTCTCATCAATCAGATGGGGCTCTTTTATTTTGCCCGAAAGGAGGTGTCATATGGCTAAGGTTACAAAAGTGGAGCTGCAGATCGATCTGTCTATGCCCGTCGAGGAAATCGCCGCTGTGGTGAATATCATGCTTGATGCCCATCCAGGCCGGCAGATCGAAATCTTAGAAGCAGTTGATCATGCGATCGGCGAGGCTCTGGCTAAATTGCAAGCGTCCGACAAATCCGAAACAGAGAAAAAGTAGAGAGGACAGGGATGGCCATGGATGAAAAGATTTACGGGGGAGCAGCTGCAATAATTGGAGCCATAACCGGCTACTTCTTCGGGGGGTGGACAGCAATGATGAACGCGCTGCTGATATTAGTCATCATTGATTTTGTGACCGGCTGGGCCGCTGCCTGGATGCGTGGCGAGTTACGGTCAATGAAAGGTTACGTTGGAATCGCCAAGAAGGTAGGTATATTCCTATTGGTTACGGTGGCTCATTTGATCGATACAGTTTTAGGCGATATGCATTATCTACGTGATGCAGTCGTCTTTTTTTATATCGTGAATGAGCTACTGAGCATTATCGAGAATTATGGAAAAATGGGCTTTACAGTGCCGGACGCGCTAATTAAAGCAGTAGCCGTGCTACAGGAGAAAGCAGGCGGAAAGGGTGATGGTAATGAAAATGGTCGATCTTCGGGGGAAACTCCCGATTCACAAGACAAAGCGGTATAGTACCCGCAAGCTTTCCGATATCCGATCGATTGCCATCCACCATTCATTGACCTTGACGGGATCGCCTGAAGCTTTTGCGACTTATCACGTAAACACCAACGGATGGCCGGGTATTGCCTATGCCTTCGTGGTCCAGCGTGACGGTACCGTGTACAAGTGTTGGGAACCTGAAAAGGTTACTTATCATGTTGGCAACAGCAACAAGCACGCCCTTGGAATTTGTATGGTCGGAGACTTCCGGACACAGCAGCCGACGCCAGAGCAGTACCAAGCGACGCTTGAACTGGTCCGGCAGCTCCGGAAGGTCATTCCTTCCGCTCAGCAGATCAAAGGGCACAGCGAATACCCAGGATACAGCTGGAAGGCATGCCCCGTCATTGACATTGATAAGTTCCGGGATGACGTCGATAGAAAAACACCTGAAAGGGATGAGGGAATGAACGCATCAGAGAAAGCTGCATTCGAGGCGCTGGAACGCAAGGTTGCCAGTCTTGAAAACAGCAATAAAGTCCTGAAGAAAGGGATGCAGGAGCAAGGGGCGTCATTGAAAAAGCAGAAGGCCCGCATCGAGGAGCTGGAGAAACTTCAGAAGATGGAAGCACCATCATGGGCGAAACCAGCAGTTAGTGCGGCGTTGGCAGCCGGCATTATCGATTCGCCGAGTGGTGGCAGCTACGATTTTTATCGTAACCTGACCATCTTGTACCGGGCTGGATTAATGATTAAGAGAGGGGATGTTTAACAATGAAAAACAACAAATGGAGAAATTATGGGATGTGGACGTCGTTGGTGGCGGCGGCGTTGCTTATTTTATCGGCAGCTGGCAAGGTGTTTGGGTTTGAAATTTCCGAGGAATTAAGCGCCAATATTACCGGGTTAGCGGTGGCGGTCCTCGGTCTCCTGGTGATCCTCGGGATTATCTCCAATCCCAAAGATGGAAATGGATATATCGACAAGGATAATAAATCCGACAAACGGAATTTTTTGTGATTTACAACATATCCCATATGATTTATAATCGCCTTAATATCAACGGTAGCACCGTGATGCAATCCGATGGAATCGGTAAAAGGACCCCACTGGCTTAGGCTGGCGGGGTCTTTTTCTTAATTGATTTTTGGTACAAACACACATGGTTATCGTACAGGAAGACCAATAATTCTCATAACGTGATTTATTTCATTTAATGGTACAGAAATGACCTCGTTTTGTGTATATATCTTCACTCTCTCTGGATCTACAGAATGTTTAGGTAGGCCCACTGTTATATTCCCATCTTTAGTACGAACACTTACCTGCTGTTGTTTATCAATAGCTATTTTTAGTTCTTTAAGCATGTATTTATCCTCCTTTAGCATCTATCTATTAATTACTTCGGTCTTTAGTCCGATATATTAATAGATTAGGGGGAATTAGTAAAAAGGAGGAAGAAAAAGGTATGAAGAAAAGGAAAGTTATTTTAGCAATGACTGCACTATTGATGTTAGGCGGTACTGCTGTATATGCAGCGGCGCCACAAATCAAGGGCACGATTCAAAATTTTAAGTATGTTTTGAATGGGAAGGCTTGGAGCCATTCAGGAAAGCCAATTTTGGTAAACGGTCAGTACTATCTGCCTGTTAGCACGATTAAAGAAGCGACTAAAACCAACATAACGATCGACAAAGCAAAAGGCACCGTACATATTGGTGAGAATCTAAAGGAAACGCCTATTTTGAGTGAGCAGGTGAAGTACTACGATGCTGCATTGTCTAGGGATGATGCATACACTGGAGATTTTAAAGAAGTGATACTAACCAAAGGTTCTGTGCCAAGCATATACCTTCATCCCCAAGGCAAGTATCAGAAGTTAGTATTAGACATATGCGCGATAGAAAAAGATGCAACGATTGTTATCAAGAATAAGGATACAAACGAGGAACTTAAATCATTGTTTGTCTCACAGGATATCACTGAACAAATTGAATTAAACATTACTGGAATTAAACAAGTTGAAGTAGAAGTAAAAGGAAGGGCAGTTGTTTATCCAACATCGCATTATAAATAAAAGTGAAAGACCCTACCGGCCATTTGCTGATTGGGTCTTTCCTATTTAATCGCACAATTTTCTTAGAACGATAAACATTAATGAGGGTGCATTTACGGTGAGCGACAAGGTGAATGTTATCGTGGACGGAAAAAAGATCAAGGACGGTAAAATGATTGACAATGTGACCTATGTACCTCTCCGGGCTGTTGGCGAGGCGCTGGGGGCAAAAATAGGTTGGGATAATGAGACTAAAACAGCTACCATCACAACAAACCATTGATAATACGAAGACCCTAGTGGCTATTTGTCTGTAGGGTCTTCTAGTTTATATCAATAAAAATCGACGTATGGATATGGAATAAAATAAAATAAATTCAAAATATAAAACAGTTTTGACTATTTATGTAATTTTATGTTTGGACAATTAATTATCTCTGCGTTACTTTAAAAAGTAAATAAAGAATGTGAAGGGGATCTATTAAATGAATAAAAAAGTACTTTCATATCTGCTAGTGCTGAGTCTTACCCTATCTCTTTTCAGTCAAACTGTAGCTGCTATGAGTACCGGGAAAACGGTAGATGGGATGATGGGCTTTGCTGCTCCCCAAGGCACAATTGCTACTGCTGATAGCTATTCTGGTAATTATCGTGCTAAAAATGCAATCGACGGTGATATTACGACTAGATGGAATGGGGCACAACCAATTGCGAAATTAGAGTTAGCTTTTCCTGAATCGCTCGATATAAATTTTGTTCAATTTGCTACGAACGCAACTCCTGCAGTGGCAGTAGAATATACTGTTTTCGGTAAGGTAAATGATGAATGGGTTAAGGTGGGCGGCCCAACGACACTTAGTCTATCAGGGACTAATTCAATTAATCCACCTATCTCGATTAGTAGAGGCTCTTACACTGGCATAAAGATCGATGTGAATGGGAAGTCATCATGGGCAGCAATTAATGAACTAACTTTCGGTATCGCAGAATCAATTGATCTAACTGCTAAAGCTGGAGATGCACAAGTCGCTTTAAATTGGACTCCTACGACATATTCAGATCAATACATCATTAAGTATGGGACTGAGTCGGGAAAATACACTGAGTCAATGACTGTTTCAAACACAGATAATACATACACAGTTCCTAATTTAATTAACGGAACAACGTATTACTTTCAAGTTATTTCAATTGTAAAAGGTAGAGAATTTGTTGTCTCAAATGAAGCTTCTGCAACACCAAACAAAGAAACTACTACTGAGCCAACAGATCCGACGAACCCAACAGACCCAACAGACCCAACAGATCCGGCGAACCCAACAGACCCAACAGATCCGACGAATCCAACAGAGCCAACAGGAGATAGAGCTATTCTTACAGTGACTATGGTGAATGGTTTGGAGAAGGAGTATGATCTGCCTATGAGTGATATTAATTCATTTATTAAGTGGTACGATGCTAAAGATGCTGGTGCAGGTCCCTCGAAATTTGGAATTAATAAATATGGCAATAACAAGGGGCCGTTCAAGTCTCGGATTGACTATGTAATATTTAAAAACATTCTTACTTTTCAGGTAGATGCATATTAGTAATAACATAAAAATTAGTAAGAACCCTGCAGCTTAATTGCATGCAGGGTTCTTTTTTATTTCAACTCATTTTATGAGCTCAGTTAATACCGGCGTCCGCAACATTCCCGATTTGAACCAGTTTCTAAATTTAACCCGCCCTCGGATCGTTGGACTCAAATACACAAATTTTTTATCCTCGCCTGTTACAAGGGCTCGACTCTTCGAATAAAACTCTTTCCTGGTTGCCTGTGTTGCATACTCCACAATTCCAGCGGGACGGAGCCGACCAGACTCATCAGGGACAGCGGCAAGCCATCCGAATTCCTCCTTGCGATACCCTGTGATGAATACGTCAGCATACGACCAATTGATAACCTTCTGCCAGGCTGGTGATCGGCGGCTTACATAAAGACTATTCTTTCGTTTGCCGACCATCCCTTCAAGTTTCCGAGATACCATCTGTTCAAACAAAGCCTCGCCTACGCCTTCTACAAAAGGTATAACGCCGAAATGCTGGTTCGGCATGATGATGCTGGCCAAGATCTCTTTGCGGCGCATCAAAGGCAATTTCCGAAGGTCCTGACCTTTGTATCGAAGGATATCGAACACCACGTATGTCACCGGTGACTTTACGGCCAGTTGCTGAATGCGCTGATCCTTTTTGACTTGGAACCGAGTCATGACTTCCTCAAAGTCAACCAGTCCTGTCTCAGGATCGCTACAAGCCACCTCGCCGTCCAGCAGGATATCGTCCTCAAACGGTACCAGGAGCTCGGGATACTGCCGCGTACAGTCCGTCTCGTGCCGGGTAAACAACCGGATCTGCCCGTACACCTGTGAGAACAGGAGCCGGTGCCCGTCGATCTTGGGCTCAAAGATGTAACGAGGATCGGAAAACGGTCTGGGGGCGGTCGCAAGTAACATTGGTTCAATAAACATAAAAACACCCCTTTACCGAATTATAGCTCTTCGCTATATGGTTAAGGGGCGGTAAGTGTTGGTAGCTCCTAACTTAAAGCTGAGAATAAAAGTTTTCACGGATTCGAAACAAGTAGGAAGGGACGATGCTAGTGATATCGAAAACATCGTTTAATAGGAAAATTTACCTATTAATTTTCCAATATATAGGTTACAATACAAGAAAAATAGACATGAAGCGATATTAGCAACATGTCCTTAAAAGCTTGAGTGAGGTAACACTCAGTATTTTTAACTGTTAGAATTATAGTATCGAAATGATCGTGATATGTCTAGAGTGGAGCTTTTTTGGACTTGCCGATATCTCTTCAAAGGGAGAGATTTATCAGTTGAGGATTAACAAAATCGAGTTCACAAAAAAGGTTCCTAGTGATCGTGTCAAGCATGTTATTGATCAAGAAAAAATCGAATGTAGTAAGACAAGTATTGAAACGATGTTTGATGGTATCCAAGAAAAGAAACCTCACACTCTAGAAGAGTTATATAAGGAGTATCGGTATGCCGGAAAAACAGCAGTTAATATCTTCGAATGTACTGATTTTCCTGAAGGGTTGAAAGTAAAAGAAGGATTTCTTGTGCACTTGAAGAGAAAGTTAAACATCACTTCTGCATTGATCGGTAATGAATTAAAGCCTGAAATAACCACTGTACCTCAAATAAATCTTATTGAGGACCTTGGTGAGGCAGTCTTACTTCAGTGGGTATCTGGAGAAAAGAAGATTGGTTATGATGGATACGAGGTTGTAGAACGCATTGTACCTTCTTTTGAATACATGATGATCAGATTTGGTGATCCAATCTTCATTGAACTACGGTCAGGATTTTCGACACATAAAAAATATAAAGAAGCACTGAAGAGTTTATTATCGACGAGTGCGGACAATATCCCCAATATCGATTGGTTGCCAGTAACTAAAGTCACTGAGGCAGAAGCCGAAAAGATCTCAGAAATTTTAGAAGCTGGCTTACTTGAATCTGAAGTTATCGGAGAGGGATGTATTGGCAAGCTTGCTGTTAGCGCTGCGCCGGGAATAGATGACCTCAAAAAGCAAGAGCAGTATAAAAGCATGGTAGCTGGAAGAGAATATTTGGCACAAGTTTTTCATGTGGACTATCAAGAAGTCGATACAGGGTATTCTACAAAGGTGAAATTTCGCATAAACCATAAAGGGGGCTTTGAATTTAAAAGTAAAGTAAGTGAACGTATAATTAGAAGGATTTTGGATGTATTTGTAGAAGTCAGATATAGAAAAGAATCTGAACAGGGCAACAATGAAGCTGTGTCATGAAGATAAAACATTTGAAAGGTAGGTTCTTTGTATGATCATTAATACGGTAAAGATCGATGAGATTCTTGAAGGTCTAGCATACGATAATAAAAACCGTTTTAATGCTTACTTTGTTGCCTACCTTTCAGAAGAAAAAGACATTGATCGGGTTAATGACTACCTGATGATGAAAGCACAGTTTGGTGTTTTAGAGGTTAAACTCGAAACAATATGTCCAAATGATCACGTTGACCAGCAATTTGATTGGGGAAAACTACCTGATTATGAGATTAGTTGCAGGTTTTGTGATGATGATGAAAGTTATTTTCCTGATCCTGAAAAAACGAATATTGTTTTCAATTTTACAAAGGAATACGTTGAGGCATTAAAAAAAAAGCAGCAAAACAGTCAGCAACTGATGGCAATTTAACACAACCCATACAAAACGTACCGAACGAACCTTATACACTCGCAAGGTATATCCATAACGGGGACGTTTATATAGGAGGTTATATGCAGCATAACAATGATTACTCGAGAAAAATGGACGGTGTAAGTTTCGACGGTGCGACTTTTAATGGGGTTGCAAACTTTCAAGGTGACAACAACACTCAGTCCTTTCAATCCGGCCTTGACGGTCAGACAGAAAAACTTTTTACAGCACTTATAGAGGAGATTAAGAAACTTCCGGACGCAGATGAGGTTAATGATAACCTAGAAGATTTAAGTAAAATAAAAGAGGCAGCTGTTAGTAAGAACAAAGAAAGAATGATCAAATTTTTCAAAAGACTGAGCTCTGTAATTCAGGTTTCAGCTGCTGGGGTAGATCTTGCCAAGAATTTAGGTATCTTGGCCTTGCTTTAATTTTTCTTAGCGTTATAGTAATCAACAAATTCGGCCCTCGTAGCGTTTGCTAGGATGGGCTTTTTTTAATTCTTAACCAATAGGCCCTCTTTTATATCCTCTATCAAATCAATGTCATTATGTGTTTTCACCGTAACTCAACCAGATGACTGCATACTTCATGACTTCCCTATCACGTTTTTTGTCTTCATTGTCGCCTAAGTATCATCTCAGCATAGTATATTCCCTTCTATTTACATTGATAAAAGAACGAGTGTTCGCATATAATACAAACAAATGTTCCTGTTGTATTAAAGGAGGGGTATGGATTGAAGTCACGGCAGCGGGTAGTTATGTTGGTGGACTGCCAATCTTTTTACGCCAGTGTGGAAAAAGCCGAGCACCCGGAATATAAAAACCGTCCCTTGGTGGTTGCCGGTGATCCAGAAAGGCGATCAGGCGTTGTTCTGGCTGCATGCCCTATTGCCAAATCCAAAGGGGTTAAGACGGAGGATAGACTGGGTGAAGCTTATGCAAAGTGCCCTGAGCTTGTAGTGATACGGCCGCGCATGCAGAGGTATATTGATGTGGCGATGCTTATCACGGACATTTACAAGCAGTATACCGACCTTGTCGAAACGTTCAGTATTGATGAGCAGTTTTTGGACGTAACTGGGTCTATGCATCTCCATGCTGACACTCCTGAGGAGTTGGCTCATCTGATTCAAACACATGTCAAGGCGGCGACAGGGGTATATATTCGCTTCGGGATTGGCGAGAACAAGATACTTGCAAAGACTGCGTGTGACAATTACGCCAAGAAAAATCCATCCGGTATATACACTCTCACAAAAGAGATGTTGCCTGAAACATTATGGAAGCTTCCGGTGAGCGAAATGTACATGGTGGGACGCCGGATGACTCGTCACTTCACCGTGATGGGATTGCCTACGATCGGAAGTATAGCTCAGACGCCTCTTGGAAAGCTCAAGCAGATGATGCGGCGCAAGTTTGGAAAAAACTCAGACATCCAGGCCGAGTTATACTGGAGGATCGCAAACGGCATCGATGACAGCCCTGTACTGCCGGGGACGCACCAGGTAGCTCCTAAATCCGTCGGCCACATGATGACCTTGCCGCGGGATTACGGCACCATCGAAGAGATTAAGGTCGTGCTGCTAGAACTAACAGAGTTGGTTTGTCAGCGTTGCAGGTCACTTGGTTTCATGGGTCAAGTTGTATCGGTCGGGTGTATGGGAGCAGACTTTGATCGCCCCACCGGCTTCTCCAGGCAAATGAAGATGGAGGACCCATCTAACATCACTATGCAAGTTTACCGCTGGGCCTCCAAGCTGCTGGAAGAGCATTGGGATGGCTTGCCGATCCGGCGGGTTGGCATTAGCTTGACGCAGCTCACTCCCGATAACGAATACCAGATGTCTCTGTTTGATACTGGCCGTGAGAAACAAATGGCATTAGAACGGACAACTGATGCTCTAAAAAACAAATATGGAAATTCAATTGTGATTCGGGCGGTCTCAATGACGGCAGCGGGTCAAGCACTCGATCGATCGGCTAAGATAGGAGGTCATTATAAATGACAACAACACGAAAAAAACTGGAGGGTAACGGCCTTTGGGAGTCAAGTCGTATGATGCTGCCTGAACATAAGGAGACAATAATTCGTCGGCAGCTCGAAGAGGGGAGAAAAGACCGTCCAACGCTTGATCCGCAGGAAATGGAATTGATTGAACAAGCGTTGGCCGAGTCTTTTCATGAACACCGTGTAGTTACAGTAAGACTGTTTGATGAGTATGAAGATACAGAGTTAACGGGTATTGTCGTGCTGATCCACACGTTCAGACGGGAGATCAAATTATCTATGGCTGAAGGTGACTGGCAATGGATTAAGATCGATGAAATAATATCAGTTGGATGATGTTTTACTATAGCAAATGAAAAGCAGTGTATAAGTCTACATAAAAACAGCTCAATTATGAGCTGTTTTTATTATGGACATTATTCACGAATTTGTTTTGCGATATCCATCAATTCTTCAAGCGAGGCCGTATTAGCTGAAATAGTAAAGAGGTGATCATCAGAGATCAAATGTACAACTTTTCTGACTTCCCCATCAACATACAATGCTTTAAGACCATTAACCTCTGTTAATTCAGAAGTCTCAGGGTAATAATCTGTCTTCAGGCTCTCAATAGCATCTGACACTCCCATATTTGCATCGACTTGATTTATACGAATCTCATCACCATCTGTGGTTGTTAATAAGGATCTAAGGTGAAGTCCATACTCCCTTTGCAACGCTTGAATATTTTGTTGAGTTAGTCCCAAGGAACTGAGTAATGCAGCAGCATTATCTTTTAAAAGCGGAATATGTATATCTGCCTCCGGTACATCAGCTAAATCGATAGTTTCAGGATCCTGAACACCAGGGCCCACTGTTGTTTCTGGCTTTATTTCAAACGTTTCTTGGTCTGGCGATGAAGTTTCAAGCACATGACTTTCCTCATTTTGCTGTGGTTCTAAAGACGACGCAACAACCGGAATAACGGTTTGTTCAGCACCAGCAGCGTAAGAATAGTATGCAAACCCTCCGCCACCAAGAACAAGCGCACAAGCTAAGGCCGTAACAGCAACTTGTTTTTTCATTTTTTGATCATCCTTTTGTTCTGTATTTTTACTCTCATATATAAAACCCCACAGAAACAAAAAGGTTGGAAATTAAAATAGCATTACTGGATTTCAATTCTTTGGAGGGTTGTAAAGAACTGTGATTTTGTATATGCTTTTTGTGAGAAAAGTAAGTCTTTCGAAAGTCACAAATTGCTAACGCAATTGCTAACAAAAACTTAATAACACAGGAAAACATGTGCAGATCTAAACCTATATATAATGAAGAAACTAAACAGGCTGTACCCCACAAAAACGTTTCCCTTAGCTCAGTTGGTTAGAGCGGTCGGCTCATAACCGACTGGTCGGGGGTTCGAGTCCCTCAGGGCCCACTTTATGAAAACCCTTGCGATGCAAGGGTTTTTTGCTGTTTACAGGACGGTTTAGACCGAACGATATGAGATTTTACGATAAGGTCAGATTGTTGCTGAAGGCATCTAAGCTTATCGGTTTATTTTTAGAAAAATTGCCCATACATAAGATATACGGTAGAAAGGATTGTATGGGTCTTCATGCTAGAGCACATGATTATTTTACTTCGTAGTATATCAGCATTCGTTATTTTGTTGATTATTACGCGGTTTTTGGGCAAACAAACGTTGTCTAACATGAATTTTCATGAAATTGTTACGGCCGTGATATTAGATGCAATGCTGCGAACTTTGCTTTCAATGAAAAAATGGAAGTCATACACCTGCTAATCTCGCTTGCCGTACTTACATTTTACATCATATTTTTTTTTCAAAGATCGTGGTGAAGAATCGTAAATTCCGTATGTGGGCTGAAGGAACGCCGAGCGTAGTTATAGAAGGCGGCAAGATCCTGGAAGAGAATCTATAGAAAAATAAGTTAACATTAGATACGATCAATCAGATATTGCGATAATAGGAGAAGCTAAAACCCTTGCGATGCAAGGGTTTTTTGCTGTTTACAGGACGGTTTGGCAGACGCCTGCAGATACTGAAAGTATAGGTAATACCCTTAACATTAGCACAATCTGATCATGATTGCCGAAATGTCCAGACTAAGACAGTCTATGTACATAAACTGTACCATTCCACAAAGCAAGGAGGTTAACATCAGTGAGCTACGAAAAAGGCGGTTACAACGGATACGCAAATCCTGTAGGAACTGTTCTGGTTTTGTTTATTCTCTTGGTTATTATCTTGGGAACTTTTTGGATTTAACTAAACACCTGAATGAAGCATCACTTGATTTAAATAATTCACCAAATTACGATACTGCACCCATGTGGTATCCCCAATTACGATAAACGGGGACGGCAACGTCCCCGTTTTTAGCATTTTCATTGTACTTAAACTGAACATTAAACAACGACACCGAAGAGATCAGTGTGGTCGTCTTAGGAACTGAAAAAAATTGTGACAAAGGCCAACAGGTCATAAGCGGTATAAGATTATGGTTCATACGCTGGGTTATCAGTGGATTTCGTTGATAAAAAGGAGGAAGCACAAATGCACAAAAGCACAGTATCAGGAAAGGCAAAAAATACGGTCAAACAACTGCAAACGCCTAGAAGACATAGCGGAATATGGGCAGGTAGCGTTGCAAAGGCAATGAGAACGGTGATTGCCGCACAGAGATCATTGAATGCACAAAATCCGGTTGTTATTAGTCAACAAACTAGAAGAATAAGTACGAACCGAAATTGGGTAAATGCACTAGAAATCGAGCGAAATCCGGCGTGGGTGGCGCCGCAGGCTGGTGAATCGTACGTTTGGGGAAGAAATGACCCAAACGGTCCTGCTGCTGTGGTCGCCAGAAGATTTACGATTAGAGACAATATTGAGAGAGCTAGCTTATTCCTGTCTGTGGATAACTTTGCCATCGTTTTAATCAATGGACGGTCGGTCGTTATCGACAACCCGCAGGGCAATGTTTCATTCTTTAATCCGGGAAGAACTTTTAATATCAGACGCTTCCTTCGGAGAGGCACAAACGATATCGTGATCGCCGCTTTTAACTTCCCGTCAAATGCAAACCGAAGCGGAGATAATCCAGCTGGTGTCCTTGCCCGTATCGAAATTGAACTCCGGTAGTAGCTCAAAGTATCCACCGGCTGAGAAGCGGCCCGTCGAGCGCGGCATTGAGATGCTATCGCTATATTAGCATTCCATCATAACGGAACCGCGGGGAAGTTTTCATTCTTCCCCCGATTCCGGTTGTGGCCGTTTCTTTTTTGTGCGTTTACTTAATTGCTTTGCTATGGTGTAGCCGATGAGATATGCAGCAGATGAGGTGTTTCCGTCGACTGTATATGGAACTAAGGACGCATCTGCAACGATCAAATCTTGAACCCCGTGTACCTTTCCTTTACGGTTAACGACTCCTCCTTCGGATAAAGGAGCCATCCGCAGAAATCCTTGTTGATGGTGATTGTGATCGAAATTTTCCTTGATAAATTCTTCAAGCCTGTCATCGTCATCGATGATATCAAATGTAGGGGATACGAGACGATATGAAGAATCAATCTGTTCCAACTCTATGGCAATATCTTTAATATACGTTCTATAAATTCTTTTTACCGCCTCCATGTCGTCTGGATTTGAGAGGAATCCCTCGTCTGCCAATACGATATTCAGCGGATCTTTGCTTTGTATCCGGATCGTCCCGTTGCTCTTGGGTCGCAAGTACAGAATCGCTATGGTCAATTCTTCCTCGGATCCGATGCCAATGAGTTGGACAGCTCGCTCATCCGGATCGGTGCCAGATGGATCCGGCAAGAAAGCTCCTCCCGTATAAAGTGCGTTGGGGTCTAGGGGAGGGAGAGGATGATCTTGTGAATTGGTAGCAAATACTGCGAAATTTAAGGTATGGTTTTTTAGCCGTTGCCCTACGTTTGGATTGTTGAAGATGACAGGGATTCCAGCCTTTTTCAGCATTTTGGCGGGTCCGATTCCTGACAACATCAACAACTGAGGGCTGTTGATCCCCGCCGAAATGATAACCTTTTTACGGGAATATGCATAGCAGCACTTGCCATCCTTCAAGTATTCAACGCCAATGGCCCGCTTACCAGAGAAAAGAATACGGAGAACCGTTGTTCGAAACTTCACCGTTAGTTTTCTGTTATTTACTCCCCGACCTGTTGCCGTCATAATATCACGAGACAGGAAGGCTGTGGAGGAGCTCTCCCTATCGCCATCAGGCTGTTGGTATAATTGCCAACGGGTGAACGGTCCCATGGGAGTATTCGGATCATTATAGTCAAGAATGGTCCGATAACCTGTTGCCCGCTCGATCGCAGTTGTCAGCTTGTGAGCCATCGGCGTTGGAGTTTCGGGTGCTTGCCGGATGTTAATTCTTCCTCGATACCCGTGTGCATGGATATTTGTGGTTTCCCCGTTATAATTCTCCAATGCTTTGAATCGTCGAATCGCTTTATCGGGTGACCATAGAGGTCCAAGCAGCCGTTCCCACTTTCGGAGCACGGCAGATGTCGGTCTAACATATTGTTCTCCGTTGATTGAAGAACCGCCTCCCGAGAGACGACCTGTCGTCCATTCGAATGCGCGTTCATCGAGTTCCTCTTGGGGGATGCCTTCTCCCTGCCAAAAGTAGTTCGGGAAGAACATTTCCTCAAGCTCAAGTGCAAAGGTTGAATCCTTAATCGGTTTGTCTTTGTCTTGGTTTCCGCCCGATTCTAAAACAAGCACGGAGGTTCGCATGTCATCAGTAAGTGTCTTCGCGATAACGGCTCCTGCCGGGCCTGTGCCTACCACAATGTAATCATAAGTTGATTTTTTCTCCATTAAAGCACTCCTTTTGGAAATGAACTAATTCAGAATATTAATTTGCTCTGAGAACGGTGCCTAATTTGGCAACGTCCAGTTCCGATCAGCGAGATTTGTAATCGGGGACAACTTACGGTACATTTTAATGGAGTCGTTAGGGACATGTACTTCCAAACGCTGAGGCTGGTGGGAAGCAGTTCATTTTCGTACATAGGATGGGGGATCAAGGTGTCAGAGTGGGTATTGAATCAGTCCTGGGGACTGCCCGTGTTGCTTGCCTTCTTAGTGATCGTATTCGTATTCGAGTCAAGGAAAGCTTTTAAGGCATATCAAGAAAAAAGACGGTTTGAACTGGGATGGGCCCTATTGTTTGCGCTTGTGGCTTTATTGGCGATTATAGTCCTGGTGGCTTATTAATACATAACGAAACCTAAGACCCTGCCGGAAGTTTACGGCAGGGTCTTGTTCTGTCATTGTCTAAGACGGGAGATTATGTTGTTTCAGCGTATGATTATCGCTCATTCATGACAGCTTCCGTAGCAGCCCAGGCTCTGCCGGCACGCATGGCTAAGAAAAAGCAGAGGATGAGGACGATCGAGGCAGAGATGTATGGGAAGTTGATGTCCAAATCAAACAGATAACCTGCGACAAGGGGGCCTGCAATGTTCCCCAGACTGGTATAAGCCGAGTTCAGGCCGGCAACGTAGCCTTGCTGATCCTTTGCCAGCTTGGACATTTGCGTGCCGATGGCAGGACGCAGGATGTCGATTGACAGGAAGACAAGGAACGTCACAAGGAAGATTAGCCAATATTTATGCACAAGCAGCGTTAACAGAATGCAGATTCCCGCTGTGAGCAAGCTGAGCGTAATGACTCTTTTCTCGCCGAACCGGTTCAGGATCCAGCCGAATATCGTTGCTTGCACGACAGCGCCCGCAATGGAGCCAAACGTGATGATCATGGCGATATCTTTAGGAGTGAATCCGAATTTATGATCCACGAACAGGCCGAACACCGTTTCATAATTGGCAAGACCGAACGACAGAACAAATACGATGATCAGACTTAGGAAATACGGTTCCCTGAACGAGTGGACCAGCTGGACCGGAAGGCTCTCCTGTTTCCGTCCCAGAACGGTAGGTGCTTCTTGCTTGGCGGATGATTCCGGAAGCAGCAGGAGCGTCACCACAGCCGCAATGCCCCCGGCTACGGCTGCAGCGTAGAAAGGAACACGAATGCCAAACTCGGCGATGAAGCCCCCGATGCCGGGGCCGATAATGAAGCCTGTCGTAATCGCTGCATTAATGAATCCCATGCCCCGGGCACGCTCCTCATTGGAAGTGACGTCAGCCGTATAGGCCATGACGGCGGGCATGATGAGGGCGGCGCCGATGCCGCCCAGCATTCTTGCCGCAAACAGCAGCGTCGGCGTGCTGGCGGCTCCGAATAACCATTCCGATATGGCGAATACAATCATGCCGGAGATGATGATTTTTTTGCGGCCCATGATATCGGACAATCTCCCCGCAAGCGGCGAGAATAGCAGCTGCGTTAATGAAAAGGCGGCAACCAGCATGCCCACCGTGCTTCCGCTGATATGCAGCTCCGTCATATAGGTAGGCATAATGGGGATGACGAGCCCGATGCCGGTGAAAACTAAGAATATATTGAACATGAGGAGCAGAATGGCTCCATTGTTTCGCAATAGTAATGACATGATGATTCCTCCAAAGATAAAAAACGATTTAATGATGGTTTACGTTTTTCTTACTATACTGAACGTTCGGTTTATAATAGAGCATAAAAAAGAGAACGTGTCATTTATGATTTCTTTTCGATGCCGTGCAGGAATACTTGGATGGCCGTATGATAAAGGGCAAGCGGATTTTTTACCTTCGTAATGCGGGACATTTGGCTTAAGCCCACGATGAGGCTTTCAAAAATGAGGGAGAGCTGCTCCACGTTATGATTCTCAAATTCCCCATGATCAATCCCTTGCTGCAGCAACTTTTGATTGAATTCCAGGTGGCTTCGGATAATCCGTACGATTCGCTGCTCTACTTCCTCGGACACGTCTCCATTGTTGTTCATGAATTCGTCGAGAGCTTTGGAGAAGGGGTGGTTCAGATCATCAAACACCAGCTGGTCGGCAATTCCGTACAATTTACCGACGGTATTGGTGTATTGCTGCTCCTTGCTGCTCCATTTCTGTTCCCACTCGAGGTCCCATTCCTCGATCAAATACAGAAACAGCCCTTCCTTGCTTTTAAAGTGATAATAAATATTCCCTTTGCTGCTGCCGGTGGCTTCGACGATCTCCTCGATCGACGTTGATTTGTATCCCTTCTGCATAAAAAGCGCCTTGGCGGCTTCGGCAATGCGTCGCTTGGTATCTTCAGTTTGTTGTTGTTTTTTGTTCACGCACGCACCCCCTTATCCTATAGGCTATCGTCAAATATGCATATACTGAACGTTCGTTCTGTATCTTAACAAATGGGTTTAAAATATTCAAGAGAAAATTCTCTCCGGCGCTCCGGGGTCGAAGCCTGTCCTAAAAAAAATAACCGTTACCTCCAATAGGCAGCGGTCATTGTCTCACATGCGGACGGCTTATTAATGGTTGACTTCGATGAACTTGCGTGATTTCTCATGGTAGGACATCAGCTCGGATACGGTAACAAATGAATAACCTCTTTTTTGCAGCTCCGGCAAAATCACCTTGAGGGCTTCAACCGTCTGCGTACTGCTGGGTACAAAATCGTGCATAAGTACGATATCGCCGTTACGGGCGTTGTCCAGAACCTTTCGGACGATGCGGTTGACGCCGGGCTTTCGCCAGTCGAGGGTATCCTGGTGCCATGACCACAATACAGTCAGCATCCCCAAATCCTTGCTCGTTCTGACAATGGTTTCATTATAGCTGCCCCCGGGCGGGCGAAACAGTACAGTTTTCATGCCGGTGGCTTGATAGATCGCATCTTGCGTTTGATTCAGTTCACTTGATAACTTCGTGACGTTAATATTGTGAAAGGGCGGATGCGTATAGGAGTGGTTGCCGATTTCATGTCCTTCCTGCAGCTCCCGCGCGACGATGTCGGGGTGTTTCTCCACCCTGCTGCCTACAACGAAGAAGGTGGCTTTAGCGTCATACCGCTTTAACAGATCCAGAATTTGAACGGTGTTATGCTTGTCCGGGCCGTCGTCAAAAGTGAGGGCGATCACCTTGTTCTGCGTGGGCACTTCCCACACGATCTCGCCGCGCTCCTCATAATAATCTCTGCCTTTGGAGGCGGAAGGCACGTGCTCCGCATGCACTTGGCAAGGATAACCAAGCATCAGCGCAAGAGCAAGCAATGAAAAGGCTGAGCATGTTCGTTTTTTCATGGCGATGGGTTTCCTTTTCTTCTGTTGTTCTAGTCTCCGCATGATAGCACGCGAGCTTCATTTAGGATGCACGATCATCAAAGAAATTATTCTATAGGAAGCTCTCGCGGGGAAAGCAAGCGCGTCGATTGCGAAGGAGCCCCTGGATTGCTGTCAGTTCCTGCATGTAGAGGAATCAGGGCGATGGCGCTGGTCCATCGAGAAGAATCGTGCTTGCCCCGGGGTGATGCGAAAAATTATGAGTTTCATATATTGACATCATATGGTTGTACATGGTATTATCGATTTTGTCGCTAAGACGAAATGTGCACACCTGGATTTCGGGATGATCTCGCAAAATATTGCGGATTCCACGCGTACCTTCGGGCTTTTCAAGTGAACGTGAACGACGCTAGGAACATGCGCGGATACAATATGCCGGGGTGGCGGAATTGGCAGACGCACAGGACTTAAAATCCTGCGGTAGGTGACTACCGTACGGGTTCGACCCCCGTCCTCGGCATTATAACAGCGTCTGGTATGATGCAAAATAAGTCGGCCCCTGTATGGGTGCCGGCTTATTTTTTAAATCGACGCAAATTCATTAGCGGGCGTTGTTCCTGCGGACCTAAGCGGAAGATGCCGCGTCCCGATTAAAGTGATCGCATTTCTTTTATGATTCCATGCTGACCTGCGTGAGGAGGAGGGAGAGGAGACATGCGGATGTTTAACAATGATTGGGACCTTATCCTGCAGGGAGAAGTGGATAAGCCTTATTTTCAAGCTTTGATGGAACGGGTGGATGAAGAGTACCGGCGCAGTACGGTGTATCCTCCCAAGGAAGATATATTTCGGGCTCTGCAGCAAACATCGTACCAATCGACGAAGGTCGTTATTTTGGGACAAGACCCTTATCACGGTCGCCGGCAGGCGCAGGGACTGAGTTTTTCCGTCTCGCCCGGGGTTGCGATTCCTCCGTCTTTACGCAATATACATAAGGAGCTTTCATCGGATCTGGGGATTTCGGCTCCGAATCATGGATCCTTGCAATCATGGGCGGATCAGGGAGTTCTGCTGCTCAATGCCGTGCTGACGGTTCGCGAGGGCGAGCCGAACTCCCATAAAGGCATCGGGTGGGAGACCTTCACCGATACGGTCATCGCGAAACTGAATGAACGTGAAAGGCCCATGGTGTTTATATTATGGGGCAGTTATGCACAGAAGAAAGGTTCCTTCATAGACCGAAGCCGTCACAAGGTGCTTGAGTCCAGTCATCCGAGCCCGTTTGCAGCGCACAAAGGATTCTTCGGCAGCCGTCCATTTTCAGCATCGAATGCTTTTTTAATGCAAGAGGGTATGAATCCGGTGAAGTGGGACATCCCGAACACGCCGGACGATGGAGATGAATAATCCGCGAGAGGTGACCTTCATGAAGCATTGGATTGGTCGTCATGTTGTCATTCAGCGTCTAGACGGGGCGAAAAGCACGGTTGAAGGTGTGCTGAAAGGGTGGGATCCCGTTCAGGAGAAAGTGATTCTAGGCCCGGGCGAGCTAATCATTCCGTTTCGAGCGATTCATAGGATTATGCCGAGGAACTCCTATCCGGCCCTGAACTCCATCGGTTATGTCGTGAGTCATACCATTCAATTCGATAATGCCGTTTATTTTGGGTCCTGCGTCATGGTATGGAGGGGCAACCAGCTGGTGTCTTCCCAGGCTATCCTGACATCTCACGATGAGGATACCGTCACACTGTCGAATGGCACGATATTGCGTAAGGACGAGCATGATTTCGTGGTTCGATCCCTGCGCGGCAATGCGTGATTCTTTTAAAATAAAGGATGTCCCACTAGCCATCGCAAAGTTGGCGGGGGCATCCTTTTTTGCTGTGAGGCGCCATCATGCGTCCTCTACTTTTTCGGCGAGGAACAGCTCGTAAATTCGCACCGCAATAATTTTGATGATCATGTAGGCCGGAATGGCTAGCAGGATGCCGAGGAGTCCGAAGAAGTCGCCGCCTACAAGAATGAGGACAACCGTAGTCAGCGGGTGAATATCCAGCTGTTTCCCGTAGATGACGGGTGTCAGAATATTATCTTGAATCTGCTGGGCGATGACAATGACCACAACGGACCATATCGCGATGGAAGGCGATTCGATAAATCCAATGATGACGACAGGAACGGTCGCCAGCAGCGCACCGATATACGGGATGAAATTCAAGAAGAAGGAGATCACCGTCAAGAGCAGGGAATAGGGCAGTCCGATAATCAAAAATCCGATATAGATCATGACGCTAAGTATAAGATTCAGGATCACTTTGCCGATAATAAAATTGCTGAGTGCCGTATCGATCTCGCCCAGCACCTCCTGGCCGTCGCGGCGGTATCGTCTGGGCAGGACGCTGAGCAGTCTTGGCGGGAGCTTGCTGCCTTCCTTCAGCATGTAGTACAAAATGATTGGAATCGTAGCGATAATGACAACGACGCCGGATACAACGGAAATCAGGTTATTGATGGAATTGCTGATCCATGTGATGATCCGGTTCATGTATTCCGTCAGGGAGGTAGACAATTCGGATTCCGTTGGTATATAGCGGGACCAGAATTGATTTTGTTGAAGCTGGTCGATCTGCTCCTCCACGCCCTCAACCAGGAAGGGGGCGTTGCTGATGAAGTTTTCGATCTGTTCACGGAGCGTCGGCCATACGACGATGCCAAAGATCGCGCAGAGACCGGCAAAGACGAAATACAGCATCAGGACGCCGATGGATCGTTTGATTTTGCGCCGCTCCAGGTAGTCCACGATCGGCCTGAGCAGATAATAGAAGAAGCCGGCCATGGCCACCGGAACGATCAGCATGTTGAACATGGAGACGATGGGGCGAAACAAAAAGCTGATTTCGGTTCCTAGGTAGATGATTAAGAGCAGCGCGATTATGCCGAAGCATGTCCTGAAATATTTGCTCTGCATCATGGGCAATCCCTCCATAACAACGAGTAGGTAAAATACACGGGTACCATGTAACATTTGTATTTAACCAATTTGGAGGGATTTGAAATCACCAGTTTATGTTATTAGTTACGTATGGTGACCCTGGTATGGATGGGCACGAGGGAAGCAAGCTCCACCACGTCCTCGTTATACATCCGAATACAGCCATGGGAGACGGAGCGTCCGATGGATGAAGGGTCATTCGTGCCATGGATGCCGTAGTGGGGTTTGGACAACCCTAACCAGTAAGCCCCAAAAGGACCGCCGGGATTCGGTTGTTTGTTGACGATGGTGTAATTGCCGGGAGGCGATTGCGTAGCCATTTTGCCGATGGCGACCGGGAACGTGCGTACCACGATGTTGCCGTCGAGCAGGTGCAGCTGAAAGTCGGACAAATCGACAATAATGCGGTATTGAGGCATGATCATCCATCTCCTTCAAGATTCAAGCTATGAAAAAAGGGGGGGATCGGCCCCAAAATGGTCTAAAATAGGCAAATTACACCTTCATGACTTGGTAGAAATTTCATCCGTTGAGGACGGTTTGCCGATGTTATATTTAATATGTTAAGCAGTTACAACGTTTACACCAGGAAGGGGAAGCCGATGTCTCCCGCAAGGCTATATCTAAAATATATTAAAAATAATATGTTCACCAAGATGCTGCTGTTAATCGCCCTGATTGCGGTAGTTACCATCGTTACCTTATCGTTTCTTATGTATTACTTCTTGTTTCAATCGGCCGTCCGCAGCGAGCTGGACATCCAGCGGAGCGCGGTGGAGCGGGTGGAACGACACCTGAATCAAAAATACGAGAATGCCCAGTCCTATGTGAACGACTTATACCGCAACAGCTCTTTGGGCATTGATACTTCCTATTTCCTCATGAACTCGTTTAACGAATATATGGCGAAGCGAATGAATCGGATCGCGGGCGGGGGGCAGTCCAATTCGGACAGCGTAGTCGCTTATTTCAAGCAGAGGCTTGACGACGATCCGGATATAGAGAATATCATGCTGTACAGCGCGGAGAAGCAATATGTCTACGTGTACAAGCAGGGCAGCATGACAAGGCTGTATCAGGCGAATGCCACGCATTCCTACATTCCCGACGTGATGGCGCTCGAAAGCCAGAGCGTCACATTGCCGAATCTATGGATACGCAAGCTCGCCGGAGACGTGACCTTGCCGTTGTTCTCGATCCGAAGCCCGATTAATGATATGACCACTTACAAAAATCTGGGACAACTGCTTATTTTGTATCGAACGGAAGCGCTGGATGCCGTGCTGAACAACAGCAACGATTCCCTGAAGGGCTCCGTCCTGGTATTGTCGGGCGACGGCCGCGTGATGTTTGACTCCTCCGGCAAATATTACGGCGAGAAGTATCCGTATGCCGACCGGCTGCTGAATTCCAAGGAAACCGTGACCCTCGATGAGGAATCCTATATTACAACGGCAGCCCATAATCAGGCAGGCTATACGGTGGTGGGCATCACGCCCAAGCGCGAAATCGCGGAATCGTTCCATGGCTTGCAGAGCACCATTATCATTGCGGCCCTGCTATGCATCGTGATTGCGGTGTCCATCCCTTCCCTGATGATCGTCAATTACTCCAGACGGACCGATAACATTATCCGTTTTATGCGCAAGGTCGAGAAGGGAGAGTTCGTGGCCCGGATGCAGGATACCAAGGACGATCAGCTGGGGCAAATCGCAGGCAGCTTCAATGAAATGCTGGATGAGCTTTCCCGTTACATCGATAAGGTGTATAAAGCGGAGATTAACCAGAAGAACGCGGAGCTGTCTGCGCTGCAGGCGAGAATCAACCCGCATTTTTTATACAACACGCTCGAAGTGATTCGAATGAGGGCCCTCTCGCAGGGGGCGCAGGACGTCGGCGATATGATCTACAGCTTGTCGATGCTTTTCAAGAATATCGTTCAGCATAAGTCCCACTACACGCTGAAGGATGAGCTGGAGGCGTGCAGACTTTATTTGGAGCTGTTTCGCATTCGCTATAAGGACAAGTATATTTACAAAATGCACTGCGACGATCAAATCAAGCATGTGCCGATGATCAAAATGTCGCTGCAGCCGCTGATTGAAAATTATATCGTTCACGGCCTTCGCAGCGATCAGGACGACAACTGGCTGACCATCAACGCGACGCAGGAGGATGACGAGGTCCATATCGAGATCAAGGACAACGGGAAAGGGATCCCGCCGCAGCGGCTCGAGGACATCAAATCCCGGCTGGATGTGGCCGAGTCGAGCGGAGAATCGTTTGGTCTGCGGAGCGTGAATGAGCGATTAAAGCTGACATATGGAAGTTCATACGGAATGGACATCCAGAGTGAGCCGGGTAACGGAACGACGGTGACAGTGAAATTTCCGGTGACAGAGAGGAAGCTGAATAACGATGTATAAGGTATTTATCGTGGACGATGAGCCGTTCATTATAGAGGGATTGGTTGATGTCGTGGATTGGTCGAAGTATGGCATCGAGGTGGTCGGTCATGCGGAGAACGGCCGTCAGGCACTGGAGAAGATGTCGGTCGTCCCGGTCGACATTCTTATAACGGATATATCGATGCCCGTGATGACGGGGCTTGAATTGATCGAGGGGGCACGCAAATTAAACCGTAATCTGAAGGTGATTATCCTGAGCGGTTTCGACGACTTTGCCTATTTAAAGGAAGGCATGCGGCTAGGGATCGAGAATTATCTGCTCAAGCCGATCAACCTCAAGGAACTGGAAGAAACGATTGCAAGCACAACGGATAAAATGAACAAGTCCAGAAGGGAAATGAGACTGGACGAGTATGACATCAATATTTTGCGGAGCAACATCCTGTATCGCTGGATCACCGACCGGATCGAGCCGGAGGAACTGGAGGAGCGGGCGACCCTTCTGGGGTTGAATCTCAATTTGCCCTATGTTATGGCATCTATCCTGAGAGCGGACTTCACGCCGCTGGAGAACTGCCTGTATCAATTAATGGACCAGGAGCCAGGTGTTCTGTATTTCCGGGACAACGACGGCGATCATGTGGTCATCTTCATGATGAAAGACCCGGATACGGAAAAAGCGAGGGCAATCCGCCTGCTGCAGCAGGTGCGGGAGCAGTGCTATGAAGAAGAGCTGAGCATCTCCCTCGGCAGCGTGGAGAGCCTTGGCGGGAATTACAAGGACAGTTATCTCCATGCCAAGGAAGCCCAGGAATACTATCTTGTTCTGGAGCAGCCCTCCTACGTGGATTATGTTGATGTTCAGGCCAAAAAGGGAGAAGCGGCGGAATCCTATTCGATACAGTGGCCCGAGTATGCCAAAGGCATCGCCGGAAGGGACAAGCAGGTGCTGTTCGATCTGATCGACAGCGATTTTGACCGGCTTCGCCACACCCAGGGAATGAACCCGACAACCTTGAAGAGCATCGCGGTCGAAATGGTCATTCGCCTGAAACTGGAGCTGAACGATATCCAGTATACGGCTGCCCCTGATTTCGTGAAAAACACGATTACCGATATTATGGATTCCATATCGAGCGACGATCTGATCACTGCGGTGAAGGATGGGGTCGGCGGGCTGGTCGATTCGCTCAACAATGATGTGAAGAGTCCTGTCATCCAGCAGATTCTGAATCATATCCAGCACCATTACAACGAGGATTTGTCATTGAAGGTGCTGGGAGCTAACTATCATATCCATCCGGTCTATCTGGGTCATCTGTTCCATAAAGAGACGGGAGAAAACTTCACGGAGTACATTAACCGGTACCGGATTGAGCGGGCCAAGGAGCTGCTTCGGAACTCTTCGACAAAAGTGCAGGATATCGCAAAAAATGTCGGTTATTGGGAAACCGGTTATTTCTATAAACAGTTCAAAAAATTCGTCGGCGTATCGCCGAGGGATTTTAGAGGGATGCTCTGATTGATAGAATCAGAGCTTTTTTCTTTATTTTCACCATAATACCTTTAATTTTTCGCCTATGTGAAACTGCTTTCATGGGATAACCTTATAGGTGTAGAGACACAAGGATTCAAAAGGGAGGATAAACATGAGTAAATCGAAAAAGAAATGGCTCCTGCCGCTAACGCTTTTATTGTCCGCGTCCATGCTGTTGTCTGCATGCGGAGGCAATAAAGAAGAAAGTGCAGGAAACGGCGGGGGAACTGCCGAGAAACCGGTTGAGCTAATCTGGTACACCATCGGTACACCTCAAAAGGATGTTGACAAGGTTGAGGCAGAAATCAATAAATACACTGCTGAGAAGATTGGTGTAACCGTTGACATGAAAATGATCGACTTCGGGGATTACAACCAGAAGATGCAGGTTATGGCAGCTTCCGGCGAACCGATGGATATCCTGTTCACGAGCTCATGGGCGTTCGATTATGTGCAGAACGCACGTAAAGGCGCATTCATGGAATTGGACGAGCTGATCGAAAGCCACGGAAAAGGCATTAAGGAAGCAATCGATCCGGCGTTCCTGGAAGGTTCCAAGGTTGACGGACACAACTATGCGATTCCGGCCAACAAAGAGCTTCCTGCTCAAGAAGCATGGCGCTTTAACAAAACATTGCTCGATAAATACAATCTCGATATTTCGAACGTAAAATCGATGGAAAGCTTGGAGCCGCTGCTCAAAACCATCAAGGAAAACGAACCGAACGTCGTTCCTTTGGCCATCAGCAAAGACTTCGGACCATTGCTTCCATTTGACTACATCATCGAAAAAATGCCAATGGCCGTATACCTGGACGACAAGGAAGAACTGAAAGTCGTGAACTTCCTCGAAATGCCGGAAACGATGGACATGCTTAAGTTGATGAACAAGTACTACAAAGCGGGATACATCTCCCCAGAAGCTGCAACAACAACTTCGACGCAAGATCTGATGACATCCGGCAACTGGTTCACGGACCGTGCGGCTACACAGCCATTCGCGGACAACCTGTGGAGCCAAAGCTACGGCTATCCGGTCGTATCTACTCCTGCCGGCGATGCAAACATCTTTAACTGGTCGGTTATGGGTTCGATGCAAGCGATTTCCGCAAACTCGAAATACCCTGAGAAAGCAATGGAGTTCCTGAACCTGCTGAACACCGACGTATATCTTCGAAACCTGGTTGACTCCGGTATCGAAGGCGTGCACTACAAGAAGCTTAGCGAGAACGTCATGGAAAACTTGCCAGAATCGAAAAACTACGACATGCCTACTTTTGCGCTTGGCAATGTCATGCTGACATACTTGAATCCTGAAGATCCTGAGAACAAATGGGAAGAGTTCAAGAAGTTTAACGAGTCCGGCCAGCCTGCTCCACTTCTCGGTTTCAACTTCGATCCAACCAAAGTATCCACAGAGCTCGCTGCTGTCAACAACGTAAAAGAAGAGTTCTGGGCGCCGCTGATGACAGGTACCGTCAATCCTGAGGAGTTCCTGCCAAAAGCGAATGAAAAGCTGAAAGCTGCCGGTCTGGATAAGATCATCGCTGAAGCACAAAGCCAAATTGATGCTTGGAAAGCAAGCAAGTAATAACAATGCATGAAGCGGTCTGCCTGCCCTAAGGGGCAGCAGGTGCCGCTGCATGAACAAGGACGGGGCGGCGGATGTTCACCGCCCTTCTTTTGTTCATTTCATGCACATCACGAGGAGGGGTAAGCGTGAGAGCAATCGGACAGTTTTTCAAAAATATTATGACGAATAAGGCCATGCTGTTCATGGTTTTGCCGGGGACCCTGTGGTTTCTCTTATTCTCATATTTGCCCATGTTCGGGACCATTATTGCATTTAAGGAATACCGCTTTAGCCGAGACGGGTTCTGGGCAAGTATCGTTAATAGTGAATGGGTAGGATTCCAAAACTTTAAATTCCTGTTCAGTACCAACGATGCTTACATCATTACGCGCAACACCGTTCTTTATAATTTCGTGTTCATCATATTAGGTCTCATTCTATCCGTAGCACTGGCTATCGTATTGTCTGAAATCGTGAACAAGAAATTGGCGAAAGTCTATCAAACCGGCATGTTTCTGCCGTACTTCCTGTCCTGGGTTATCGTAGGTTACTTCGCATTCAGTTTCCTGAGCATGGATAAAGGGATGCTGAATCAGATTCTGGGCTGGTTCGGCATGGAGCCGGTTCAGTGGTATTCCGAAGCCAAGTATTGGCCGATATTCCTGACGTTGATCAGTTTGTGGAAATCCGTAGGTTATAACAGCGTCGTCTACCTGGCGGCGATCATGGGGATCGACAAATCCTTGTACGAGGCGGCGATGATTGACGGAGCGAACAAATGGCAGCAGATTAAAGCCATCACGCTTCCGATGCTGAAACCGCTGATGACCATTTTGACTCTTCTTGCGATCGGTAAAATCTTCTACGCTGACTTTGGTCTCTTCTATCAAGTGCCAAGGGATTCGGGAACCTTGTATTCCGTAACGAACGTCATTGATACCTATGTATATCGCGGTCTGAAAACAACGGGCGAGATCGGCATGAGTACTGCTGCGGGTCTGTACCAGTCGGTTGTCGGATTTATTCTGGTTATGGTATCCAACTATATTGTTCGTAAATACGACAAGGATAACGCATTGTTCTAATCGATCAATCATCAAGAAGGGGGTATGTGATGTGTTCAAATCGAAAAGCAAGATGAAAGATTTCCATCAGCTTTCATCCGGGTGGAATGTCGTATTCAACCTGATTGCCGGTATTTTCTCGTTCCTGTGTGTATTTCCGTTCCTGTTCGTTATGATCATCTCATTTACAGACGAAGGCTCACTGGCCCGAAACGGATACCAAATCTGGCCGGAGAAATGGAGTCTTGAAGCTTACAAATACGTATTCCAGACAGGCGATACGCTTCTTCGTTCTTACGGCGTAACGATCTTTGTCACGGTCGTAGGTACGCTGCTCAGTCTGTTTATCATTTCGCTTTATGCTTATGCCATCTCCCGCAAAGGGTTCAGATACCGGAACTTCTTCTCGTTCTTCGCATTTTTCACGATGCTGTTCAACGGGGGGCTGGTGCCGACTTATATCGTAGCAACGCAATTGCTGGGTCTGAAAGATTCCATCTGGGCTTTGATTCTGCCTTTGGCGCTCAACGCCTTCTATATCATGATTCTGCGTACGTTCTACAGCACCAGCGTGCCGGACGCCATCATCGAATCCGGTAAAATCGACGGTGCGAGCGAGTTTAAGATTTTCTACAAGCTGGTATTGCCGCTATCCCTGCCGGGTCTGGCTACCATCGGTTTGTTCAGCACGCTTGGGTATTGGAACGATTGGTTCAACGCATTGCTCTACATCGACGATCCGAACCTGGTTCCGCTGCAATCCATGCTCATGCGGATCGAAACCAGCATGCAGTTCATCCTGCAGAACTCGCAGAACTCATCCCTTAGCATGGCCGCTCTTCAGAGCATGCCGCAGGATACTTCGCGGATGGCGATGGTCGTTCTGGCAACCGGACCGATTATTCTGGCATACCCGTTCTTCCAGCGCTACTTCATTCAAGGTCTGACCATCGGCGCGGTTAAAGAATAAATTCTTCAAGTACCGGAGGGTATAAGATGACTTATAAAGATCCCCGTAAACCCATTGCGGAAAGAGTGGAACATCTGCTTGGCCTGATGAACGTGGAGGAAAAGGTGGGGCAGTTGATCCAGCCGTTCGGCTGGAAGACCTATGAGGTGAATGAAGGTCAGATTACATTAACGGATTCATTTAAAGAGCAAGTTAAAAATGGCGGCGTCGGATCCCTTTACGGGACCCTTCGCGCCGATCCATGGACCGGTGTAACACTTGAGACCGGTCTTTCTCCGCGTGAAGGAGCGGAAGCCGTCAATCACATCCAGCGGTACGCCGTTGAGCAGTCTCGACTTGGCATTCCGATCCTGATCGGGGAAGAATGCTCGCATGGTCACATGGCCATCGGCGGCACGGTCTTTCCGGTGCCGTTGTCCATCGGGAGCACGTGGAACGTGGATTTATACCGCGACATGTGCCGGGCCGTCGCGCTGGAAACACGCAGCCAGGGCGGCGCGGTCACCTATTCGCCGGTGCTCGACGTCGTGCGCGATCCAAGATGGGGACGTACCGAAGAATGCTTCGGTGAAGACCCGTACCTGATCAGCGAATATGCGGTCGCATCGGTGGAAGGCCTTCAGGGCGAGTCCCTGGACAGCCCGAGCAGCGTTGCGGCGACCTTGAAGCATTTCGTTGGCTATGGCAGCTCGGAAGGCGGGAGAAATGCCGGCCCCGTGCACATGGGCACGCGTGAGCTGATGGAAGTGGACATGCTGCCGTTCAAGAAGGCCGTGGAAGCGGGAGCGGCCTCCATTATGCCCGCCTATAACGAGATTGACGGCGTGCCTTGCACCGTCAATACGGAACTGCTTGACGGCATTCTCCGCAAGGAGTGGGGGTTTGACGGCATGGTAATCACCGACTGCGGCGCCATCGATATGCTGGCCAGCGGCCATGATACCGCCGAAGACGGAATGGATGCCGCTGTGCAGGCCATCCGCGCCGGCATCGATATGGAGATGTCGGGCGAGATGTTCGGCAAGCATCTTCTGAAGGCTGTCGAGTCAAACAAGCTGGAGGTCTCCGTATTGGACGAGGCCGTACGCCGTGTATTGACGTTAAAATTCAAGCTCGGATTGTTCGAGAATCCTTACGTGGATCCCCAGACAGCCGAGAACGTGATCGGCAGCGAGCAGCATGTCGGACTTGCCAGGCAGCTTGCGGCAGAAGGCATCGTTCTCCTTAAGAACGAAGCAAAGGCTCTGCCGTTATCCAAGGAAGGCGGCGTGATTGCCGTCATTGGACCTAATGCCGATCAGGGATACAATCAGCTTGGAGACTACACCTCTCCTCAGCCGCCGGCAGCCGTGACCACCGTGCTTGGCGGAATCCGCGCGAAACTGGGAGAAGAAGCGCAGCGCGTATTGTACGCTCCGGGTTGCCGCATTAAGGACGACTCCAGGGAGGGCTTTGAATTCGCATTGACTTGTGCGGAACAGGCCGATACCGTGGTTATGGTGCTTGGCGGTTCAAGCGCCCGCGATTTCGGCGAAGGCACGATTGATTTGCGCACAGGGGCCTCGAAGGTCACGGACGATGCTTTAAGCGACATGGATTGCGGCGAAGGCATTGACCGGATGACGCTGCAGCTATCCGGCGTTCAATTGGAATTGGCCCAGGAGATCCATAAGCTTGGCAAGCGGATGATCGTGGTGTACATCAACGGCCGTCCGATCGCGGAGCCGTGGATCGACGAGCATGCCGATGCGATTCTGGAAGCATGGTATCCTGGACAGGAAGGCGGACATGCGGTAGCGGACATTTTGTTCGGGGACGTGAATCCGTCCGGCAAGCTGACGATGTCGATACCGAAGCATGTCGGGCAGCTGCCGGTTTACTATAACGGCAAGCGGTCACGCGGTAAGCGTTACCTTGAAGAGGATTCCCAGCCGCGTTATCCGTTCGGATACGGGCTTAGCTATACCGAATTCAGTTATTCGGATATTCGAATCACTCCGGAAGTGATCGGAACGGACGGTACGGCCGTTGTTTCCGTGAACGTTACAAATAGCGGTGACTGTGAAGGGTCCGAGGTTGTACAATTGTACGTAAGCGATGCCGCCAGCAAATATACGAGACCCGCCCGTGAACTGAAGGGCTTCCAGAAAATTTCCCTGCAGCCCGGAGAGCGGCGCAAGGTGGAATTCACGATCGGTCCGGAACAGCTTCAATATATCGGTCAAGATTACCGGCAGGTGGTTGAACCCGGGTTGTTCCGTGTTATGCTAGGCAGGCATGTGAATGATACGCTTAGTGCAGATCTGACCGTACAGGAGGATTAATCAATGGAACGTATTCGACGCTTTATACGCGAACTGTCGGAGCGGCAGTGGCTCGAATCGACGGAGCTTCGAGATTGGAACATTACCCGGTCCACTTACGTGGTTCCGGGCGTGTACGAAGAGACGGCCCCTTATCCGGAGGGGCAGAACTTCAACAGGTTTCCGAGCACGCAGGGGACAACCTATTTCTTTCGGAGGAATCTTGAGTTACCCCCGCAATGGGCAGATGGAGCGATTGGGCTCGTGTTTCAATCCGGGGGCGAGGGGCTGCTGCGCATTAATCGCGCGTCTTATCAGGGATTGGACCGGAATCATACTTTTGTTACGCTGGATCCGAAGCGCACCGGAATGAACATGGAGCTGGAGATCGAATTGTTCGATCCGATTCCGGAGCCGGTCGACCCGCTGAATCAGCAGGCTGTCATTCAGCCACCGATTACCCGTGTACAAAGTTTGCTTGTCCGCGTAAACGTGCCTGTCCAGAGCCTGATGTACACCGCTACCGTGATCCGGGATTCGCTTATCCTGCTGCCGGATACGGATATGCGGCGCATCCGCATGATGGAGGCGCTGTATCAGGCCATGGATCGCTTCGTAGGCTTGAATGACGCTGCCATTCGGGATGGTGCCGAGGTGACCGCGATTGAGCATGATCTGAAACAGTCGGTCGCAGCCATAGGCGGCCATGCCGAAGGCACCGAGCATATGGTAGGCCAGTCCCATATCGACATCGCCTGGCTGTGGCCCGTTCGGGAAACCGTACGAAAAACAAGCCGCACCTTCTCCACGATGGATGCGCTGATGAGCGAATATCCCGAATTCAAGTACGCGCAGAGCCAGCCGCTGCTGTACCAATTCCTGAAGGATCACGATCCCGAGCTGTACGAGAGAGTGAAGGCCCGAATCAAGGAAAGGCGCTGGGAGCTGGTCGGCGGGATGTGGGTCGAACCGGACCTGAACATTCCGAGCGGGGAATCTCTCATGCGTCAAATGCTGTACGGGCAGCGCTTCTATCAAGAAGAGTTTGGCCTGACATCGCATATCGAATGGCTGCCGGATACGTTCGGATACTGTGCATCCCTGCCTCAAATCTTGAAGCATGGCGGCATTCGTTATTTCATGACAACCAAGCTTGGCTGGAACGATACGAACGTGTTCCCATACGATCTGTTCCATTGGGTCGGAATCGATGGAACGCCGATGCTCTCCTATCTGAACCATGGTGTGAACGAGAACACGCTGCCGAAGGACGTTCACGAGCATTGGCAGTCGTACCGTCAAAGAGCCGTTCATCCGGAGCAGATGTTGCTGTATGGACACGGCGACGGCGGCGGAGGCGTAACTCGCGAGATGCTGGAATACATCAACCGGGCCGAGCTGATGGTCGGTCAGCCTGCCAGCAAGTACAGCACGGCTGCCGAGTTTTTTGACAGGATCGACGCAGCTCAGCCGCAGCTGCCGAAATGGCGCGGGGATTTATACCTGGAGCTTCATCGCGGCACCTATACGACGCATGCACGAAACAAGCGCCATAACCGGAAAGCGGAAATCCTGTTCCGCGAGGCGGAGCTATGGAACACGGTAGCTTTCCCGTCGATGGACAACGAGAAGAAGCAGGGCATCGTCAGCGAGCTGCATGACGGCTGGAAGCTGATTTTGCTGAATCAATTCCACGATATTATTCCGGGTTCTGCGATAACGGAATCTTACGTGACCTCCGAGAAGGAATACGCAGAGGTGTTCCAAAAAGGAAATCATAGCCTGGATCTCGGGCTTCAGGTATTGGCGGACCAGGCCGATACAGAAGGAGAAGGCGTTCCGTATGTTATCTTCAACGGACTTGGATGGAGACGAGACGCCGTCATCTCGCTAGAAGTAGAGCCTGGTCTTGCGCCGTACGATTCGGATGGGGCGCGGCTGCCATTCGATGCCTTATCCGGAGAGAACGGCGAAACCTCGCAGCGCTTGAACGTTCATGTTCAAGGCATCCCGGCCTTGGGATACACAACCATCTGGTTGAAGCCTTCGGTAGGAAACGGAAAGGCAGCGGAGAAGTCTACTATAGTGTTCGCAGATTCTTGGGAAACGGATTACTATATGGTCAGCTTTAACGAGCGCGGCGAAATCACGAGCCTGTGGGATAAAGAAGCACATCGGGAAGTAATCAAGCCGGGCGAAGCCGCGAATCGGTTCCACTTCTTCCATGACCGTCCGACGCTGTGGGATGCGTGGGATATCGATACCCGCTACGAGGAGCAATCCGCCGGCGATGCCGAGCTGATCGAGAAGAAGCTGGTGTCTGCGGGCGAAGTCCAAGATGTGCTGCGTTTCCGCTGGCGCATTCATCAGTCGGAGATCACGCAGGATATGATTTTTTATCATCATGACCGGCGGATCGACTTCAAGACGTTTGTCAGCTGGAACGAATCGCATAAATTGCTGAAAGTCGGTTTCCCGATCGGCGTCGTTGCCGAGAAGGCCACCTACGAGATTCCGTTCGGTACCATTGAGAGACCGACCCATCGCAATACGAGTTGGGAGCAGGCGCAATATGAAGTCTGCGGACACCGCTTCGCGGATGTGTCGGAGCATGGATACGGCGTCAGCCTGATCAACGACTGCAAATACGGATATGACGTTCAGGACAGCACAATCCGGCTGTCGCTGCTGCGCGCGCCGAAATGGCCGGATGTCACGGCGGATTTGGGAGAGCATGAGTTCACGTATTCCCTTTATCCGCATAACGGAGACTGGAGAAGCGCCGGAATCGTCCGCAAAGCAGCCGAGCTTAATCATGATCTGCCATGGGTGAGAACAGGTTCGAAGAAGGGTTCGCAGCCTGCCGTGCATTCGTTTATTCCGTTCGAGAGCGATCACGTTATTCTGGATACCGTTAAGCCGGCAGAAGACGGCACGGGGTACGTCCTTCGGATGTATGAGTCCGCGGGCGGCCGGGATGCGGCAACAGTGAGCTGGCCTTATCCTTGCGAAAGGGTCCATCTATCCAACGCCTTGGAAGAAGAACTCGAACAACTGGATATCGCGGAAGGAAGGTTAACCCTTCAATTCCTGCCGTACGAGATCAAAACCATCAAATTGACCACACAACATACTTAGTCAAAGGAGCCAGAACAAATCATGGAACAATTCAGACTCCCCAAAATACCAATGCCGGAGCTAGAGCTGCCGCAATCGATTCAGGCGGTTTTGCAAGAGGCCGAGGAAAAGCTGGCGCACCGTCCCAAGCTGCTTCAGCTGTTCAAGAACACGTTCCCGAACACGCTGGAAACGACCACCAAATTGATGGAGGATGGCACGACGTTTGTGATCACCGGCGATATTCCGGCCATGTGGCTGCGCGATTCGGTAGAGCAAGTGATCCATTACATTCCGTTTGCCAAGAACGATCCGCAGCTTCAGCGGATTTTAAGCGGATTGATCAAACGCCATTTTCAATATATTCATATCGATCCTTATGCCAATGCCTTCAATGAATCGGCCAACGACTGGCACTGGAACACGACCGACGAAACGGACATGTCGCCATGGGTATGGGAGCGCAAATTCGAGATCGATTCGCTGTGCTTCTCCGTTCGCCTGGCCTACCTGTACTGGAAGGAAACCGGACTGACGGATGTGTTCGACGCCAATTTCAAGTCGGCTATGATCAAAATCATTGAGCTGTTTAAAACCGAACAGCACCATTTCGAGAAATCGCCTTACCGTTTCACGCGGGATAACGGAATTCCAACCGATTCCTTGCGCAACAACGGTCTCGGCATGCCGGTCAATTATACAGGCATGATCTGGTCGGGCTTCCGTTCAAGCGACGATGCCTGTGATTTCCACTACAACATTCCGGGGAACATGTTTGCCGTTGTGGCCCTTCGTCAAATGCAGGAATTCGCGGAATGGGTATTCCGGGACATGAAGCTGCTGGATGAATTGAAACGACTTGAAGCCGACGTGGATCACGGAATTCAGCTGTACGGCATCTATCGTCATCCGGAGTTCGGTCCGATCTACGCCTATGAAACGGACGGTTACGGAAATTACTGCCTGATGGATGATGCGGGCACTCCAGGATTGATGTCCATTCCTTATCTGGGATATTGCTCAGCAGATGATCCGATTTACCAGAACACCAGACGGTTCGCGCTCAGCAAAGAAAATCCTTTCTACTACGAGGGGACCGTTGCCAAAGGCATCGGCAGTCCGCACACGCCGCCGGATTATATCTGGCATATGGCCTTGTCGATGCAGGGGATTACGGCGCAGACGGCTGAAGAGAAGCTGGAGATGATTGCGCTGCTGGAAGCGACCGATGCCGATACCGGCTTCATGCATGAAGGTTTCCACGCCGACGATCCGAAAGTTTTCACCAGATCGTGGTTTGCCTGGTCCAACAGCCTGTTCTCGCAATTGGTGTATCAGGCGATGAAAGCAGGGATTCTATGAGCGAGCGCCTGATTGTATTCTATGATCCGTCCTTTCCGGCAGCAGAAGCTGCCGGTTTGCCAGGTAACGCCGCGGCTCTGAATGCATTCGATGCGGTGTGCGGTGCCGAGGACCTCGCTGAAGCGCTGGCATCGTCAGGCGGACAAGGTGCAAGCTTTGTCAATTTGCACGCGCCTTATTTTCCGAAATCCGCCTGGAGAGCGATTCTGGATTTTCTGAGAAACGGCGGCGGCTTGGTCAGCGTTGGCGGCGCACCCTTCAAGCGTCCTGTCCGCAAAGAGGACGGCGCTTGGGTGGTGGAACACGAACAGACGGCGTACCACCAGCAGCTTCATATTCATGAGGTGCTGCCTGTGGACAGCGGGCGTGTCGATCATTTGATTGCAAGCGACGTTATACCGCTGATGGAGAGCAGCCGGGAACGGTTAACTGTCAGCGATACGTGGAATTTGGTTCCGCATGTCACCAAGAGCAGTGATCTGCCTCACCAAATGGGATCGGCCGGGCCGATGGATACCCGGATTTATCCGCTCCTTAAGGGAAGCACGGCGAACGGGAGAGAGGTCGCCGCTCCGGTTGTTCTATGGGAAAATGTCGGCGGACCTTTCTTGGGCGGACGCTGGCTGTTTGTGAATCAGACGCTCACCGCTTCCTTCTGGGAACAGGATGGAGGAGCAGAGGTTCGCCGCTGGGCGGCATTCTGCGCGAAGGGGATTACCGAACTGTGGATCAAGCCGAATTATGCGACCTACGAGTCCGGCGAGCGCGCGATTCTGACCCTGCAGGCGCAAAGGCTTGGCCGGAACCTGACGGTTCATGAGCCGCAGCACTGGACGTTCCGCATCTCTGTCAAGCACGACGGGGATGAATCTTCCGAATGGAATCATACCGTTACGGTGGACGTGACCGGGCAATTTCATGTACAGCGCATCCCGGTCGCGCTCGATATCAAGCGGGGAGCTTATCGCGTGGTGTGCGAAGCCGAAGGGCCAGACGGAGAAATCCGCAGGCTGAGACAGGGCTTCTGGGGAGCTGATCCGCAGCTGCTGCAGGCAGGCTCGCCTGTAACCTGCAACCGGGATTACTTCATCAAGGACGGCCGTCCCATGCCGGTTGTCGGCATGACGTACATGACGTCCGATGTCGCGCGTAAATTCCTGTTCCTTCCGAATACGGATGTATGGGATCGTGATATGGCGCAAATGCGGGGTGCCGGCATCAACTGGATCCGCACCGGCATTTGGACCGCGTATCGCAATATTATGCAGGTGGACGGGCATGCATCCGAGGAGGTTATGCGTTCGATTGACGCCTTCCTGTTAACGGCGAAGAAGCATGATCTGCAGGTAACGTTTACCTTCTTCTCCTTTACGCCGGAGACATGGGAAGGCCAGAATCCTTACCTCGATCCGCGAAGCGTGGAAGCGCAGAAACGTTTCATACGTTCCATCGTGACAAGGCACAAAGACACGAAGAATGTGGACTGGGATCTGATCAACGAGCCTTCCATGTTCGATCCGCCGCAAATTTTCTCGGACGGACCGCGTTCGGCGAAGGATCCGTTCGAGCGGCAGGCTTATGTCGATTGGCTGAAGAAGCGTCACGGCTCGATTGAGCGTTTACAGGAACGCTGGAACATGACGGCCGATCAGCTGCCGGGTTTTGACTCCGTGGTTCCTCCGGAGCCTCAAGCCATTAATTTTGACGTTCAAGACATGCACCAGGGAAAAAAGGGCGGGCAATGGCTCGATTATGTATTGTTCTCCATGGATATGCATAACCGCTGGGCCAAGGAATTATATGAAGATATCAAAGCGGTGTGCCCGGACCATATGGTGACCGTCGGACAAGACGAGGCGCTTGGCGCACAGCGTCCATCCCCGTTCTTCTATGCCGAAGCCGTGGACTATACGACGGTTCACTCCTGGTGGTTCAACGACTATTTGATCTGGGACGGCATCTTTGCCAAAACGCCGGATAAACCGAACCTGATTCAGGAAACGGGCATCATGTACGTGGAAACACCGGACGGCCGGGCGAAGCGGAGCGAAGCCGAGCTTCGAAACCTGCTGGAGCGCAAGTATGCTTACGCCTTCTCTACCGGTGGCGCAGGAGCCATTCATTGGATCTGGAACACGAACTTCTACATGGATAATGCCAATGAATCGCATATCGGAGCTGTCCGCGCCGATGGCACGGAGAAACCGGAAGCGGACGTATCGTATCATTTCGGCGCCTTCATGGAAGATATCCGGGATTTGTTTGCAGGCCGGAAGCTTGAAGAGACCGCGGTCATCTTCCCTTATTCCAACGATTTCTCCAACCGGAAGCTTGCGTTTGAAGCGACGACGAAGGCGACGCGCGCGCTTGCTTACGAGCTGAACGTACCGTTCCGTGCCGTTGGGGAATATGATTTAAGCTCGCTGCGCAGCAATCCGGCGAAATTCATCATTCTGCCGAGCGCCCACAATGTGGATGACCAGGCGTTTGCCGAATTGATAACGATCGTGGAGAAAACGGGAGCCACGCTGCTCCTGACCGGTCCGATCGGTCTGGATGCTTACTGGCATCCGGTTGAACGCATGACCGCAGAGCTGGGCGAGCGCAAGCTGGCAAATGTGCGCCGGGAAGAAAGCTTGCGCTTAGGGGATCGTGCATGGCCGGTTTCATATGGGCACCGCAAGATTGCCGAGCTGAGCAAAGAAATTCCGGCAGGCCGCGAGGCTAAACCGGCAGACGCAGCCGGCGACTCGATCGTGGACGTGAAGCTTGGGGCAGGACGTCTGCTCTGGAGCCCGCTTCCGGTAGAATTAAACGACCGGATCGACGTCATTTCCGCTTTGTACCGGCATGCATTGGAGCTGTCTGCAGCCGACACGGAGCTGATCTGGAATCAAGGCGGAGAACATCCCGGCGTATACGGACGCAAAGTAACGTTTGAAGAAGGAGCGCTCTTCGTCTTCGGCTCAGAGCAATCGTGGGATACGAACGTCGAGGTGAAGGATCCTTCAACCGGCCGTATCTATTCATTCGTGCTCGAGGCGGATCGTTCGATCTTGTTCGCAGTGAATGCGAGCGGCGACCTGTTATCGGTGTACCGTCCGGATGAAGTCGAAATCACCGTATCGAAAGGCTAACATAAGGGGGACTAAGTAGAGATGGACCAATCCAGAAAGGCACATATCATTTCTCATACTCACTGGGACCGCGAGTGGTATTTGCCGTACGAAAAGCACCATGTGCGGTTAATCGAGCTGATGGACAGCTTGCTTGAGACGATGGAAAAGGACTCGGAATACCGCAGCTTTTTCCTTGATGGCCAGACGATTATTATCGAAGATTATTTACAGGTAAGACCTGAGAAAAAAGAACAGCTGGAGAAGCTGATCACGGACGGCCGGATCATCATCGGTCCTTGGTACATCCTGCAGGATGCGTACCTGACCAGCAGCGAAGCCAACGTGAGAAATATGCAGATCGGGCACCAGGACGCAAAGCGTTACGGCACGGTTGCCAAAATTGGTTATTTCCCTGATACGTTTGGACTTACGGGACAAATCCCGCAGCTGATGTTCCAGTCCGGCATCGATAACGCCTTTTTCGGGCGGGGCGTGAAGCCGACGGGCTTTAACAATACCGTCTCCGACAGCGGTTATGAATCTTCGTTCTCCGAGCTGATGTGGGAAGGTCCGGACGGCTCCAAGGTGCTGGGCATCCTGTTTGCCAACTGGTACAGCAACGGCAACGAAGTTCCCGTGGATGAGGCCGAGGCGAAGGCGTTCTGGGACCGCAAGCTGGCGGATGCCGAGAAGTACGCTTCCACGCCTGAGCTGCTGTACATGAACGGTTGCGACCATCAGCCGATTCAGACCGATCTTCCGGAAGGCATTCGTACAGCGAAGAAGCTGTATCCGGATACGGAGTTTATCCACTCCAATTTCGACGATTACTTGAAAGCGGTCCGCGAGAAGCTGCCGCAGGATCTTTCCTCCGTCAAAGGAGAGCTCCGCAGCCAGCGCACCGATGGATGGGGAACGCTCGTGAACACCGCTTCGGCGCGCGTATACCTGAAGCAGATGAACCAGCGCGGCCAGACGCTGCTGGAAAAAGTGGCCGAGCCGCTGGCATCCTACGCCAGCCTGCTTGGCAAGGAGTATCCGCATCATCTGTTCACCTATGCGTGGAAGACGCTGATGCAGAATCATCCGCATGACAGCATCTGCGGCTGCAGCGTGGACGAAGTTCACCGCGAGATGGTCACTCGCTTCGAGAAAAGCGCCCACGTAGCGGAAAATATCGTGGACGACAGCGTGCGCGTCATCGCGGATGCGGTGGACACGACCGGATTCGAGCAATGGGGCACCGATCCGCTGCCGCTGGTCGTATTCAATACGACCGGTTGGGAACGCAGCGGCACGGTCAGCATCGAGCTGGACGCGAAACGCCTCTATTTCCGGGAAGGCTATTCGCTTGAGGAAACCAGCCGCCGGATGAAGGAAGTCGACTTGTCCGGCCGCGTGCTGGTTAACGCTCAAGGTCAAGCCGTGCCTTGCACCGTTGAGGACCTCGGACTTCAGTTCGGGTACGATCTGCCGGACGACCGTTTCCGCCAGCCGTACATGTGCCGCCGCGTGAGACTGACTTTCGAGGCAAGCGACATTCCTGCCATGGGCTTGACTGCCTATGCTTGGGTGAAGAGCGAAGTGAAGCCTGCCGAGGCGGGATCCCTGATCAGCCAGTCGAACGTGTTGGAAAATGAGCTGATCAAGGTCGAAATCCAAGCGGACGGTTCCTTCTCCCTGACGGATAAAAAGAACGGACAAGTATACCGCGATCTGGGCGTTTATGAAAATACCGGAGACATCGGTAACGAGTATATGTACAAACAGCCGGACGGCGAAGTTCCATTGACAACCAAAGGACTGACCGCCGAAATTACGGTTCTGGAAGACACGCCTTACCGGGCATCCGTTGAAATCGTTCATAACTGGTCCATTCCGGCTATGGCGGACAGCAAGCTGGATGAAGAGCAGCATGAGCTTGTGTATTATCCGAACCGCAAAGCGCAAAGATCAAGCGAGATGGTGCCGATGCGCATACGGACCGTGGTCAGCTTGAACCGCAGCGGCAAAGGCGTGGAGATCGAAGCCACGTTGGACAATCAGGCGAAGGATCATCGGGTGCGTGCATTGTTCCCGACCGATTTGGAGGCATTTTCCCATTACGTGGATTCCATGTTCGAAGTGGCGAAACGGGATAACGAACCGGCTGCCGAATGGGAGAACCCGAGCTACACGGCTCATCAACAGGCCTTCGTGGACGTTACGGCGGCTGCGGCAGGATTGACGGTGGCCAACCAGGGCTTAAACGAGTACGAAGTCCTGCGGGACGGTCGGAATACGATTGCCGTTACGCTGCTTCGCTCCGTAGGCGAGCTCGGCGATTGGGGTTACTTCCCGACGCCTGAAGCCCAGTGCATCGGCGTTCATACGGTACGTATGGAGGTCATTCCGCATCAGGGCGACGGCATCGCTTCCGGCGCTTATGCCGAGGCTTACCAGTTCCAGATTCCATGGACGGCTGCCCAGACCGGCGTTCATAACGGGCAGGTGGCTTCCACCTCTGCGCCGTTGGCATGGAGCCGCGAAGAGCTTGCATTCTCTTCCCTGAAAGTGAATCCTAACACAGGGGACTTGATGCTGCGCTGGTTCAATATGGCAGGCACAGATGCTGAGCTCGCGCTGACATCTTCCCTTCCGTCCCAGGGCGTGTATAAGAGTAATATTCTGGAGGAAGAGGGAGCGGTTCAAAGCTTTGACAATCATGGAAGCTTTACGCTGCCGGTGAAACCTTATGAAATCTTAACGCTTGGCGTTAAAGTTTCGGCCGAGTAAGTTTCGATCAACTATACGCCGGGCATGGTGATCCATCCCGGCTAGCAAAAGCCCGATTCCGAAATGACAGGGATCGGGCTTTGCTGTCTTGCAAAATGATAGTCAGAATCTCAAAAACAGAATGGAGGTATGGAGATGAAGATTTATTTTGATAACCTGCCGGAGAAGCTGCTTGAAGGGGTTGGCGAGCTCTCGGGCATATTGGATATCCGCATCACGGAGGGAGAGGGCCTAAAGATTCGGGTCATACAGGCTCCAGGACCGATTCAATTGTCATTAAAGGATGGGCAGGGGACGATCCGATACCAGGAGAAGATTCACTTTTTCCGTGCTTTAGGGGTGTTTCTGGAGCAGGCGAGGGAGCGTGACCGGTTCGAGCTGACCGAGGAGCCCAGGTTTGACTTCAACGGCACGATGATTGACGTTTCGCGCAATGGCGTGCTTAAGGTTCCGGTGATCAAGCAGTTTATCCGCTATATGGCTTTGATGGGGCTGAACGGGCTGATGATGTATACCGAGGATACGTACGAGGTGAAAGAGCAGCCGTATTTCGGTTATATGCGCGGCCGGTACACGGCTTCGGAAATGAAGGAATGCGACGATTACGCGGACCTGTTCGGCATCGAGATGATTCCGTGCATCCAGACCTTGGGGCATCTGCAGCAAGCGCTGAAATGGGGCTATGCCGCGGATATGAAGGATCATGCGGATATTTTGCTTGCAGGCGAGCCGAAGACGTATGCTTTCATCGAACAGATGATCACCACCGCATCCGGGATGTTCCGTTCCAAGCGGATTCACATCGGGATGGACGAGGCGTTTCAGGTCGGGCTTGGCAAGTATTTAAAATTGAACGGGGTCCAGGACCGGTTTCAGATTATGAATGACCATGTCAGCCGGGTGCTTGCCATTACCGAGCGTCTCGGACTCCGGCCGATGATCTGGAGCGACATGTATTTTAATTTGCTGGCCAACGATTATCAAGGTTCGCTGTACAATCTGGATGCGGATTTTTCCGACGATAATATAAGCCGCATTCCCCAAGGCGTCCAATTCGTGTATTGGGATTACGGACGTAGGGATGAACAGGGGTATGAGCGGCTGTATGAGAAGCATATGAAGCTGGGCTCCAAGCCGATTTTTGCCGGCGGCATTCATATGTGGAACAGCATTAGTCCGAACAACGGCAAGACCTGGATGACCAGCCATCCTGCCCTGCGCGCCGCCAAAACGAAAGGGATCCGCGAAGTCATCGCAACTGCCTGGGGGGATAACGGAAACGAAACCAACCACCTGGTCATCCTGGCGGGCCTCCAGCTGTTTGCGGAGCATGGGTACGGAGACGATATCAGCGACGAGCTTCTGGCAAGAAGGCTTGCCGCTTGCACGGGCATCGATTTGTTCGGATCGCTGAACGCACTGAAATATATGGATGAGGTTCCCGGCGTGTCGGAGGGAAATCACTGGATGGCCAATCCCTCGAAGTATTTGTTGTGGCAGGATCCTTTGCTGGGACTGCTGGACAAGCATGTGGAGGGGGAAGCGGATTCCGTGCTGCCTGGACATTACGCCGGGCTGGAGCAGAGATGGCGGGACTGCAAGGAACAGTACCCGGCACCGTTTAACCGCCTTTATGATTTCTATGAAAAATTGGCCTCGGTCCTCGTTATCAAGAGCACCCTGGGCGTTAAGTTGAAAAGGCTCTACGACACAGGCAACAAAGACCGGCTTGCTGAGCTTGCTTCCGCAGCGGATTCTCCGTTAAACGACCTGAAGCGGCGGATCGAGGCATTGCGTTTATCCCACAGGGCGCTTTGGATGAGCACGTATAAGCCATTTGGCTGGGAAGTGCTGGATCTCCGCTACGGCGGGCTTCTCGCGCGAATCTCCTCTACGCAGGACCGCCTTTCGGATTATGTGGGAGGCGTAGTCGAGGAAATCGAGGAATTGGAAGCCGACCGGATGCTCTTCGACCAGAATGGTCTAACCGACAGACCGCTGGAGGTTAATGTAACCTATCAGGCGGCCGTGACGGCGTCGAGCTTCATCTAATGAAAAAGCTGCTCTTCCAAGGTCACTGTAGACGCGTGGAGGGCAGCCTTTTTTCTAAGGGGCTTGGTTATGGCTTCTCCCCTTGTGTTTGTTCTTTCTCGTAGGCAATCAGCGTGATCTCTTTGCCCGTCAGCTCGGCAATTTTGGTTTCGGCGTCTTCAATTGCCTTCAAAGTGCCTTCATTTCCATTGAGCGCAGCGATTTTGTATTCATCCGAATGGATATCCATGGTGAACTCCCCCCTTGGCTGGTTATTTCATGTTATATAATGATAAGGTATCCTTTACAATACAGTTACATACCTGGGGGTGGGATTCATGATTCAATTTGAAGGACTGCACCATGTGAGCTTGGCGGTGCGCGACCTGGAGAAGGCGAAGTTTTTTTACTCGGACGTTCTCCAGTTTCGGGAGCTGCCGCGCCCGCCGTTTGATTCCAAAGGGGTCTGGTATGCCGTCGGGAACCAGCAGCTCCATCTGCTGGAGCATCCCGTCAGCGATACGCTGCGGGAGCGGGGCATCGATACAACGGACGGGCATTTCTCGATCTGGGTGAAGAGCTACCGCGAAACCAAGGAATGGCTGGACCGGATGAACGTCGAGTATGTAGCCAAACCCGACAGCGTAGCGGGCTTCGCCCAGATATTCGTGCTCGATCCGGACCGCAACATTATTGAATTCGGAGCCGAGTACGGCTCGTAAAACGCTAAACCTAAAAAAGCCAAACACTTGTGCAGTGTTTGGCTTTTTCATGGTCGCGCCTTATTTTTGGATGAGGACGGGGGTGTTCATTTTTACCTTGTCGTAGAGCCATCGCACGTCCTTGTTGTGCATCCGGATACAACCCGCGGATACGTATTTTCCGATCGAATTCGCGTTGTTGTTACCGTGGATGGCATAAGCGTAACTGGTTCGGCCGTTCACTTTCACACTGATGCCGAGCCAGCGGTCCCCAAGCGGGTTGCGCGGGTCTCCTCCCTTGATGCCTTCCTTGTAGTACGGTCTGTTCTTCACTTTTTCGTGGATTTTGAACAGTCCTTCCGGCGTATAGGAGGGCTTTTTGCCGGTGGCCACGGGGAATGTTTTTATGACCTTGCCTTTTTCGTAATACGTCAGCTTGTTGGTGGATTTGTCAATGACGATAAACTGTGCGTACTTGGTATACTTACTGTCCAGCTTCTGTCCTGCTGCCGCACCTTGAGTAACGGAGGGGAGAAAGAATACGAGCAGTAAGGCGAAGACCAGTATGCGGCCGATGCCCTTAATGATGTCCGATCACCTCTTTTCGTTCTCCCCCATATATATGCGGGGATTCGCGAATGTTGACGGAAATGTGCAGCCGCCGGAAAATAGAACAAGTTGTTTTCAAAGATCGAGCGACAGGGGCATTATGGGGCATTCCATCCAAAAAATGATAGTATCATGGCTGCGCTCAACTTGTCCTTTTCAGGGACTTTGCTGTAAGCGATCAGCGTAAATTACTGGAGGGCGTTTGAAAACGACATGAGTGTCGTTTATAATATGACATGAAAAACGACACCGGTGTCATTTTAAGGTCGAGGGTGGGGAGCATTATGTGTCCAAGGGTCAGCGACGAATACAAGCAGCAGAAAAAGCTTGAAATCTTGAGGGCAGCCAGGCGCGTCTTTATTAGGAAGGGTTATACCCGCACCGTGATGCAGGACATCATGGAGGAAGCCGGCATGTCCCGCGGCGCCGTGTACGCGTATTTTGGCAATGTGGAGCATGTTTTTCTGGAGGTTCTGCGTGATGACGATCAGGAGGCGCTCCGTTTTTTTGAACCGGATTCGCCACATTCGATATGGAAGCAATTGTTGGACTGGATCAAGAAACAGCAGGAGGACATCTCGCTGATCCATCACTCGCTTGTACTCGCCAGGGCGGAATACTTCCTGTCTTCCTCTTATGATCATGCGAAGCAAGAAGATCCCTATATTACCGAGCGCTATCAGATTACGGTCGAGGCTCTGTGCGGGGTCATCCGGAAAGGGCAGGAGCAGGGGGAGTTTCGGCCGCGTCTGGAACCGGAAGCCATCGCACGGTACATGATCTCGTTTCTCAACGGACTCATGCTGGATACCTTCCAGCTTGGGGCTGGGGTGACTTGCGTGCCGGAGCAGCTGGAGTCTTTCCTCTACTCTCTCGGCGAAATGCTAAATCCGATAACCATAGAATCATGATGACAGAAAGGGGCTTATAGCAATGCTGTTTGATTCTGCTAGATTGTCTTGTCGAAAAATGACCATGGATGACACGGAGCTGTATCATACCTGGCGCAATGACCTGGAAGTGATGCAATCCACCAGTCCCAGCTTGGATATTTACCAAATGGAGGAGACCAAGGACTTCGTTCAGCATGTGATCCGCGTCACTCCGTCCTCGAAGAGCTATCTGATCCAGGCGAAGGAAACAGGCCAACCGATCGGCATCATGTCGTTGGTCGGCATCGATTTCAAGAATCGCAATGCGGAATGCATCATCGACATCGGCGATAAGAATTATTGGGGCAGGGGATACGGCTCGGAAGCGATGAAGCTGCTGCTGGATTATGCCTTTTTGGAGCTGAATCTGCACCGGGTAAGCCTGAGGGTGTTCTCTTTTAACCATAAAGCGATCAAGCTGTATGAAAAAATCGGCTTCGTCCACGAAGGCAGCTCCAGACAGAGCTTGTACCGGAACGGGGCCTGGCATGACATTGTGCACATGGGGCTTTTGCAGAGCGAGTATACCGCCAACGGTTGATTTTCCCGCGCTTCCATAATAAGGTAGGTGTATGACGACAAAAGAGGGAATGGGAGAATCAATCATGTCCGAAAATGAAGTGTTATCGATTGAAGACCTGCGCATGAAATATGATAACCGTTATGTATTGAACGGGATTGATCTGAAGGTCAACCGCGGCGAGATGATAGGATATATCGGTCCGAACGGGGCGGGAAAGAGCACGACGGTTAAAATTATGCTTGGGCTGGTTGAAGGGTATACGGGAACGGTCCGCATATTCGGCCAGGACATTTCCGACGGGAATGTCGATTATAAACGGAGAATCGGGTATGTGCCCGAGGTGGCGGAATTATACGATCAGTTAACGGCCGCGGAATATCTGACTTTTATCGGCGAATTGTACGGACTTACATACGATGCTGCGGATTATAAGGCAAAACATTTGATGGACTGCTTTGATTTGGAAAAGGCTTACCATGCTCGGATCGCCACGTTTTCAAAAGGAATGCGGCAAAAGGTGCTGCTGATCTCGAGTCTCTTGCATGATCCGGATCTCTTGTTCCTTGATGAACCCTTAAGCGGGCTGGATGCAAACAGCGTGATGGTGGTCAAGGAGGTGCTGGCGCAGCTGTCGGCACAGGGCAAGACGATTTTTTATTCCTCGCATATCATGGACGTCGTCGAGAAAATCAGCAGCCGGATCGTTCTGCTCGCAGACAGCCGGGTGGTGGCGGACGGAACGTTTAAAGAGCTGCAGCAGCATTCCCATGAAGGGTCGCTGGAAGAGGTGTTCAATCAGCTGACGGGCTTCAATGACCATGCCAGCATCGCTGAGCGGTTCGTATCGATCGTTCGGGAGGGAAGCTGATATGGCGGGCCCGGAAGTTTCATTTCGAATGCTGAAGCTGCTGGATCGGTTCCAAGGGGGTATCTCGAGAATGGGCGTCGATTATGAAACGCTGCGGCGGATCCTGCATGTCAAGCTGCTGATGGACTCGAGGCGGGCACCCGTCATATTATCTTCAAACAGCCGGAAATCTGTAGAGCAGGACAAAAACCTGTTTGTCAGTTCCCTCTGGCTGTATGGCTTAATCGGGCTTGTCCTGACGCCGTTTGTGTTCTGGAGCGATCCGGAATATCTGATGCCGATGAGCATCCTGTCCGCTATCCTCATGTTCCTGATCATGACCTCCATGATTTCGGATTTCTCCTCCGTGCTTTTGGATGTGCGCGACCGCAGCATTCTGATGACGAAACCGGTCGACGGGCGCACGGTCGGCGTGGCCAGATCGATTCATGCGGGTATTTATTTGCTGCTTCTGACCGGAGCGCTATCGGCTGCTTCACTTGCCGTGGGGCTGTATAAGCATGGCGTGCTGTTCTTTCTGATCTGCATCCTTGAGCTTATTTTGATGAATATGCTCATTCTGGTGAGCACCACCTTGATTTATCTGGTGCTGCTGAAATATTGGGATGGAGAGAAACTGAAGGATCTGATCAATTATGTACAGATTGGGCTTTCCGCCACGCTGGCCATCGGCTATCAATTCGTGATCCGTTCGTTTGATCTGATTGATTTCAATTTGGTATTTACGCCGGCCTGGTGGCAGGCTCTGCTTCCGCCCGTATGGTTTGCGGCTCCATTCGAATGGATGTTCGGCGAGGGGAGCGGGTGGCTGATCGTCCTCTCCTTACTGGCCGTACTGGTTCCGATTCTGCTTATGGTGGTGTACCTTCGTTATATTCCATCCTTCGAGCAGTATCTGGAAAAGCTGGCGCATAGCGAAGCGGGAAAAGGGCGGGAGCGCGGTCGGTTTGACAGGCTTTTGGCCAAAATCGTATGCCGGTCCCGCACGGAACAGGCATGTTTCCGGTTATCTGCCAGCATGCTGAAGAACGAGAGAGAATTCAAGCTGAAGGTGTATCCTACGCTCGGGTTGTCCGTGCTGCTGCCCTACTTGTTCTTTTTCTCCACGATCCGTAATTCCTCCCTGGCGGAAATCGGCAGGGGATCGTCGTACTATGTGCTGCACGTCATGCTCATCATGATTGTAACCGTCGTGATGATGTTGAAATTCTCCGGCAAACCCAAGGCCTTCTGGCTGTTTGGGGCGGCCCCGATGCCAAGCATGAGTCCCTTATATCAAGGAGCTTTAAAAGCCTTTGCCATAAAAATGTTCCTGCCGTTGTTCACTGTGAATGCGATCGTATTCCTGATCATATTCGGTATTCGGATTCTCCCGGACGTTCTCATCATTCTTCTTACCGGCTTGGTGCTGATTCCTGTGTCGGCCAAGGCGATGCTGCGCCATCCGCCGTTCTCCCAAGCGTTTAATATGGCTCAGCAAAAAGACGGCTGGTGGGTGCTGCTGTTCATTATCGTTGTCGGCGGGTTATGCGGCTTGCACTATTTAAGTAGCACGGTTACCTACGGTATATCGGCCTATATCGTCGTGCTGCTTGTTGCCAATGGATTGGCTTGGACTAGGCTGTATAAGTGACTGCTTTTCTCATACACAAAAACATTCCGGCTAACAAGGCGCATCCTTTTGAAAGGTTGGGGACGAGAACGGAATAAAAGGGGAGGGGCATCCGGCGGATGCCTCTTCTTGGAATACAGATTAGTTGATCCTAACTTAATATCTAACCGTGTAAGGTTTATGTCAGAATAAAATAAATTCTGTCGTTCCTTGATGGTTGAACAGGAACGTATGTTCGTATATAATAGAGTTATATCTAGTTATCTCCTTTTATAAACTCTACACTTCATAGATCCATGATGGATTCCCCCACATATGTATTTAATTACCTGTTGTTATGGCTACATGGCCTTATATAATCGACATAGATGATGATGTCAGGATGTTACGCATTGTGCGACACGAGTTTATTCTGGCTTAGTCATGTTCATAAGGTCGTGGATTCTTGATCATTGATGCTCGTTTTTTGTTTTGCGGATTGAACGTTGCAGTGTTTGCTTCGTTTTGGCGTTATAAGTTCCAGGCCGTTGTGCTTGGTCATTGTATACCAGCCGGAGCTATTGACGTCGTTCGATGTTATTGCATTTTTCATCAGAGCTTCCAGACATATAAGAAATGGCAGGCGCCATAGGAATTGACCTCAAGAACATGCATCATTCAGGGACGACTCGATAGAATCTGAGGCTGAAGATATACGTTTCTTAGAGACGTTATAACCATTCAGCTCAGCCAGGATGAATCGGGAAGTGGCGTTGTACACATTAAACCATTTCTTTACGGTGTAGGGAGGAAATCTTTGAATGGGAGCTATTTGGTTTATGGTGTTTTCGACTTTTGAAACACTGGCGATTTATTCACTGATCATGACATTGCTTAGATTTAAAACAACGGAGTACATATGGCAAGCCCTGCTGGTTATGATCCTTGCCAATCTACAGAGTTACATCATGCGGAATGAACTCTCGCTCGATTTTCTTGCCCCGCTTATTACGGTAATGATCTTTGTGTTCTTGTTCTCGGCCATCATTAAAATTCCAGTCATTTGGTCGGCGATTTGCACCATTATAGGCTATATGTTTTACGCGTTGATTCAAACCGTATATTTGACTACGGTGTTCGGATCGATCAATGCCATTCAGACCGATCCTGCCAAAGGTTACATCCTTCAAGTTCTGTCAGGAGCGACGGGACTGCTGATATCCTGGTTGATGTACAGGTTCGGTATCGGGTTTAAGTACGACCTGGAGAAGCTACGCATTAAATTTGAACATATTCTGTTGATCGCTTTAATTATCGTCGTGCTGATATTAATTGCCATTCTGTTTTACCTCAACCGCCTGTGGCTGCATCTTCTCTTCTTTGGAATCACATTTGGAATCTTCTTGTATTATGCCATCAATACAGAGGAGCGGGAGTCTTATGATCATAGAAGGACTGTCAGAGCGGATAGCGGAGAGGATCAAACGTCAGGTTCCTGATCATCCGTCCTCCGTTCCTGTTTTGAAGCACGCGCTCGCCATTCTATTCAACGTGATGTTCATTGTCGTATTCACGCTGCTTATTTCGATCTTCTCGGGTAACGTGAGAGAGGCGGTCATAGCCTTGACGGGCTTCGCAATACTGAGGCAATTCTCGGGAGGGTATCACCTTAAGACGGGGGCCGGCTGTATTGCGTTCACGACAGCACTGTTTACCTTGGTGACTTTTGTTGATATGGGGATTGCAGCTGTGCTCGTTATGAATGCGCTTAGTCTGTTGCTGGTTATGCTCTTTGCTCCCAGCCGAATCGAGAGACAATCCCGGATACCGAGCAAGCATTACTCTAAACTCCGCTTGATTAGCTGCTTCATCGTGATGTTCAATTTTGTCCTTCAGTCCCCAACATTGGCTGTCATATTTTTAATCCAGGCTATCAGTTTATTACGATGGAAAGGAGGACAAGCTCATGTTATGGATCCATAAGATTCGTCATCGTTATTTTTCGTTCATTGCATCTGCACTGACGTTGGTAGCCGTATTTGTCGTTAATACTGCAAGTCCCGTATTTGTGTACAGCGGAGAGACGCCGGAAGAACTTTTGAAGTAAATCTTGATCCAAATATACGGGGACTGGGGTACTCCAAATTTGTGGTGGGTTCATGGTTGTTGAATGAAATATGTATGGATCGTAATAGCCGGTGCCGGTTGGCGCCGGTTTTTATGATGCTTGAGGAGGCTACAGCTGAAATCATAGTGGTCGGATCCATCGAGGCTTCAAACATCGCGAGTTTTCTAGTAATGGATGCCAAGCCAATTAGGGTAAAATTGACATTGGTAAAAGAACGAGTGTTCGCATATAATACAAACAAACGTTCTTATCGAAGGTGGGTGCATCATGTTTGAGAAATATCTGGAGCAAACCGTAGAAATCATATACGAAGACCGTAAGGGCAACATTACCCAGCGCAAAATACAGATACACAGCGTTAAGGATCAGCGGATTCGGGCAACATGCCTAGAGTCGGGAAAGCCTCGGGTATTCAATGAAAACAACATCCTGTCCTGGAGGCCCCAGAAAGGCAGAGGTTCGCATGCTTCCTGATCTGGAACGAAAACTGCTCCGAATTTTGATCAACTATCCGGCGCATCGCAGCCGTGTCCCGACCTTGCGGTTACTTAAGTACCTTACGGGGCGTAAACCGAACGAAATTATGGAGGGTATAGCTTCATTGGAGGAACAAGGCTATATTATGTTTAAGAACAAGCGGGATTTGCAGAGCCTGATTGTGCTGAAAGAAGAGGCACAGCACGTTCAAAGAGTGGAAAGAGCTGCGGATTACTGGACGACACATTGAGTCGGCAGGAGGTATAGAGATGCCTGTGCTTAGAGATTGCACGGATGAGGGGACACGAGCCGAATTTCATTTTATATCCCGTATCCCTGGAAGGTACGAAGGGTGCCAAATCAACTTTAAATTT
>Ga0209784_100171_pt1 | contig 55743 bp, 48 predicted proteins | sample AraplaCvi_mLB_r2_2_FD_184284 | JGI IMG/M metagenome (GOLD analysis project Ga0209784, IMG submission 184284) | Arabidopsis root microbial communities from North Carolina, USA - plate scrape CL_Cvi_mLB_r2 (SPAdes) (version 2) | ecosystem: Host-associated > Plants > Roots > Endosphere | place: USA...
GACATTGCCCTCTTCCACGTAGTTATTGCGCACAACTTAGTAAGTAATACTTTTAATCAGATAGACATGACCAGCCTTGTTAATTTACGTCCACTGGCCGCCTAATTTGTTCTAAGGACAAGAACTTTTACCAACATTCCATCTAATTGACGGCCAATCGAGGTATAATTTTCAATAAACATTAAATGTGGACTAGTAAAATACAGTAGTAGGTTCTTGTCATCCTCTCCTGTAGCATTATATATGCACACTAATAAACTAAAAAGCGGTAACCAAAATCCAAATTTCTTTAGAATCATTAAACCAACTCCTAATGAAAAGCTCTTCTTGGTAGTATGGAAGTCGTTAAAATAGCGACTTTCACTCAGAACATGTTCTTGTCATCAGTCGGGAATGTTATCAAGTTCTTGTCATAGTGTTTTGACAAGAGCTTGATAACATAAATATAAAAAGCCGCTGATTATGCAGCTTCTAATGTTACTATGTTTTTGTCACCCGACATTTTTAAACTAAAGCTTTTATGGATTGTGTCAGTTTGCTGAAATGACTCAAAAACATGTTCGGTAACGAGGTCCTGGTCTCAATCTCAGAAAAGCACAACAGGTCCTTCGCCCAGGTCGTGTTGCGCTGGTTTGTTCAGCATGGAGTCGTTGTCACTCCAATATCGGTGTGCACTGACTCCAACAATGCCTATTTAATATAGAACCCAATTCTCCACTCTTATTATATTCTATGTACCCTCAACTCGATCAAAATTTTGACCACCCAAATACCGGCCTCAGCATCTTGCGAATCCAATAAGCGATGATCGTCCCTGGGTTCCATGAACCGCGATTCTGCAAGTATTCCATGTATTGATCGTTGATAATATAAGTCCAAGTGGAAGTAGGGCTCTTCAGCCCAAACTCTTCCCACTTCGCAGGATCATTCGAGCCTTCGAGCTTTACGAGCATTTTGGCCGACGCTCTATTTATTTTAGCGGGAATTTGCTCGTAGGCCTGGATGATTTGCGCATGAAATTCGTCGATTGGATTACGGTTAGCAAGTTTTGTCAAATGGATGCTTTCGCGAATGTAAGAAACGTATGCCAGATGCTCAGCCCAGAACTTGTCGATATAATAAAGCCGTACCCGCTGCTCCGAAGGGCTCATCTTTGTCTCGCCTTTCAAAATTCGGAGACGTTCCTCGTATAAAATACGCCTCTGTTCCTCCACCATATCCGAATAACCGTTCAGTTCCTGGCGGATATGGAAGTTTTGGCCCATCATAACGCGCTGAATATGCGTAATTTTGCTGTAAAGCACCGACTCTTCGAGTGCTTCTTCCTGCCTAAGACCGCGATATTTAGGCGGAATCGCTTTATCGATGCCGAACTGAAGGATTAAATCGTCCTCCAAGCTTACGAAAAATACGGAAGCTCCCGGGTCGCCTTGGCGGCCGGATCGTCCACGCAGTTGGTTGTCGATCCGCACGCTTTCGTGCAAATGCGTACCAATCACGTACAACCCGCCTAACTTGGCGACAACTTCTGCTTGCGTAGGATTGCCGCCGCCGAGCCGAATGTCTACGCCGCGTCCTGCCATATTCGTAGACACCGTTACGGCACCGATTTCTCCAGCTTTGGCGATGATCTCAGCTTCTTTTGCATCGTTTTTCGCATTCAGAACATGGCAAGGTACGACGGCAGCCGCTAGTGCCTTCGCCAGCATGTCAGACTCCCTAACGCTCGACGTACCAATGAGAATTGGGCGTCCCGCCCTATGGGCGGACGATATTTCTTGTACAAGTGCCTTAAGTTTGGCTTCTTTATGTGTATAAATCCGGTGCGGATGGTCGATCCGTATGTTTGGCCGGTTCGGCGGAATTTGCGTGACCTGCAGCGCATAAATATTTTCGAATTCCATTGCGGAAGCGTGCGCGGTAGCCGTCATTCCGCAAATCTTCGGATATAAGCTAAGTAAGTGTTGAAGGGTAATCGTACTGAGAATTTTCCCGCCGGTTAAGGACTGCAGCCCTTCTTTGGCCGCAAGCGCGGATTGCAGTCCGTCCGGCAAATGCCTGTTCTCCGCCACGCGGCCGGTATATTCGTCGATCAGCTCGATTTTACCGTCCTTGACGATATAATCGACGTCTTTTATTAATAACGATTCCGCATGCAGGGCGCAATTTAATGACGATAACAAATGACTATTATGGCTTTCGTACAAATTGCCGCATCCCAGTAGTGATTCCGCTTTCGCAGAGCCCGTTTCATTCAAATAAACATTCCGCTTGAACTCGTCGAAGTCGTAATGTTTATCTTGCTCAAGCTGCCTAGCCACTTCTGCGAAACGAATGCCATTGTTCTTGGAAGATTCCGGATCGCCGGCGATGACCAGCGGCACCCGCGCTTCGTCTAGAAGCAGTGAATCCGCTTCGTCGACGATGACGTAGTGGAAAGGACGATGCACGGTATCGGCTGGGTCCAATGCGATCGTGTCGCGCAAATAATCGAATCCGGCCTCTTTGGCCGTAACATAGGTTATGTCCGCGGCGTACGCTTCCCGTTTCTCTGACAGACTCATGCCCGCTTGAACGGATTTTACCGTTAACCCGAGGAAACGATAGATTGGGCCCATCCACTCCGCATCCCGATGTGCCAAATAATCGTTAAACGTCAGCACGTGAACGCCTTCGCCGGTTAGTGCATTTAGATAAGCAGGCATAACCGCAGAGAGCGTTTTTCCTTCGCCGGTATGCTGCTCGATCAAGAGTCCCTCGTGCAGAGCAACGGCAGCCATGATCTGGACATCGTAGGGCTTTAATCCGAGCGTTCGCTTCGCTGCCTCGCAGACTAGCGCATAGGCATCGACAAGCAACTCGCCCAAAGGCGTACCCGATTTTGCTTCCTTTTTTAGCCGAAGAGATTCCGCTTGCAGCTGCTTATCGTCCCATGCTTCCAAATTCCGTTTCCTGATGATCTCCGCTTTCTCCCGATAGCCTTTCACCTTATGCCGGGTTTCGCGGTCTTTGAATACTTGCATTAGCTTGACGGCTAAATTCATCAATTTGCTCCCTCCTACTCATCCTTTAACCGTCGTTGATACAAAGCAACCGACACAATCGTTAATACTATTGTCCATGCCAAAATAATGAGGAGAGGTTTTAATAAATTTTCCATCGTAAAGCCTATATTTTGTATATCCAGCAATCTTACAAGTTGAACGCTTGGTGCATACTCCAGCACTTTGAAGATCGGAAAATCATCCGCCAGCAACACTCCCCATGGTGCCCCAGTGAATACAAGCGCCACAGGTATTATCGATAATGAGGCTTCAAGCAGCGTCTTGGAAAATAAACCGCATATCGTCCCGGCGGCTGTGTACAAAATTATCGAAAAGATGACGGCTGCTACAAATGCCCATATACTAGCTGGTTCATAGCCCAATATATACACGCCAATAGCCAGAGCGACAACGGACACTATAAAGACTAAAGTGCTTTTACCGATTAACACATCCATGGTCGTGGCAGGAGTCATCATTAAGGATCGTAAAGTGTTTCGCTCCTTTTCTTCCGCAATCAAGCATGCTTGTACTAAACACGTCAATAACACAAACGAAGTATTTAGGAGAAATCCGATAGCTCCAGGCAAAGACGGGCCTGCACTTCGAAAAAGAAACGCGAAAAGAATTGGAACAATCACACTAAAGGAGATCGCATAATTGCGTGAAAACTCTTTGTAATCCTTCACAAATATCGCTCGAGCACGTTTTAATGAGATACTCATAGTAACTCACTTCCTGTCATTTTAATAAAGATATCACCTAGACTTGGCTCTTTCGTTTCTATTCGCTCAATTAACCCTAGTTTCATCCAATCGGCGATTTGAACGGCCGTCCCCTCATCGATCGGGAGCTCGTAGGCTTCCCCATTAATTAAATCAACACACACTACGTTTTCCCGATGCTGTTTTTTAAGTTCCCTGGGTAAGCCGATGGTTTGGATTTGTCCTTGATACAGAATCGCTACACGGTTACATAGCAATTCCGCCTCAGCCATATCATGCGTCGTTAAAAAAATCGTTGTCCCTTTCTCGTTTAAGCAGCGTAAGCCCTTATAAATATGAGCCGAGTTTACTGGATCCAAAGCCGAAGTAGGCTCATCCAAAAATAATAATTCCGGCTCATGGATCACCGCGCATGCCAACAAGACACGCTGGCGCATCCCTTTCGATAGGCGGTTGACTTTCTTTTTTCGCTCTCCGCTTAAGTTCACAAACTGCAGTACCTTATCGATCGAAGATTTAGGAAGATCATATAACTGACGATACAGCTCCAGATTTTCCTCAATCGATAATCTCTCGTATAGACCGCTGTTATCCGTCAAAATGCCAAAGCGCATCTTCAGTGCAGACTGCTGCATCATCTCCGTCGGCTGGTTAAATACGCTGGCCTGTCCGCTTGTCGGGTTTAATTGCGCCGTTAAAATTTTGATTAATGTCGTTTTACCCGAACCGCTCGGACCCAGGAAACCAAAAATTTCCCCTTTCGGAATAGAAAAGGACACGTCCGATAAAGCATCTTTGTTTCCAAATCGCTTTCGAATATGCTCGACTTGGATCACATCCATGAACACCACTTCCTTAGCGTTGATTGCCTTAAGCATATAAATATCACATGCTCTCAGCCATCAAAACTCGCCGAAATGTAGCTATTTTAGCCTGAATGGTACCCTGGAATGCTTGATGGGTTCGATATTGCCCCGGAAATGGCATAGGCTTACGAAGTTATGTTTGCTTCGCAAACATATTAAATCTGAAGAAGCGCTTTTAATTCCTGCAATTTTGATCGGGATAACGGAACCACGGCATCTTTGCCCGTATTTAATCGCAAGCTGTAGCTATTCTTTGTCCATGTAATAATCTCTCTTACTTTTTGCAGATTAACGATGTAGGATCGATGGCACCTATAAAATCCATAATTTAACAATCTCTGTTCGAGTTCGGTTAGCGTCAATGCACAGACATAATTTTCTCCAGCTACATGTACAAGGATCGAGCCGTCTACACTTTCTATGTAATCGACTTCAGGCGGATCAAATAAAATCACTTTGTCATTTCTTTTCGTATAAATCTTCTGCAGGGTGATATTGGCCCGATCTTGTTCCTGCGCTTCCTGCTTATCCTCTTCCGAGTCCCGAATATCCAAGGGATGAAATCCGAGCTCGTTCAAGCGATAAATGGCATCGCAGGAAATCATGGCATCCTCTAAATTCGAGGTTAAAATTAAAATCTGCTTTTCTTTCGAAAGCTCATCCAAAATCCGTTTAAAATGACGACGCTCTTCTTCTTCCAAATAAAAATAAGGTTCCTCCAACACAATTGTAGGCTGATGTGCAAAAAAGACACGCAGCAATGTCACATACATCCTTTTCGATGAACTTAAACCTTTGATTTTTACCTTCCGTTCTTCTTTTAAAGCAAAATAATCCATTAACAAAGCGACGCGATCATTCCTCTCCGTCACATTGATTAGAAAAGCGATCAGCTCTCCCACCGTCAAATGCATATACTCGTTTTGCCCTGCTCGAAATAAATAATATTGGGAATGATCTTTTAATTGATTCATTAAAAGCTGCTTTCGCTTCAAGTCCGTTATAATGCCAATCGATTGGTTCAATGTCATATTTATATTGATCTTCGGTAGAAGTAATTTTCCATCATCATAGACTGGTTGAAATTGCATGCCGTCCTCCCGGTAAGTGTCTCAATAGGATATGTATAACAATTATAAGGTTGAGAAACTATTTTGTCAGTTTCTATTAAAAGAGAGCTGAAAGAAGTAATTGACCATGACGTGAATCAGAGTATATAGAGCTAATATTATCAAAGCAGCCGATCACATTGATCAGCTGCTTTCTTGGTATTATTGAGCTATCGTTTTCCGTTAGCTTAACGTGCTAGTGATTTTAGTTTAATACCATTACTTATTTACAACTTTATTTTTTCGGTCTATCATCATGCTTCGGCAGCGTTGTCGAATAGCCCTTTTGAGTAATATTCAGAAAAGGTCTGGTCAGCTATTATGATAATGTAACGACATGCGTTACCCGGATATAAACTCTGCCTGGACCTAAGTCGGGGAAAATAACCGTTCTCGGATGGTTTTTCAATTTTTCTTTTCTTGATACCCTTTAATTGGGAAAGTTAATAACAAATATTTACTTACTGATTAAAGGAGAGAGAAAATGAAAAAAGTATGGCGTTTCGTTGTATATGCATGCGTGACGATTCTCGTAGTAGGAGGAACCGGAGCGGTCAGTTACATGCGTACGATGCAGGAGTCAATGTCGGTTTACGATAAGCCGGTTCCTACTTCTTTACAAAGCGTCCAAGCTCCCGCCTATGATTCGAAAAAGCCGACAGTAGCCGTGATGTTGGCGAATGAAGTGACCGAGGTGTTCGATTTCCTTGTACCTTACGAAATGTTCTCCATGACAGGCTCATACAATGTGTTTGCGGCTGCGCCCGACAAAAACGTCAAATCGTTGACAGGCGGTCTTGATATCGTGCCCCATTATACTTTTGATGAATTAGATCAATTGACGAGTAAAGGTCCGGATATTATCGTCATCCCTTTCATGCCGATTTTGGATGAAGCGAAATACAAGCCTGTCCGCGATTGGATAAGGAAGCACTCGGGCAAAGAAACGACATTACTGTCCATCTGCAATGGTGCCGAGAATTTGGCCGATACCGGCCTGCTGGATGGAAAATCTGCAGCAACGCACTGGGGAGATATCGGCAGGTTAGAAAAGAAATATAGCGAGGTAACTTGGAAGAGAGACCAGCGTTATGTGGCTGACAGCAATATGGTCTCGTCTGCCGGGTTGACATCGGGGATCGATGCAACCCTGTACGTCATCTCCCAGCATATGGGTGAGCCGACTGCTGAGAAAGTGGCGAAGGATATGAATTACCCTTCCTACCATTTTGTTCAACATCCGCAAATGAAGCCTTTCACAGCCGGATTGAGCGATGTCGTATATATTCTGAACAACGCCTATCAATGGAGCAAGAAAAAAGACGGGATCCTACTGTATGACGGTGCCGACGAACTCATGTTATCCTCTGCTTTTGACACTTATGGGGCTTCCGGAACGACGACAACAATAACGGTATCAAGTAAACGCGAACCGGTCGTGACCCGGTATGGTCTCAATCTCATCGCCCGATATCAAATTGCAGATGCTCCGAAACTCGACAGAATGATTTTCGTAGGCCCGAACGTAAAGACGGTCGCTGCGGGCGATATTCGAAACTGGAACGAAAACGGTGGAGAGGCTGAGCAGCTTTACCTGCACCCCGATTCGCCCCAGCGGTTCGCGATGGAACCTGCGTTTGAAGATCTGGCAAGGCAGGAAAATGTCCGGACCGCCGAATTCGCCGCTAAGCGGCTCGAGTACCGTGCCACGAGCCACTTTAAACTTGAAGGAGCTCCTTTTTCATATGAAGCGTTCGGCATTCCAATCGGTGTCGGCATGGTGTCTCTGTTCGTTCTTTATATAGCAGACAGACGTTTCGTAAGAAGAAAGAAACTTTCCGCATAAATTGGGTTGCAAAAGAAGCATTTAAGACGTCGGTTCTGAATGCTTCTTTTTCGTTAGAGAGATTTGTTTTAATTAAACTATCCTGCCCTTTAGCTTAATGAGTTTGCAGGGAAACATAGTTAGGTACTTATCTAATCGGTAATTGGCTCTTGTTCTTGTCCCCCGACATCACTACCCAGATTAAATTGTAGTGACCACAGTCCCCAGAATCATTGTTATTCCTCCATAAGATTTCGAATTCTTGGATAGAAGATATTCGATGGTTCATTCCGTTACCCTGCCCGTTAGTTTAATAAAAGGGCGTCTGCCGCCGTCGATGAAATCATATCGGGAATGTAACCATGTTCTTGTCATCCGTCGGGAATGTTATCAAGTTCTTGTCATTGTGTTTGACAAGAACTTGATAACACAAATATAAAAAGCCGCATAATTAGCGGCTTCTAATGTTACTATGTTTTTGTCACCCAACACTTCTTGCTTCTTTATGGATTGTGCGATAAAAAGTTGCCTTGTTGTGAACATTTGCATGACACGAGCAGAGAACGATGAGGTCCCCTGCTCGGCTTTTTTTATACTATCCTCTGGTCTCGATTTTAACATCGCTGAATTGTGCACTGCCCTGACTGACAAACAAGCCAAGCTTTCCTCGAAGGATATCATACATTCTGGCACTCATCGCTATGTTCTCATCCACGTAAATTTCGCAAATCGATCCATCCATAAACACTTTGATTTCGTAGGAACGATCGGAAATAAGCTCAATTGGACGTTCCAGCTCTACCTCATACGGAAACGTCTTTCCTCCCTCTTCCGACTGCATAATCTGCCCCCGGAAGGTAAGGCGATTCCGTTGCGGTTCGAGCGTGACATAATAGGCCGTATCCAAGGTGTTTTCTGTTCGAAGCATGAACCCAAGTCCTTGTGTATGCTCGGAGAATGAAACACGCGCGGATATCTTGCATTGATCCGGGAGATCCTCCCGGGTCGTGCAGCCGGCAAATCCATACGGCGCCTCGCAGGAGAGCGAGCCATCTGAATCGTGCCACGCTCCCTCAACAAGGTTAAATCGCACGGGCATCGGTTCTTTAAATGCAGCATCGACCGTTTCCGGCACTTTGACTCCGAGGGTGCCATCCGGACGCTGCACGATCTCATGCACGATCAGATTCCCGCCCCAATCCCAAGTGTCGTAATCCTTGCCAAGGGACTTCGGTGGATTCCACCCGAATAAATCGTCGTTTTTTGTCGGATTCCAACCGAACAGGTAACGCTTCTGTCCGTCAGCCACGGATTTGGCCGCATAGAAGGCCCTTCCGTCAAAAGTATCCTCCATCGGGGTAATCCAAGGGCCATTCAGGCTTCGGCTCATTCGGTAAAATGTTGCAAATCTTCCCGTATAAGAGGAGTAGATCAAATACCACCAATCCCCAATTCGGAACAAATCGGGGCATTCGTGAGCCCCTACGTGCAGATTCGGCGCGTACAGGGGTTCGCGGTACTCCCAGGTTTTCAGATCCTTGGATGACAGCAGCGCGGTGCAGCCTTTTCGATTGGTCGGCCCTTTCGCCATCGCCGCAAGCAGCATCCAATATTGGCCTTCTTCTTCATTCCAGAACACGAAGGGATCGCGCCAATCGGAAAGCTCATAGATGCGGTCGTCAGCTGCAAAGGTATCCTCGGGAATGGGCTCCCAGGTCTTCAAGTCTCTGCTGATCGCATGGCATACCAGCTGCTTGCCCGGTGGGAATATGCAATAGAACATATGGTAGATACCGTCCACTTTCAGAATATGACCGGTGCCGCCTTCAATCTTACAGGGTCCTTCTTCCCGATAATTGACGAAGTCCTTCGTTCCAACAAGATACCAGCCGTGATCAAGGCCTTCCCGGTAGTTATCCCGCCAGCCGTGCAGATAGAACAGCTTAAACTCCCCATCTTCATAATAGGGAATCACGTCCCCTACCCAGGCGTTCTCCGGTCGATAGAAAAATTCCTTCATCTTCATCCCTCCCGATGGTTTAAGTGGCTTAATCGTTCATACAAGGAAACGGGCATGTACGCATCGCTTGTGCCCCGCTCCTGATACCAGTAAACGGTGGCGGCATACACACATTGGTTATTGGCGCCCCAATGATTCCCCTTATATTTCTCGATAAATCCCTCAAATGAGTTCATGAAGGGAATATTGTCGCAAATATGAAATCGATTGACTGAGGTATGACCGTTCGCATCGAGTTCGATGAACGGCTGGCTGGCGAAGGCACTGTCAAACATCGGGAAGGGCGGCTCGGCCGCCCATGCATAGCCGATATAATCCTCGCTGCCCGTTCCGAACGTTGAGGGAAAGGATTCGCCATCCACGAAAAACTTCTCGTCCCCTTCTCCCCACCACCAGTCAATCGTTTTTCGATCCCAAAGCCCGTACCACCAGTCGTCGGCTTCCTCATCCGGCTTCTCCCAGCTATTGTACACATGCAGATGAACGCCGCAGAACCTTCCCAGGCCTCTCGTCAGCAGCAAAGGCCAATCCGGCCAGCGGTCTCCGCCTTCCTTGAAGCGCTCCGCATCCAGATCCAGATAATCATCCCGATGCCATTTGGAATGAAAACGCAGGAGGTTGTCCGCATGAGACTTGGATAGAGGAGTATACAAGATCTCCGCCGAAATCTCGCATGCCTCCCTCCCGTCATTTTCAATTTCAATCCTCGCCCCTTCCGAGAACGGCATGTACCAATAACTGTACATTTCATGTTCATTCATGCCGAGAGGCAGAGAGCGGTACGGCTTGATCCCGGGCGCACTGCCAAAAAAATCGCCCAACGGAGCCCATACGGAAGGTGTTTCTTCATTGTCCCATTTCATCAAGATAGCTAATTGCCTAGCCATGATGCGCTGCTGTTCCTCGCTATTTCGCCCAAGGTCTGTCCTCATCCGGATCATGGAAATAGCACCGGCTCCTTGTTTATCCATAAGCAACACTTTACCACCTGCCGGTACGGAAACCGTAACCCTCTCGGCAGAGGACTCTTCCGTTTTCATAAATGAGTACGTTCCTCTTTGCTGTAAAACCCGGTCTGCTTCAGCCAGTGCAATAGCCGATTCCTTGTCGATGCTGCCATTAAAGGACGGCAGTTGGACTCCGGCAGGGAAGGTGGTGTAGGTTATGTGATAGTAAGCCCCCCAACCTTGATCCAACAGCACCTTGCAGTGTTTTTGAAACGGGATGGGGATGAAGCAGTTTCTTCCGCGGGACAATGTTGGCGACAGATTCGGAAAATTGGATGGCGGCCCTTCCTGATTGAACTTTCCAAAATAATCCCGGAAAGGCTGATCAATCACGGGGGTATCGGCATGATCAATATAAACCCGGATATGTCCATCCTCGGGAAGCGCGGACCAGAATCTCCAAATGACACCGGGGCCGTCCAGTTCCATGGCGACGATGCTGTCGCCTTCCTTACGAATGAAACCTCCTCCGTCATCATTGGCGCTCCAATTCTCGTATAAGCCCGTCTCGGCATTATAAATGGAGCTCCGGTCAAAGCTTGAGAAACATCCCGATTTCTCGCCGGCCTGCGGCGGTACAGCAAGCGATTCAAGATCATACAATCGTTTCACGAGGTCTTGATACGTATAAACCTGCACCGTTTGATTCATATCAAATGTCTCCTCTCTTACCAAATGGGCTTCATATCCCATACTTCCATCGATTTGACCGTCAGACTGCCGTCTCCCCAAATCTCAAGTCCCAAAGCATCCTTACGGCTCGGATATACCCGGGTCGTCAGGCTTTTCAATCCGTTAACATAGGCTTCGACCATAGAGCGGTCCAAATAAATGTGAAGTTTTAGATTCTCCCCAAGGAGATCCACTTGGCCGCCCTGAATTCCTCCGCACTTTTCTCGCGGGTGAAGTGTGGTTTTGGTTCGATCGACAGAGAACGTGGAGTGGTTCATATCATAGAACAGCAGGGTCTCTTCTACTCCATCCGGCGTGCGCCGGATCTTGAGTCCGAATTGTTTGGCGCTTCCCGGCTCCATTTCCAATTGGATCTCAAGCATATCGCCTTGAACAGCCTGAAGCCGTTCATTAGCCTCTGCCAATGATCTGTCCCGGAGTGATAGCCTTCTGGAGCCCCGCAGCGATTGAAGCTCCTGAATCGGCTCAATACCCAACCGTCCATCCTCCCTCATATACACACTTAGCGGCAAACCGGCGTTATGAGCCCAACCCGATTGATATTCCATTTCGAGGGTCCGGTCGCCTTGGGCTATTGTAAATATGATCTTTCTGCCCGTCTTCGGATCAACCATTCCGCTCGGACCGGTAAAATGAAAATCACCAAGGTCAATCAATTGCGGTTCCTCTTGATCCGGAATAAATGATAGATTTTGCTTGTCAAGCTGCCCGATCCAATAGAATACTTCGACATCCGCTCCCTGTCCCACAGGGCTGACTAGTAAAAGATGCTTATCCACTCCCTGCTTGTCGCTGCCAAGGGGAAGAAGCACGGGAAGCTCCCAGATGGGGCCAAGATAAGGAAACTTTTGAATATCCGCTTGAAACAACGGCCCTTTGTATGTCCAATTCAGCATATCCTGAGACGCAAAAGCCAACGCTGCGCCACCTTCGCCTTCGATGCCGGACCCGACCAAAGCAAACCATCCGTCCTCATCCTTCCACACGAACGGATCCCGGAAATCCCCGAATGCGCCCATGCCCTTCTTCTGTACGATGAGCGGCACCGGATGCTTGACCCAATGAACCAAATCCCGATCTCCATCCCGGGAATAGGTGCTTCGTGCAAGCGCCACGCTCTGATTCGGCGAAGCACTGTCATTACCCGCCGTAAAGAACAAGACAGGATGGCCGTCTGCATCATAGGTCGCGCTTCCCGACCAGACCCCATCCGGTGCGAGCTGATCCTTTTCAGGGGCTAATGCCACAGGAAGATCACGCCAATGCACCAGGTCCTCGCTTACCCAATGTCCCCAGTGAATGTGGTAAAAAAATGGCCCGAGTGGGTTATGTTGATAGAATAGGTGGTAAAGACCATCAAAATAGATCGGCGCGTGGGGTTCGTTCATCCAATGCGCAGGCGGGCTGGCATGATACTGCGGTCGGTGTCGATCCATAAGCAAGGGCGTCCGATCCAGCTTGATCTCATCATATGCTAATTGTGGATAGACTCCTCCGCAGGCATCATTCAATACTTGCTGATAAATTTCGGAAATCTCCTCCGCATTCAAAGCGCGATTATAAATCTTGAGTTCATCCATGATACCGCTAAACATATGAAGACTAAACACTCCTGCCCATTTGCTGCTGTGGTTATTTTTGCCAATGAGCAGTTCCGTGTCCACCGCTTCAGCCAAACGGGAATGACGGGGCAGCTCAACCGAAGCGATTTCGCTGCCGTTTAAATACAATTTCATGTCACCCTGATTTCCATCGAACACAGCATTTATATAAGACCATTGGTTTTTGGGCAGTTCAAGACCGTCCGGCGACCAAAGTTCTTTCCAGTCTCCTCCTTCCAGCCCGACTTGGAAGGACCAGGTGCCATGACGAAACATGCCCAGCAGATAACCTTGTCGGCGATCCATGTTGTAGCGGTTCACGATGGCTGACAGCTTACCTTCAAAGCCCCATTCATAGGAATGGGGAGCCACCCATACTCCGATGCTCAGTGCTGACCGATATTCGGTCTTCCGGTTCGCATCTCCCTCTTTAAATCGATGGGCAATGTAGGTCGAGTAACCATCGAACAGCAGCCCGTTTCCCATCACTCCCCGTCTCCACTGCGGATCGCAGGATTCCGTAAACTCGGCTTGATTCAATACGTACTGAATCTCATCCCGTACTTGAGATATGCTCTCCTCCGCATTGGTTCCGGTTCCTTCATCGAATGGCCAATACATCATCAGCCCCTGATTGTCCGATGTTTGGCTCACGCTTCTCCCCTCCCCGATGTCTGTCCCATGTTGTTATTGGAAGTTTGAATAGACTGAAGCGCATGGATATGGAGCGAGTTCAGCACAATCTGCCCTAATTCCGTACTGATGGAAATCTCACTCACCGGGGCATCCGGGAAAATTTGATCCGTGAGAGCAACCAGGCCTTCATTCGCATACACTTCAACCGCATTGCGATCCAGCCAGATATGCAGCTTGATTTTCCCATTTTCCGGAACCAGTCTGACCCCATGCTGGCATGCAAACGACGGGTGGAAGTCCGTCATGCCGGATTTGAAACGGTCGATGAATAGCCATTGGCGCTCAGGGTCATATCCGATGACAGTTTCGCTCCGCCCGGACGAACGCATTTGGATATGAACCTTGCCGGCGGATCGAATATCGATGTCCGTTTCAATCTCCAGCAAGTCATCCTTCGTCTTCAGCAAGTAAGGTGACTCAGGTGCAACCGTGAGTTTATTCCAGTTCTTCGATTCTTTTCGAAGCTGCTCGGTTTCCCGGACAGGCATTTGCGTTAACACGATGGCCTCATCCCGTTGGGTCAATGACAAAACGCGCGGCAGCGTCATTGCGCCTCTCCAGGCACCGGTAGGCGTCTCGTTGGCATATTTCCAGTTGCTCATCCATCCGATGATCACGCGCCGTCCGTCTTGCTCAGGCATATCCGACCAGGTGACCCCTGCATAATTGTCCCGACCATGGTCCAGCCACATGATATGATCAGGCGAATTGTCGTTAATGAATGTATTTCCGTCAAATTCGCCGATAAAATATTGCGTGCGTGATCCTTCCGGACAGGAAGGGCTATCCCCAATGCTGATGACAAGCACCCACTTATAACGTCCGCTGTCATCAATCGGCAATTCAAAGAGATCCGGGCACTCCCAAACACCATCGTGCGAGCCTTCCTCATGGCCGAATTCCCCTGTAAGCGACCAATCACGCAAGTTTTCTGATCCATAAAACCGAACATGGTCCCCGGCGACAATGGTCATTACCCACCGCTCACTTTGTGTATGCCAGAACACTTTCGGGTCCCGGAAGTCCACCAAATCAGGATCAGCAAGAACCGGGTTTCCCTCATACTTGTTCCAGGTTCTGCCTTTATCGCTGCTGTAAGCCAAGCTTTGCCGCTGGCGGGGCTGTCCGGTCTCTGGACATGTGTCCGCATGAGTAAAAATCGCAATCAATCCATGGGTGCCCGCGAAAAGTCCACTGCTGTTATTCCAGTCAACTACACAGCAGCCGGAGAATATGGCTCCGTGCTCGTCCGGGAACAGAGCGATAGGCTCATGCTGCCAGTGAATCAGATCCTGGCTTATGGCATGGCCCCAGTGCATCGGCCCCCATTGATTACTAAAGGGATGGTGCTGATAAAACAGATGATATTCTCCCTCGTAATAGACTAATCCGTTCGGATCGTTCATCCAATGGGAAGGAGGCGAAAAATGAAATCCCGGTCTAAATCTCTCATCCATCTGTTTATGTGACTCCATGATCTTATTGATTTCATCTATCGTCGGCATTGATTGAAGAGCCCCTTTCCGTGTTGTCACTAATGCTCCGCCAGCATTGGCAAAAGTCAGCATGCTGATGATTTGCTGTTTTTCTAGTTTATTTAAAGAAATATCGAATTCCAGTATTTTATATAGCAAACAGCCTAGAAAAGCGTCACCGGCCCCCGTCGTATCGACGGTATTCACTTGGAAACCCGGGACATAACCTTCATGAGCAGCCAACCGGTAATAGCAGCCTTGTTCACCTATCGTAACGACAATGAAGGCGATGCCGAATTGTTGCTGTAACATGAGTGATCCCTTTTCAACATCGGTTATACCCGTAATAAAGCAAAGCTCTTCTTCTGATATTTTCAAAATGTCTGCATGCTTCATGCCCCACAGGATATTCTGCTTCGCTTCCTCCTTACTCTCCCATAACGCAAACCGGATGTTTGGATCGAATGAAAGCAGAACTCCAGCCACCTGAGCCTTAACGACTGCCGCTCTTGTTGCTGTGCGTGCCGGCTCATGGGTCATCGACAATGAACCATAGTGCAGCACCTGGCAGTTCCTAATCCTGTCAAACGGGACATCCTCCGAGCGCAACAAAGTATCCGCTCCCGGCTGCCTGTAGAAGCTGAACGCTCGGTCTCCGCTGTCATCCAAATGGACAAATGCCAGCGTTGTTTTGGCTTCATCCGTAAACGAAAGAGCGCTAACGTCGACCCCGCAGCTAAGCAACGCGCCTTGCAGCAACGAACCGAAGTGATCCTTACCAACCTTGCTGATTAAAGCAGATTTGGCTCCTAAACGGGCTAGTGCGGCTGCGACGTTAGCTGGAGCCCCTCCGGGATTGCATTCTAACTGCTCGTTACCACCGTCTGAACGCCCTGCCGGAGTAAAGTCTATCAATAGTTCCCCAATGGCTATTACATCAAGCACAGTTTCTCCCCACCTGTCGTTTGATTATTTATCTATTTAGATTTGCGTTATAACGATCCAGCCCATTTTGATAGATCTCCATCAATTCGTTCAAACCCATTTTCTCCAGCGTCTTTACATAGCTGTCCCACTGTTCATCTACGCCGCCATCAACAATGAATTTTCCACGTTGGGTATTGACATATTTAATCAATTCGGGCTCAATTCTATTGATTTTGTCCAGTTCCTCCGGCTCAAAAAAGATACTCGGATAGTTTTCCTTTTCCATATAAGGATCATAATATTTCTCCAAGTCTTTTACGCGCTGCTGGGCTCTAGGCTCCAGATCAACTACTTTTCCCAAATCTTCGATCGTAATGACGCCAGGTCCACCTGCGCCCGGAGCCACTTTTTGACGGAATTCGCCTGCGGAAGTACCCTCAGGAAGCGGCAAATTCACCAGTTTCCCATTCTCGTCTTTCTCAAATACGATATCCAGCGGACCCCAGTGAATTTGAGCTGCCATGTATGGCTCATACTGCTGATCGATCCAACGCATTGTAATCTCCGGATTCTTGTTCTCTTTTGTAATCACGAAAGCGCCGCGTCCTGGACCGCCACCGTTGCCGCGACCGATTAATTGATCGCCGTTCGGTCCTTTAAGCGGAGACAGCAAAGCATAATCCTCACTTCGCTCCGGCCCGACCACCTCATCCACTTCCCACCAGATATAGGAGCCGAGCGTTTCGACAGTAGTTTTCCCTTTGGCCAGATACTGAGCCGCGTCCTGGGTGAAAGATTCAGGATCAATCAAGCCCTGCTTATACCATTTTTCATGAAAATATTTTAACGCTTCCTTGTATTCAGGCTGCGTAGCGGTAAAGATCACTTTTCCGTCGCGCACGATTCGATGTTCCATGTTATCCGGAAGTCCGAAAGCTCCGAATATGCCAGCAATATCCATACACCACTGCATGTGCATAAAGCTCAACGGAATTTCGTCGGCCTTGCCGTTGCCGTTTGGATCCTGCGTTTTAAAGGCAACTAGTGCTTCCGTATATTCATCCAGCGTCTGCGGCATTTTCAGCCCCAGGTTGTCGAGCCACTTTTTATTGATAACGTGAAAGAAGGGATTCGTTCCAAGGTTGTTCTCTTCCCATGAAGGCAGCCCGTAAATATGCCCGTCCGGTGCCGTGATCGAGGACTTGATGTCAGGCCGACGATCTAAGAGCGCTTTCAGATTAGGCGCATATTGATCAATTAAATCTTCCAGTGGGAGGATGGTACCATCTTCACCGTAATTAACCAGCTCGTAATCGGAAAATCCAGCTCCGTAAAAAGCATCCGGTAAGTTTCCGCTGGCCAGCAGCAAATTTTTCTTCTCTGCAAAGTCGGTGTCCGGAATGTTCTCCCACTTGATCTTTACGTTCGTTTCCGCTTCCAATCGCTTGAAAATTTCCATTTCCGAATACTCCGGCGCCAATGCGGCTTTCGGGGATACCATCCTTAACGATACCGGTTCATTCACAATGGGAAGACCCGTTTTGTTGAAATTCGCAGCCTGATCGGGATTTTCTGACTGGTCTTTGCTGCCGCCTGAACATCCACTCAGCACAAACGCTCCGGCCAGCATAAGAATTCCCGCTTTTTTAAATATAGATTTCATCGTACATAACCTCCCTTTAGATCGTGACACAAACTAGATAACTTTCTTTGTTCTTCTACTGGAGTGGTCTGGATGCAGATTAATCGATTCTGCTGCACATCCCCCCTTTCAAGTACCATGATCACATCATCCCTTGATCGAGCCGATCATTACGCCTTTGACAAAGTACTTCTGCAAGAAAGGATAGAGAATCAGCAGCGGCAGACTGGATACGATGATGACACCGTATTTAATCAGCTCCGTAACTCGCATCTTCGCGGCATAGGACTCCACGTCCACCATCATGCCGGAGTTCACCTGATTCTGAACGAGAATGTTGCGCAGGACGAGTTGCAGCGGATATTTACTTTCGTCATTTAAATAGATTAGAGCGTCAAAGAAACCGTTCCAGAAACCGACGACATGATACAGCACCATGACGGCTATTATGGACTTGGATAAAGGCAATACAATGCTCCAGAAAAATCGGGTGTTGGAACAACCGTCGATCGAAGCAGCTTCCCACATTTCATCCGGAATGGATGACTGGAAGAAGGTCCTTACGATTATGACATTCATGATGCCGCCGGCACCTGGGATCACAAGTGCCCAGATCGTGTTCAGCATGTGAAGATCCTTGATTAGCAAGTACGTAGGGATCAACCCGCCGCTAAAAAACATGGTGATCAATAAAAACCACATGATAACAGGTCTTCCAACCAGATCCTTACGGGCTAACGGATACGCAGCAAACACGGTAACCGCTACTCCGATCAAGGTTCCAACACCCGCGTATAACAAGGAGTTGGCATACCCGATCCAAATGGAGGAGTCGTTGAATATTCGTTCATAGCCATCAAGCGTGAAGCCCTTCGGAAATAACCATACTTCCCCCGAATAGATAAGATTGGGATCACTGAATGAGGCAATCAGCACAAAATACAGCGGAAATAAAACGATCAGCATAACTACGGTTAAGAAGAAATAGTTGATGGCGTCGAACCATGCATCTCCTCTGCTTTTTCTCTTCAATAACTGGTTCAAAGTGAATCCCCCCCTACCAAAGACTGGTTTCCGTTAATTTTTTGGCGATCCGGTTGACGGTGACAATTAGAATGATATTGATGACGGAGTTAAATAGCCCGACGGCCGTGGAAAAGCTGTACTGCGCCTTCTGAATCCCCAATTCATATACATAGGTCGGAATAATATTCGAAGTCGCATAGTTCAGATCGCTTTGCATAAGAAATGCTTTCTCGAAACCGATGCTCATGACGTTCCCCAGCGCGAGAATTAACAGAATAACAATGGTTGGCAAGATGGACGGAATGTCTACGTACCATATCCGCTTCCATTTACTTGCTCCATCCATAATCGCTGCTTCATGCAGTTCGGGATTGACCCCAGCGAGCGCAGCCAGGTATATAATCGTGGCAAAACCAGTCTCTTGCCATATGCCTGACAAAATGTACAATGGACGGAACCATCCTTCGTCAGCCATGAATAGAATGGGCTCACCACCGAACCAGGTAATGATGAGATTCACGAGTCCGCTGTTTGGCGATAAAAAAACATGGAGCATACCGACGAGTACAACGGTAGAAATAAAGTGCGGTGCATAAATGACGGTCTGGATAAATTTCTTGTATCGTTTGCCCAGCATCTGATTCAGCATGATCGCGATAATAATCGGAGCAGGGAAACTAAATACAAGCGATAGAAAACTGAGTGTTAGCGTATTTTTCATGATGGTCCAGAAGTTATAAGAATTAAAAAAATCTATAAAGTGCTGGAAACCCACCCATTCGCTGCCCCAAATACCCTGGCTCGGTGAAAAATCCTTAAATGCAATTTGTACCCCGTACATCGGATAGTACTTGAACAGGAGATAAACCAGAATAATCGGCAGCAGGAACAGATACAGCTCATAGTTGCGTTTGACTCGACTCCAAGTTTTACGATTTTCTTTGATGAGGGGTTGTTGCCCCCCGGAATCTCGTGAAATCACCGTCATACTCCCCTTTTTCGTAAAATGATTTTATGTTATTGAAACGTTTCCAATTTAATTGAAACGTTTCCAATTTTACATAAGAAAAACGTCACCCGATGAATCCACCGGTAAAACAGCCGTGGCAGTTGATGTTTTTCCAATACTAAATTAATGGGTACAGCTTTTAATTCTGTCGAACAATCAAGTCGTTTCACCTTGTCTGAACATGACCGGAAGACGATAAACTTCCCGGTCCAATGTTACACCATCGATCTTTTTGAAGAGCAGCCTGATCGTCGTACGTGCCATCTCTTCTACAGGCTGTCTGATCGTTGACAATATCGGATGGAAATACGGATGATCCTGAATCCCGTCATATCCGATGACCTTTACATCCTCCGGAACACGAATGCCCAGCCTACCTGCTCTTTCGATATACTTGGCAGCAAACATATCCGTAATGGCAAAAATGCCGTCAACGTCCCGATACTCATTAAGAAACTCACCATAATAGGCATCATCATCTACAACCGGGTCTGGCTTTTCGTAAATAACATAGTCGACCCCCATGGCTTTGGCTTCATGAATAAAACCTTCTCTCCGGTTCATAGTTTCACTGAAAACGGAAGTGACGCTTCCCATAAAAGCCGGTTTACGGGCACCCGCCTTGACAAGCTCCCTTAATGCCAGGCGCCCTCCTTCATAATTATCCGAAGTAACGCATGTAATTTTCTTGTTGAAGTGCCTGTCGATACTGACAATCGGGATGTCATTACTCACGTCATTTTCGATATCGTTATAAGTAATGCCGACAATACCTGCCACTTTGTTTTGCTGAAGCATATCAAGGTAATACAATTCCTTTTCGGGTTTGCCGCCGCTATTGCAAAGCATGAGCTTAAAACCTTCCCGATCCAACTCATCTTCAATATAATAAGCAAGCTCGGAGAAAAAGGGATGCCAGATACTCGGCAGCAGCAAGGCTACCATCTTGGACTTCCGCATTTTAAAATTACGGGCAATTTCATTAGGAATATAATTCAACTCTTGTATGGCCTGCTCGACTTTTCTACGCGTTGCGGGTTTGACGGCGCCCGAATTGTTAATGACGCGGGACACAGTTCCCACAGCTACGCCAGCCAAATTGGCAACATCTTTGATACTAGACATCTAACCCCCCACTTATTCTCTCTTTTATGGAAATCATCATAACACCAAATTGGAAACGTTTCAATATTTTTTTGAAATCGCTTTTTTAATAAAATGTCACCGAAACCAAGCAACCGGGTAGTGTAGATGTATACCCACCGTCTCCGAGTTGCCTAGCCTGTCAATGATTTGATTATGGGACTGAATCTGGATCCAACCCTCGATCCCGTCGAAGAAGTTCTCCCGACAGAGTTGATATTTGGCTTACCTGCTATCTTCCGAAAACTCCTAGTCAGAATTGCTTGGTCAGCATGAAATATATGGTTTTTCAGCTGTAATTGTAATATTATCAGGATTAACATCTCCGTTGAGTGTTCACACTATCGTGCCCTATTCAAAAGATGTAAAGCTGCTGTACTTTTATTTTTGTTAAGTCCGATTTTTACATGCGTTAGGTAGGTTACTACTCAGATTAATATGAATCTTCCACTGGAATCCGGATGACATTGCTATCCGGCTTTTGTTCCAACAACTGTGGCGTCTATTCCACCTTTGCCCGTTAGTTTAATGAAATTGCATGGAAACTTAGTTAGATATTTATCTAATCGGTAATCGGTTCATGTTCTTGTCCTTATCGGCAATCGAGACAAGAACTTGTACCAATAAAACAAAAAAGCCGCTAATTGCGACTTTCAAAGGGAGCATCTTCTTTTCCCTCGACACATGTATGCACCGGTTCCATTTCCATTCACTCTTTTCTTTGAAGAAATCTAACAGCATGTCTTAACCTCCCATTGGAGGAGTGCCGCCATAATTCTCACAGTGGATGATGACAGGGTGCATAATGGCCGCTCTCCAGAATTAGCAGCTGTGGCTCCTCTTCGCGGCATCGTGAGGTCGCCAGCGGGCAACGTGTATGAAATCGACAGCCGGAAGGCGGATTCGACGGAGACGGGATCTCTCCTTCTATACCGCCTGTCGGCTGGCTCCCCCCAGGGGCTCCCCGTGGTATGGAATCAATCAGCGCGCGCGTATAGGGATGGGCCGGCCTCAGAAACAGGGATTCGCTCGGCGCTATTTCCACCAGCTTCCCTAGATACATCACGCCGATCCGATCGGATAGATGACGAACGACCTGCAAGCCGTGGGCAATGAACAGATAGGTAAGCCCAAGCTTCTGCTGCAAGTCCTGCAGCAGATTCATAATCTGCGCCTGAACCGACACATCCAGGGCGGATACCGCTTCATCCGCCAGGATAAACCGCGGGTTCAACGCGATGGCCCTGGCAATGCCGATGCGCTGCCGCTGCCCCCCGGAGAATTCATGGGGATACCGCTCCGCCCACGAAGGGTCAAGCCCGACCAGGCCAAGCAGCTCATGAACGCGCTCCTGCACGGCCGATGCAGGCAGATGACGGTGTACCAAGAGCGGTTCTGCAATGCTGTCCCCGATCTTCCAGCGAGGATCAAGCGACCCATAGGGATCCTGGAATATCGTCTGCATATGGCGTCGTGCCCGGCGCAGTGCTGTGCCTCCGAGCTTCGTCAGATCCTCACCTTCGAACAAAACCCTTCCCTCCGTTGCCCGCTCCAGCTGCAGCAGCACGCGGCCCAGCGTGGATTTCCCGCTACCGGATTCACCGACCAAACCGAATGTTTCTTTTCTGCGAATCGTGAAGGTTACGTCATCCACGGCCCGGATCAGCTTCTTCCCGCCGAACCCTCTCCCCTGCACAGGATAATACTTCCGGAGATTCTCAACAGTAAACAACACGTCGGGTTCCTGATCGGGCGAGTTATCGCTGCGATTCAGATTCGTATCCATTTCCACGCCAATACCTTCGTCAGCCCCTAATGCTTCCATTGCCCCCCTTGGAATGGCCTCGGAAACAACTTCCGAATCAACCTCGGTGGCTTCCGCCAGCCAGTCCTTTCTCTGCACAAGCTCCTCCGAATGCCAGCAGGCCGTTCTCCGGCTTTCATCTCCCGACATGGAAGGCGTCTCCTGCCTGCAGCGCTCGCTAACAAAAGGGCACCGTGGATGAAAACGGCAGCCGTCCGGCAGTGCAGCCAGATTCGGAATAGACCCTTCTATCGAATGAAGCTTGGACCCTCGAACCGTATCCAGCGTGGCTATGGAACGAAGCAGCCCCCGCGTATAAGGGTGGTGGGGAAGTGTAAATAGCTCTGCAGCCGGTGCCTATTCAACAATCTCGCCCGCATACATCACCACGATCCGGTCCGCCATATCAGCGGCGATGCCCAGATCATGCGTAATCAACAGGATGGACATGCCGAATTCCTGCTGCAGATCCTTCAGCAGGCGCAGAATCTGCGCTTGTATCGTAACATCCAGCGCGGTTGTCGGTTCGTCAGCGATCAGAAGATCCGGCCCGCAGGATAAGGCCATGGCGATCATTGCCCTTTGCAGCATCCCACCGGACAATTCCCCCGGGTACTGCTTTAAGCGCAGCTCCGGTTCGGGAATGCCAACCCGCGCAAGCAGGCTGGCGGCGCGGTCTCTCGCCTCCCGCTTGGATACTCGTTCATGCTGCAGAATTGTTTCCTCGATCTGCCGCCCAATGGTAAAGACGGGATCGAAGGCAGCCATGGGCTCCTGGAAGACCATCGCCATTTTTTTTCCGCGATAACGTCTTAGTTCGGTCTCCGTCAAGCCGGCAAGATCCGTCCCGCCAAGCCTCAGGCTTCCGCCCGTGATCCGACCGTTCTCATGATCGATCAGGCGCATGATGGCTTTGGACGTCACCGTTTTGCCACTCCCGGATTCGCCCACCAGACATACCGTTTCCCCTGCCCCTATCGAAAGCGTCACGTCCCGGATCGCATGAATCGTTCCCCGCTGGGTCCTAAAATCAACGGACAGCTGCTGAATATCCAGTAAAGTACTCATCCATGTCCTCCTATCGCTGCGTGATTTTCTTCGGATCGAGATGATCTCTCAGCCGGTCGCCGATGATATTGACGGACAGCACGAATGCCGTAATGGCAAGACCGGGAAAGGTGCACATCCACCATGCGACGGTCAGGTATCCTCTGCCTTGAGAGAGCAGCGTCCCCCAATCCGGCACTTCGCGGAGCACGCCAAGGCCGAGAAAGCTCAGCCCCGACCCCGTCAGAATGGAAGTTCCGATGCCGATGGTTGCCATAACCAGCAGGGGGGACAGGCTGTTCGGCAGCACATGGTTCCAAAAAACACGCAGCGGCGAAGCGCCGATGGATCCGGCCGCTTTGACGAACGTCCGGTTCTTGATGCTCATAATCTGGGCTCTCATCACGCGGGCATACCCCGGTATAGCGGAAACCGCCACCGCAAGCACGACATTCGACAGGCTCGGTCCGAGTGCTCCGGCAATCGCCAGTGCGAGCAGGATGCCCGGTATGGTCATCAGAATGTCGTTCAATCGCATCAGGACAGTATCCACCCAGCCTCCTGCATATCCGGACATCGCTCCGACCGCGCCGCCGATCAGCCCCCCTACAAGGACGGAGGCAAAGCCGATAAAGAGCGAATCCCGGCTGCCATGAACGACCACACTGAAAATATCCCTGCCAAAATAATCGGTACCGAATAGATGGGCCGCACTCGGTGCCTGCATGATACGGTCCGTCAGCATATCCGTCGGGGCATAAGGCGCGATCCATTTCGGCACGATGGCGCATACCACAATGAATAGCACGACCAAGCCAGCGGCGTACAAAAACCAATCATTCGCCGAGAACCGGCCGCTCCGGCGCGCAGCCGGGGACGTCAGCCTTCTTTGACGCCAAACCGTTTTGGCGGAGACCGCCTCTCTCATATGAATTCCCTCCTCTTTAAGCCGAACGTCTGACGCGCGGATCAATCAGTGCATAGGAAATATCCACGATTAGGTTCACGATGACGTAGATGATGGCGGAAAAAAGAATCACGCCTTGAACGACCGGCAGATCCTTGGCCATGATGGCGTCCGCAATAATCCTGCCAATCCCTTGCCGGGAAAATACGGTCTCAATGACCACCGTGCCCGCCAGCATCTCGCCGACGAGCATCCCGATCATGGTCACGGCCGGTATCAGCGCATTGCGCAGCGCATGGCGGTACATCACCGCCCGCTCCGCAAGGCCTTTGGAACGCAAGGTCACGATGAACTGCTCACTGATCACATCGAGCATGCTGTTACGGACCATGCGCACAATGTAGCCTGCTCCCACCGTTCCAAGCGCCAGTGCCGGCAACACCAGCGTCTTCCAGCCATCCGAGCCCATGGCCGGGAACCAGCCCAGCGTGATGGAGAAGATCAAGATCAGCAGAATACCCGACCAGAAGGTGGGCATCGATATGCCGAATAAACCGACGATACGGGCGATGATGTCAATTGCCTTGTTCCGGTGGATCGCGGACAATACCCCAAGGAGAATGCCAACGATGATCGAGACCAGCGAGCTAGCCGCCGTCAGCGCGAGCGTTGCCGGGAAACTCTCCACGATCTTCGGCAGCACCGGATCGGAATTGATAAGCGATATGCCGAAATCGCCTTGAAGAATGCTGCCGAAATAACGAAGGAACTGAATATGAAAGGGTTGGTCAACCCCAAGCTCGTGCCGCAGATTCGCGATCACTTCAGGCGTTGCCATGGAGGGATCCACCATATTATCCGTCGGGTCCCCCGGAAGGACATAGAGAATGGAGAATACCAGGACAAGCGAACCGACGATGACGAGCAAAGAGGTCAACACTCGCCAGGTCAACGTTCTAACCATACGCCTTCAGGCCCCCTTTCTTCTATTTTTGCAGAGACACATCATTGAATAACGGGTAGCCGAGCGAATCGAACAGCACGCCTTGAACCGAATTCGATGCTGCCACCGTGTACGGAAACACATAAATCGGGAGGATGATGGCATGATCGATGATATAATGCTGGACCTGCTTATACAGCTCCGCACGTTTCGAGTCGTCCTTCTCCACGCGCCCCTGTTCAAGCCATTGATCTACATCCGGATCGTTCAGCCTGGACAAGCTGGCCTGGCCTTTCGGATCATAGGAGTGATAGAACGAATAGAGTGCGTTCGGGTCCGAGTTCACCTGGCTGTTTCCATACAAATCATAGTCGCCGTTGGTATACACCACCGTGCGGATATCCTTTGTAATCTCGACCTCAACGGCGATGCCGATCTGCTTCAGTTGCTGCTGAATCATCACCGCAATATCGTTGCGCTTTTCCCGGTTCGGGGTGCCGTCTACATAACGAAGCGTAAGCTTCTTGCCGTCCTTGGTCCGAATTCCGTCTTCGCCTCTCACCCATCCCAGCTCATCCAGCAGCTGATTGGCCTTCGGGATATCCGGCTTGATCGACTGCTCAAGCGATGCGTCATAACCGAATGTTCCCGGCGTTAGCGGAGACCAGGCACGCTCATAGGTGCCTAAATACAGCGTCTTGACGATCGTATCCACATCCACCGCGAGCTGTACGGCCTGCCGGGCTTTCAATTCATTCCACGGTTCGCGATCCTTATTGAAAAAGAGCGTGTATGGCAACCCGACGGTGTTCGTCTGGAGCAACTGGAAGTTCGGGTCCTTCTCCAGCGTCAAAATATGCTGGGGCGGCACCGTCTCGGCGGCAAGCACTTGCTTGCTCTGAACGCTTCCGATCCGCGTGGCCTCCTCCGGCACGATTCGGAAATCAATGCCGTCCAAATAAGGCGCTCCCTGATTGGTCACCAGCTCCGGCGCCCACTTGTAGCCGGGATTGCGTTCTACCTGAATCCCTGCGTTCTCCTCCCATTTCACGAACTTGAACGGCCCGGTGCCGACCGGATGCTGCCCCAGCTGATCGCCGTATTTCTGTGCGGCAGCCGGAGACACAATGCCCAGCAATGCCTGGCTCAGATTGCCGAGAAAAGCTCGGGACGGCGTGGCCAGATTCAGCTTGACCGTATACTCATCCAGAACTTCCGAAGACCGATACGGCTGCAGCAATGCTGCTGCGTTGGACGCTTTCGTGGCGGGATCCAAAATCCGGTCAAAGTTATATTTCACCGCTTCTGCATTAAACGGAGTACCGTCGTGGAACTTCACATCCTCCCGCAGCTTGAACGTATAGCTGAGTCCATCCTCCGAAATCTCCCACTCCGTTGCCAGCCATGGCTTGATCGTATGGTCAGGCAGCTGAACCACCAGGCTGTCGTGGATCGTGCGAATGACGCGAACGGATACCGCCAGCCCGCTGCGGTGCGGATCCAGTGTGTCAGGCGATGTCGCAAGGGCAAAGCTGAGTTCTCCTCCCTGAGCGGTCACGCCTTGTGCGGCGAGCGTCCCAGCGGCCGTCGTGCTCCCTGAGGAGGCTTGCTGCCCTCCGCATGCGGACAGCAGCAGCATCAAAACCAAAGCGGCAGTGGCAACCGACTTTCTTTGTTTTCGAGCATGGCTTCTCATTCACAACCCACTCCCCTTCAAATCCGATTTATTTTGGGAATGATATCTAGCTTTGCGATTCTTATTTGTTGTGTACAATGCCAATATCATCTAGCCCGTCGTTATTTCAGAGCCTCCGCTTTCTCCCTTACCCGGGTATAACGATTGACTGGTACGGGAATGCCGAGATTTCCCCGCAGTGTATCCGCTTCGTATTCGGATCGGAACAACCCGCGTTCCCGCAGAATCGGCACGACCAGGTCTACAAAATCATCCAAGCCTCCCGGTACGCTTGCGCCGACGATGAACCCGTCAGCCACTTCCTCTTCGAACCACTGCTGCAGAAGATCCGCCACCTTCTCCGGCGTGCCGATGAACGCGGTTCTTGGCGTAGCTTCTTGCAGTGCCACCTGGCGCAGCGTAAGGTTCTGCTCCTTTGCCCGCTGCTTGATGCGGTCCGTGGTGCTGCGGAAGCTGTTAGAACCGAAGTCGCCCAGTTCCGGGAATGGCTCATCAAGCGGATACTGGGAGAAATCATGGTGTTCAAAGTAACGCCCCAAGTATTCCAGCGCCTTCTCCGGCGTAACCAGCTCGGCGATCTCGCGGTATTTACGCTCGGCCTCTTCCTCGGTGTCGCCCACAATCGGCCCAATCCCCGGAAAGATCAGAATATCGTCCGGGGAACGGCCGTATTCCGCGGCGCGCCACTTCACGTCCTTGTAGAAAGACTTCGCCTCTTCGATCGATTCGGGACCGGTAAAGATGGCATCCGCCGTTTTGGCTGCGAGCGTTCGTCCGCTGTCGGATGATCCGGCTTGGAAAACGACCGGCTGACCTTGCCTGGATCTCGCAATGTTTAGCGGTCCCTGCACGGAGAAATATTCGCCTTCATGATTCAGCCGATGCAGCTTGGCGGGATCGAAGAATACGCCGCTCTCCTTATCGCGGATAAAGGCATCGTCCTCCCATGAATCCCACACCCCCTTCGCCACTTCCAGGTATTCTTCGGCAATCCGGTAACGCTCAGGGTGCGAAGGATGCTCAAGGCGCCCGAAATTCAGGGCGGTTCCTTCCAGCGGCGAGGTTACCACGTTCCATCCGGCCCTTCCTCCGCTGATGTGATCGATCGAGGCGAACTGACGGGCGACTGTGAAAGGCTCGCTATATGAGGTCGACAGGGTTCCAACAAGCCCAATCTTCGAAGTGACCGCGGCGAGTGCGGACAAGATCGTAATCGGCTCGAAGCGGTTCAGAAAATGCGGTATGGATTTCTCGTTGATATACAGACCGTCTGCCACAAACACAAAATCTAACTTGCCTTCTTCGGCCTTCCGCGCCTGCCCCGTATAAAAAGGAATACTGACGCTGGCGTCCGAAGGAATCCGCGGATGCCTCCATGCGGTGTGGCTGCTGCCCACTCCATGAATGGAAGCGCCCAATCGAAGCTTTCTATCCCTGCCCATATTCCACTCCACCTTTAGCGTTGATTTCGTGACGGGAAGATCCCCGGCCATGCCCTGAATTCATTTTTCCAATGAATATAGTCGGAATTAAGTTGTTGATAACTCTATCATCCTGCTGTCCCACCTACAAGATCATATAGAGAAGTTCTATCCTCGCTTCTTGATTCTCTATTAGAGCCCTTAATCCGCGGTGATCATGGCAGTGCAAAAACCACGATCCACGGATTCGAATCGTGGCGGCTCATTTCAAGATCACGTTTCTTGGGGGCCAATGCGTCAGACAACCTGCCCCTGCCGCTCTGCCGGTGCAGCCGAATATCGGGCCAGCTCTGCCTGCAGTTCGTTCAGCGCGTCATCCAAGCGCTCTCTGAGCTGTTCCGTTATGTCGTAACCGCCGAGTTCTAGGCGGGTGACCCACTGATCTACGGCAAACACCCCGCTGAGAATGTTGGTCCCTCCGAGTGCGGATACCACCGGCTTCAGGGCATAATCCACGGCAAGCAAATGCGCGATCGAGCCTCCGATAAAGAGGGGGAGCACTACCTTGCCCTGCAGGCCTTTTTGGGGAAGGAGATCCAGAATCGTCTTCAACGCTCCCGAGTAGGAAGCTTTATACACCGGGCTAGCAATGATTACGGCAGCTGCTCCTTCAACAGCTGCGATAGCCTGCTTGATGGCCGGACTGTTAAAATCGGCCCGCAGCAAATCCTCAGCCGGGAGATCCGCTGCCGAGACGAATTCGATCTCGTAGCCGGCAATGATCAGGCGGTCCTCTAAGTATTGCGTCAGTCCGAACAAACGGGACCCTTGATTCGGGCTTCCTGCTATAAATGCAATTTTTGTCATGGTCTTCCTCCTTATTCGTAAACATCATTACGGCTAAGCGTACCCATATTCGCGGCCCATGCACCAGGACATCCTCATCCAGATCGAATCGGGGCTGGTGTTTCACATGCACGATTCCCCGATCCGGATTCCCGCAGCCGATGAATCCAAAGGCACCAGGGACCTGCTGATCCAGGTACCAACCGAAATCCTCGCCCGCCAAGCTTGGTGGATGGAGCCCCTGCACTTGCTCCTCACCCAGCACTTCGGCTTGCGTCATACGACGCAGCGAGGCTCCGTCATTGACCACAGCCATCCCCTTCTCGAAGCCCCAGCTTATAGCTGCCGCCTGCTTGGTCCGCAATGGATGCGGCCAGACGCCTTAGGCCTTCCGTAATCGTCGCCACGATATCCTTCCGATACGCCCGGAAGGTTCCCGTGAGCTCGCTGTGAGCAGCGATGACATTGATGGCGCTACCTGCATGAAGCGTGCCGACCACCCCCATCCCGAAATGTCTGCCCACATTCCGCCGCCTGACCTCAATCCCCCACGACTCCAAGAGATCTGCAACCAGCTTCGAGGTGCGGAAGACATCGTAAAATAACTGGGGATACTGATGAAGGTCTCTCCGTAACCTGGAGAGCTCTACCCGAAGCTCCCCCGCAAAAACCATCATCTCTTCATGCTCTACAGCAGCCTTCATTCGCGTCATCTGTTAGGAACGGACAGCGACTGTCTGAGCCTTGCTGTACCGGTTCTCGGGCACGGGCAATCCCAAATTGCCGCGCAGCGTGTCGCTCTCGTACTCGGTTCTGTAAATGCCTCTCTCCTGAAGAATCGGCACGACATGATCCACAAAATCCTCCAGTCCGTTCGGCACCGCTGCGGTAATCATGAAGCCGTCGGCTGCCCCGGCTTCGAACCAAGCCTGGATCTTGTCTGCCACCTGCTCCGGCGTACCGATAAACCCGCCGCGCGGCGTGGCCGACTGCAGCGCCACTTGCCGAAGAGTAAGCCCCTTCTCCTTGGCATCCCTTTTGATTTTGTCGGTACCGCTCTGGAAGCTGTTCTTGCCCAGGTCGCCCAGCTCAGGGAACGGCTCATCCAGCGGATACTGGGAGAAATCGTGATGCTCGAAGAATCGGCCGAGATAATCCAGGGCATTCTCGATGGTCACCAGGCTGGCCACCTCCTCATATTTGCGCTCGGCCTCCTCCGGCGTGCTGCCGATGATCGGGCTGATGCCGGGAAAGATCAGCACATCATCCGGATTCCGGCCGAATTCCGCCGCCCGCGCCTTCACGTCCTGATAAAAGGCTGCCGCATCCTCCACAAACTCATGTCCGGTGAATACTGCGTCGGCTTCCTTGGAGGCATAGTTCTTGCCGACCTCGGACGAGCCCGCCTGAAAGATGACCGGCTGCCCCTGCTTGGAACGAGCGATGTTCAGCGGCCCCTTCACGGAGAAGAACTCGCCTTCGTGATTCAGCGCGTGCATTTTCTCCGGATCGAAGAATACGCCAGTCTCCTTGTTCCGCACGAAGGCATCGTCCTCCCATGAATCCCACAGACCCCGGGCAACCTCCAAATACTCCGTTGCGATCCGGTATCGCTTATCGTGCTCCGGATGCTCCTTCTTGCCGTAATTCAAGGCAGAACCCTCCAGCGGAGAGGTAACGATATTCCAGCCTGCGCGTCCGCCGCTGATCTTGTCAAGCGACGCGAACTGCCGGGCCACGGTGAACGGCTCGCTGTACGAGGTGGACAACGTACCGACAAGACCGATGTTGGTGCTGACGGCGGCCAGGGCGCTCAGAATGGTGATCGGCTCAAAGCGATTCAGAAAATGCGGTATCGATTTTTCGTTGATATACAAGCCGTCCGCGATGAAGATCAGGTCGAACTTGCCCTCTTCGGCTTTCTGAACCCACTGCTTATACAGATCAAAATTAACGCTTGCGTCGGGCTGCGCATCCGGATGCCGCCACATGGAGGTTCCTCCGCCCACACCGTGCAGGAGCGCCCCCAATTTCAATTGTCTTTGCTTTGCCATATTCCATTCCTCCTTATCGATCTTAGCGCCATCGTCTTACACGGGAGCGGCAGCCAGTTTAATGCGTTCGATCTGCCCGAGATGATTCTGTACGTGACGGGTAAAACCGTTGACGATATCCGAGACGCTGACGGACTCCCCTTTGAAATTGATGCCAATTTTGGCCGCATCGGCCGCGCTCAAACGACGAAGCAACAAGCTGTTATAGTGCAGCAGCGCCCGGAATGCTTCCAAAATATCCTCGGCTCTGCCTTCGTTCGAATATTGGCCGCTGACCCAGGCATCCTGATTAAACGCGGGCAGCTGGGCCGTCGTCCCGGCCAGAATGTCCCGGATTCGGAACGAGATCACGATGCTGTGATCCACCAGATGGGAGAGCACCTCCTGTACGCTCCATATGTGTGGTGCCTGCTTCCATTGGAGCTGATCCTCGCTAAGGCCGGCGACGGCGGCCAGCAGTTGATCATGCGTATTAACAAAGGCTTCAATAGGGAATTTGCTCATTCGATCTCCTCCAATACAAACTCGATAATGACCTGCCCGATAGAAATAACGAGAAACTGCCCTTCGCATAACACTAAAGTCCGTGTTCAGGGCCTATTCATGGCGAAGCATGAAATAGGAGCAAGGCTTCGATTCGAACGACAGTAACAAAAGAACTCCTTATCGCGAAGACTCCCCGCCGGCATGGTAATGCAGGAGCGCCAGCTCCGCCAGCCTCGTGAAGAAATCGATGCTGACCGGAATCGCCCGATCATCCAGATCAAAAGCCGGATGGTGCCACTCCTGCGTGCCCGCCGTTCCCATGAAGACAAACAACCCGGGAACCTCGCGCTGGTACACCGCAAAATCCTCCCCGGCAGGCGAGGGAACCGGTATCACCGCCTCATATCCTGCTTCGTCAGCAGCGGCATAACCGAGCTCCGCCAGCTTGCGGTCGTTATGGACCGGCGGCGGTCCTTCGATCCAGCGCACGGCAGCCTTCGCTCCGAAAGCTGCCGCCACGCCTTGGACGACTTGGCCAAATCGTTCGAGCACCTGATGCCTGACGTCGTCGTCAAAGGTGCGGATGGTTCCTTCCAGCAGCGCTTTATCCGGAATCACGTTCCACGCGGTTCCGCTATGCAGCTTCGTCACGCTGATGACGGCACTCTTCAAGGGGCTCACATTCCGGCTTACAATGGACTGAAGGGCCGTAATGATATGCGACGCGGTCACGATTGGGTCAAGGCCTGCTTCGGGCACGGCCGCATGGGATCCCTTCCCCGCCACTTCAACCACGAAGCCGTCGGCGGCGGCCATCAGTGGACCTTCCTTAATGCCAATGGTCCCGACAGGCAGGTCCGGCTTGTTATGCATGCCGAAGATCGCCTGCACGCCTTCGAGCGCCCCGCTGTCGATCACCTGCTTCGCGCCCTTGGCCTTCTCTTCGGCCGGCTGAAAGATCAACCGGACGATTCCTCTCAGCTCCTGCTCCCGCAGCTTCAGGGCATAGGCCGTCCCGATCAGGGCAGCGGTGTGGAAATCGTGCCCGCAGGCATGCATTTTGCCGGGAATCGTCGAGGCGTACGGGAGTCCCGTCTCTTCCTGGACCGGCAGAGCGTCGATGTCCGCTCGCAGCGCTATGATCGGCCCCTCTTGAAATCCGCCGACTTCGGCGATTACGCCTGTCGCAAGCGGATACTCCGTGACCCGTATCCCGGCTTCCTCAAGCCAGTCCCTGATCAGCTGCGTCGTCTCGAACTCCTCGTTCGACAGCTCCGGGTACCGGTGCAGATGGCGCCGAATCTCAATAAATCGATGGATGTCGATATTCGTGGATAGAACTTGGCCTGGCATTCGTAAAACCTCCTAAATAGTCACGGATCTATGGCCGTCTCGATTACGCCTCGGCAGGAACCTCAGCCAACGCCTCGTTCAGCAGCTCGAATGAGTGAACTCGCTTGGCAAAGGGCTGGATATTGCTGGTGACGATAATCTCGTCAACGCCCGAAGCCTGCTGAAGCCGGAGCAGCTGCTCACGCACGGTTTCCTTCGTCCCTTTGGTGATGAACGGCTCCTGTTCCTCAATCGTGTACGGCTCGCCTGCCTGGCGACCGAATTCTTCGGCCTGTTCCCTCGTCCCCAGCGTCAGCGTCCGGCCGCTGGCCAGATGAATCTTCACCAGCTTCAGCGATCCTGCCAGCTCGGCCGCTTCCTCCTCCGAATCGGCCACGATCACGGACAGGGCGACAAGAATCTCCGGCTCCCTGCCATGGGAGTAGTCAAACGTGCTCCGGTAAACGCGAATGGCCTCCAACGCTGCGGATTCATCCCCGTTGATGAAGAGGGAAAACACATAGGGCAGGCCGAGTCCGGCCGCAATTTCCGCACTGCCTGCGCCAGCACCCAGCACGTACAGCTCAGGCGCGGTCTCCGGCAGCGGAGCGGCGCGAAGCCCGGCGAGCGGATGATCCTCCTCCAGCGTGTTATGAACAAATTGGCGGAGCTCGACGATTTTATCCGTTAACGACGCGTCCTCCTGCACGCCCCGCTGCAGCGCCTGCGTACTGCGCGGCAAACCGCCCGGGGCGCGCCCGATTCCCAGATCCACACGTCCCGGCGCGAGCGCGGCCAGCACGTTGAAATTCTCCGCTACCTTGTAAGGACTGTAATGTTGAAGCATGACGCCGCCGGATCCCACGCGGATGGTTTGGGTTTTGGCTAACAGGTAAGAGATGAGCACCTCTGGCGAAGATCCCGCCACATGGTCCGAATCGTGATGCTCGGATACCCAGAAGCGCCGGAAGCCGAGCTCCTCCGACTTTTGGGCAAGCAGCACGGTGTGCGCGAACGCCTCCGCTGCCGTTTCCCCGGGATATATTGGACTTTGGTCAAGCACGCTTATCGTAATCCCCATATTGGTTGGCCTCCTAAATGCTATAGTTAAGCTCAGGCGTGATCCGCTTCAGGAACTGCTTGGTCCGTTCTTCCCGCGGATTGTGGAAGAGCTCGGACGGGGGGGCCTGCTCCACGATCACGCCTTCGTCCATGAACACGACGTGGTTCGCCACATCCCTCGCAAAGCCCATCTCATGCGTTACCACAATCATGGTGATCCCTTCCTTCGCGATTTTGCGAATGACCGACAGCACCTCGCCCACAAGCTCCGGGTCAAGCGCCGACGTCGGCTCATCGAACAGGATCACCTCCGGCTCCAGGGCGAGCGCCCTGGCAATGCCCACCCGCTGCTGCTGTCCGCCCGAGAGCTGACTCGGGTAGGCATCCAGCTTATCGGCCAGACCCACCTTTTCGAGCAAGGCGATGCTCTTCTGCCTTGCCTCGGCCTTCGGCAATTTTTTGACGACGACCAGGCCTTCCATCACGTTCTCGATCGCCGTCTTATGCTTGAACAGATTGTACTGCTGAAACACCATGGCCGATCTCTGACGTAGTTCATGAATCTCCTTCTTAGTGGCGCGCTTGCACTGGACACGGTAATCGCCGATAGCAATCTCGCCGCCATTCGGCTTCTCGAGATAATTCACGCAGCGCAGCAGCGTGGTTTTGCCGGAACCGCTCGGCCCCAGGATGACCACCACTTCCCCTTTGTTTACCGTCAGATCAATGGATTTCAGCACCGCGTTCTTGCCATATGACTTTGAAATATCGGTCAGTTGAATCATGCGACGCCCCCCCGATTGTAAAGATTGATCCGTTTCTCGATGATCGCGGTCAGTCTCTCGATGAGTAGCGTAAGCCCCCAGAAAATAGCTGCCGCCGCCAAGTACGATTCGAAGAATTTCCAGTTGGTCGATGCCACGATCTGCGCCTGCGCGTTAATGTCCACAACCGATACGGTAAATGCCAAGGTCGAGCCATGAAGCATGCCGATCACCGAATTCGAGAGGTTCGGCAGGCTGACCGCCAAGGCTTGGGGAAACACGATCCGGCGCAGCGCCTGCCACGTTGTCATGCCGATCGAATAGGCTGCCTCCAGCTGCCCCCGGTTGACAGCGAGCAGGCCGGAACGGATCACTTCGGACATATACGCGCCTGCCGTAATCGAGAATGATATGAACGCAAACCAGATCATCGGGATGGAGGATGACTTAAAGCCCCAGCCCATCTGGGCGGACAGCGCATCCACCAGCACCGGCAGGCCGAAATAGATCAGCAGCAGATGCGTCAGCATGGGAGTGCCCCGGATAAAGGTCACGTAGGCAGTGGCAATCTGGCTGAGCAGCGGAACTTTATAGATCCGGGCAAACGCTGCGGCCAGCCCGATCAGAAATCCGGCCGTGACCGATACCGCGGTGATCAACAGCGTTGTAGGGATCGCGGACAGCAAGTTTACAAACGCCGTCCATATGAAGGATGGATCGATTTTCACAGCTCCGCGCCTCCTTTTTCTGGTCGCATTCCGGCGATGATACGGCGGTAGGACCATTTCTTTTGCATACGGAATCTTTCACGTTTCGCCGACTCCGGAGCCTCATGGCGCATCAGGCGCCGTTCCGCATGCAACAGCAGTTTCTCAAGCGTAAAGCTGATGACAAGATAGATGAAAGCCAGCGCCAGATAAGCTTCGATAAAATGCTGGGTGATATTGCCCAGGGTTTGCGCTTTTCCCGTCATCTCCATGAGCCCGAGGGTAAACGCCAAGGAAGTATCCTTCAGCAGGGCAATCACCATATTCGAAAATACCGGAACCGCGATCGCGAGCGCTTGAGGGAGGACGATCCGAAGGAAGGCTTGATGTCCCTTCATCCCCATGGCGTACGCCGCTTCTACCTGGCCTCTGTCCACCGCCGTTACCGAAGCCCGGATCATCTCCGACATGAAGGCACCGGTATGAAGCCCGTAAGTCAGGATCACGAATACCATGACAGGCGCCAGGGACAGGTCGATATGAACCAATTTCAGCATCTCCGGCAGACCATAATAGAACAAGAAGAGCTGGATCAGAATCGGCGTTCCCCTGAAGAACGAAATGTACACCTTGGAGAACGCGTTCAGCACCGGGATCCGGTAGAGGCGGGGAAGGGCAACCAGAAATCCAACGACGATTCCCACCAGCAGAGAGCCTGCCACGATCAGCATCGTGACGCCTAACGTCGACAAGAGCTTGGGCAGAAAGCTAAATATATACGAGTAATCGAACGGTGCACCCATGGACCCCTTCTCCCTTCTACTAGGTTTATCTCATCATGGATTCGACGATGTGAAGTCGTCGCCCAGCCATTCCTTGCTCAGCTTGGTCAGCGTTCCATCCGATTTCAGCTCCTTGATCGCATCGTCAACCGCATCCGACAGCTTCTGGCTGTCCGGGTCATCCTTGCGGAATACGAACAGGATGTCGGCCTCCGACAGGTGGTCGCCCGTTGTTTTCAGCTTTCCTTGCGGGTCGATCAGCGGCAGCGTAAAGTCCGCCCCGACGGTTGCATCCACCCGGCCCGTCGTAATCTGGCTCACGGTATCATTCGCCGCGCCGTTCTGATAGACAATGTTGATCGCATCGTTATTGTCCTTATTGTAGTTCTCCAGAATCTGAGCAGCCGCACTGGTTGCACCGGTGAGTACCTTTTTGCCCTTTAAATCATTTAGCGATTGAATGGAGTCGTTCTCCTTGGCGACGATGATCTTATTCCGCCAGTAGGCGTAAGGCTCTTTATTGAACAGGTACTTTTCCGTCCGCTCCGGATTCTTCTCCATCTGGTGGGCCACAAAATCAATTTTCTTCGTTTCCAGGCTAAGCAGCAGATTGGAAAACTCCTGGGTCTGCAGCTCGAACTCATACTCCGGCAATCGTTGATCAATCTCCCGTACCAGTTCAACGTCAAAGCCGGTCAGCTTTCCGTTCTCGTCAATAAAGCAGATTCTAGGAAAGGCCGTGCCCGTGCCGACAACAATCTCCGTTACTTTTCCTTCTGCAGCGTTCGCCGTGCTATCTTTTTGCGCCTCTCCACTCTTCGTGCCTGTTCCGCATCCGGCGATCACCCCTGCCAACGCGATTACAACGGCTGCCACGATTGATTTCTTCACGACCTCATCCCCTTTCGATCTTGTCCCGATTCGTAATTTAATAATTCCTATAGTTTTAGTAAGAATTATGTTGTCACTAACTTTACCGCGATTTGGGAAACGCGTCTAATAGAGTTTTTCTATTCATCCATGCAATTCATCAATAGGACAATTCACGGCCGAGCTCCAGCAAGGAATCCAGAAACTCATTGTTGTGCCCGTTCAAGGAGATGAGATGGGTCTGCAGGGAAATGCCTGCCGTCTCGGCAATATCTACGGGAATCAGGCTTCCATCGGCTACCTCCTGCTGAGCGCATAGACCCGGAAGAAAGCAGATGCCCGCCCGCCCCAGCACAAGCTTCTTCGCCGTCTCGGAATTATCGACCTGAAACACGATATTAGGCGGCTGTTCCAGACTCTCGAATACCCGGTGAATCCTCAGCCAATCCAGCGAACCACATTCGAAGAAGACCAGTGTCTCATGCCGGATATCCCGAATGGAGGCTCTCCCGGCAGCAGCAAGCGGATGATCCTTATATACATAGAGGCGGATAGGGTCTTCAAAGAACGGATAGGATTGAAACGCCGGATTCATCAGCTTGCGGACGAAGGCCAGATCGATATCCTTGGACGAGAGCTTACCGGCCAGCTCTTCCGTGGGGCCTGTCGTCAGCTTGAAGTTCATCGCTGGAAACCGTCGGTTGAGCACCATAAGTAGATAGGGCATTAAGTAATTGGACACCGAAACCGTGCTTCCGATTCTGAGCTCATTGGGCATGGACGGTTTGGATTGAAGATGGTGTTTCCCTTTTTGGAAGGTTTGGAGGATCTGCTGGGCATAGGGAAGGAATTGTTTGCCTTTGTCAGTCAGATGAATCTGTTTGCCCAAACGGTCAAACAGCCTGCAGTCGAGCTCCCTCTCGAGCGACTGGATGCGTGCAGTCACCGTCGGCTGGGATAGAAACAGAACGTCTGCCGCCTTGTTGAAGCTGCCGTAGTGGTTGATGTAGACAAAAGCCTCGATATTTTCGATGTTCAAGCTAACACCTCCAGGATCATCATTATACATACTAATCCAATTAATATAGATGGTTTTAAGACCGCAGTTTCCTTATAAATTATCCTTATCTTAGGCAGTTGGAAAATTATTGTCAATCCAAAAATGCTTATAGATTTTTTTAATAAAAGCATTAATATATTTGTTTTCCAATGTGTTTAATTGGAATAAACTGTTATACTAATCTCACCTTATCAGGATATGACCGTATCCTCTGAAGTTTAAATGACCGAAAAAAGGAGTGGTAGCGTTGAATTCAATCCAAGAAGTGATCGTACGGGATGCACATGAGTGGGAACGCGAGGCTGTTGCGGCTGTGATGCTGGAATCCTATCAGCAGTATGCCTTCGATCTGTCTGCTGAGCGATGGGAGGAATATCGGAATTCCATTAGGAGTTCGGCGTACAGCCATGCGCCTTATGCCCGGATCGTCGCCGAGTTTTGCGGGGGAATCGTTGGCAGCGTCCAACTCTTCCTCTCCTCCGAGGCCGCTTACGGAAAACCGGAGATGGGAATTCACTCGCCTATTATCCGCCTTCTTGCCGTATCTCCGGGTTCCCGGGGACGCGGGATCGCCACGCTGCTGATTCAAGAGGCTGCCCGCAGATCGATCCAGCTTGGCGCAACCACGCTGAATCTCCATACTTCCGACATGATGGCCTCTGCGGTGAAGTTATATGAGCGGCTGGGCTTTGAGCGGGCGTATGACACGGATATCATCAACAATGAAACACTTGTCAAAGGATACCGGATCGAACTTCCCGGATCCTTGCTGCTACAAAGCGCCTTATGAAAAATAGAGGCCCTAATATTCTGCTTCCTTATGTAAAATGAGATTCTTCATCTGTATTATATATAGTTGTGCAGCAACGCCCTTATCCAAGTATGAAGTCGTCCTGAGACCCTTCTCGAAAGTTTGGCCAATTCGTGACGACTTCATTATGCCTACTTCAAAGCCCTGAAAACTCTTTAATCCCTTGCTTATAAGAAGACCCGCCCTCAAGAAACCGGGCGGGTTCGATCATGAATGGAAGCAAGATCCTCGGGATGTTCCATGATGTATACCTCATACAGTGCGGGATCCAGTATTTTTCGCATAAGATGCATTACGCCGTCGCCGTTCTTGGGGTCGAAGTCCAGTATTGAAGCATAACCGTTGCGCCGATACATGTCAGCCAGCCAGGGATGACGCGCGGCTGTCGCTAAAGTTACCGCAGGTGCTCGATGTTGTCCGAGAAGGACGGACCGTTCAACCCAATCCATTAACTTCGACCCAAGTCCCCTCGCTTGGAGCAAGGGATCTACCGCAAACCATTTTATAAAAGGCAGGGCCGTCACGTCCCGGACCTCTCCTTCCAGCGAATAGGTGAGCGTCGCCGCGATTTCACCGTCCTGCTCCAAGACATAACATTCATTGCGCTGGATATTGGACGCAACGAGTTCCGCCGTGGCGTTGGCGGCAGGCCATTTCAGTTCCAACTTCCGAATCGGTTCATAGGCACGGAAAAGGATATCCCTTACCGTCGCAGCATCTTCCGCAGCTGCCAACCGTATGGTATCGCTCATCGAAAATACACCCTTCCATTCTTTCATGATAATATTTCGACAGGAGCGGCTTCCGGGCTTGCGTATTTGCCCTCCCACAAATGGCATCGTACGGCGTGACCTTCCCCGACGCTGGACCACCCCGGCATTTCAGACTCGCAGCGTTCGAAAGCATGCAGGCACCGCGACCGGAACGGGCACCCGCTGATATGAGCCGTTGGATCCGGCAAGTCTCCGCTAAGAATGATCTGCTCCCGCTTGGCAGCGCCCCGTTCCGCCGGGATTGACGATACCAGCGCTTGCGTGTAAGGATGGAGCGGCCTGTCATACAGATCGTGCACATCCGCAATCTCGACAATGTTCCCCAGATACATCACGGCGACTCGGTCACTGACATAATGAACCACGTTCAGATCATGGGAAATAAACAGGTAGGTTAAGGACAATTCATGCTGAAGGGATTTCAGCAGATTCAAAATTTGAGCCTGAACGGAAACGTCCAGGGCGGACACGGGCTCATCCAGCACAACAAATTCCGGATTCATCATGAGGGCTCGCGCAATGCCAACCCTCTGACGCTGGCCGCCGCTTAGTTCATGGGGATACCGGTTCCTATACGAGGCGTTCAGGCCAATCCGGTCCAGCATTTCCAGCACATCGCGCTTACGCTTCAAGCGGTTGCCCAGCCGATTGTACTTCAGCGGCTCCTCCAATAAGCGCCCAACGGTAAATCTCGGATTCAGCGAAGTGTACGGATCCTGAAACACATACTGGATTTCCTGACGTAGCTGTCGTAGTGTCCTTCCCCCCGCATCTGTGATATCACTTCCTTTATAGTGAAGCTCTCCGGCACTCGGCTCAAGAAGGCGTGCTGTCATCCGTCCAACGGTGGACTTGCCGCAGCCGCTCTCGCCGACAAGTCCAAGCGTCTCTCCCCTCCTGATGGACAGCGAGACTCCGCGAACCGCCCGGAACTTCTTGCTGCCGGGCCAGGACTGCTGCGAGTAGGACTTCTCTATGTTTCTAAGCTCTAACAGCGGAGCTTCATACGACAGCATTAGCGTTCACCTCCTCGAGCAGGAAACAAGCAGCCGTATGCTGCTTCCCGACTTGGATAAGCGGAGGCTGCTCCTGCCGGCAGCGGTCGGCTGCGTATTCGCACCGGGAAGCGAACCGGCAGCCGGCTCCTCTTTCATGGAGGGCCGGGACGGTGCCGGGTATGGAGTACAGTCGATTGCCCTTTTTCGCGGGAGTCGGAATGGAGTTGAGCAGCCCTATCGTATACGGATGGCGGGGGTGATCAAAAATCTCCGATGCCGTTCCATGCTCCACCACTTTGCCGGCGTACATGACGATAATGCGATCGCACATATCGGCGATCATGCCGAGATCATGGGAAATGAGCAGAATCGCCGTACCGTCATCCTCGCGGATGCTGCGCATCAAGTCAAGAATCTGGGCCTGGATTGTAACATCCAGCGCTGTCGTCGGCTCATCCGCAATCAAGAGACCCGGGTTGCAGGAAATGGCGATCGCGATCATGACACGCTGCCGCATGCCACCCGACAGCTGATACGGATATTCGTGCAGCAGTTTCTCCGGCCGGGGAAGTCCCACCTTGCGAAACAGCATAATTGCGCGCTCCCGTGCCTCGCTCTTGGAACAGCCCAGATGGAGTCTCAGGCTCTCCGTCACCTGAAAACCGACCGTCAAGCCATGGTTTAAGGAACTCATCGGGTCCTGGAATACCATCGATATTTCCTTCCCTCGAACCCTTTGCAGCCTGCGGTTGTCATAGGCGTGAAGCGGCAGCTCATCCTTGTACCACAGTTCACCCCCGCTGATCCGCATGGCCGGAGGAAGTAAACCCAGCACGGAAAGCGACAGTATGCTTTTGCCGCAGCCCGATTCGCCGACAACGCCCACGATCTCTCCTTTTCCGATCTGAAGGGACACATCCTCCAGCACATTCACGGCCGTCCTGCGGGACGTTTGCAATTCGATCCTCAAATTGCGGATATCAAGAACCTGTTCGTCCTGTTTGGTTCCCAGTTCCATGCCAATCACCTCTATCCTCTCTTATCCCGGACATCGCGGACCCCGTCGCTTAGGAGATTAAAACCGAGCACGGTCAGCGTGATTACCAGCCCCGGTGCGAGGGTAAACCATGGGGCCTTGCCCAGAAAGCTCTGCGATTCGTTCAGCATTCTTCCCCAGCTTGGGTCCGGCGGCTGCACGCCTAGTCCCAAATAACTGAGCGCGGCCTCCACCAGAATCGCGGTCGAGAAGCTTAAAGCTGCCGTAGTGACGATAGAGGACGCTATATTGGGAAGAATCTGAATGAAAATAATGTTCATGTGACCTGCGCCGATGCCTCTTGCAGCCTTCACATATTCCGCTTCGCGATGCTGCAGCACCCCGCTGCGAATGACCCGCGCAAACGACGGAATGGATAATATTCCGATGGCCAGCATCGTCTGGAACATGCTGGGCTGGTAAATCGTGACGAGTAGCAAAGCGATGAGTATGCCGGGGAATGCAAGCAATGCATCGGTCCCCCTCATGAGGAGCTCATCCAGCCATTTGCCCGCGTAACCGGCCAAGGTTCCGATGATCAATCCTCCGGTCAACCCGATTCCGACGGATACGGCTCCAACCATAAACGCGGTCTGAGCTCCGACCATGACGCGGCTAAGCACGTCTCTTCCGAAGTTGTCGGTTCCCAGCCAATGATTCCAGCTCGGCCCTTGCAGCCGATCCGCAATCTTCATGACGTTGACGGCGTGCGGGGTATAAAACAGGCTGATCAGCATGATTGCAAGCAGCAACGATACAAACGTCATCCCCAGCACCAAACTTAAGCTGTATTTTCTATTCATCATAGCTTAGCTCCTACTTTAATCGGATTTGCGGATCCAGCCAGCGGTAGGACAGATCAACCAAGAAATTAATCGTAATGACGGTAAAGGCTATGATCAGTACCAACCCTTGCACCAGCGGATAGTCGCGGTTTCCAATGGCCGTTATGAGCAGGCTGCCGAAGCCCGGGAGTGTAAATACCTGCTCAATGACCAGGCTGCCGGCGAGCAGCTCGCCAAAATGAATGCCGATAATCGTAATGACGGGCAGCAGCGCATTCTTCAGCACATGCCGGTAATGAACGTCTTTCTCAGGCAGCCCTTTGCTTCGAGCAGTCCTTACATAATCCAGGTTCAGCTGCTCCAGCATCGTCGTCCGCAAGTACCGCACCACGATAGCAATCTGCGGAATCGCGAGCGCGATGGCGGGAAGCAGCAAGGATCGCAGGGCGAATAGCGGACTCTCCGACCATCCGACGTACGTGCTGACCGACACCCATTTGAGGGTAAGGCCGAAGACCAAAATCAGAATGATACCCATCCAGAACGAAGGAACGGCTAGACCGATCTGGGTACCTATCGATACAACCATATCCACGAGCTTTCCCTTGGTCCGGGCTGCCAGTATGCCCAGCGGTATGGCTACGCATACCGTAATTGCCATAGCCAGCACAGCCAGGGAAAACGTGACCGGCAGACGGGCTGCGATTAAATCCAGAACCGGCTCGGAGAACCTTAAGGATTCCCCGAAGTCCAATATCGCAATGCCCTGAATCCAGTCGATAAATTGCTCGCCAAGCGGGCGATCCGTGCCGAGCTTCGCCTCCAGCATCGCAATTTGCTCATCCGTGGCCTCTACGCCAAGAATGGTAAGCGCCGGATTGCCGGGAATGATGCGGAACACGGAGAAGGTCAGCACCACAATAAACAGCATCGTCAGCAGCAGCGTGAGCGTTCGTCTTGCATAGTAGTTCATCCGGGCACCTCCAGCCCCCTATTCCGTGAAGTAGACACTCGACAGATCTTGGACATAGAGCGGATACTGCTTGTAACCCGCAAGTTTCTTATTGAGCGCCACATTGGAGTTCGGGTCCATGATGTAAATCGCAGCAGCATCTTCGGCTAGAATTTGTTGGGCTTTCTTATACAGCTCCACCCGTTTCGCATCATCCACTTCGGTTACCGCCGAACTGAGGACAGTATCAAATTCAGGGTTGTTATAATTGAAGAAATTGTTGGATGCATCGGAAATATATTTGTTCAAAATCTGATACGGATCCAGCTTGCCGTCAAGGCCAATGATCGTCAGCTCATAATCGCGGCCCTTATAGATCCGTTCGAGCCATACGGCCCACTCCACCGGTTCGATTTTGACTTTCACGCCGATCTGCTCCAGTTGCGCAGCAACGACTTGGGCCGTATCCACATGGAACTGGTAGTTGGAAGGCACGGAGAGCGTCGTCTCAAACCCGTTCGGATAACCCGCTTCGGCAAGCAAAGACTTGGCTTTCTCCAGATCGGTGTCATATTGATTTTCGAGACCTTCCTGATAATATTTTGCAAGCACGGGGCTCAGGTTCGAACCGATCTTCGTACCGTAACCGAGCGCAACCCCTTGAATGATTTCATCCTTATTGATGGCGAAATTCAGGGCTTGGCGAACTTTAATGTCGCTGAACGGTTTCTTGGCGTTATTGAAGGCAACCAGCTGCACCAGATTTTGCGGCGCGCTCAGGGTGGTATAGTCGTTGGCTATCTCCTCCAGCCGCTCCGTCCCGATCCGCGGGAATACATCCACCTCTCCGGATTTCAAAGCCAGCAGTCCTGCTTCCGCATCCGTAATGATCCGGAATTCGACCTTGTCGAGCGAAGGCACATCCTTCACATAATAATCCGGGAACTTCTCGACAACGAGCCGCTGCCCGGGCAAGTATTCCTTAAACTTGAACGGTCCTGTGCCAATCGGGTTCTTATTGCTGTCTTCATACCCCTTCGGAATGACCGCAGAGGTCAATGCCGTCAAAAAGGAGGAGCTGTTCTGCTTCAATTGGATCTCAATCGTGGAATCGTCCTTGGCCTCAACCGACTGAACGTCCTCGAAAGCCGACTGCAGCGGTTTTCCCGTATCCAGCCCAGCCAAGCGGGAATAAGAATACGCCACATCCTCTGCGGTTACCGGGTTCCCATTATGGAATTTCACCCCGCTTCGCAGCTTGAACGTATAGATCAGACCGTCATCCGAAACTTCGTAAGATTCCGCAATAGCCGGATTAAGCTCGCCCTCCTCGTTTGGCTTCAACAGCCCCTCGAACACATTGAACAGCACTTCATTCGTGCCGGCTGCCACCGCCAGGTGAGGATCGAGGAAGTCAAGATCCTGCAAAATAATGACGACAACGTCGCCGCCCTGCACCTTGGCTCCGGCGGATTGCTCCGTCTTGATTTCCGGTGCCGGCGCAGATGACGTATTGGCAACGCCGTCGCCGCCTCCATTGGTTCCCCCCTCTGGACTGCCGGTTGGAGCGGCAGCGTTGTTATTGCCGCAAGCGGCCGTAAACAGAATCAATAAAGCCATCGTTAAAATACTCATGCCATGACGCAATCTGCGATTTTTTCTCATAGGTATGACCCCTCCTTTTCTTATTTAAGAGATGATTTTGGATGAAACGGATAATCGCTGCGGAAGCTCTTGTATCGATGAAATCAGCTGGACCGAATCCAGCTCCTCGATCCCCAGCGTACCGAACCGGTTGATCAGGTAGCTCTGCATGCCCGCCCGCTCACTCCCGATGACGTCATCGTAATAGTTATCACCGACGTACAGGCTTTCCTCGGGGGATATCCCGGCGCGCTCCAGCGCTAACTGAAATATCGCCCGATCCGGCTTCTCGATTCCCACTTCTGAAGAGATCACGATCTCATCAAGGAGCGGCAGCAAGCCATTTCTCTCCAATACATCCCTTGCGGTATGATCCCAATTGCTGATAAGGCCCACCCCGTAGGAGTGTTCTTTCAAGTTCTCCAGTACGGGGCGGGTGAATGGAAACGAACGCCAGCCGACGCATTCCAGCTCCCGCTGAACCTCCAAAATCCGCCGGTATTGCTTCGTCAGATCAAAATGCAAGCCCAGCGAATGATTGAGCACGCCCAAGTACCATGGAAAAAAGGTATCGCGTTCCTTGGCCAGCACCCCCGGGTAATCCCTCATGAAATGTTTATCCGCCAGATGGTACGCCTCTTCGATCCGCTCCTGCGGAATGCTCACCCCTTGCTCCGCCAGGTAGCGGACATAAACCTGTTCCCTGTCCTGATACACTAATGTGTATCCCAGATCAAACCAAATGAAGTTGATCGCCAAATTCCTTTACCTCCCTGTCTTATTCATGGATGATCGGCAGCCAAAGCTTCGATGGATGCAGCTCATCATGGTATATCGTCTGAGTCGCCGTCACGAAGTCGGCCTCCGTCGCTTCCCCCGGATTCATCACCCGGTTCGGATTACGGTCAAAGGTCGGAAACAGCGAGCTTGTGACATGAAGGCGGATGCGATGGCCTGGGCGGAACACGGCTGCCGTCGGCCCAAGCGATATTTCGTATCGGTGCACTTCACCCGGCACAACCGCCTCGGGAGCCGATAAACCATGTCGGTAGCTCGCTCTCACGATGCCCTCCGCGATATTATAGGAACGCCCGTCCGGGTACGCATCGACAAGCTTTGCGACAAAATCCGTATCCTCGGCCGAAGTGGATGCATACAGCTCAACCGTCACCTCCCCGCTAAGAACCAGCTCCTCCTGGAGAGGCTCCGTCGAATAGACCAGCACATCATTCCGAACCTCATTCGGTATCTGATTGCGAGGACCCATCGGCGTTAAATCGGGCACGGCGCCGGAACGGCCGCCGAGTGCGGGCACCGGGATCGAAGGATGGTACACATACGTGTCGGGATACTCCTCAACCGGCGCGCTCGTGGTCAGCGTTCCGTCACCATGGATCGAGTTCGCTCTCGACCCGCTGTGAAGATAGTAAGCCGTATCCTGTGCTTCGGCTGGTGGCCACTGCTCCGCTTCGTGCCAGGTATTGCTTCCCATTCGAAAATAGGTGACCGGAGCCAGTTCATGAAGCGGCTCCTTCCCTTTCAGCCAACGGTCAAACCACCGGAGCTGCAGTTGATCTACCCGGTTGGCCGCTTCCGGTCCGAAATCCAACTCCCCGACATATCTCGACCACGGCATGTGAAACCACGGCTCTATGTACAAATACTGGTGTGCCTTTGCGTTCTCCGTGGCCCCCCGCTTACGGATCCCGGTGAAGTTCTCGATCGTCCCGTCAATAAAAATGTCGTACCACCCGCCAATATGAAGCGCAGGCACCTCGACCGATTCATACTTTTCTTTCAAGGAAGTAGCATGCCAATACTCGTCACGGGACGGATGCCTCAGCCATTCCAGATAGTAAGGTGCGAGCTCCTTAACCGACTCGGGCGGATCGTTCAGCGGCAATCGCTTGTAAAAGGAAAACACGTCCCCGTATAACGCCGACAGCTCGGCTGCCCAGTCCCCGCGTCCGCGGCGAAGCGCGGTGTCCTGGGCCGCGAACAACATCCACGATTGCTGCAAGGCCAGGCTCAGGGCACCGTTTCGGTAGGCTTTGCCCTGATAGGAGTCGGAGCCGATCATGGCAGGTGCGATGCAGGCCAGATGAGGCGGTCTGCTGGTGGCCGCCAGCCACTGCATGGCACCCGCGTACGAGAATCCGTACATGCCGACCTTCGGTATGGCGTACGGAAGTGAGGCTGCCCACTCAATGGTGTCATAGCCGTCCTCGGCCTCATGAATGTATGGATGAAACGCTCCCTCCGAGGACCATCGGCCTCTGGCATCCTGCACGACCACTACATACCCGTGCCGGGCATACCAGCTCGGATGCGCGTAATTCATCGTCTGCGCATCCTGCCTGTTGTACGGAGTTCGCAGCAGCAGCACTGGATAAGATTGGTCATCATTCGGCCGGTAAACATCCGCATACAGGCGGACGCCGTCCCGCATCGGTACGGGAATGCCCCGTTCCGTTCGGATTGAATCTTGAATGGACATCGATATTTCACCTTTCCGACAGAAAATAAGGATAAAAAAAGAGATGCCGCGCTAATCTTCCGATTAGCAGCAGACATCTCCAGTTGACTGGTAAATGGCATTATTCCGACAATGACAATTGGATTTGTGTGATATCGTATCGCAGTTTGTACGTCTCGTCAATAACCTATTTTCGCTGGCGTGTTTCCTCAAGTCAGCGATTCATATAATGAGTAAGTTACGGGTTGACAACGGCGGCATTGCTTATTAACATTCAGTTAAGCTTATATAGTCCATTATTCCGATCTTGATAATGTAAGATTAAGTCTACTAGTCAACTGGAGACACTTTTCCCCGATCCTTTGGAGGAAAGTGTCTTTTTTTATTCATCCATAAGGAGTGAAGACCGTGACCCGGAAGAAAGAAATCAAATTATCGGCTTACCTTGTAGGCACCGGCATGCACGCCTCTTCTTGGCGGCGCGACGATGCTATGCCCGGGGCAAGCATCAACATCGATTATTACCGAACGCTTGCCCAAACTGCGGAACGTGGCAAATTCGACATGGTGTTTCTGGCCGACAGTCTGGCCATTAACGAAGAGTCCCATCCTAACATCCTGAACCGGTTCGAGCCTATCACACTGATCTCCGCCCTGGCGGGCGCGACCTCCCGCATCGGGCTGGTCGCCACGGCTTCCACCTCTTATGTGGAGCCCTTCAACCTGGCGCGCCAGCTGATGTCCGCAGACCATATCAGCAAGGGGCGGGTAGGCTGGAACATCGTCACGACCCGGGACTTATCCGGCAATACGGCACGGAACTTCGGCGCTGCAGAGCATTATGAGCTGGAGCATCGCTACCTTAGAGCTGCCGAGTTCGTAGATGTCGTTCGCGGCCTCTGGGATTCGTGGGAGGATGATGCCTTTGTCTTCGACAAGTCTTCCGGACGCTTCTTCGAGCCGGATAAGCTTCATCGCCTTCAACATCGGGGCGAATTCTTCTCCGTGGAGGGGCCGCTTAACATCGCACGCTCCCCGCAGGGGCAGCCGGTTCTGGTCCAAGCCGGCAACTCCGCTGCCGGTCAGCAGTTTGCCGCAAACGTGGGCGAAGTGATTTTTGCAATTAAATACAATTTCGAAGATGCACGGGAATACTATCAAGCCTTCAAACAGAAGATTGCGGCTTCCGGCAGAAATCCGGATGATGTATCCATTGTCCTTGGGATCTCGCCGGTCATCGGCGCGACAGAGGACGATGCGCTGCGCAAGCGCAAGCAGTTTGAGGAGCTGCTTACGGATGAGACGATTCTGGATTTTTTGGCGGATTATTTTAAGGATGTCGATTTTACCGGCTTCACGCCTGAAACCACCGCTCAGGAAGCCGGACTGGACATCCTGCAGGCGAGGAATCCGGACTATCCCAAACATCAGCCCGTCATCGCAAGGGAGAATCCTACACTGCGCGAAATCTATTCGCTCATTATCGGCTCCTTCAGCGGGGACCACTTGGTCGGTACGCCGGAGAAAATCGCGAATACGCTGGAACATTGGTTCAAGGAAGGCGCCGCGGATGGCTTCATGCTCATGGCTCCCGGCCTTCCCGATGGGCTCGAGGATTTTGTGGACGGGGTTGTCCCGCTCCTCCAGGAACGGGGACTGTTCCGGCGGGAATATACCGGAAGCACGTTACGGGAGCATTTCGGTCTGCCGATCCCTCCCAACCGCTTCCGTACAGCGTCTGAGGCGCAGGCTGCCACGCGTTAAGCGCTAGCGTTGATCGATAGGACCGACAGATAACCTCCATGCCCCGAACGTTGGAGGAGTCATCGCCCCGCATGCTAAAGCGCCCACCCGTAGTGAAACGGGGGGCGCTTCTTTGTATCAGGCCAACGTGATGATATCGTTGGTCGTTTCATCTACTCCGTCAGAATAGCCGGACTACACCGGCCCCCTCTGACGTTCCAATTTCATCTTCGTGAAAAAGAAGCCAGTCAGCTTACGGACTGGCTCGATCAGCTTCTTATGCTTGCAGCGTTCCTGCCGGTTTCCCGGCTAAACTTCCGGCTTTCTGCAAGGCCTGCTCCAAATCGTCAATAAGATCCAGCGGATCCTCGATGCCAACGGACAGTCGGATCAGATCCGGCGTTATGCCGCCGGAGAGCTGCTGCTCCGGCGATAGCTGGGCATGGGTCGTACTGGCAGGGTGAATGACCAACGACTTGGCATCCGCGACATTGGCCAGATGGGAGAACAGCTCCAGGCTGTCAATAAATCGATTGGCTGCCTCAAACCCGCCTTTTAAGCCGAAAGTAAAGATAGAACCTGCGCCTTTCGGGAAGTAGATTTGACCCAGTTCATAGTAAGGGCTTGATGCAAGTCCCGGGTAATTGACCCAGGCCACTTCGGGATGCTCGTTCAGATACTGCAAGATGCGATTCGTATTGGACAAATGCTTCTCCAGCCGCAGCGACAGCGTCTCGAGTCCTTGCAGCAGCAAGAAGGAGTTGAACGGGCTGATGGCTGCCCCGATGTCACGCAGAAATTGAACGCGCAGCTTCGTAATATAAGCGGTCTCGCCGAATTTCTCCAGGTACCGGATCCCGTTATAGCTTGGATCAGGCTCCGTAAGCCCCGGGAATTTGCCGCTCTCCCAATCAAACCTGCCGCCGTCCACAATCAGGCCGCCGATGGTGGTGCCATGGCCCCCGATATATTTCGTCGCCGAATGGACAACGATATCGGCGCCATGCTCAATCGGTCTGATCAGATACGGCGTTCCGAAGGTGTTGTCTACGATTAACGGGATTCCGTGTTCATGGGCTATATCCGCAATGCGCCTGAGGTCCGGTACGTTGAGCCCCGGATTTCCAATCGATTCAATGAAAAGGGCTTTTGTATGCTCGTTGATAGCGTGCCGGAAATTCTCGGGATCATCCGGGCTGACAAACGTCGTCCGGATGCCAAGCTTGGGCAGCGTGACGGCAAGCAAGTTGTAGGTTCCGCCATAAAGGGTGTTCGCGGCAACAATCTCATCGCCGGCCCCTGCAATATTAAATATGGAATACGTGACGGCCGTCGAGCCCGAGGCCACAGCGAGCGCGCCAGAGCCTCCCTCCAAGGCAGCTATTCGCTGCTCCAGCACCTCATTCGTCGGATTGCTGATTCGGGTATAGGTGTTCCCCGGCTCTTCAAAATTCAGCACAGCACGAGCGTGCTCCGTATTCTTGAATACAAAGGAAGAGCTTTGGTAAATAGGTACCGCTCTTGCGCCCGTCACCGGATCCGCCTCTTGCCCAGCGTGCACTTGCAACGTATCGAATCTCCATTTTTTTGAAAGGTTCTGCTGATCTGTCATCTTGGTTCATCTCCTTTTTCTCCTATACAAACCAAAAGGAGACTGAAGGCATGGTCCCTTGGGAACCCCTTCAGTCTCCAGTATTTCTGGTCAACTCCGTATACAGCACTTATATCCAATTATTCCTACTTATATAGTAGTTATATTGTACTTCCAACCGTACAACGTGTCAATGTTATGCGTTCAGCGGATCCTTAATCGATTATCATGGCATTCTTAGTATGATCCTTATCCCTTGACCGCTCCTAAGAAAGCACTCTTCACAAAATACTTCTGGAGAAACGGATAAATACACAGAATGGGCATAGTCGCAATCACGATTGTAGCATATTTGATCGTTTCTCCGATGTTTCGAGCTTCTCCTACACCTGCTCCAAAAGAAATGTTATCCGTCCCGTTGTTGATCAAAATCTCGCGCAACACCAATTGTAGCGGATACAATGTACGATCTTGTATGAACAGCGATGGAATAAACCACATGTTCCATTTGTCTGCCGCCGTGTATAACATAATTACGCTAATGACTGGCATGGACAACGGGATCACTATTTTTAGAAGCACGGTCAAGTGATTGGCACCGTCGATCTGGGCCGACTCCTCAAGTTCAACAGGCAACGACAAAAAGGCGGTTCGCAAAATAATCAGGTGAAACGTATTTACCGCAAACGGAAGGAGCAGAGCCCACATGGTGTTCATGATACCCATATCTTTCACTACAAGATAGAACGGTATGAGCCCAGCATTAAAGAACATGGTTACGACAATAAACAACATTAGGAACTTGTTCCATATGAAATTGCGGCGCGATAGCACGTATGCCGCCAAAATCGCCATCGTTACATGTAGAATGAGACCTCCGCCAGCCAGTCGAAGCGTGTTCCAGTAGCCCGACCAAACCGCCGGATTGCCAAGCGCTCTCTCGTAAGCCCGTGTACTAAAACCGGCCGGTTTCCACAGCAGTCCCTTTCTAGCCATAAGCAGGTCCCCATCGCTGAACGAGGCGAACAAGACGTAGATCAATGGATAAAGCGTAACAGCAACCAGCGTGGTCAGCAGAAAGTACACGGCAATGTCAAGTACACGGTCGGATAAACGCATAGGTTCCCCTCCTTACCACAAACTGTTTTGGTTTGTTTTTCGGGTTAGCGCATTGGCGATAACAAGCATCAGGAGATTGATTGCAGAGTTAAACAATCCAATGGCCGAACTGAAACTCCAGTCATTGTCGAGTAAGCCTTTACGATAGACGAACGTGGAAATAACGTCCGCCGATTCATAGATCACGGGATTATAAAGCAATAATATTTTTTCGTACCCTACATCCATCAAATGACCTATCCGCAAAATAAACATGATTGTAATCGTCGGTAGAAGCCCTGGCAGCGTTATGCTTCGAATTTGCCGCAAGCGACTTGCGCCATCTATACGCGCTGCCTCGTATTGTGCCTGCGGGATCGTCGATAGCGCTGCTGCATAAATAATCGACTCCCAACCGACCCGTTGCCAGATTTCGGACATCACGTATATGCCGCGGAACAGCCCTGGCTGCTGCAGCAAATCATGTCCATCGCCCCCCGTCAAAAACGTAAAGGCGAGATTCGCGATGCCGCTGCTCTGGGTTAGATCCTTGACCAAGCCGCAAACGACGATCAGCGAGATAAAATAAGGCATGAACGAAACCGTCTGTACGAATGATTTGACATATCGCGAGCGAACTTCATGAATCAAAAGCGCCAATACAATCGGAGCTGTAAAATCGAATACCAGGGAGTAAAGACTTAGCAGCACGGTGTTCCGAAACAAGCGCCAGAAATAGTGGCTGTCGATAAAAGATCTGAAATGTTCCAATCCGACCCATTCGCTTCCCCAAATCCCTTGAATCGGTGAATAATCTTTAAATGCGATAACCGCGCCGAACATAGGCAAATACTGAAATAAAACATAATAAGCGACGATTGGAATAGCGAGCATATAGAGCCATTTGTTACGCTTGAAATCTTTGGCGACTCTTCTGATCATCGGTTCAGGAAACGGTCGTAAGCAGCCTGTTGAATTTCTAGCGCGCGTCTGATACCAAGAGACTCCAGCTTTTCCGTAAGCTCACGAAAAGCTTCATCCGCCGGTTCTGATCCCAGAATGACCTTTAGTGTGATCTCGTTGACTAGCGTGTCGACATCAGACATAATGCGCGCAAATTCGTTCGATTCCTCAGATGTGATCGACACGGGCGGAAGTACGTGCTTAAGGTTGTCCGTTTTCCAGTTGTCGTAATTGTGATCCTCATTCGTCACGGCCAATTTACCGATCAGCTCCTTAGATTCCACGTACGGACCTGGATTTACGGTATGGGTGTAGAGCGTCAATGCTTCTAGGTAGGACAGTTTGTCTGGGTTACTCGTGATTAATTCTGTCAGCTCCGGTTTGCCGTCTTTCCAATGGAATGACTGTCCTTCGATTCCATAATTGAAAAGCAGGTAGCCCTCTTCTCCGTAGGCATAATCAAGCACTTGAACGGCAAGCTCTGGATGCTTGCTGCTGGCGGATATCGCAGCAGACGCTTCCGCCCCGTACAACCACGCTTCCTGTCCAAACTTCGGAGTTTCCCCTTTTTGCAGCACGGGATAAGGCGCGAACACGAAAGTCGCTTGCGGGTCTCCATCCCTAAGAGCAGCCTCCCATTTGTCGATATTGGCACCCGAGGAGACGGTAGCTCCCGAAGTCCCTGTCATCATATTCGCATCCTGCGTTTTTCGGTCGTTCTGCGTAAAGTTCGGGTCGAGCAATCCTTCTTCGTACCATTGATTCATTGTTTTCAAAAACTGCATATATCCGGGCTGCAGCGGACCATACAGCACTTTCCCGTCTTCGTGATAAAAATCACGGATCACGCCGAATGCCCCGATAAAAGCTCCATCCAGAAAACCTTGCAGCGCATGGGTTTGGCTGCTAAACGTCAATGGTGCACGTACGCCTTTTCGCTCCTTGAACGCGATCAACACTTGGTGCCATTCGTCGATCGTTGTGGGGACATCCAAATTTAGTTCCTGAAGCCAATCCTTGCGCAGCACCGGACCTGCCCACTGTGTGGTCATGCCGCCTTCTTTAAGAAACGGAAATGCATAATAGTCTCCGTTGTCCGTTTTCACCAATTTGTCGATATCGGGATGCTCCTGTAAATACTTTTTCAAGTTCGGCGCATGCCGGTCGATGAGTTCGTTCAGTCTTAAAATATATCCGTCTTTCAAGGCCTTTTCAGGCCCACCTGACACACCATCCAGCCAATTATATTCGATAATGTCGGGTAAATTTCCTGAAGCAAGCATTACGCTGAACGATTCCTTTGCCTGTGTTGCAGACACCTCAGAAAACCGAATCGGCACCCCAATCCGTTGCTGCCATTCCTGATAAAAAGGAATATCGTTAACGCTCGGTTTGAGCGTCGTCTGGCTTTGCAGCCAGTACGTCAGTTCGGACCCATTTTGGATTGGGTAGACAGCCTGCCCGTCTACCGTTTCACCGTTCGAAGAACTGCTTGCCGATCCGGTGATTTGATCGGAGACTTCATTATGTCCCGAGCAAGCCGAGATAAGGATCAATATCACCAGCACAAGCGGCAGAATGGCAACTTTTTTAATGGTCAACATATTTGGTTACTCCTTTTGAGCACGGGTTTCATACTTGAAACGATGAGCTCGGTTTGATAATATTCATATTAAACAGGGATGATTAGTCGATTTTAATAACAAAAAAAGAGGGGTATTGAATATGATCGAATACCGCAATAGCGTTTTTCTTTGTACCTCTGAAATCACTCTCGGATTAATAAGCGGAAAATGGAAGCCTTTGATTTTAAGTCATTTATCGAAACAAACCTACCGGTTCAACGAACTTCAGAAGTTGATGCCCGGAGCTACGCAAAAAATGCTGACGATGCAGTTAAGAGACTTGGAAAACGACGGATTAATCGCCCGGAAAGTGTATGCGGTAGTTCCGCCAAAGGTCGAATATTCGCTAACCCAATTGGGGGAGGCGCTCATGGTTATATTAATCCAGCTTCGCGACTTTGGGACAGATTATATGCGGTTATTTCCAGACGACGAACTGCCATCCACAACACAAGAGCATGAGGTTAACGGTTAGCAACTTGATGAGAATAGCTTCCATTCAACAGAATTAACCCTCTTAATTTACTACCTGCCAGATGCGGCGCCCCCACCTCATCGGCTTGTTCGTCAATAATCACAACCACGTTTAGCGGAAACAGTTTGCCAAGCAGTGCCCACACCACGAGCGGATTGCCTCCAACCGAAATGTAGTGAACGCC
>Ga0209784_100174_pt1 | contig 55266 bp, 53 predicted proteins | sample AraplaCvi_mLB_r2_2_FD_184284 | JGI IMG/M metagenome (GOLD analysis project Ga0209784, IMG submission 184284) | Arabidopsis root microbial communities from North Carolina, USA - plate scrape CL_Cvi_mLB_r2 (SPAdes) (version 2) | ecosystem: Host-associated > Plants > Roots > Endosphere | place: USA...
AGGTCACACCCGTTCCCATACCGAACACGGAAGTTAAGCTCTTTAGCGCCGATGGTAGTTGGGGGCTTCCCCCTGTGAGAGTAGGACGTCGCTAGGCAAAATAATTTAGGTCGAGAATATATTTCTCGGCTTTTTTATTTGCATTTTTTCAGCTGGTTAACCCAAATAAATCTATAAAAATGGTTATAGTTTTTGCCATTTATCTAGCCGAAGGTTAAAAAATAAGGAATCTTCTCGGAAAAGTAATGGGTGATGGAGCAAAATATCGAGCACTAGCTGACGAAGATGCAGGACCTATAGGTTTGTTTAAAATAAAATTTGGTTAAAAGTAATTCTAAAAATCATGTTTTATAAATGAAAAGAAAGCACATTGAGCAAAGTTTGATTAAAATGCTTTCTTTTCCCTCTCAAGCTGTAGAAACAACTTTGATAGCACAATATGAAAAATAGCGACTTCTACAATTCATGATTGTAGAAATTTTGCTTTAGGTATGCATTTACACGTTCAACGGCTATGCGCTCTTTATACAGTTGTTTCCATAGTTCAGTGCCACGTGCTGGGATACGTAAATTTCCGTAAATCATTGTTACACTTGATTTTGAAAACCTTCTGACAGAGTGAATCATCACGTAACGGACAGGTTGCACATTCCTTTAGCCTTGTGAATTTTAGTGTTCGGTACTTTTCATAGAAGCTGTCGTAACAGTAGCTGTGTTTACGTACACATGTCGGTCTGAAATGCTCATCAAATCCAAGATACTTGCCTTCGTTGCGGATATTCCGTCGCTCTCGGATTTCTTACCGTCACTTTGGATCTTCCTTCCGTCGCTCAGGCTCTACTTACCGTCGCTTTGCTCTTCCTTCCGTCGCTCAGGCTCTACTTTCCGTCATTTCGCCTCATCTTTCCGTCGCTTCGCCTTTTCCTTCCGTCGCTTTGCCTCTTCCTTCCGTCGCTCGTATTTATAGGGAATCACTGCAAGCATTTGATACTCGTGTAATTGACGGTAAATGGGTTCAAATAGCTAAAAAATAGGTCGCACGTCGAAAGTGGCAAAAGTCATATCAAAACGACGGGAACTTTCCATTTCCATTAATTCTTTGATGTCAAATAGGCTCATTTATTTTACAATAGTCATAGGGCATTCACCTCATTCAGTTTGGTTTAGTTTAGACGCTACCATTATACCGAATTTTGGGGAGGTGCCCGTAGAACCCTTGATACTAAAGGGATTAAATTTATGAAATTAGCTCATATTACTTGAATTATTTTTTTAGATTTGATAATTCATAGTTAATAACTGCCTTTATTTTATCGTTTCCAATTGCTCCATTCTGGAATGTATTAGAATCGCTCCAATAAAGCTGCCTAAATGAAACACCATTATTAAGTTCAATCCCCAAAAATATACGTGTACCATCTTGCTTACCTATATCAATTAATGATTGTCCATCTGCTAATTTTAATTCATAAAATGCGGCTAGGAACGTATCTTTAGAGGACTGTGAGAATGTGTGTATTCTCTTGCCATCTTCAGTGCTTTCAAAATAGATATTCTTTACTAAATGATCCATTGGGTAAAGTTCTCCTATTGTTTTTGCCTTTTTATTTGTGTTGGCTACATAAACATCATTATTTGCAGCAATAATCAAGGAAGATGGATATCCTTTTATTTCAGAAATGATTGTTCCTTCCTTTAAATATGTCGCATCACCATTTTGCATCTTGTGATTACTGCATGCATTGTCAGCCATTTTATATCTTACTTTACCAAGTTCTTTACCTTTTTCAATTGTTATAGGAAGATTTTCATTCGCTGGCTCTGGAAAATAATGCTCATACTGTATATCGTTAATCATCAACACATCCACCCATTCAATTACCCCATCAGGACACCCTTTAAGAAAAGTGGAGTTACTGCACGAAGATATCAACAAAGCAAATGCAGAAATAAATATCATCTTTTTAAGAACTTTCAATATAACACCTCCTAGTTATTAGACACTTTTTACAAATTTAAGTTACAGGTAATATTTGAATATTTGGATTAATTTATAAAAAAACGACATACTTGCAACGTTTTAAATGAATATCCGCTAAATACGATAAAAAAATAAGAATAGAAGGCTTTCTGCTAGATTGTACTACGCAAGAGTGTAGTCGTTTGATACAATAAAATCATAGTATTCAAGATAGAAACGGCGGGTGTTCGTATGGTTAGTGATATTTTAATAGAAATTGTAACAGCGATTGGCCGCTTTTTAATTAACCCATTAATGTATATCGCAATGTTATTTGCGGTTTTATTAGGTTATAGTCGTGTAAAGCAGGAGCGGAAATTTTTTAATAGACGTATTATTTGGGGTTGGACAGAGCTAATTGGTCAATGGAAATTTGGGTGGCTAAATGCCCTCCTCATTTCACTCATAAGTGTTGGTTTAGGTTTAACAGTACCTAAAGCTTTTTTAATGATTTTAATTGCTATTTCTGCGTTGGCACTATTACTGTTCTTCATTAATGCACTTTCACCTATCTACACAATGGGGCTTGCAACATTAGCAATGTGGTTGATGTACCATTACAATTGGACATTTTCTTGGTGGAAAATTTCTTTAGAAGGTGTAAATTTATTAGATGGTTCCATTATAACGATTACGGTTTTAGCAGGTCTAAGTGTGATTGCTGAGGGTATATTAATTCGTCGAACAGCAATGAAGGTAACGACACCGAGAGTTGAAAAGACGAAGCGAGGTATGCAGGCAATTGTCTATCGTTCAAGAAATGTTTGGATATTGCCAATTTTCTTTGTAATACCTGGTGATATTATTCCTGTAGATTTCCCGTATTGGCCACAATTTACATTAGGGGAGAGTACTTTTGCACTTGTACTATTTCCACTCGTTATAGGCTTTTCAAAGCTTACTCGAAAAGAATTGCCGACTGTGCAATTGCCTAAAATTGGCCGAGCGGTGCTTATACTAGGGCAGTTAATTTTAATAGGTGGACTTGTTGCTGCGTTGGAGCCGTTTATTGGCTTTATCACGTTGGCAATTGGTGCAGTGATTCGTATCATTATCACGATCTACTATGCGCTGCAAGATAAAACGGACATTTATGCTGTTGCACCAAATTCAAAGGGCGCTATTATTGCGGCTGTCTTACCTGATTCACCTGCTGAAAAAATGGGCTTACTGGCAGGAGAATGTATTCGTAAAGTAAACGGTCAGGCCATTTTTACTGAAAATGATTTATACGAGGCTTTGCAATTAAATGCTGCACATTGTCGTCTAGAAGTAATAGATCGAAACAATGAAATACGCTTAACACAGCATGTTATATATAGCAATGATCATTATCGTATTGGATTATTACTAGCTGAGCAGAGGGATATATGATGGATGTTTTCGGGAAAATGATGCTAGCGTTATTTTTACCAGCATTACTCGTATTATTGTTTACTAGAATTACGTATAATCGGTATGTTGCATTAATATTGGCAATTGCGCTTATTGCGGCATCTGTCTATGCAGGATATACTTCGCCGCCTATTATTTTCGTAATCGATGCATTTTCGTTAACAGTAGGCTTTTGGCTAGCAAGTAAAATGAGAAAAAACAAATATTAATAGAAAAGGTCAGTCCAAAGTGATAGCTTTCTCACTTTTAAGACTGACCTTTTTACATGAAGAATCGTACGGCTGCCATAATGATAACCCCTGCTACAACTGTAATAGATAAGCTTTTGGTAACAATTGCAATTATAAGCGTTGGCACAAAGGTAATCAATACGGGCCAATTTAATGTCACAATTTTTCCGCTTTCTGTATCCAATAAGTTTTCGATAACAAGAGCACTCAAAATACAAACTGGGATAAAGCTTAGCCATTTTAATACAACCTCAGGTAGTTTTACATTTCGAACGAAAATAAAAGGAATAATACGTGGTAGCCAGGTGACAAGTGCACAGCCAATGATGAGCCATACCATAGTAGTAGTAGTTGTCGTCATTTATCTGTCACCACCCCTATAGTTGCTACAATAACTGTTGAAAGAAGAACAGCCACATGGGAGGGCACAATATAAGAAAGACCATACATAATGACAACCATATAGCCGATTAACATAAGATAATGCATTATTTTACTTTTACCTACACTGTTAAGTTGGAGAACAAGAAGTGCCACAAACATAGCTACCAATGCAAAATCTAAGCCCCATTTTTCAGGAGTTGCTACCCACTGTCCTAAATATGCGCCAGTTACACAAGAAAGAATCCAAAATGAGTAAGCAGTTATGTTCAGCCCATCCATCCATTTGCCATGTAATTTCCCGCTTTGCATTTGCTTTGTAACAGCAACGCCAAATGTTTCGTCCGTTAATAATGTGCCGAAACCAACATTTCTTAGCATGGAATAGCGTGTAAAGTGCGGAGCTAATGTTAAACTCATTAATAAATGGCGTAGATTTACAACAAAAATGGTTACAATAATAGCAGAAGCAGGGCTATTTGTTAAAAGAAGTGCACAAAAGATAAATTGTGCGGAGCCTGCATAGATGAGTATAGTTAATAGTGCAATTTCGAATACAGATAACCCAGAAGCGGAACCTACAACACCGAAAGCGAGTCCTATGCTTATATAACCGAGTAAAGTGGGAACACAATCTTTAACACCTTGTAAAAAGCTATCGTCTGGCATGTTTGCTGTTTCATTCTGAAAATCGGTTGTACTTGTCATAAAGAAATCGTCCTTTCTTAAAAATTTCCATGTATACTAAAAATAGAATAGTCTAATAGTTTGATGTGGTTATTAAAGTATACATATGTCTGATAAAATAAACAAGGGAAATTGGTGAATAAAAATGGAGCAAATGAGTCGGAATTTGGCATTTCAATTAAAGAAGATCCGGCAGCAACGTCAATTAAGCTTAGATGATGTTGCCAAAGCTACAGGGGTAAGTAAAGCCCAACTGGCCCAAATTGAAAAAGGGGAGGCAAATCCTACAGTATCAACGATTTGGAAAATTGCTGCGGGAATGCGTACTTCATTTTCTTCATTATTACAAGCACCAACAGCTCACTTCATGAAATATAGTAGTAAGGATGCGCCGCGTGTAGATGAAGATGAGGGGCGGTATCGTGTGTATTCCATTATTCCTTATAATCCAGATCGTGGCTGGGAACTTTATAGGATTGAAATGGAGCCTGGTGCTTTCAGTAGAAGTGAAGCCCACACAGAAGGGGTAGAGGAAACTGTGACTGTAATCCAAGGGCAGGCCAATATTTCTGCTGGGGAGATGCATGAATTACTAGAAGAAGGGGATACACTAGTATTCTCAGGACATCAACCACATGAGTATAAAAATACTTCGGAAAAGTTAACGATTTTACATTTAATTTTGCAATATAAATAGAGGTGTCAATTTTGAGTGAATGGTTTACTGTAGATAATATTGAGCAAATTGCGGCACAATATCGAACGCTTGGCCCGGTCATTGGTTTATTTTTAACGTTTATAGAGGCGTTTTTTCCATTTTTACCGTTGGTCGTGTTCGTTGTCGCAAATGCGAGCGCATTTGGTTTATGGTTAGGTTTTTTATTATCCTGGATAGGATCAGTAGCGGGTTCATATGCGGTATTTTTGCTTGTCCGACATTTTGGCAAGCATCCAAAGCTTCGATTTGTTACAGGCAGTAAAAAAGTAGAGAAGCTAATTAAATGGGTAGATATGAATGGTATTAGTCCTCTGTTCGTGTTACTTTGTTTTCCTTTTACCCCCTCAATCATTGTAAACATTGTGGCGGGGCTATCTCATATTCATAAAAAGTTTTATTTTGTGGTGTTATTAGCTGGGAAGTTCGTTATGATTTTAGGAATGAGCGTACTTGGTTACGATTTAAAGTCGCTCCTAACGAGCCCTGTTAGACTGATTATTGCAGCTGTTGCGATTATCTTGCTGTGGTGGGTTGGCAAGTTTATGGAGAAACGCTTAAATGCACGGGTAGAAAGAGACTTAAAACATGCAAGAAAATTGACGAAAAATCATCAACGTTGAAAGTTGAATATGCACATCTTACCCCTTTTATCATGTAAAATGAGAGAAGGGGTTTTTTATCTTCATTCATAAAGGTTGTTCGAGAAACGTGGAGCACCGTTTAGATAAAATAGTAAAATGCAAAGTTAGAGAAGCAAAAAGCTCGGGGGAACCATCAACGTAATCGGGTCCATGCAAAAACTGCTCAGGTAGACTAGCAAAGCCCGTGTAATCTCCCATCTCTATAGGTGTTGTAATGAATTCGGGTTTAAGTACAACCATCCACAGAAAAGAAGTTAAAGCCTCCGGCGGATGTCACGGGAATCGGATAGGAGTTAGCCTAAAATCATCGCATCTTTGCGATAACGGCTAACTGACCGCCTAAGCACAAAGCCGATTCCGGACGCAATTATGTCGAGGCAAAATGGATATAGATTATTAAATTAACAGGAGGAGAAAAGGACATGACATTGCGTATTGTATCAGGACGTTCAGGAACGGGTAAATCAACGTTTATTCATCAAGAGATTGTCGAGCAACTAAAAACAGATCCGTTAGGTCATCCAATTTTTGTGATTGTACCTGACCAAATGTCTTATTCAACGGAGTATGAGCTGACGAATAAGCATGACTTGAAAGGTTTAATCCGTGCGCAGGTCATGACATTTAAACGATTAGCATGGTTAGTTTTACAGGAAACGGGCGGTATTGCGCGAAAAGAAGTAAATGGCTATGGCTATCGAATGCTTATTCGCAAACTTTTAGAGGAACAAAAAAATGAGTTTTCATTATTTCGACAAGCAGCTGGGAAACGAGGCTTTACGGAGGAAATTGAAACGCTATTACGAGAGTTTAGTCGTTATAGTGTAAATAGTTCGGTGTTAGCTGAAGTGACCGCGTCTTTGCAGGCCATTGATGCGCCAAATACATTGCAAGCGAAGACGAATGATTTACAAGTAGTTTTGCAAGCTTTGGAGGAACGACTTGGCACGACATATGTCGATAGTGAGGGGTATTATCCGATTTTAACCGAGCAACTAAAATACTCCGAGACGATGAAGCAGGCGTCAATTTATATAGATGGTTTTACAGCATTTACGGTAAGAGAATTAGAGCTTGTAAAAGAGTTATTAAAGGTGACAAAACAGGTAACGGTAGTTCTTCCCTTTGACCATATCGATGAAGTTTATGATGAGCAATCTTTATTCCATGAAGCCGCTTCTACGAACCAACGTTTACACGATATTGCATATGAAGAAGGCGTTGAAGTTGAAGCACCATTGCACTTCTATCATACGTATCGTTTCCAGTCTAGTGATTTACAGCATATGGAAGCTTGCTTTGCTGAAATGGTGCCTCAAACGAAAGAAACTTCAGGTGATGTTATGGTGCTTGAAGCATCTAATCGACGTGCGGAGATACATGCCATTGCCCGGGAAATAACAAAGTTGACGAGAGAGAACGGGTATCGTTATCAAGATATAGTACTTCTTTATAGACAAGCAGAAGTCTATGACCCGCTCATCACAACAATTTTCCAACAATATGAAATTCCTATTTTTACGAATTCGAAAAAGACGATGTTGCATCACCCTTTAATTGAACTTAGCCGATCTGCTTTAGAAGTTATTACTTCTAAATGGAAGTATGAACCGGTTTTTCGGAGTGTGAAAACAGATCTATTTTTCCCGTTACATGCTGAATTAAATGTTTGGCGTGAGCGAGCCGATCGTTTAGAAAACTACTGTTTAGCACATGGCATCTTTGGGGAGCGCTGGTTTGAAGAAGCTCGATGGTTTTTCAAAAAGTATCGTGGACTAGAATTCCATTCACGAGTGCAGACGGATGAAGAACGTGCCATGCAGGCAGAAATCGAGGCTATTCGCGACGAAATTCGTCAGCCGCTTAAATCATTACAGGACAAGCTGGAAGTGGCGACAACCGGTAGAGATGTAGCGACAGCTTTATATGAGTTGATTGAGCATTTAAATGTTTATGAAAAGCTTCAAGCAATGAAAGACCGTGAACTTGATCAAGGCGATGCATTAGCTGCAAGTGAGCATGATCAAGCGTGGAAAGAATGGATTGCAGTGCTCGATCAGTTTGTGTATATGTTTGGTGAGCAGGAGATGTCCGTAGAGGAAGCGGCGAAAATCTTAGATGAGGGTTTTGATACATTAGAATTTTCGCGTATCCCGCCTACATTAGATGAAGTTATGGTAGCGACAGTTGATTTAGCTCGTTTATCGAATATAAAAGTCGCTTTTGTCTTAGGAATGAATGATGGAGTCTATCCAACTCGTATGGATTATGAGGGATTGCTGTCAGATAACGAACGTGAATGGTTTAGTCAAATTGGCTATGAACTGGCGCCAACATCTAAAAATCGTTTACTGCAGGAAAATTTCATGCTATATCGAGCTTTAACGACACCTTCCGATAAATTATATATGTCCTATCCAACGGCAGATGAAGAGGGCAAGGCGCTACTGTCTTCGCTCTATATAAAGAAAATTATCGGCAATGATAAAACGGCAGGCCTTTTGAGTGGTGTCGAGGTCGAGCGAGTTGTAATCGATCCAATTGAACTATTGGACGAAAGTGCATTACCGTATTTACGCCATCCACGTACAGCTTTAGCACATTTAATGGTGCAAAAACGCCAAGCTGAACATAGTCGAGAACTAGCGCCAGAGTGGCTTGCTTTACAAAAGTTTTATAAACAGGACCCTTATTGGGCACTTATTTATGATCGAGTTTTACATCCGATCACTCATAAGAATGAAGCAGAGCCATTAGAAAACCACATCACTCAGGAATTATATGGTCAAAAGCTAACATCTAGCGTGTCTCGTATTGAGAAATATTTCCGCTGTCCATTCTCTCATTTTACTACGTATGGACTTCATCTAGAAGAGCGGGCAGAGTACAGACTAGAAACATTTGCAATGGGTGATTTATTCCATGAGGCATTGAAATGGATAACTGAAGAGACACACCGTCTGCAACTATCATGGATACGTTTAACAAAGCAGCAAATTAAACAATTAGCACGCCAAGCTGTCGAGCAAATTGTGCCGGTATTTTCACATCAAATCTTACTGTCAAGCGCACGTTATCGCTACATTCAACGCAAACTTATTCGTATTGTCGAGCGAACAATGACGGCACTTACGCAGCATGCGAATGTCTCTCATTTTAAGCCAATTGCCATTGAGGCATCATTTGGACCGGGGCAAAATGAACAGCTTCCTCCACTTGAAATAGATTTAACAGGTGGTAAGAAAATGTTTATGCGAGGTCGTATTGATAGGGTCGATAGTGCATCTATTGATGACCGCTCTTATTTGCGAATCGTCGATTATAAATCATCCGCTCGTGATTTAGATTTGAATGAGGTGTACCACGGTTTGTCTCTACAAGTACTAACGTATTTAGATGTGGCGATGGAAAACGCTTCTTATTGGCTACCAGGGGAGGCGGAGCCAGCTGGGGTTCTTTATGTACATGTCCACAATCCAATGCTGAAGCTTGATAAGGATTTAAGTGATAGTGAAATTGAAGAAGACCGTTTAAAACAATACAAAATGAAAGGTCTTTTGTCAGAAAATGCGGAGGCCATTTTATCGATGGATGAGCAATTAGAGGAATCGAGTGGACATTCAAAAATTATTCCTGTCTATATGAAGAAAGATGGGACACCGTCAGAATCACAGTCGCGTATAGTACCTGTTAATGATATGAAAAATCTACAGCATTTTGTACGGCGCAAGCATCAAGAGGCTGGTGATGGAATTTTAGCAGGAGATACGTCCATTAGTCCTTATAAACTTAAAACAAAAACAGCATGTGATTACTGTCAATTTACAGCTGTTTGTCAATTCGACCCATCTGATGGCAAGCAAAGCTATCGTCAATTACAGCAAGCAAAACCGAATGATATCGTTGAGAAAATTCGGAAGGAGATGAAGTAAGTTGGTACAAAAAATACCCGAAAAGCCAGCAGAAGTAACGTGGACTGACGACCAATGGAAGGCCATCTATGCAAGCGGTCAGGATACACTTGTATCGGCTGCGGCAGGCTCTGGTAAAACGGCAGTACTTATTAATCGCATGATTGAAAAGGTAGTTGCGATAGAAGATCCCATCAATGTGGATGAGTTACTTGTCGTTACATTTACAAATGCATCTGCTGCTGAGATGCGTCACCGTATGGCGGAGGCGCTTGAAAAGGCTATTGCAGAAAATCCAACTTCCAACCATTTACGACGCCAGCTAAGCCTTGTCAATAAAGCACAAATTTCAACGCTACATTCTTTCTGTCTAGCAATCGTTAAACAGTATGCCTATATGTTAGATATTGACCCAGGCTTTCGTATAGCGAATGAGGCGGAGGTTGCGTTGCTGAGGGACGATATATTGGCAGAAGTATTAGAAGATGCTTACGATTCTGAGGATGAGGCACAGGTCCAAGCAATCTACCACCTCGTTGATAGCTTTACGTCGGATCGTGATGATCAAGCTATTGAAACATTAATAAGCAAGCTATATGATACGTCTCGTGTACATGCAGAGCCTCTAAAATGGCTTCGTAGTCTACCAGAGACATATGACTTAGCAGCGGACGTAACCATTGATGATTTAGAGCTGTCGAAATATGTAAAGTTAACAGTCAAGCATAGTCTTGAAGAGGCATTCGTTTTAATTTCTGAAATGCGTGCCATAACATTACAGCCCGAGGGACCAGCGCCATATGCTGAAACCGCAGAAATGGATTTTGCGATGATTCAGGAAGGTATTCGTATTAGTCGTGAAGGAACGTGGCAGGAACTCTTTGATTATTTTGGTACGGTGAAATGGTCAACATTAAAGCGTGTATCAAAGGATGCTTTAGTAGATGTGGAGTTACAAGAGCTTGCCAAAAAAAAACGTGAGTCAGCTAAAAAAATTGTCAATAAGCTGAAAGAGACTTATTTTGTTCGTACTCCTGCACGCTTGCTTGAAGAAATACGATTAATGGGTCCGACGATCGGAACATTAGTCGAATTAACAAATATTTTTAGTGAACGGTTCCGCATGGCAAAATTAGAACGAGGAATTATTGATTTCTCGGATTTAGAGCATTTCGCATTGCAAATTTTAACTGTAGAAGTTGAAGGTAAATTACAGTCTTCACCTGTTGCACTAGATCTGAAACAACGGTTTAAAGAAGTACTTGTTGATGAATATCAAGATACAAATATGCTCCAAGAAACAATATTGCAGCTTGTGAAAACAGGTAGTGAGCAAGATGGAAATCTATTCATGGTTGGGGACGTGAAGCAAAGTATTTACCGTTTCCGTTTAGCAGAACCGAAGCTTTTTATGCGAAAGTATAGTGAGTTTCTAGAGGCCCCAGATTTAACGGGAATGCGGATAGATTTAAACGCTAATTTTCGTAGTCGAAAAGAAGTGTTGAACGCTACAAACTATGTATTTGCACAAATTATGGGTGAGCGTGTAGGGGAAATTCTTTATGATGAAAATGCTTCATTAAAGCCAGCAGCGCCGTATGATGATAAAGAAGTTCCGGTAGAGCTAGTTATCATGCATCCTCCTGAAGAAGAGGCATTGGACGAAGAGGCGGAAGACATTGCAAGCGATGCCTCTGAACTAGAGGAATTAAAAAAATCACAGTATGAGGCACGTTTTATCATTGAGCGTATTCGGCAGATGATGGAGGATGGGACAACCGTATTCGATACAAAAACGAAGACAGAACGTCCATTAAAATATAGTGATATTGTGATTTTAATGCGTTCAATGACATGGTCAACAGATTTAGTGGAGGAATTTAAGCTTGCGGGAATCCCTCTCTATGCGGAGTCCGCTAAAGGATATTTTGATGCGCTTGAAGTCATGATTATGCTGAATGTACTAAAGGTTGTCGATAATCCATATCAGGACATTCCTTTAGCTTCAGTGCTACGTGCACCATTTGTTGGCTTAACAGAAAATGAGCTAGCAAAAATACGGTTAGCAGATAAAAAAGCACCATTTTATGATGCATTAAGGCAATTTATTCGAAGTGATGGGCATGGTGTGCATTCAGATACTTTTGTCAAGCTTCAACGATTTATGCTAGCATTTGAAAACTGGCGAGATTTAGCACGACGTGGTTCACTGTCAGATTTAATTTGGAAAATTTATTTAGACACGCATTATTATGAGATGGTTGGTGCTATGCCAAATGGTAAGCAACGTCAGTCCAACTTACGCATTTTACATGACCGTGCTTTAATGTATGAGAAAACAGCCTTTCGAGGACTATTTCGCTTTTTACGTTTTATTGATCGTATGCGTACGCGTGGAGATGATTTAGGAACAGCTAAATCAATTGGAGAAAAGGATGATGTTGTACGTCTTGTTACGATCCACTCTTCAAAAGGTTTGGAATACCCTGTTGTCTTTGTTGCAGGAATGGGGAGACCGTTTAATAAAATGGATTTCCACAATCCATATTTATTCGATCAAGATTTTGGCCTTGCCGTGAAGGCAATTGATCCAGAAAATCGTATTACGTATACATCGCTACCATTTTTAGCGCTAAAGGAGAAAAAGGAGCTTGAAATGCGGGCTGAGGAAATGCGTGTATTATACGTAGCGATGACACGTGCGAAGGAGCGACTTATTTTAGTAGGCTCCGTAAAAAATTGGCGTAAGACGCTCGAAAACTGGCAGGATGCTCAAAGTTTACCTGTGGATGCCCCATTACAAGAGTATTTACGCGCGCGGGCTAATAGCTACTTTGATTGGCTTGGGCCTGCAGTTGCGAGACATGCAGATTTTGCAAAAATTGCTTCTTCTTCCTATAAGGCATCTGAAGACATATCGCATTGGTGGGTAAGAGCTGTTGAAACAAGCCATTTTGCGTATGACATACAGGCGTTAGAGGATGAGGTACAGCCATTGCTAGCAACGCCAGAGGACGAAGCCTTGCTGTCGGAAATTACGAAGCGTTTTCAAGCACATTATGCATTTCAGACATCAACACAAAAACGCTCAAAAACATCTGTAAGTGAAATAAAGCGTTTAGAAAATTTACAGCGACAGGAGGAGCCTGAATATTACTTTTCAGTACCTTCTAAGCAAAAAACGACGACTATTGCGCCCCGTCCAACCTTTTTACAGGACAAACAGCTAACAGGTGCAGAAATAGGAACAGCAGTCCATACAGTCATGCAACATGTACCTCAAAACGGCTTTACGGATGTCCAGGAGGTTAAAGACTTTGTCGCTAATTTAGTGGCAAGACAGCTTCTGACCGAGGCGGAGGGGAAGATTGTCCCATGGAAAAAAATATATAATTTCTTTGCAACAGATATTGGACAACGCTTTAAAAAAGCAAAAACAATCCGAAGAGAACTGCCATTTACGATTAGTAGAGTAGATGAAGATGGCGACGCTCAAATTGTGCAAGGGATTATTGATTGCTTATTTGAGGATGAGAATGGTGAATGGATTTTGCTTGATTATAAAACAGATCGCATTCAATCACATTTTGCTGAGGAGCCAGCCCTAACAAAGGAACTTTTAGGCCGATATGGCGTTCAGCTGAGAGTTTATAGTGAGGCGATTGAATCTATCCTTCATATCAAAGTGAGTGATAAAGTTCTATATTTATTCGATATTGAACGGGCTTTACATGCATAAGTGAACAGGTGTAACAGGGCAATCTGATATAATTTCATATAAAGGAATGAATGTTAGAGAGCTCTGTTTTCGCCGTATACATAGAGGAGGCTATTTTGTGGAGTTAAAACCGACAATGTTGCAGGAGCGCGTCGCAACATTAGATATTTTGCGAGGTATTAGCTTACTAGGCATTTTACTCGTTAATATGTTTGCCTTTTATTTGCCGATGCCATATATTGATTTGGCATCATGGTTTACAACACCATCTGATATAGTGTGGCAGCAAAATTTAGATATTTATGTACAAAGTAGTTTTTATCCGCTGTTTGCCATGTTATTTGGCTATGGGCTTGCTATGCAGTGGCAGAAAGCGCAAAGTCGTGATCAAAATTTTTATGCAATAGGACTGCGAAGACTTTCTGTATTATTTGTATTTGGTTTGCTCCATGCTGTGCTCATTTGGTGGGGCGACATTTTGATGATGTATGCATTTTGCGGCATTTTTTTATTGCTTTTACTACGTCTTCACCCTATTTGGTTATTGTCAATAGGTATTGTGATTAACGGCGTTATGCAAGTTTTTATGTTATTCATTGTAGGATATATTAATTTTAATATGAAAATTGATGAGTATTTAGATATTACTTCGGTAGAGCAGGCGATAACTTCTTACGGAACGGGCAGTTGGATGGATGCATTTATGCAACGTTTAACCGATTTATCTGTTCAGGCGGGGATCGGCATGTGGTTTGTAGCGTTATTTACAATTTTACCATTTATGTTAATGGGTGCCGCGGCATCTAAATGGCATTTAGTGGAACGAGCAAAGGAGCTAAAATGGCTTTGGCTAGCATTAGCAATAGCTGGATTAGCAATTGGCATTTTTATTAAGAGCTTACCAGTCATGTTTACGCGTACTTATTTGCTAGACTACTTGAAAGTTTACATAGGCGGTCCAATTTTAGCAGTTGGCTATACGGGACTCATTGTTTTACTTTGTTTACTTCCAGTTATACCAAAGCTGCTTAGTCCTTTTGCAAAAATAGGGCGCATGTCATTAACGATGTACATACTTCAATCAATCATTGGAACATGTTTATTTTATCAATTTGGATTTGGCTGGTATGGAAAAGTGAGCGTCGCAACAGGTGTGTTAATTGCAGTCGGTATTATTATTGTCCAAATGATTGTGGCAGAAATTTGCCTAGCGAAATGGCAACAAGGCCCGTTAGAGGCTTTATGGCGCAAGTTAACATATAAAGCGAAAACTAAAGTAAGTTAACTGTATTCAGCGTGTCGGCAACATATAGTTAATGAATACGTCTTGTATAATAAGAATAATTAATCGTGACTTGGCTCATTATTAAAAGTTGGGATAGCATTTGTTAAAACGTATGTTATGTATATAAGTTGATTGTAGTGGAGGATGGGCGACTCCTTGGGGATCAGCGTCACAGATGAGACCCTGGAGCGAGCAACGCGAGTGAAGCGGCTCATCGGACGCCCCCAGGAAAGCGCCCATCCGGAACGGAAATCAACCCACGTTATGGTGATGAGCCCACGATTTAATAGGAATAAAAATAGTTGTCGCAAAAGTAAGGCAATTCCTATAATATTGTTGTATTATGTAGAAAAAAGAAGGAGCTCTGAAAATCATGAAAATTTTATCGTTTAAATTAGGTGGACATGTAAGTTTTGGACCAAAAGTAAAAAAAGAAGAAGCGGTATGGGATGTACTCGCTATTCAAAATGAACTTCAAGTTCTCCCTTCTTTTTCAAGTTCAATTGTAGATGGCATTGCTCTAGGCTTTGATTTTGTTGAACAGATTCGTAAATTAGTAGAAGCCGCTGAAAAATCAGACCGTGCAGAAAGTTTCAAACGTGAATTTACAGTGATTGAGTGGTTATCACCGATTCCACGTACACCAAAAAACATTATGTGTATTGGGAAAAACTATGATGAACATGCTAAAGAAATGGGGGCAGAGGCAGCTCCAATAGACTTAATGGTATTTACAAAATCTCCGACTGCTATTGCAGCTGATGGCCAAACAATTTCTATTCATGCTGATCTTTCATCGAAAATGGATTATGAAGGCGAATTAGCAGTTGTCATTGGTAAACGAGGTAAAAATATTCCGAAAAACTTAGCCTATGATTATGTATTTGGCTACACGATTGCCAATGATATAACAGCTCGTGATTTACAAGAAAAACATAAGCAATTCTTCTTAGGAAAAAGCTTGGAAGGAACTTGTCCACTTGGACCTTACCTTGTAACAAAAGATGAAATTCCGAATCCACAAAATTTAACAGTGGTAACAAAAGTGAATGATGAAGTGCGTCAAAACGGCTCAACAAAAGATATGATGTTCACTGTAGAATCATTAGTATCGATTTTATCTCAGCATGTAACATTAGAGCCAGGTGATGTTATTTTAACGGGTACTCCAGCAGGTGTAGGCAAAGGCATGAATCCGCCACAATTTTTAAAAGCTGGGGATACAGTGAAAGTGTCTATCCAGGGCATCGGTACGTTAGTAAATCATTTTGAATAATATTCTAAATCCGCGTGAGTTTACCTCTGCGGATTTTTAACTTCTTTTCGGCATTGTTGATCTGTAGCGACAGCACAATTATGCCTCGGCGTAATTGTTTTATATTACATGAACACTATTGTAATGTTTGAAACCCTTTCCATCACATGGTAGGATAGAGTTTGATAGAAAAAAGAATATGAGGTGGGACAATAATGAATTTCTTAACTAGCCAAACGCATTTGCATATTACTACTTGGGTAGTTGCAATCGTAATCTTTTTAATTGCGGCATTAATGGGCAAGCAGTCAAAAGGCTTACATATGACATTACGTTTATTCTACATTTTAATTATCATTACTGGTGGCGCACTATTCATTAAAGGCATGGATTATAATATGGGTATGCTCTACGGCTTTAAATTCCTAGGCGGTATTTTAGTTATTGGTATGATGGAAATGGTATTAGTTCGTCAAAAGAAAAATAAACCAAATGGTCTGTTTTGGATTCTATTTGCAGTATTCTTATTCATTACATTGTATTTAGGCTTTAAACTACCAATGGGGCAAAATTTCTTAGCATAATTATTTGGAAAGGTCGTGAAGATTTCGCTTCACGGCTTTTTATTTTGGAGAGAAGATGAAATTGGTTAGGTAGTATCGCTTGGGGAGGTCAGAAAACTATCAGGTTAGCCGAAGAAGTGCTCAGGTAACTCGAAAAACTGCTCGGGTCGCCGGCCCAAGCCCCCGAATGAATTTACAGGAGAAGTTGACACCTTTTTGTCGTAATTAATTTTGCATTTTCGGAAAATATTTTTAAATGATAGCGACGTGCCTATTTTATTTGGTAAAATGACGATGGATTGGTTTGAAAGAGAGGGATTAAAAGTGAAATTCAAGAAGTGGATAAGTGCGACAGCTGCATCGCTTTTACTAGCAACTTCATTAGTGAGTGCTACACCAATTGCGTATGCTGATGAAGCATCGACAAGAACAATTGCAGAAGAAAGCATCTATGATTTACTCGTTGACCGTTTCTTTAATGGTTCGGGCACTAACGATTTTGATACAAATACGCAAGACCCTACTAAGTTTGCAGGAGGCGATTTTGTAGGCTTACAGGAAAAACTAAAATTTATCGGAGAGATGGGCTTTACAATCGTTTCTATTGGGCCGATTTTTGCCACTGAGAAATATGATGGATCGATGCCGACGAGCTACTCTACAATTGAGCGTCATTTTGGTACATCTGAGGAATTCCAAAGTGTCATTGAGGCCTATAAAGCTAAAAATGTATCGATCATGGTTAATTTCCCACTAAACAATGTAAGTCCGAATCATGAGTGGGCAAAAGATCCAGCGAAAAAAGATTGGATTGCTTCAACAAATAATGGACAAGTACAGTGGGACTTAACAAACAAAGATGTACAAGAAGCACTTATTAAATCAGCAACAGATTTTGTCTCTACATATAATGTTGGTGGGCTACGTTTAACAAATATTGCTGGGATTGATACAGGATTTATCAATGAAGTGATTAAAGCATTAAAAGATTCGAAAAAATCGCTCTATGTCATTTCGAATGAAGAAAGTGATGCAAACTTTGATGCAAGTATTTCACCGGCTACGGCTGATATTTATCGTAATATATTTAAAAATGTGGATATGGATTCTTCTAAGTTGATGGAACCTTTTACGGGTGAAAAGCCAACTCAGATTATGGTCGATTCCCTAGAAACGCGTCGTTTCACATTTGATTCTGCAACAGAAAATATGTTCCCACCAACGCGTTTGAAAATGGCGATGGGTGCTTTATTTATGATGCCAGGAATTCCAGTTGTGCAATATGGTACAGAAATTGCGATGAACGGGGAAACAAAGCCAGATACACATCAAATTTTTAACTTTAAAACAGATGATGAATTAATCGAATATATTAAAAATGTTCAATCGTTACGTAATAAATCTGAGACATTACGCAACGGTGATTTTGATGTTATTACAAATGAAAATGGCCTGCTTGTATTTACACGTACATCCGATAAAGAAAAATGGGTCATCATGGTTAACAACACTAGTAAAACACAACGCGTTGATTTAACACCTGCTCAGCTTGGGGAAGGTAAAATGTTAAATGGTATTATCCATCAAGAAAAAGTCCGTATTAATGAAAAAGACGTGTATCCGGTTATTTTAAATCGTGAAATGGTAGAGATTTATCAAGTTAGAGATGATGAAGGATTAAATGTACCTTATATGGTAGCACTAGGATTAGTATGGGTTATATTCATAGCATTTGTGGTTGTTATTATTAGACGAGGTAAAGTACGTCGTAATGAGCAAGATGCTCAATCATAAAGGGTGCTTCATCCCTTCATTTACAGGTAGTTACTACAAAATAAAATGACAGACCCCCTCAACACTTTTTAAGTGCGGAGGGGGTTTTTGTTAAGCTTGATAGCTTTTATTCGTAAAGAAGATTGCAATTGTTCCGGGTCCAACGTGTGAGCCGATTGCTGAGCCAATCATTGTTACTTGAATGGCTTTTGGTGAAAATCTTTTTTGGATAGAAGCCTTTACTTCGTTGGCAAAGTCCACATCATCACTATGACTAATACCAACAATTTTATCGGAAAAATCATCGCCGCGTTCTTGCATTAAATCTAACATGCGAGCGATGGCTTTTTTGCGCCCGCGAGATTTTTCAATCGGCACAAGCTTCCCGTCCTCTACATTTAAAATTGGTTTAATGCTTAGGAGCCCTCCAAGAAATGCGCTTGCCTTTGATACACGCCCACCTTTAGCAAGGTAATCTAAATCCTCAACCGTAAATAAGTGTTCCATTTGTGGGGTAAGAGCTGTGATTTTTGCTTCGATTTCTTCCAATAAAGCACCTGTATTTCGAAGTCGAACCGCTTCTTCGACTACTAGGCCAAAACCAAGTGAAGCACATTTAGAATCGATAATAGCTAATTTAAGGGAGGGATATTGCTCCTGCACTTGATTGCGAATCATGACCGCCGTATTATAGGTGCCTGATAATTCCGATGAAAAGGCAATATAAATCCCTTCCTCTTCATTCTTTGCTAGATTTTCGAAATGGTTGAGAAAAATCTCAGGTGATACTTGGGATGTTTTTGGGTGAGCACCTTGACGAATAGCATCGTAAATTTCTTTGGAATCAATTGAAACGACATCATCATATTCATTATTGTTCAATTGCACGCGTAGTGGAAGAAGTTCAACATTGTTTTCTTCATAGTAAGACTTTGGTAAATCGCATCCACTATCAGTAAAAATTTTCATCATTTGTCCCCCTAATTTAATATTCTATATGAGAAGTTTTCAAATACCTATACTACATAACAGGTGAACAAGTGTCGAGCTTTCACTTTCCACTCTATGTTTCTCAAAACTATTTCGAATGAAATATTATATAGATATATTATCATATCGAGTTTCAGTATAATTGCAACATAGGATGTTTAACTTTATTCAATAAGTACTCAGCGAATAAAGAGTACTCTTGAATAAAGTTAAACAGAAAAAAATAGGGTATTTATTTTCAAATTACTACTTAACTAGGTTAATTTCAAGCGATCGATGAGTATTTTAGCGATGCCATCGTCATTATTGGTTGTAGTAATTTCATTGGCAATATTTTTTAATGCAGGAATGCCATTGCCCATTGCTACACCGATGCCTGCATAATCGATCATTTCTAAATCGTTATCTTCATCACCGAATGCAATAATACGCTCGCGTGGGATTCCTAAATCTTTTGCTACATGAGCGATTCCTACTGCTTTATTTAAGCCACGGCGAACAATTTCAATAATGTGAAGCGGTGCACCCCAACGACGATGTTCGATGACCTCTGCATGAACAGCCTGTAAATGATCACGAATAATCGTGGAATTTACATCATTCGCTTGAATTAGTAAACTAGTTGGGTCATCAAGTAAATGAGTATAGAGATCTCCAAGAGTAATTTTTGGATTCCCCATATTAAAAATATTTAATATCCGTTCATCTTCTGTATGCACATAAATATCGTCCTTAATTTCAGCAATGATATTTTCGTATTCATAGCTCTTAATGGAATCGACGACATCATGCACTACACCTAAATCAATAGGAGTATGCATAGTTTGCCAAGCAGCATTTTTTGGGTGGTGGACGTAAGCACCATTAAAATTCACGATGGGCGTTGTAAGGCCAAGCTCGTGATAGTAAATATCACTCGCACGATAAGGACGACCTGTAGCAATCATCACTTGATGGCCTTGTTCTTTTGCCTGCAATAATGTTTTTTTAGTTTTTGTTGAAATTTGTTGTTGGTCCGTTAATAACGTACCATCTAAGTCCAAAACGATTAAATGCGGTTTCATAGCTTATTGCCCCTTTCCTATAATTTGAATAGTATCTCTTTGTCATCCATTCGTCAAAATTTTGTCACAGTGAGAAAAGTTTGCTAACATAAAGATGAGACAAAAATTGGGAGTGACAAAGATGATTGTTGAAAAAGAATTGTGGGGAAATATTCCTTTATTACATATACATACGGCAAGTATGAATGAAGAAACCCCGGTAGTGATTTTTTTACATGGCTTTATGAGTGCAAAAGAACATAACTTACATTATGCATACCAATTAGTAGGCAGGGGGGTGCGTGTCCTATTACCAGATGCAAAATTACATGGCGACCGTAGTGAAGGTCTATCTGAGATGAAAATGAGCTTACATTTTTGGGATATCGTTTTAAATTCTATTCATGAAGTTGAACAATTATATAATGAATTAAAGAATAAAAAATTATTACTGAATGATAAAATTGGCGTTGCTGGTACATCGATGGGTGGAATAGTAACATCAGGTTGTTTAAAGCGTTATGACTGGATTAATACAGCAGCAGTATGTATGGGTGCGCCAGGGTTTCTTAAATTAGCGGAGTATCAATTACAGCAATTCGCTAAAAGCGGTGTAAAATTGCCAATGTCCGAAGAAGAAGTACAACAAACGAATGAGCTTCTTGCTAAATATGATGTCAGTCTAACACCAGAAAAATTCGCAGGAAGACCTGTGTTATTTTGGCATGGGGAATTAGATAAAACCGTTCCTTTTAATGAAACGTATAATTTTTATTTATCTTTACGCAAATACTATGAACAAAATCCAGAAGACTTAAAATTTTTAGCAAATAAAAGAGCGGGCCATGCTGTGTCACGAGACGGTATGTTAGCAGCAACTGAATGGCTTGCACAGCATTTGGCATAATAAGATGCATCTGCTATGATTAAGTTAACACTGTGACGGAAGGAGAAATACAGATGGATCAAGATATGAAAGACAGCATGTTAGGTGCATTAGAAAATGTAATTGACCCTGAGCTTGGTATTGATATCGTCAACTTAGGTTTAGTATATGATGTAGAGTTAGATGAAGAAGGTGTAGCAACTGTTACAATGACATTAACTTCTATGGGTTGCCCGCTAGGACCTGTTATTGTTGATCAAGTGAATACAGCTTTAGGTGAGCTTCCAGAGGTAAAAAGTACAAATGTCAACATTGTATGGAATCCACCTTGGTCAAAAGATAAAATGTCACGCTATGCAAAAATGGCATTAGGTGTACGCTAAGTCCACATAAAGCAGATAAAAAATCTCCGCTTGCAACAGTAAGCGGGGATTTTTGCATCAAAAAACCATTGTGCTAATCAAAATAGGGCTCTTCGGCAAAACGAGGGGTTGATTTCCGTTCCGGCTGGGCGCTTTGTAGCTGACGCATCGCTTTCGCTACAGAAAACATTTGTAGCTGACGCATCGCTTTCGCACAGAGCAAAGCTTCCTGGTGGCGTCCGGTGAGCCGCTTCACTCGCTTTGTGATCTGATCCCTGAGGAGTCGCCCAGTCTGAACTCCAATCAACTGAATCACATGATGTACGTTTTAACAAAATAACACCCAACTTTTTAGTTTTATCGGAACACTTTTAGGAATTATCGCCCAACTTTTAAATTTTATCGATAAACTTTCACGTTTTATCACCCAACTTTTCATTTTTATCGACATCCACCTTCCAAAGAGCAAATACACAACTTTAACAAAAAGGTTTCGTCTGCCGAAAACGAAGTGTCAGCGGCAACAATATACAATTACATCACTGCTATAAGTTGTTCCGAAATTTATAAAAGTTCTACGCTATCGCTGATTGGAGTTCCAGGCTACTCGACGCTCGCCCACAGGAAAGCGAGTAGCCTGGAACGGAAATCTCCCTCATAATATACACAACGATTTCCTTGACCATTATAAAAAATCCCCGCTTACAACTCATAAGCGGGGATTTTGCGTATAACGATTTAATCAATACGACATATTTGTAACGGACAATTCTCACAGGCAATTTCATCCTTTAAAAATTGTAAATCGTGAATGGTAATATAACCTTTTTCGAAGGATATAATATTTCGCTTCTTTAAGTCATTAAGCATGCGATTAATCATTTCGCGACTCGTCGCACATAAATTAGCGATTTCTGTATTTGTTAATGGGAGGTCAATATAAATAGTGTCATTTTCTAAAGGCTTACCATAAGTATTTGAAAGGCGGATGAGTGTTGAAAATAAAGCGCCCTTTTTACCATTTAAAACTAAATCGCGCAAACGACTTTGATGTTTTAAATTTTCTGTTTGCAACCATTTCATATATTCCACCATTAAATTAGGTTGTTCCACTAGTAAAAGTTCCAATGATTCACGGCTTAGTACAAATAAACTAGAGGGTTCTAAAACTTTAGCAGTCATAGAATTATACGTAAGTTTACAAAATAATGAGCCTTCTCCAATAATACTATCTGGACCACAAATACGAATGGTTAATTCCTTCCCATTCTCTGTTTCCTGGCTAATCGAGATAGCTCCTGTTTTTATATAATAAATTTCTTGCGCACGTTCGCCCTCTAAAAAAATTTTACTATCCTTATTTACTTTAATAAAAACACCGTGCTTTTGAAAAAGATCATGAAATTTTTCTTGTATATAATCCATTATAACCATATTTCCAACACATCGCTTTCTTTTTGTAAAAGATGTCTAATTATTACAAAAGGATGGTGAACAATTTCGATACTAAATCTAAGAAACATACTTTTATTATAACGTAATTTTCCAGTTATAAGGGAAGAAATTTTAGGGCTAATTCTTTGCGGAGGTTTGTCGTGTGTTGTAAAATAAAGTTAGTCAAAAAAGGTCAAACATTTTTTGTGAAACAGAATGGCAAACGAGATTCCGCTTAACATTATTGAAAAGGAGTGCTAAATATGCAATTTCAACAAACAGATGACAAAAAACCATTAGAAAAATTTGGACGTAATTTAATAGATGAAGTAAAAAACGGTAAAATGGATCCGGTAATCGGACGTGATGAAGAAATTCGAAATGTCATTCGTATATTAACACGTAAAACGAAAAATAACCCTGTTTTAATAGGTGAGCCGGGGGTTGGTAAAACAGCAATTGTAGAAGGGTTAGCCCAACGTATCGTAAAGGGTGATGTGCCTGATGGGTTAAAGGATTGCATATTGTATGAGTTAGATATGAGTGCTTTGATAGCAGGTGCTAGTTATCGTGGACAATTTGAAGAGCGCTTAAAAGGTGTTTTAAAAGAGGTAAAAGACTCCGAGGGGCGCATCATTTTATTTATCGATGAAATTCATACAATTGTTGGTGCAGGTAAAACAGATGGTGCGATGGACGCTGGGAATATGCTGAAGCCAATGCTTGCACGAGGTGAGCTACATTGTATCGGGGCTACAACATTAGACGAATACCGTATGTATATTGAAAAGGATCCTGCTTTAGAGCGTCGTTTTCAACAAGTGCTTGTACGGGAGCCATCTATTGAAGATACCGTTTCCATATTACGAGGCTTGAAAGAGCGCTTTGAGTTACATCATGCAGTACGTATTCATGACCGTGCGATTGTAGCGGCAGCAGAGCTTTCAAATCGTTATATTACAGAGCGTTTCCTGCCAGATAAGGCCATCGATTTAATCGATGAAGCATGTGCGATGATTCGAACAGAAATAGATTCCATGCCACAGGAGTTGGATGCAGTAACGCGCCGTATTATGCAGCTCGAAATTGAGGAGCAAGCGTTACGTAAAGAAAAGGACGAGGCAAGTAAAAAACGTTTAGAGCAACTCAGTGAGGAATTAACAAAGCTGAAAGAATCCTCAGAGGGCATGCGTAAACAATGGGAAACAGAAAAAGAAGCGTTACACGGCATTCAGAAAAAACGTGAAAAACTTGATAAATACCGTCGTGACTTAGATGAAGCAGAGAGTAAATATGATTTAAATAAAGCTGCTGAACTACGACATGGTAAAATTCCTACACTTGAAAAGGAAATTCAAGAGATGGAAAAACAATTAGAGAATGGTACGGAATCACGTATTTTACGTGAAGAGGTAACAGCTGATGAAATCGCATCTATCGTTTCACGCTGGACGGGGATACCAGTGACGAAATTAGTAGAAGGTGAGCGTGAAAAATTATTGCGCTTAAAAGATACATTGCATGAGCGTGTAGTCGGACAAGATAATGCTGTACAGCTTGTTACAGAAGCGGTATGGCGTGCTAGAGCTGGTATTAAAGACCCGCATCGACCAATTGGTAGCTTTTTATTCCTAGGGCCAACAGGTGTTGGTAAAACAGAGCTTGCAAAGGCACTAGCGGCACAGCTGTTTGATTCTGAGGATCATTTTATTCGCATTGATATGAGTGAATATATGGAAAAACATAGTGTATCACGTCTTGTAGGGGCACCTCCAGGCTATATTGGCTATGAAGAGGGTGGTCAATTAACAGAAGCAGTTCGTCGAAATCCATATTCAGTAGTGTTATTAGATGAAATTGAAAAAGCCCATCCTGATGTTGCAAATATTTTACTGCAAATATTAGATGATGGACGCATTACGGATAGCCAAGGTCGTATGGTCAACTTTACGAACACAGTGATCATTTTAACTTCTAACATTGGCTCAAGCTATTTAATGGAAGCGAAGGAAGACGATGTTGCAGTTGAGGATTTAGTGATGGCTGCACTGCGTCAACACTTTAAACCAGAGCTGTTAAATCGTATGGATGATATTATTATGTTCCATGCATTATCAGATGAACACTTTACTGCGATTGCTTGGAAATATGTCGAACAGCTTGTCAAACGAGTGGCTGAGCAAGACATTACTTTACAAGTAGAACAACATGTAATTGACTGGGTTGTAGAACAAGGAGCAGATGCTCAGTTTGGCGCTAGACCACTAAAACGCTTCGTGCAACGCTATATTGAAACTGCGGTTGCAAAAGAATTGCTTCGAGGTGAAGTATTACCAGGTGAAACATTGCACATTAGAATGCATGATGGTCATTGCATAGTTGAAAAATAACAAAAAAACCTGTTCCGCATTGAGCGAAACAGGTTTTTTCTAGTTGAATTAATGATTGTCTGCAGCTTCTGGAGTTGACTCGTTTGGAATAACTGCTCCGATGATGAAAACAAGAATTGTAAATACAACTGATGTGACAACAGCAGTTTGGAAATCAAAATCAACACCAAGTACAGAGCTTACTACGTAGTTTAACATTGAAACTAGTAGGAATGACCATATGAATGTTACGATATATTGCATTAATTTCACCTCAACCGAACTTTTTTATATCATTATCATATCATAACATAAATCGAAAAAAAAAAAACCTTTTCTGTGAAACATGGCGAATTTGTCACAACGATAATTCTAATTTGTACTTTCATGCAATTTCATTGGAATGGCGAAATTCGAAGACGTTGTAAATGCTGATGCTAGAGAGAGTCCTTGGTTGTTTGAATGTGGAAAAATAATCGATTGGTTCATGCCTACTTTCGATTTCCAGTTTCACCACGAAGTGTATCTTTTCTTAGATTCTACATTAATGGCAGGTAATAATTATTATCATTGTTTTAATGCGTGAAGAAGTTATAGAGAAAAGTTTTAGGAAAAAGTGGTTCATACTCGCTGCCATTTTATTTTATGGTGAGCGTATGGTTATCTTTTATTTAAACTAATGTTGAGTTTTAAGGTATCTCATAGCGAATTGGGTCATCTGTGCATTGGTCATTTTTGATTTGAAACTTTTTTACACATCATTCGTATTATAACTAGACAATTCGAATTGATAGAACTGAAAAAAGGGAGAAATAAAATTTTGAACCATTGAATGAAACAATTACTTTTTGTGATTTACTTTATTACCATTGCGGATGCGTATTACTCAACGTTGTTTATTGAACCGAAAGCACCACCGCAACATCAGACCATTAAAGCGTCAGCCATTACGTTCATACAACTACGGTAGCAAACCTAACAAAAAGAAATGTACAACACGTCGTTTGAAACCTTCTGTACGGCAACACACCAAGCAATGTCTTCAGAGCATAAAATGTTCCAAAGAGAATACGATCCTTAACGACCTATTAGAGCATAGATTGGACATACGCAGATTCATGCGAGAGCCACCTTTCATCTTTTTACGCTATCGACTTTTACGTTGTTGATAATTTATCTATTAACAAGGCTAAAGCTGCAGATTTATTGCAGCTTTTTTTTGCATTAACCGCCATTTTTAATTTTTTTCAGCAGCTTCACTTATTCCCAAAAGTAATGCTTTTTCTTGCATGATTTCCGGTGCGGATGGGTGATTCTCTAGAACATATCGGGTGCCCCAAGTCGGAACGGAAATGACCCCCACGTTAGTAATGAGGGACGTTAAATTTAATTCATCTTGCACCAATACTTCATTATGAGTTATAATTATGACCAGTTACTAATAATTGATAGTAAGAAAGCAGAGGGGTTGCTAAATGAACGCTGGTATTATAGGAATTGGCAAATACGTTCCGGAGAAGGTCGTTACAAATTTTGATTTAGAAAAAATGATGGACACTTCGGATGAATGGATTCGAACTCGTACAGGGATTGAAGAACGCCGTTTTGCTGCAGATGACCAAGAAACTTCAGATTTGGCAGTAGCTGCTGCAAAAGAGGCTATTGCAAAAGCAGGTATTACACCAGAGGAAATAGGCTTAATACTTGTAGCAACAGTAACACAAGATCAAAATTTTCCAAGTGTAGCATGTATGGTTCAGGAGCAAATTGGAGCAGTTAATGCGGCTGCGATGGACCAAGCGGCTGCTTGTTCAGGATTTATATATAGTTTAGTCACAGCAAAGCAATTTGTAGAATCAAATGCTTATAAATATGTCTTAGTAGTAGGTGTTGAAAAACTATCGAAAGTACTTGATTGGGAAGACCGAAATACCGCTGTGTTATTCGGTGACGGTGCAAGCGCAGCAGTCGTTGGTCCGGTATCAGAAGGTAGAGGTATTTTATCATTTGAACTTGGTGCAGACGGTACAGGTGGAAAGAATTTGTACTTAACACAGCAGGACACAATCGCTATGAATGGCCGTGAAGTATTTAAGTTTGCAGTTCGTCAAATGGGTGAATCTGCAGTAAACGTATTAGAAAAAGCAGGTTTAACAAAAGAAGACGTAGATTTTTTAGTGCCGCATCAGGCGAATATTCGAATTATGGAATCTGCTCGTGAGCGTCTAGAACTACCACCGGAAAAAATGTCGAAAACGATTCATAAATATGGGAATACGTCGGCAGCGTCTATTGGTATTTCCTTGGTAGATGAGCTTGAGGCAGGTAAAATTAAAGATGATGATTTATTAGTACTTGTTGGATTTGGCGGTGGCTTAACATGGGGTGCCGTTACAATTAGATGGGGAAAATAAAAAACGAAAAATGCTTGAGGGGAGTAAGACAATGAGTAAACGACGAGTAGTAATTACAGGAATTGGCGCAGTTACACCACTAGGGAATAGCATCGAAGAAACATGGACTAACATTAAAGCAGGAAAATCTGGCATTGGCGAGTTAACACGTTTAAATAAAGATCTTTTCGCAGCGAAAATTGCCGCTGAAGTGAAAGACTTCAATATTGAAAAGTATATTGAACGTAAAGAAGCTCGTAAAATGGATCGTTTTACACAGTATGCCTTAGCAGCGTCTATCATGGCGATGGAAGATGCACAATTAACAATCGATGAAGAACTAGCACCACGAGCAGGTGTCTGGATTGGCTCTGGAATCGGTGGTATGGAAACATACGAACAGCAATTTTTAACATTCCAAGAGCGCGGGGCAAGACGTGTAAGTCCATTCTTTATTCCAATGATGATTCCAGATATGGCTTCAGGTCAAGTGTCGATACATTTGGGGGCAAAGGGCATTAATTCTTGTTCAGTAACTGCTTGTGCTTCAGGTACAAACTCCATTGGGGATGCTTTTAAAGTAATTGAGCGTGGCGATGCAGATGTTATGATTTCTGGTGGTGCAGAGTCGCCAATCGTGACGATGGCAGTAGCAGGCTTCTGCGCAAATACTGCATTATCTTTAAATACAGATCCAGAAACAGCTTGCCGTCCATTCGATAAGAATCGCGATGGTTTCATCATCGGTGAAGGTGCGGGTATTGTTATTTTGGAAGAGTATGAGCACGCAAAAGCACGCGGTGCAAAAATCTACGCAGAAGTTCTTGGCTATGGTGCTACAGGAGATGCACATCATATTACCGCTCCAGCTCCAGAAGGAGAAGGTGCTTCTCGTGCAATGATGCAAGCACTAACTGATGGCGGCGTAGAAGCTTCGCAAGTAGACTATATTAACGCACATGGAACAAGTACACCATATAACGATTTATTTGAAACACAGGCAGTAAAAACAGTCTTTGGTGAACATGCCTATAATCTTGCAATGAGTTCTACAAAATCAATGACAGGTCACTTATTAGGTGCAGCTGGTGGTGTTGAAGCTATTTTCACAGCGCTCGCACTTAAAGAAGGCATTTTACCACCGACAATTAATTTAACAGAGCCAGATCCAGATTGTGATTTAGATTATGTACCGAATGAAGCTCGAAAAGCAGAGATTAAATATGCTATGAGTAACTCACTTGGATTTGGTGGACACAACGCTAGTCTACTATTCAAAAAAATTGAGCAATAATTAAGTAAAACTATAATCAGTGGGGTTTCATCTCCCACTGATTTTTATAGTTCACCATTCGGGCTTTTACAGGCAGTTAATTAAGGTGTCATCATATTAAATAAAGTAAGGCTTTTCCGCAAAACGAGGGGTTGATTTCCGTTCCGACTGGGCGCTTTCCTGGGGGCGTCCGATGAGCCGCTTCACTCGCGGTGCTCGCTCCAGGGTCTCATCTGTGACGCTGATCCCCAAGGAGTCGCCCAGTCTCCACTCCAATCAACCGCTCTGCAGCAAAACGTCTTTATATGCGGAAAAATAGTGGCAGTAACAACAGATGTACAGTCGCTTCACTGCTATAAGTCTATTCTGTTTGATTAGTCTTTCAACAACATAAAAAAACGTCAGCCTATTTTACATGGCTGACGTCTTTTTTTATAGTTTTGTGAATAGATGATAATTAAGAAGAAATAGAAAGGATGCCCTTATCTTGTTCCGACTCTTTTTATTTTTAATGAGCTATGGCTTATTGATTCTCTCAGTAGGGAATCTCATTTTGTATTTGAATTATCGGACGCTCGGCTATTCTTGGCTAGTAGTTTTTAAGTTCATGGCCCAAACATCAGCATTTTATATGGCCATTGGATCAGCCGTAGTGTTATGCGCTGTTGTGCTTGATCTTGGTTATGACAAAACTATAAATGAAAAAGATAAGATGTAACTCTTAAGTTACTCTCTTTTTGGCCAAGCTCTTACAATCATCTTTATAATAAAGTCTTTTTGTTAGCGACGTGTACGACCAAGGCCCATAGCTTCTTCCATGCGTTTTAATGTAGCACTTGCAATTGCATTTGCCTTTTCAGCGCCTGCATCTAAAATAATATCTAATTCTGAGGATTCTACCAAATTATAGAACTTCTCTTGAATTGGCGTTAGGTGATCAATAACCGTTGCTGCCACACCTTGTTTGAAACCACCATAGCCAACGCCTTCGTATTTTTTTACAAGATCGTCAATAGATACGCCTGAAATCGCAGATTCGATTGTTAGTAAATTAGAAACACCAGGTTTATTTTCTACATCAAATGCCACAAAACCATCAGAGTCAGTAACAGCCGACTTAATTTTTTTCTCAATATCTTTCGCTGAATCTAAAAGCTTAATTGTCGCTTTTGTATTTGGATCAGATTTACTCATTTTTTTAGTTGGTTCTTGTAGTGATTTGATACGAGCCCCTGCTTTTGGTAATTGAATTTCAGGAATCGTTAAAACGTCACCATAACGTTTGTTAAAGCGCTCTGCTAGATCACGAGTAAGCTCTATATGCTGCTTTTGATCATCACCGACAGGGACAATGTTTGTATTGTACAAAAGGATGTCTGCTGCCATTAATGGTGGATATGTGAGTAGAGCGGCAGATACGCTTTCCTTACCGTGGGATTTATCCTTGAACTGTGTCATACGTTCAAGCTCTCCAATCGATGCGACACATTGTAGCATCCAGCCTGCCTGTGCATGTGCTGGCACTTCTGATTGAATAAATAATGTAGATTTTTTAGGATCGATGCCAGTAGCGATATACGTAGCTGCTAGGTTGCGAATATTTTGACGCAATTCCTTTGGATCTTGTGCCACTGTTATTGCATGCTGATCGACGATGCAATAAACAGCATCACCTTCATCTTGTAATGCAGGGAATTGCTTAAACGCACCTAAATAATTCCCTAGAGTTACAATACCTGTTGGCTGTACGCCTGAAAAAATAGTTGTCATTGTCATTTCCTCCTTGAATTTAAGTCCCTTATTTTTACATAAACGACAAAATGAAGAGTCGTCACCAAAAACGTGTGGTTGATTTCCGTTCCGACTGGGTGCTTTCCTGGGGGCGTCCGATGAGCCGCTTCACTCGCGCTGCTCGCTCCAGGGTCTCATCTGTGACGCTAATCCCCAAGGAGTCGCCCAGTCTCCACTACAATCAACTTTTCGTAATAGACGTTTTAATAAAAGTCATTCACAATTCTTGGTGATGAACCGAAATAAAAAAACATCATGCGTCCTCATTAGTTCTCTAATGAAGGGACGAATGATGTTTGAATCCGCGGTACCACCCAGCTTGCCTAAAAAGGCCACTCTACTTCGTAACGTGAAGGGGACGAGCTTTGCTAATAAACTTAGTAAGGAAACTAAGCCGTTCACAAAGCTAACTCGGAAGTCCATTCCAAATGCTTACACGATCTGTTTGCAGCAACCACAGACTCTCTAAACGTGTAAAATGCAAATGTACTATTCTTCGTCAGCGTTTTTTATTTAGTTCAATAACCGTCTTTTAAGGTAAACTCACCAAAGACATAATTGATTGATTGCAAAAAATTATATTATAAAGGCTCAGTGAAATGCAAGTGCGTAATGTCAGACTTTTGGCGGTGTTCATTACCGAAAAAAAATTATATGCTATTTTCGCTAGTTTTTTTATCTATTCAGCGTCCGTGGAAAGCGCCAGTTGGATCGGAAAATAAACAAACGTTATGGTGAGGAACTATTTATTTGAAAATGCAACCAATATTAGTAAATATACGTCTATATTGTACGCACTGAACTGACAATATTCTCGTTTAAAATTTTTAAATGAGAACAAAAACAATCAGATAGAAGTGTTTAAAATGTGCTGCGAATGGGAATATTATTAGTAGTTCATTAGATATACCAAGAAGTAGCTGCTTTGAAAAGTTATATAAAAAGACAGAAAATTTCGTGTGAGAGGGTTATTCTTTTTTTTATTGGAACTATATTCAAACATCACAGAGTACTGTATAATGGTATGTAGATTACATTACATTAATTCTAATTTAACACACTGGTTTATAGATAATGACTAAAAGGAAAGGATGTGTCAGTATGATAGTAACTTTATTTACATCACCAAGTTGTACGTCTTGCCGAAAAGCGAAAGCATGGTTAGAGGAGCATGAAATCCCGTATACAGAACGTAATATATTTTCCGAACCATTAAGCATTAGTGAAATTAAAGAAATTTTACGTATGACAGAGGATGGTACGGATGAAATTATTTCAACTAGATCAAAGATTTTCCAAAAACTGAATGTTGATGTTGAAAGCTTACCATTACAACGTTTATATGAGTTAATTCAAGAGTATCCAGGTTTATTACGTCGTCCAATCATTTTAGATGAGAAACGTTTACAAGTTGGCTACAATGAGGATGAAATTCGTCGTTTTCTACCTCGTAAAGTTCGTGCGTATCAATTACAAGAAGCACAGCGTATGGTGAACTAATATCTCCATATTGTGCTTAGAATAAGTATTAGATGTTACATATGCATCAAGCATATTGTGGCATCTATTTTTTTGTGTTTTACTTATGTAAAACCATCTATATAAAGTATAATAAATAGTAGGGAAAAGTCATATATTTCCGTAAAGTATGTTAAACTTGATTTTAACTTAATAGTTTACTACAATTTCAATAATTCAAATATCTTCTGTTGAAACGGTGTATATCCTTTTCATTTTATGACAGAACAGCATACAATATAATTAGAGACAACTGTGGACAATAAATTTTTGATTTCGGTTGCTCAACGGTTTTACTGTAGTGTGGTCAAAGGTTGAAAAACAAAAACGGAGTATGAGGTTAAAAACAATGAATAAAAGCATACTAATGAAACAAAACTGTTTTTCGACAAATGACAGTGAAGGGAGATGAGGTCTAGTGGACATCGAACGTGTAAACGAAAATACACTCAAGCTCTTTATTACGTACAATGATATAGAGGATCGCGGCTATAGTCGTGAAGAAATTTGGTACAATCGAGCAAAGGGTGAACAACTTTTTTGGGATATGATTGATGAAGTAAACACGGAGGATTACTTTGATGTAGAAGGTCCTATTTGGATTCATATCAATGCGTCTGAAGTAGGCTTAGAAATCATTGTCACACGTGCACATATTTTAAAAGACGGTGAAACCTTAGATGGTTCTTCACAATTTGGTGAACATAAAGAGATGTTTGCCCCATTCGAGGACGTTGGAGAGGATCTTCTCAGTCAACTAACTCAGTTTGGTGACTTAGATGAGTCAGAGTTATTTATGGATACAGATATTTATGTTTATAAATTTAAAGATATTGATGAGTTAATCCCAGTAGCGAAACGCATGACAGATGAATTAGTGGATTCCTCATTATTTAAATATGAAAATTGGTACTATCTGGTAGTTGACTTCGCGAACGCAAATGAAGAACTAAATCATCACGATAGAAATGCCGTTATTAAAGAATTTTTAATACCATCAAATTTCACAATCCATCGCTTAGAGGAATATGGCGAAAAAATTATGGAATTTAATTGCTTTGAAACAGTACGAAAATATTTTATTTAAAGTATTGAGTACTTGAATTGGAGTGACTGGACTGTAAACAAACTTAGTGATTATCAAGTTTGTTTACAGTCTTTTTATTTCAAAATTAAAATTTTAAGAAAAAGCCGTTCTTTATTTGTTGCTATTAAAACACTCCTTTACAATTAATCGAAAAGGAGATGATTTTATGCTTATGGCCTATAACGAGCTTCAGCAGATTTTCCTCCCATACGAATATTCAAGGGAAGTATTACAACGATATCGGCGGCAGATGAAATTTTATTGTCCCCAATGCCAACAGCCCGTCCAATTAAAGATTGGCCAATATAATATCCCTCATTTCGCTCATATTGCTAATAGTAACTGTGAGCGGTTATTTGCAGAGGGTGAATCAAAACTTCATTTACAAGGGAAAGTACAATTATTTGAATGGCTGAAAAAACTCGGGCATACAGTAAAGCTGGAGCCTTATTTACAGAAACTTGCCCAGCGACCAGATATGCTTCTAGTAAAGGAGCGACAGCAAATTGCTATTGAATTTCAATGTAGTACAATTTCACATGAAAAGTGGCAATCGCGTACATCTGGATATGAGAAAAATTTTATTCAGCCATTGTGGCTTTTTCAAACACCTCAAAAACAATCTACCCAAGGTATTCAAAAAATTTCTATTTCTCCAATTATGCAAAAGATAATAAATGTCACAGCACAAGGCTTGGCTTATTTAGTGACCTATGATGCAAACACATCGAGATTTATTTATTGGACGAATCTTCTTCATGTTCAGGGGCATACTTTTATAGGCAAAGTACAGGAACTGACGATTAACAAGCAACATTTCCCTTTTTATGAGCCTAAGCCAATTACGAAAGAAGAATTTCAGCTTTATTGGCAGCTTTATAAAAAGCATTGTAAGCAATTCGTATACCAACGATTATTACATAGTAAAAATGGGGTACAAGATTCATTTTTACGAAGTAATTATGAGTTACGCTTTACTTTAACTGCAATACCTGATTACGTAGGTGTTCCGGTAAAAAATGCAGAAGCGATACCGATGTTTTCTATTGAGTGGCAAACAATTTTCCTTTATTTTTGTCGTCGATTACAATTAGAACCTCATGAACTAGACGAGAGAACTATGCGATCGTTTTTAACCGAACAAAATGTAGCGGTAACAAATCAAGCGGTACAAGCAATCAAAAATTATGGAATGGTGCTGGCGGAAAGTTATAAAGAAGATCGTTTTTCTAATATTTGTGAGCAAATGTACGCACATTTATTTGCAATTGCCACAATATACTGAGAAAATATGAGAGTATAGGAAAAGCTAACATATTAAGGGGGCTGGCACATGGCTAGTAATCAAATTTTAGTAAGAAACGAAGTTCCAGAAGAGTTAACTTGGCGCTTGGAGGATATATTTGCAACTGACGCACTTTGGGAAGAAGAGTATAAAGAAGTTGGAGAAATGGCAAAAAAGGCATCTAGCTATGCAGGTACTTTAAAAAATGGAGCAGATGCGTTATTAGCAGTTCTAACTTATCACGATGATATTTACCAACGTACGATGAAGCTTTATACGTATGCTCATATGCGTTATGACCAAGATACGACAAATAGCTTCTACCAGGATATGAATAGTCGTATTCAAACATTAGCGACTAGTATCTCAGCTGCTCTATCGTTTTTAACACCTGAGATTTTATCATTAAGTGAAGAAACAATAGAACATTACTTAGCAGAAAACAAAGACTTACAACTGTATAAGCAATCTTTAAAAGAAATAACGATGGCCCGTCCACACGTTTTACCAGCAGAACAGGAAGCATTACTGGCACAAATGTCTGAGGTTACAGGTACTGCTTCAAATACATTTAGTATGTTAAACAACGCAGATATAGTCTTCCCTAAAGTGAAAAATGAAGATGGAGAAGAAGTGCAACTAACACACGGTAACTATATTAAGTTTCTAGAAAGTAAAGATCGCACTGTTCGAGAAAATGCCTTTAAAGCAATGTATGAAACTTACGGTAACTTTAAAAATACGTTTTCGACTACAATAACTGGCAATGTTAAAAAGCATAATGTAAACGCACGTATCCGTAATTATGATTCTGCACGCCACGCAGCACTGTCGAACAACTTCATTCCAGAAAGTGTTTATGACCAATTAGTAGAAACAATCCATAAGCATTTACCAGCTATGCAGCGCTATATCTCATTACGTAAGAAACTTTTAGGTGTGGACGAACTGCATATGTGGGATTTATTTGCCCCACTCGTTAAGGAAGTTGATATGAAAGTCCCTTACGACGAGGCGAAGGATATTTTAGTAAAAGCTTTAGCGCCATTAGGTGAGGAATATCAAGGCATTGTTCAGGATGGACTTGATAACCGTTGGGTGGATGTTTTAGAAAACAAAGGGAAACGCAGTGGTGCGTACTCTTCAGGTGCTTATGGAACGAATCCATATATTTTAATGAACTGGCAGGACAATGTTAATAATCTGTTCACACTAGCTCATGAATTTGGTCATAGTGTACACAGTTATTATTCACGTAAAAATCAGCCGTTTGTTTATGGTGATTATTCTATTTTTGTGGCTGAAGTAGCTTCGACATGTAATGAAGAACTGTTAAATGATTATTTACTAAAAACAATTGAAGATCCACAACAGAAAATATATTTATTAAATCATTGGTTAGATGGCTTCAGAAGTACTGTTTTCAGACAAACAATGTTTGCTGAATTTGAACACTTAATCCACCAAATGGATAAGAATGGTGAATCTTTAACAGCGGAGCGTTTAACAGAGGTTTACTATAATTTAAATAAACAATACTTCGGCGAGGATATTGTTGTAGATGAGGAAATCGGCTTAGAATGGGCTCGTATTCCACACTTCTACTATAATTACTATGTGTATCAATATGCTACAGGTAAATCAGCTGCAACAGCATTAAGTAAACAGATTTTAGAAGAGGGTACACCAGCTGTAGAACGTTATATTAATAACTTCTTAAAAGCAGGTTGCTCTGATTTCCCGATTGAGGTATTGAAGGCAGCAGGTGTTGATATGAACGTTGCTAAACCGATTGATGATGCATGTAAAGTATTTGAAGAACGTTTAAATGAGTTAGAAAAATTATTGTTGAATAATTAATTTTGAAGGCTGTAGGTATTTCGCTACAGCCTTTTTTCTATGATTAATTGAATAATAAAAAATTAAGGAATAATGATTTTTTTTGATTTCTAAATGGTTTAAAAGGTGTATCTTGAAAAAATACTGTTTGTAATCGCTTTCTATTTGACAAATTTGTGAATCTATCAACGGACTTATTGCTATATTTACTATTCCATGATAAATTGATTCATGTGAAATAAATCACAAAACAAACATACACCCCTTTGTTTGAACGTGAACATTTCTCCCATCCCCTTTGTGAAAAAGAGGCGTCACTATCTGTCGAGGATAGTGGCGCTTCTTTTATTTTTAGAAAATGTTTAGATAAATGAATAGAACCTAATCTAAAAACAAAATGAATGCAACCAGTTGCGTTCATTTTGTTTTTTCTTTATAATGCAATCAAATGATTACATTTTAAGAAAAGAGGTTAGAAAGTGAAGAGTAAACAAAGTTATATGATGCCGGTAATTGCTGCGGCTCTTGGTTTTTTTATGGCTTTATTGGACACCACAATTGTGAATGTTTCTTTGCCCAAAATGACAGCATACTATGAAACGACAATTGATCAAATTTCTTGGGTGATTGATAGCTACAACATTGCCTTTGGTGTTGTTTTGCTAACGGCGGTAAGATTTGCAGATCAATTTGGTAGGAAGAAAATATTTCAAATAGGGCTTATGTTGTTTGTAATTGCGTCAGTTCTATGTGGATTATCACAATCAATTGAGTTATTAATTTTATTTCGATCGATTCAAGGTTTGGCAGCAGCAATGATTGTTCCAGTATGTATCCCTTTAGTACTTGTTCATACTCCGGCTGAAAAGGTTGGGGTTGTAACGGCACTATTTGGAATAATGGCTGGGGTATCGACTGCTTTGGGACCGACAATTGGTGGCGTAATTTCAGAGAACTTTTCATGGCAGTGGATATTTTATATTAATGTACCGATAGGGCTTTTAGCGGTAAGTTTAATTCATTATTTTGTACATGAATCGTATGACCCTACTGCCTCTAAGAAGATCGACTGGATGGGTATGATAACAATTAGTATTTCATTGTTTGCACTCATATACGGTCTTTTACAAGTGAAGGAAGTTGGGTGGACATCACCACTTGTACTATGTTGTTTAATTGGCAGTGTTATAGGCTTATTATTATTTGTAAAGTTTGAAGCAAAAAATAAAGATCCAATGCTTCCAGTTCAGTTGTTTAAAAACTATCAATTTGCATGCGGGAATATCGCACTTTTATGTTTAGGAATCGGGATGATGTGTGTCTACTTTTTAATGGCATTTTATTTAACAACAGTAAACGAAATTTCTCAGATACAGGCAGGTTTAATACTTAGCTCATCTTCTATAGCCACAATGCTCATTACACCTCTTGCAGCTAAAGCAAATAAATGGGGGACATTATGGTTTGGTGTCAGTGGTTATGTACTATTTAGTATAGGAACCTATTTGTTAGGTTTTATTTCATCAGATCAATCGGTTTGGGTTATTGTCGGAGTTTTAATGATTGTTGGCTTAGGATCGGGTTTAATTTTTAGCCCATTATCAATAGCACTCATTTTGCAGGTTCCCGAAGAAAAGGCTGGGATTGCATCAGGGTTATTTCAAGTAAGTCGTGTTATTGGGGCTACGGTTGGCGTGGCAATTTTAGTCGTGATGCTACAGCATATGATGCAGAACGAAATGAAAGCGGCAAAAAATGAAATGATCGAAATGGTTGAGATCAGTAAATTTAGTGATAATACGAAGGAAAGGCTAAAGCTTCAATTCGTACAAAGTAGAAATGAGCTAGCAGAAAATAAATCGTCACTACAAGATGTTATACATAAGTTAACGGACGAAGAGGAAAAAGTACTAAAATCTTCACCAAATAAAGCACATGAAATTAAGGAAAGATTCGCCATTGAAAGAAAGGAAATAATAAATCTTTATCCAATGCTAGAAAAAATAATGAAGGATCATATTTCTTTAGCCTATAAAGCAGTTTTTAGATTTGGGGCAATTGTCATGTTAATTGGTGCCGTTTTCGCTTATTTAAATGGCATAAATGCAAGAAGAATGAAGAAATATTTAAGAGAACGAAACTTTGAAGCTGCTAAGAAATGTTAACTTGTTTGAGCTGATGCTCAAACATTTGAAATCAGCCCTCGTGTAGGCCAAAGCACAAAGCTGATTTCGGACGCATTGTTTATTTGTGCGACAGCGGCAAATATTTTCTGCGCGAAAGCGAAGCGACAGCAGCAAATGTTTTCTGTGCGAAAGCGAAGCGACAGCAGCAAATGTTTTCTGCGCGAAAGCGAAGCGACAGCGGCAAATGTTTTCTGCGCGAAAGCGAAGCGACAGCGGCAAATGTTTTCTGCGCGAAAGCGAAGCGACAGCAGCAAATGTTTTCTGTGCGAAAGCGAAGCGACAGCAGCAAATGTTTTCTGCGCGAAAGCGAAGCGACAGCGGCAAATATTTTCTGCGCGAAAGCGAAGCGACAGCAGCAAATGTTTTCTGCGCGAAAGCGAAGCGACAGCGGCAAATGTTTTCTGTGCGAAGGCGGCAATTATGCAAGGCATAAATTGATTAAACTGAATGCAACTGATTGCTATCACTTTTTAATTCCGATATAATATTGAGCAAATTATGTTCGGAGGAGGAAAGAGGGCATAATGGCAAAGTTGAAGACAAGAGAAAAAATTCTTAATGCTGCATTGACGCTTTTTGGAGAAAAAGGGTTTGCCGGGACTTCTACACGTGAAATTGCTGAACGTGCTGGGGTGAATCACATTACACTTTTTAGACACTTTGGAAATAAGGAGAATTTGTTTCGTGAGAGTGTTATTTCACATAAAACAGACAGAGATTATTTTCCTAAAATAGAAGAGGCGTTTACAGGTGATATAGAGCATGATCTTAAAATCTTGGCACAAGCTTATTTTGAAGAAAATATTCCTGTCAAGGAAACTATTTGGGTACTTATGCGGGAAATCCAACAAGATAAAGAATTTGAAAAAATGTTTTTTGAATACCCGAATAAGTTATTTCAACATTTAGAAAATTATTTAATTAAATTACATGAGCAAGGGAAAATTCCAAAAGGGAACTTTAAATATACTGCGAATTTTTTCTATTCTCTGCTATCGTCAATATTAGTTTTTCAATTGACATTACCTTATATAAATGAGCATATTAATCCGGATATTGATGAGATGATAGATGAGGTTGTGCATTTATTTACTTTAAGTTTGTTTCATCCGAAAGAAAGTTAATGATGAGGCTAAAAAGACAAATAAAAGCAAGTGAAGTTTGTTCTTCACTTGCTTTTATTAGTAGGAGCTTAGAATAATAGTATAATTGCTTTATTTAATACGCCATAGTGTAGCGTGATTTGTCTGAATTCGTTCAATCTTTTGTTGTAGCATACGCTTTTTTAATTCGCGTTCAGCTGTTTGTTCTGTTAATGAGTAGATGAAAGCTACTTCATTTGTTGAAAGTGTATGGAATTTTGTAAATAACTCCTCCATTGTTGGCAATGGTTGACGCACAAGCTGTTCATCCATCATTTCTTGTAAAATATGTTCATAAACTTCATAGGAATAGCTACCACTAACTTTTAGACCCTCATCCTCAATACATTCATTGAAAAACACAATGCTAGGCACTTCATCAACTTCCATTTCACGTTTAATATATAAATCGCATTGGAAGGCACGTGCTGCTTCCTTTGAACCAAAGTCTGCAGAAAATTCATTCATGTCTAATTGAACATCTTCCGCAATTTTTAATAGCGTAGCATAAGAATTGACATCTTGTTGGTTTAGTAATACATATTCTTGTAGTTTCGACAAATAGCGTGCACCGACACGTTTGCCCTGTAACTCTGCCGCTTTAATAGCGATAGATGGTAAGACAGGGTGATTAATATCGAGTTCAATACCCGATAAACAACCTTTTACACGTTTACTTAAACAATTCAAAGAGGCAAGCTCTGTGCTTAGCACAAAGCGCCATGTAAAGTAATGATTGTACTCTAAATGTAACTTACGAAGAATGGCTTGCATATTATAAGCTTCTGGACAAAGTGGATCTACGAAAATATACAATTCAATAGGCTTATTAGCAGTAGAAATCTCAAGGGTTGGCTTCTGCAGCATTTGAATATTATTCACGTAACAATTCCCCCTCATCGTCATTTGGTGTATTAATCATGTGATGAGCTGTTAATACTAAACGTTGATAATATGTTTCTCGGAACTTCCCTTCCAACCCCACTTCATCCATCGCTTCGGACATACATTCAAGCCAAGCTTGGGCACGATCAGGTGTAATCGGAAAATTCATATGGCGTGCACGCATCATTGGGTGTCCGTGCTCCTCAGTAAAAAGATTTGGTCCACCTAAATACTGTGTTTGAAATTGAATTTGCTTGCGTGCTGTCTCTGTTAAATCTTTTGGAAAGATTGGAATTAAATCAGGATGCTGAGCAACTCTTTTATAGAATGCATGGATTAGCTCTGAAAGCTTTTCAGCCCCCAGCTCCTCATAAGGAACAGTGTATTTTCGATTCATAATTAAATGCCCCTTTAATTCTTTATATCGTAAAGTATATTTTTATACTTGGTCATCTTTACAAATGTGAATTTCTTGTGACTACCTTCATTCTATCAACGTCTTTTCGTTAACACAAACAAAGCGCTCTTCCGAATTGTTTTTCGCTAAAAAAGCACAAATTTCACCACACGGGTGAAATTTGCCGAAAAAGACTGTATTAACAATGTTTATACGATTAAGCTGTGTAGTAATTCATCACTTTTTTGACATAATTCTGTGTTTCTTTGAAAGGAGGAATGCCACCATACTTTGTAACGCGTGAAGATCCTGCGTTATAAGCAGCTAACGCTAATGTAGGTTCATTATCAAATTTATCTAGCAATTGACGTAAATATTTTGCACCTGCCATAATATTTTGCTCGGGATCAAAGGCGTTTGTAACCCCTAAATATTGCGCTGTTTTTGGCATTAATTGCATTAATCCTTGTGCGCCAGCATGACTAACCACGCTTGAATTAAAATTAGACTCTTGCTTAATCACTGCAGCGATGAGCTTCTCTGGTACATTATATGTAGTTGCTGCCTTTTGAATAATCGAAGCGTATTTGTTCGCACCTGCTAGTGAATTGGCATACGCTGTTGAACCAATTACATTGTCCGCAACATAGGAGTCAAGCTTTGTACTAGATTGTGTATTTGCTAATGCCGCCTGTACAGCAGAAGGTATAAAGACGTCATTAGAACCCTTATAAAGTAATGATTGATACGCACTATTTTGCATGTTTTCAGCTAACCCATTTAAACTACTAAACTGGTTCATCAATGAAGAAGCGCTTGATACACCCCCGAGCAAACTAGATAATTTTGCACTATTAGAAGTAGTTGAGTCGCCGAGCAATTCGCTAATCATATTAGAAAAGATAGAATTGCTGTCTGTAAGATTGTTTGACGATGAATTTTCTGAAGATCCTAGTGTTTGTAATGCTTGAATCTCAAATAAAGTTCTGAGTGATTGGATATCCAAGGAGTTGTCACCCTTTCTTGTACTAGTTAAGCTACTGTTCTTTATTCATTTGCAATGCTTTCATAAAACGTGCGATTTTTTTATCTGTAGCCCGTTTTTCAATACCATATTGCTGTAGAAATTCGTCGAAGATTGCATTTCCTTTTATTGCATCTTTTGATTCATATTCTACCTCATAATCGTCGCACTGCAAATAGAAAGAATGATCGAATACTAGAAGACCATCCCTATAAGGAATTTCGACACGATCGGTTGTAAGTGAACCAAATACTGCTAAATTTTTTATAGGAATGTTGAAGTGAGTTAGTCTTTTTGCTACCTCTTGGGCATAAAAGCCTTCTCCAACAAGCATTTTCTTAGCTTGCTCAGCGGTTAGTTCGTCAGTTGTTTCTAAATGAGCATGCTCTGCATTTTTTTCTTTTAAAGTACATTCAAAATATTTGCCGATTTGTCGAATACGGAGCCCACTTTGTAGTTTTCGAATAGCTTGGGAAGGTGTGTCGAAATAATGATTTGTTTGGCGATGAATAGCATCTTCGGGAATGTTAAATGCTTGTAATAAATGTTCGTATTGTTGCTTTGTTAAGAGATTTTTAAATTCTATTTCAAGTTCTTGTGCCATTATGATCACCTGTTTATTTTAATTTTTTAGTGTGTTGATTAGGAAAATGATTTGATATGAAATTGGTTATTTCCTTTTCGTTACAGTTTTTTAGTTGGCTCATTACCAATTGTTTTAGGATGACATTTGTTAAAAGTTGATTGTAGTGGAGACTGGGCGACTCCTTGGGGATCAGCGTCACAGATGAGACCCTGGAGCGAGCAACGCGAGTGAAGCGGCTCATCGGACGCCCCCAGGAAAGCGCCCAGTCGGAACGGAAATCAACTACACGCTATAATAAAAAGTTTTGTTCGTTATTTCATTGATTTAGTATTTACAACTGCAACTATTTTACCCTCTATGCTAAAATAAGAGGAAGAGTACGACGAAAAGGGGAACCGCATGTGCGTAAAATTTATACAATAGAAACATTGAATTTTGAAAACGAACAACTTCATTTTAGTTTAAACGACATTGAAGCAAATTTACAGTTAAAACCTGCTGCACAATTAATAGCAGACTCTGATGACTTTGCGTTCATTTATTTACTTGATGCAGGAGAGAATTATCATTACTTGCGTTTTCCACCGAGTAGTTGGGATGAACTTGTACATATTTTGCAAAAAAAGCAAAATCCGAAGCTACAACTAGGTACAGAAGTTATTGAGCTTACTAATTTTTACGATGAACTAGAAATGCTCGTGTATAATATTGAAGGAAATTACAATTATGGGGCGGAATTTGTTCAAGCGGTGGAACACCACTTCAAGACAATTCTTGCTGAATAACAAGACAAAACGAACAGACGGTGTTGGTTTTGTTTCATACCGATTGTCGGGAGGTTTTTGCGATGGGACAATGGGAAATATTTTTAAGTCCTTATAAACAAGCAGTAGATGAGTTAAAAGTAAAATTAAAGGGTATGCGTTCACAGTTTGGCATTGTTAATGCAAATTCACCAATTGAATTTGTAACGGGACGTGTAAAACCTTTAGCAAGTATATACGATAAATCATTAGAAAAAGGACTCGCATTTGAGCCTTCCAAACAGCTAGGTGATGAGTTAGGGGATATCGCAGGCTTACGTATTATGTGTCAATTTGTAGATGATATTTCTACAGTTACGGAACTAATACGTCAACGTAAAGATATGCGTGTAGTGGAAGAGCGTGACTATATTACACATAATAAGCCAAGCGGCTACCGATCATATCATATGATTGTCGAATATCCTGTTGAAACGATACAAGGGAAAAAAGTGGTATTAGCTGAAATTCAAATAAGAACACTAGCTATGAATTTCTGGGCATCTATTGAGCATTCTTTAAATTATAAATATAAAGGCATGTTCCCCGAGGAAATTAAAAATCGCCTTCAAAGTGCAGCAGAGGCCGCCTTCCGATTGGATGAGGAAATGTCGTCTATTCGTAGTGAGATACAAGAAGCGCAGGCCTATTTTAGTGAATACAAAGAGGCATCGAATCCTAATTTATTATCGGAGAAGGAGCGTGACACAAAATGAAGTTTTCCATTCAATCACGTAGAGATGCACAGTCGAACGAATTAATGGAGCTAGCTAAAACGTATTTGCAAGACTTTGGGTTAACTTATGATGAAGAGGCTCCTGAGATTGTCATCTCTATTGGAGGAGATGGTACTTTACTCCATGCCTTTCATCGATATGCTCATATGCTACATCAGGTTGCCTTCGTAGGGATCCATACGGGACATTTAGGATTTTATGCGGATTGGAAACCATCTGAATTAGAAAAGCTTGTTTTGTCCATTGCCAAAAAGGACTTTAATGTTGTGGAGTATCCACTACTAGAGGTAAAGGTGGAACATCATAATGCAGAATCCAATACGTATTTAGCGTTAAATGAAGCAACTATAAAATCACCGGATGTCACGCTTGTTATGGATGTTGAGTTAAATGGTAACCAGTTTGAACGTTTCCGTGGAGACGGTCTTTGTGTGTCAACTCCTTCTGGTAGTACAGCTTATAATAAAGCCCTCGGTGGAGCAATTATTCACCCAACTTTAGCGGCACTCCAAATTACGGAGATAGCATCTATTAATAACCGTGTCTTCCGTACAGTTGGTTCTCCACTTATTTTGCCAGCACACCATCACTGTGTTTTACGTCCAGTAAATGAACAAAACTTTAATATGACTGTTGATCATTTACAAGTTACGCAAGGCGATGTGAAGTCGATTGCTTTTAATGTAGCAACTGAAAGAGTACGTTTTGCTCGTTTCCGTCCATTCCCATTCTGGGAACGTGTACATGAGTCATTCGTGGCAAATGAGTAAAATGGATACAAGATTTACACTGCATTTTATAGCGGAAAAGGAAGGCCAGCTACTAAGGGAGGCCTTGACTGAATGGCGCGTCTCCAAGCGAGCTTTAACGGCAATTAAATTTGATGGAGGCTTACTGACCGTGAATGATGTTGAACGCAATGTTCGACATCCTCTTCGCATGGGGGACCGAGTTGAAGTGAAATTTCCTCCTGAAGAAAAAAGTGAAGGGCTCGCTGTTGAACATGGTGAACTTTCTATTATTTATGAAGATGAAGCGATTTTAGTGCTTGATAAGCCAGCACAGCAGAGCACGATTCCTTCACGTGAGCATCCAACAAATAGCATAGCTAATTTAGTGTGTGGTCATTTTCAGCAACAGGGTCTAGCATCAACTGCTCATATCGTAACGAGACTTGATCGTGATACTTCTGGTTTGCTATGTATTGCCAAGCATGCTCATATTCATCATTTAACGGGTCTTGCACAGCGCAGTGGAGAAATTTCTAGGCAATATGAAGCCATTGTACATGGACATGTGGCACAAGATGTACAATCAATAATCGCTCCTATAGGACGCAAGGAGACAAGTATCATTGAACGAGAGGTTCGTGAGGACGGTCAATTTGCCCATACAGATGTGACCATTTTAAGGCATTTTTATTTACAGGATGAACCGATGACACATATACAGTTAAAGTTGCACACAGGGCGTACACATCAAATTCGTGTGCATATGGCCTATATAGGACATCCACTTGTTGGAGATGAACTTTATGGTGGAAGTCGCGATCATATCAATAGACAAGCTCTACACTGTGTGTTCTTAAAAATGCTTCACCCTTTGACAAATGAGCGTTTACAATTTAAAAGCAACATAAATGTAGATATGCAGAGATTATTGAATGACTCCTTAGTTTGAAGCTCGACACAAAACCTACCTATGAATGAGACTTCATTAGTTCACTAAGAGTGAAAACTATTACTGAATATGTTATATAAGTAAGGAGATGTTCGCACAAACGGGCATCTCTTTATCATTTTATAGCTCAGTAAAAGAATAGTCTTTCCTTAACAGCACATTAACAGAAAAGAAAGTGTTTGTGTAGGATATAGTAATGTAGAGGGTTATTTGGCTTGGTACCGCTAATTTCTGTGCGAAAGCAAGCGGCAGCACAAAGCGCACAGTCGAAAACGGAAATCAACAACACGCTATCGTAACGGGTGAAAAATAGAAACATTTACCTTTAGATTTATCCAATTAGATAGGGTAATGATGTAGGTTGCTATGTAGTAAAAAAAGGGTTTGCAGAAAAGGCACAATACATTCTATTATATATAAGGTAGATTTACGGCATTGCCCGTATCAATGATTTAATGCTCGGAAGGAGGGGACAAGCATGATAGAGGAAAGAAATGAAAAGGATGAAGTGCAGTTCGACGAGGCACGATTGCGAGAAATGCTCGAAGCACATGATATTGACGCATTCCGCGATGAGTTTTTAGAGCTTCATCCATATGATCAGGCAACGTTTTATGAGAAGGTGGAACCTGATATAAGGAAGACCATCTATTCGTACTTGTCTCCGACGGAAATGGCTGATATTTTTGAGGCAATCGAAATAGATGATGATGAATACACAGCGTATCTAGCTGAAATGGATCCGTCATATGGTGCAGAAATGCTTTCTCACATGTATGCAGATGATGCTGCAGACGTTTTAAATGAGTTGGATACGAAACAACGTGAAAGCTATTTAGGCATGATGGATGAGGAAATAGCTGAAGAGATAAATGAGTTATTAAGCTATGACGAAGGTACAGCTGGTTCTATCATGACGACTGAATATGTAGCGATACCAGAAAATTCTACTGTTCGTTCAGCGATGGCGATTTTACGGAAAGAGGCGCCAGATGCCGAGACCATTTATTATATATTTGTCGTTGATGAAGCACATCGATTAACAGGTGTTATTACGCTTCGTGATTTAATTATTGCTGATGAAGATACCCTCATACGTTCGATTATGAATGAACGTGTTGTGATGGTGCACGCAGGGGATGACCAAGAAGAGGTTGCACAAATTATGAAGGACTATAATTTCTTAGCGACACCAGTTATTGACGATAAGGGTAAATTACTAGGGATTATTACAGTCGATGATATTATCGACGTTATTGATGAGGAAGCATCGGAGGACTACTCTAAATTAGCGGGTATTTCCGATATGGATAAATTTGATACAACTTCGTTTCAAGCGGCTAAAAAGCGTTTACCATGGCTTGTCATATTATTATTTTTAGGGATGCTGACAGCAAACTTGATGGGACAATTTGAGGCAACGTTAGAACAGGTTGCGTTACTCGCAGTGTTTATCCCTCTCATTTCAGGTACTTCAGGAAATAGTGGAACACAGGCACTAGCGGTAGCTATTCGAGGTATTGCAACAGGCGATGTCGAAGAACATAGCAAGCTAAAATTACTACTACGCGAAGCCGGTACAGGTTTAATGTCTGGAGTTGTTTGTGGGTTAATTGTGATCGGCATCATCTATGTTTGGAAACAAGAGTTGATTCTTGGAATGCTGGTAGGAGCAGCGCTTTGTGGTTCTATTTTAGTAGCTACACTTGCAGGCTCTTTTATTCCACTACTAATGCATCGCATGAAGATTGATCCGGCTGTCGCATCAGGTCCATTCATTACAACATTAAATGATATTACAAGTATTTTAATTTACTTAGGTTTAGCGACAGTATTCTTAAGTCAAATAGGTTGAGAACCAAACTTCTTCCTTTTGCATATTGTATGAAAAAAAGGGAAGTGAGTAATGTGGGTCAAGAGCCACGCTTGTTTATAAAATCACCATCATATTTTCTAAATATTTCTAAGATGCTACATGAGCTTGAATTGGATGAAAGTACGTCAGTGTATATAAAGGACGGCTATTTCAATGGGCAAACTTTTGAAAAAAAAGAAGAAGCAGTTGAAAAAGTACAAATAGATCCGTATTTACTAAAGCAGCTTCAATTTTTAGAGAAGCCTTTTCGTCAAAAAGCCTATCAACCGTTACTTATATGTTTAAAGGATGGTAGAGAATTACGTGGTAGTGCATCTGATGTACAGACCGATTCATTGATGCTTACTTCTTTCGAATTAAAGACGCAAGAAATAATCTATTTTGAGGACATAGATCAAGTATTATGGCGAGGTAAACAACTACCTACCTTATGAAAAAAGTGTACAGCAGAGGATGCTGTACACTTTTTTTATGTGTAGTGTGTCAAAGGTGAAGAGACTATTCACAAATCCCTAAGTCAACATCAGCAATACATTGTACAGCGCAGAAGCATGATAAATCTACAGTGATACAGCTCTCAGTTGAATTCCAATCATCTACTTTACATATTTTTTTCATGTTGACACAGCAGCCATCTCGACTTAATAGATCTACTGTACTTTCGCTGGAGTCAAATGAACATAAAGGCTCTAAAACACGCAAAGTAGCGCAGCACTCATCGAACATATCTTCTACACGGAAAAATACTGATGTACATATACATGGATCTGCTGTTGGTGAACTGAAAAATGCTTTAAAAGGAGTACCGTCTTTTGTAATTAACATGAATACACGTGTATCTGCATGAGAGCGTGCAGGACTTACAATGCCTCCAAGTGGTTCTAAGAAACAGTTAGCTGTACATGGTTGACATTCATCTCTCACCGCTTGATTCTGAATGTCTAAAATAGCGCGTACTACGTCACAAACGCAGCCTGCTGAATGGATTGGTCCAATAGGATTTGTTGGCTTACCACAACCCATATTGTCACCTCCTTTCCTTGTTACTACTTCTACAATATGTGCTTCTGAAAATTGGACTCGGGCTTTCGTATATATAGTTAAATGAATAGTTTTTTTATGGTTGGAGAAACTTTAAAGAAAAGGAGGGTAAAAGCTTGAAGCTGTTAGGAATAATGTTACCTCTATTAGTCAGTTTATCGCTTTTAAGTGGTTGCGGTGAAAAAGAAAAATTTATTGTCTATGGTTCACCGGAAAATGAAAAGGAAGTTGAAGCCATTTTAAAAGAACAGAAATTTGTAGACAAAACAACGGTTATTCAATATGACAATAGTATGCTTGTGGCTGTGCAAATTAAACCGTGGGATAAGTGGAAAAAGACTAAATTAGAGAAAAAGTTGCAAAAGAAATTTGATGAAAAATATCCAAACAAAGATGTTTTTGTCTCAGCTGATTATAAAATATTTTATGAAGCCAATAAAATAAAAAGGGAACAAGTTGAAGATAATAAGCTGAAAGATAAAATTAAGAAATTGAAAAATCTAGCAAAGGAGGAAACATAATGGAAAAGGAACAATATCAGCAATTAGAGCAAAATGTCACGCCCAAACCGCCTTATTTTAAAAATGTTGCAAAGGCGTTTCTAGTAGGTGGACTTATTTGTACAATCGGACAGGCCGTATCCCTTTTTTATATGATATTCTTTGATTTTACCGAAGCGACAGTCGGAAATCCAACAGTTGCAACATTAATATTTTTCGCCATGATATTAACAGGGTTTGGCTTATATAAAAAAATTGGTCAATTTGCTGGAGCTGGATCCGCTGTACCTGTAACAGGGTTTGGTAATGCTGTTGTTTCTGCAGCCATTGAGTATAGATCTGAAGGATTAGTACTTGGTGTCGGTGGAAATATATTTAAATTAGCTGGATCAGTTGTATTATTTGGTGTTGTCTCCGCCTTTTTTATAGCACTTATTAAATTCATTCTTGTGACGATAGGAGTGGTTTCATGGTAATTGTCTTTCAATCGAAGCCTTCCTTAATAGCAGGTGGTGTGGTAGCTGGTCCACTAGAGAAACGTAGTATATTTAGTCAATATTTTGATGCGACCTTCGATGATGAACGTTGGCAAATGAAAACAAATGAACAAGGGCATCGAAAAATGGTTGAAGAAGCCTGTGAATTCGCCATGAAAAAAGCAGGCATGAAAAGCGCAGACATTGATTATTTTATGGGCGGCGATTTAATTAATCAAATGACACCAACCAATTTTGCGGCCAGAGATTTAGACATTCCTTTTATCGGATTATTCTCAGCGTGTGCCACCTCTATATCTTCATTAATTGTTGCGAGCCTTTTAACAGAAGTAGGCGCCTCCAAATTAGCGCTAGCCGGTGCATCTAGTCAACACAATGCGGTTGAGCGACAATTCCGCTATCCAATCGATTATGGCTCACAAAAGCCCCAAACAGCTCAATGGACCGTAACGGCTGCAGGATATGCTCTAGTTGGTAAACATCATGAAGAATACCCTTCAATTGAAGCAGCAACTGTTGGAAAATCGGTTGATTACGGTATGGATGATCCATTTCACATGGGCGCAGCGATGGCACCAGCTGCTTTTCAGACGATTCAATCACATTTAGAACAGCGTAATCAAAAAATTTACCACTATGATTTAATTTTAACAGGTGATTTAGGTCAGCTTGGCTTAAAACTTCTAAAAGGTATGTTTCTTGAAAGTGGCATAAAGAGTGAGGAGTTACAACCTTTACGTGATGCAGGTGCAGAGTTTTATGGACAGGATGAAACATTCCAATCCGGTGCAAGTGGCGCGGGTTGTTCGGCAGCTGTTTTTTTTAGTTATGTGATTCAACAGATGCGAGCAGGTACCTATAAACGAGTCCTTCTTGTTGCGACAGGAGCATTATTGTCTCCGCTTACATTTCAACAGGGCGAGACAATCCCCTGTACGGCGCATGCGATTGAAATTACAATGGAATGAGGCGAAAAAACTATGTTTATGACATTTGTGATTGCATTTTTTGTAGGAGGCATTATTTGCACCATAGGTCAATTATTAATGGATTTTGGTAAATTAACACCTGGACATACATTGAGTACTCTAGTCGTAGCTGGTGCTATTCTTTCCGGAATGGGTTTGTATGAACCACTCATTAATTTTGCTGGTGCCGGAGCAACTGTTCCTATTACATCTTTTGGAAATTCCTTGACGCAAGGTGCAATTGTTGAAGCGGAAAAACATGGGCTTGTAGGTGTGTTAACGGGAATGTTTGAGGTGACAAGCTCAGGAATCAGTTCTGCAGTTGTTTTTGGCTTTATCGGAGCATTAATATTTAAACCTAAAGGAAATGTTGATTAGACGAATACCCCACCCATTTTTACAACGCTAACATATGATAGGTTGTAGAAGGGAGGGGTATTTTTATGGGATATCAAGGCTGGGGTGCGCATCCGTATGGAGGGCATGCTGATGGTTGTTACGGAGGAGATTATGGAGGTTACTATGGCGGTCACCATGAAGGCTGCTATGGCGGCGGTTACTATGGTTACGGACATGGGCATAGTTCAACATTTATTTTAATTGTTGTCCTATTCATTCTTCTGATCATTGTAGGTGCTGCTTGCATATAATTTGATTAACTTCTTTTAGCAGAAGTCACTCACCGTTACCGGTGGTGAGATGAATGCGGGTTTAGCTATTTTTAGCGGATGTCCAAACATTTGCTGAAATAGAGGAACTCAGTCTAAGAACGCCACGTCCTGTGGCAACGACTGAGTGACCAACATCGTGCAGGCCTAAGCACAAAGCCAATATGCTGAGGCATAATTGATTGTGACAGTAGATAGAGGCTTTAGCTTTTCTTCAGAGAGCTCGATTTTCTGAATAAAGTTTAAAGCCTTCACTAGTTGTCATATGGTTCGTGCATGAGAACAACAGTAGGAATAAATGTGAATTTTAACTGATAGGAGGGGGAACATGAATCGCTCACTTTTTAATTCAATTGAACAAAAAACTGGAGTATCAATGGATGAAATCTTTGCTCTAGCAAATGAAATTCAACATGCTGATTTTAAAAATGAAAAACAAGTAAGAAAAATCGTACGACGCGTAAGTAAAATGTCAAAAAGACAAATTACGCAAGAGCTTGAAGATAAGTTAGTACAATCAATTATTCAAGATGGTAATTCACTAGATTTAGATAAAATTACAAAAATGATGAAATAACATGAATCTATTAGGCAAAGTAATATATTTAAAAGGTTGATTTAAATGAATTTTCATTTATAAATCAACCTTTAAAGCTTTGTAATGCAATAAAAAAGGGTGTTACGAATGCCTCAGCATTTTCGTAACACCCTATTTGATCAAATATGCCTCGGCTTATTTGCATCCGTTCATAGACTGATTTCCGCTATTTCAGTTTGAACATCTGCCGAGGGGAATTTTTACCAAAAAGTTAAATTGTTTTTTCCATAGCACGATGTGGGATACCAGCATCCATAAATTCAGGAGATGTTACCGTATAGCCAAGCTTTTCATAAAACGGAATAGCATGGCTTTGTGCATGAAGTTTTAGCTTTTTCTTATTAATTAACATGGCGTGCTTCTCCATTTCCTTCATTATTAAAGCACCTAGTTTTTTACCGCGTTGATTTTGTAAAATACAAACACGTTCAATTTTTGCGGCCTCGTCCTCGATACTTCGTAAACGTGCAGCACCTACAGGATCATTGTTTTCATACATAATGAAATGCGTTGCAGATGCATCCTCAGCATCACATTCTAGATGAAGCGGCACACCTTGCTCTTCAACAAAAACTTGCTTGCGGACTGCAAACGCATCCTCATGTTCTTTAGTTGTTTCAACAATCTTTACGTTATACAGATTACTCAGCCCCAGTCAATCGGAAAGTTTCATATGTTGTCCACGAGCCATCTTCCAATTGATATAAAAGATGAATACGATCAATTGTATCTTTTTCGTCAACACCTGTCATACGTAATTGCCCAAAGATATCATCGTGCTCGGAATCTGTCATTTTTTGAGCAATTGTAATATGTGGTACAAATACGTGTTTTGACTCACCAAAAGGTACTATTTCTTCTAGAGCTTCGTGTAATGTTGTTAATTGTTCAGTTGGTTCAATACGGAAATAAATCGCATTTGTTGTTGGGAAAAATGAACTTATGCGTAATGCATGAATGTTTAAAGGTGCATATTTGGCAGCCAGCCCATCTAATTGTTTTACGACAGATTGAATAGCTTCATCCGTTGCCTCGAAGCTATCCTTTAATGTTATATGCGGAGTAATTTTCGCATAATGAGGATCGTAACGTTTTCGATAAGTATTCGCTAAATCTTGTAATTTTTTTGATGGAAATGCCACAATACCATATTTCATAGGCCATTACCTCCCGAAAATAAACAAATTTTAATTTAAGTATAACAGAAATTTCCGATTTCGTAATTTGAATCGTCTTAATTAATTAAAATTTTCAATTAATGCGCGGCGTAAATCAGGTTTCCAATATTTCCATGTATGATTGCCATCGAATTCTTCATAAAATGTAGAAAATCCTTTGTTTATCATGAGATTATGAAGCTGACGATTTGGTGTTAAAAAATCTTTAATGGTTTTATCCATCGTGACAACTTTATCTTCTTCTTTACCGACAATATGATAAATGGAAATTGCTCCTGGATCTTTAAAATTCTCTACAGCTTGCAAAACATCTTCATCAACATATGGCGATTGTAAAATAACCTTGCCAAAAATACTTGGGTATTTTAATGCGGCCATTAAGGAAGCTGTTGCAGCCATTGAGTCACCGATAACCCCTCGACTCATTCCCATTTGATATGTTGCATATTCAGCATCTAAATACGGCACAAGCTCATGAGCTAAAAAACGAAGATATGCTTCATGTTGCTCTCCGCTTGGAATATATTTATGGCGTCGATCCTTAATGTCCTTATAAGGAACGAAGGCAATGATTAGATTTTCGATTTCATAGTCATCGATAAGTTCATCGGCAAGTTTTGTAATACCTCCAAGTTGGAAATAATCTTTTCCGTCTGACGCAATTAAAATATTATATTTATATAGTGGAGAATAATTTGCAGGAACATAAATATAGAGCGGTAATTCCTCCTGTAATGCTTCACTATAGAACTTTAAATCCTGTACAGTTCCCTTATCCAATGATGACACTCCTTCTCGTGTTTGTAACGAAATTGTACCATATACTCAAAGTAAAGGTATAATAGGTTGGGCTAGCACTATTCTAGCAATAAAAATCGAAGTGAGGGATAGTTATGCATGATAAAAATACTCGCATACACTCTGATGAAGTAGCGAAGGCAGCTCAAGCTGCACTTATTCGTCGTGGTGTATCGATAGAGGATATTGCAAAAATCGTTTATGAAATGCAAAAATCCTATAACAAAGGTTTAACGTTAGACCACTGTGTTCATTCTGTTGAGCGTGTATTACGTAAGCGTGAAGTTCAACATGCTCTATTAGTAGGGATTGAATTAGATGAACTGGCAGAGAAAAAGTTATTATCGGCACCATTACAGCAAATAATAGAATCCGATGAGGGTTTATTTGGTGTGGATGAAACAATCGCACTTGGATCTGTTTTTACATATGGTAGCATAGCAGTAACGACTTTCGGACACTTAGATAAGCAAAAAATAGGTATTATTAAGAAGTTGGATACAGAACCTGGTCATCATGTAAATACGTTTTTAGATGATTTAGTGGGCAGTATTGCAGCTTCAGCCGCATCCCGTATTGCACATCGTATGCGTGATTTGGAAGAAGAGGGCGAGACATTTGCAGATATTGAACCCGAAGAGCTAGGACCAAAACCAAAATCACATCATGAGATTTAATAAAGTAAATAACAGAGCCCCCTCAAATGAGGAGGGCACTGAAAAACTTACGTTTTCATAAAAGCGAACCTTTCTCAGATAAAAATAAGGCACTTCTTGTTCAATTTTGAACAAGAAGTGCCTTATTTCTGTCTCTATTCCTTATTCATTTTCGTTTAGTAGCTTTAATATCCGTTTC